>Ga0183260_10000749_pt1 | contig 27632 bp, 20 predicted proteins | sample AntDrymUQ4972206_2_FD_129768 | JGI IMG/M metagenome (GOLD analysis project Ga0183260, IMG submission 129768) | Polar desert sand microbial communities from Dry Valleys, Antarctica - metaG UQ497 (22.06) (version 2) (version 2) | ecosystem: Environmental > Terrestrial > Soil > Desert | place... | reverse complement strand
GCCTGGGGAGCACGCTCTGGAGTACGAGCGCTGCCTTTCTCGACTACGATCGGGACGGGCATCTGGATCTCTTCGTCGCCAGCTACCTCGACTTCACGCTGGCGGACAACAAGACGTGCACCGACTCGCTCGGCGCGCGCGACTACTGCAGTCCCCGCGCGTACCGCCCGGTGCAGGATCGTCTCTACCGCAACGGCGGCAACGGGCGCTTCACCGACGTCACAGGACCGGCTGGCATGCTCAAGGCGACGGGCGCCGGCCTGGGCGTCGCTGTCGGTGACTACAACCAGGACGGCTGGCTCGACATCTACGTCGCCAACGACGCCACGCCTAACCAGCTCTGGATCAACCGCCGCGACGGCACATTCATGGACGATGGCCCGCTGTCGGGAGCGGCGGTGAATGCCGTGGGAAACCCCGAGGGCAGCATGGGTCTCGCCTCGGGGGACGCCGATGCCGACGGAGACGAGGACCTGTTCATCACCAACATCATCGGCGAGACATTCGTGCTGTACGAGAACGACGGGGCCGGATCGTTCGAAGACGCCCGCGCCCGGTGGGGCCTGGCGCGGCCGACGGCGGCATTCACCGGTTTTGGTACCGACTGGCTCGACTACGACAACGATGGTTGGCTGGACCTGTTCGTCGCCAACGGCGCGGTGAACGTCATCGAGCAGCAGCGCGGACAGCCGCTGCCGTTCCGCATGGGCAACCAGCTGTTTCTGAACACCGGCGCGCGCCGCATGATCGAGACCACGGACGCGGCCGGCCCCGCGTTCGCCGAGCTTGGGATCGGCCGCGGCGCCGCCTTCGGAGACATCGACAACGACGGCGACATCGACATCGTGTTTACGAACAACGGAGGGCCGCTGCGGCTGCTCCTCAATCAGACTGCCGCGAAGGGCGCGGCACGCGCATCGGATGATTCCGGCGCCGCTGGCTGGCTGCAGATCCGGCTCGAGCAGAGCTCCGGCAACCGCTTCGGCCTCGGCGCCTGGGTCGGAGTCGAACGATCAGGTCTGCCGACGCTCTGGCGCAGGGTCAAGACCGACGGCAGTTATCTCTCCGCCAGCGACATGCGCCTGCACGTCGGGCTCGGCGCGGCGCCTGTGGTGTCGGCGGTGGTCGTGCAGTGGCCCGATGGCCACCGGGAGCGGTGGCCCGGCCCGCGCGCCGGCCAGCTCGTCACGCTGCGCCGCGGTTCGGCTCCACAGGCGGCCGGCAAGTGAGAAGAACCTCAGACGCTCCTCACGTCAGCGGGTCCAGTGCGGCGTAATGCTCGCCATATAGACCCGCTTCATTACGACGTGCCTGCGTGCGGGTCCAGACGGTCGTGCCTCGTCATTGCTCCAGGTCGAGCATGCCGGCGTTGCCCGAACTCGCGTATCGATCGCTGCCGGATCCGGAGCGCGGCCTGCTTCATCCAGCCCCGCCGGTCCGGTCCTTGTCGTCCTTCGTCACGCTTGCTCATGAATTCGCCTCCGGAATGCTCCAGCGCCGCGTTTCCTTCACGTGCTGACCGGGGTGCATGCCGCCGGTGCGCTCGCGTGCTGCGTCTCCTGTCAGGGGCGCCGTTCCGGGACGATTGTTTCACCGCGTTCCAGCATCGCTACGAGCGCCGCAATCTTTCTCGTACGGCCGGCCGGCGTCTTCATGCTGTTCGTGCGGAATGCCAGGGCGAAGAGGTTCTGGCGCCCCAGGGTCTCGAACATCCTGCGCGCGCGCGGGCTCGCCTCGATGGCAGCGCGCAGGTCGGCGGGGATGGAGTCCTTCGTCGCGCTGCGAATCGGGGCGTAGGCGGCATCCCAGCGTCCATCGGCCCTGGCAGCGTCCACCTGGCGCTGGCCGTGCGGGGTCATGCAGCCGGCAGCCGTCAGACGCTGGACGTGCTCGCGGTTGATCTGGCTCCAGATGCTCCGTGCGCGACGCGGCGTGTAGCGCTGCAGGAACGATTGCTCGTCGAGAGCCTTCCGGATGCCGTCAATCCATCCCCAGCACAGCGCCACGTCGAGCGCTTGTGCGAGGGTCACTGTGGGCACGCCGGAGCCCTTCTTGTAAATCCTCAGCCAGAGCTCGGTCTCGCACGCGTGATTCCGCCGGAGCCACGCCTCGAACGCCGCCTCAGTGCGAAAGCTCCTGACCTTGTCGGGGTTCGGGATGACGGGAGCCATTGGTGGAGTCAACCGGGATCATAGCCCTGGTGAAGTTCGGGGTGGCCGCATGGCTCGGCTGGTAGTCGGCTACTACCCAATCGCCCCTGGCGTCGAAAGCTGGTGCGAGCGCGTTGCCGCCCGGGGCCGCGAGGAGGCCGTTTCTTCTGTCACCGGATGGAGGCTTGGACCGGACGCGGGAGAATGCGTCACATTCGGTGAAGCTTGGCGGCCGAGCCGAGGGATTGCACAGTACCCAGCTCGGCACCCCGTGTATCATTCGGCTGGTTTCGAGGAGGTCCGCGATATGGACGGATGGGCTGAGCTTCTCGAAGGAGCGGAACCGGCAGGGGCAGCTTTGCGGCGAGTAGCGGTCCTGCGCCGGCAGCAGTCCCTGATCACGATGGAGGTCGGCTGAGATGGTGTTTCCGATCGGCGACGACAATACAGGGAGGCTTCGAACCCCCTACGTCACGTACCTGTTCATCGCGATCAACGTCTTCGTGTTCGTCTTCCTTCAGGGCCTCGGCACGAACGAGCAGTTCACCTACGCGTTCTCCACCGTCCCGCAGGAAATCCGCACCGGCCAGGACGTCGCAAAGCCTGTCCGCGTCGAATTCGGCGACCAGACGGCCACCATCCCGCTGCAGCCGACTCCGGGGTCCGTGTATCTCACGCTGCTGGTGTCGATGTTCATGCACGGCAGCCTCATGCACCTGCTCGGCAACATGCTGTTCCTCTGGATCTTCGGCGACAATGTCGAGGACGACCTCGGGCCCGGCCGCTACAGCGCCTTCTATATCGCCACGGGGATTCTCGCGTCACTGGCCCACGTTGTCTCGACCTTCACGTTCGGCGACAACCCGTTCATCCCGAGCCTCGGCGCGTCGGGCGCGATCTCCGGTGTCATGGGCGGATATCTCGTGCTCCACCCGCACCGGCGGGTCCGCGTGATCATGCTGCGAATGCTGACCGAGGTTCCCGGCTACGTCGCGGTCGGCCTGTGGTTCGTATTCCAGTTGATCAGCGCGTTCGGCGTCATCGGTCAGGGACCGCAGTCGGGCGGAGGCGTTGCGTTCATGGCCCACATCGGCGGCTTCATTGCCGGTGTCGTGCTGGTGAAAGTCTTCGCCGTGGGCAGCCGCCCCTCGGCTCGCCGGCGCAGGAGGTAAGCGGAGCCGGGGGCGCCGTCGGCGACGAGCGTCTGTGGCTGCCTGCGGCCTGGGTTGATTAGCGCTCCGGAACGTGTCGTTTCCGGATTTCAATGCAGACGAATGCCCCCGGCGATCCCCTCCGCAGGTGATCGAGCGCGCGTCCGAAATGATCGAAACGCGTGCGACAACGATTCTCGCCATCGACGTCTTCCCCCGGCTGCTCACGGAAATCCTCCCCTCGATCCCGCCGTGCCGTGAGACGGCACGTGCGGGTGTACGTGCAGGTATACGAGCCCGTCACGATCAGCGGCGCGCCGTCTTCGTCACGGGAGTCATCACTCCCCTGTTGATAGTCACCCGTTCCCCCCACTTCGACGCGATCCGAGCGGTCGATCTCCTCCTCGTGTTCGCCGCAGGTGCATCGGCGGGGGCACTTCTCAGCCTGATCATCAGAACGCTCCGGGAGCGGCAGTCGCCGGCCTGACGCACGCCTGGGAACACCCAGGTAACCGAACACGATGCTGCCGGGGGCCGGGAAGTCTGGCGTCTCGACTTTAGCGGGTTAGTGCATGCGCCGGCAGAAAAGAGGTCTCCAGAACAGAGACAAATGAACACGCCGGTGCGAAAACCATAATGCGAACGGCTGAGTTCATCGGCACGCCTTGTGAAGTCCTCTGTGTCGTGCGTCCTCTCATAAGTGCACTCCCTGCAGAAGAAAGAACAGCAGACCAGGACCGCCGGCGAGCCTCGCGAAGCGGTCGCCGGGGCTCGGACCCTTCGCCTCAGTGTTCATCCTGCGGACTCATTCTCGCTTCCGACGTGCTTCATGGCTCGGATGCCGATTGCATTCGCGCGCTCCAGCAGGAGATCACCAGGGTCAGCGGCGTAGCCTCCGCCCGCAATCCCTCCCGGAGCAAGGCGAAACCGGGGGTCACGCCTCCCCTCCGGGCGGTGTCTTGAGAAGCCTGCGGCTCCAGCCAGTGCACAACGTCAGATAGACCTGTCCCCACTCCGCGCCCGTGCTCCGTCCCTCGGTGTGCCACAGGTGCACACGACAGGCGGGCGCACGGATGGCTGCACGCGCCAAAAAGGCACCGTTGACTCTCCTCTCGTTTGGGTGATAATTGCCGCCTCGTGTGACCGGTTCGAGCCCGGACACCCCCAATCCCCGTTCGACGTCGTTGCTCTGAACCAGTTCCGTCGCGGCGTGCCCTCGGGCGCTGCCGGCCTGTGTGCTCGTGGGACCGTCGCCGCGAAGACAGTCAATCCGTCAGCCGACCGCACGAAAACACGTGCCCGCACCGGCCCACCGCAAACTATTGGGCTGTTGCGTCCGTCTATGGAGCGTACTCATGGGAATCCCGATACCGTCGGTCTGTCGCGCCGGTTTCTGTGGAGCGGTGGCATTGCTTGGCGGCACGGTCCTCGTGCTGGCGCAGGCCCCGGCGGCCCCGGCTCCGAATCCGGAGGCTGTCGCACGAGCGGAAGGGGTCCTGGCGGAATCCCGCAAGGCACTCGGGGGGGACAGGCTGGCCGGTCTCAAGACGCTCGTGGCCTCAGGCCGGACCCGCCGAATCCGCGGCAACAACCTCGTACCGATTGAATTTGAAATCCTGGTGGAGCTGCCCGACAAGTACCTGCGGACGGATGAATTCCCGGCCGAGGACACCGATCCCACCTCGTCCGGCTTCAGCGGCGATGCGCTGATCCAGATTCCACCCCTGCCCGCCTTTCCCCCACCGGGGCGGGGGATCAATCCACCGGGCGCTCTCGGCGGGCCACCTGCAGGTCCACCGCCTGCAGCACCAGCCGCACCAGCCGGCCCCCCCGCGGCTGCATCCGGTGCGCCACCGGCTTCATCCGGTGTACCACCCGCCGGTGGAGCGCCAGGCATGCCCCCTGGTGCCCCCGGCACGATGCCTGCCGGACGCGGAGGAGCGCCGCCCGATCCCCGTCGTGCACGCGTGACCGCCTTGAAGCAGGAGTACGCGCGTCTTTCTCTCGGCCTTTTTGCGTCCCCTGGTTCTTACCCGCTCACCTTTTCTTATACCGCCGTGGCCGAAGCCCCGCAGGGACAGGCGGACGTGCTGGACGCCAAAGGCGAGGGGAACTTCGCGCTGCGATTCTTCATCAGCCGGGAGACCCACCTCCCGATCATGGTCACGTGGACCACGCCACCGACCAACGTCATCGTGACGATTCCCGGCCAGCCTCCCCCTCAGACGGTCGCGCCCGGCGCTGTCGTCGTTACAGGCCCTCCTGCCCCGCCACCTGGCGCCGCAAAGGAGGAGGCCGATCTTTATGCGAAGGAAGTGCTTGCGTTGCGCACAAAGGCGCAGGCGACCCCGGTCGAACACCGGCTCTACTTCGGCGACTACCGCGAGGTCGACGGGCTTCGCCTGCCCTTCCGCCTCCGCCGCGCCATCGGGACGGAAACGACCGAGGAAACCACCTTCGACAGGTTCCGTCTCAATTCCAGGATCGATCCGAGAAAGTTCCAGCCCTGAACAACGGCTCGAAGCCGCCGGAGGCAGTCATGCGCGCGTTCCTCGTTCTCTGTGCCGCCCTTGTGGTACCAGGCGTTCCCTCCGCACAAACGGAACGGAACGCCACGCTGGTAGTCACGGTCCTCGACGAAACACGTGGCGTGCTGCCTGGCGCCACCGTCACGCTTGCCGGCATTGACGCTTCCACCAAGGCTGCGGCTGCCAGATCGGAGTTGACGAGCTCTCAGGGGCAGGTGCGATTCGAAAACCTGGTCCCAGGCCGTTACTCCATCAGCGGCGAGTTCTCCGGCTTCCAGGCCAGGACGCTGCCGGAAGTGAGGATCCGCGCCGGCGAGAACCGCCAGGTCCTGGTGCTGGCGCTGGACCGCGTGGAGTCCTCCGTCACCGTGGAACGCGATCGGCAGCAGGCCGCATCCGATCGCGGCGTCACGTTCGGGACCGTCATGACACGGGAGCAGATCGACGCCCTCTCGGACGACCCCGAGGAGCTCCGCCGTCAACTCGTCGACATCGCCGGGCCAGACGCAACCATCCTCATCGACAGCTTCGAGGGGCGCGAACTGCCGCCGAAGGCGATGATCAAATCGATCCGCATCACACGCGACCAGTTCGCACCGGAGGTCCATTCCGCCGGTCAGATCAGGATCGAGATCCTGACCCAGCCTGGCATCGGCCCCGTGCGGGGCTCGGTCCGGATGGGGTTCTACGACGGCGCGACTGACGGCCGGAATCCACTGGTCCGGCAGCGAGGCCCGGCCCAGAGCTGGATGTACGGGGTGGGCCTCAATGGCACGCTCATCAGCGAACGGGCTTCGTTCCATCTCAATTTCAACGGCCAGGACAGCTACTCGACGCCCGTGCAGTACGCCGCGACAACGGGCGGGCAGCTCGCCGGGAACATCCCCCTGCGCAGCCCCGCAGACAACTCCTTCTACTCCGGCGGGCTCGACTACGCCATGACGCGGGACCAGGTGCTGCGGGTGAACTTCAACGGCTCGACCTTCAACAGGACCAACGTCGGGGTCGGTGCATTCGACCTGATCGAACGGGCGTATTCGTCCGAGGACAGTTCCTTCGGTTTGTACATGCAGCAGAACGGGCCCATCGGACGGCGGTTCGTACTCAATACCCGTCTGTCGATCTTCGGCAGCGACTCAGTCGCGGCTTCCAGCATCGAAGCGCCTACCATCGTCGTCAACGATGCCTTCACGAGTGGCGGGGCCCAGCGGCGGGGGGGCACCCACGGACGGAACTACTGGTTCAACTCCGATCTGGACTACGTCCGCGGGATTCATTCCCTACGGACGGGCGCTGAAGTTCAGTACTCCCGGTTCCGTGCGGACTCCGACAGCAACTATCTGGGCACGTACGTGTTCGAGAGCCTGGACGCATTCGAAGCGGGCAGGCCGCGCAGCTACAGCCGCCGCCTCGGAGATCCCAACGTCCGCTATACGAACGTACAGGCGGCGCTCTACATCCAGGACGATATCAAGATCCGGAAGAGCCTCACCGTCACCGGCGGCGTCAGGTACGAAGCGCAGAGCCATGTGGACGATCGCTTGAACTTTGCTCCCAGAGCAGGCATCACGTGGGCCCCGTTCAAGAGCGGCAAGACGACGCTCCGGGGCAGCTGGGGAATGTTCTACGACTGGCTCTCGACGGGTGTGTACTCCCAGACCCTGCAGGTCGACGGCTTCCGCCAGCGTGAGCTCAATATCGTCAATCCGGCGTTTCCCGATCCGGGCGCCCTCGGCGCCACGCCGCCGACCAACCGGTACCTGCTGGCCGACGATCTCACGATGGCGTACTCACAGCGGCTGAGTGCCGGCCTCGCACAGCGTCTGTCGCGGCGGATCGACTCGAACGTGCTCTACAGCTATGGCTATCGGTACGCACTGCTGGCCGGGCGCAACCCCAACGCTCCCGTCAACGGCGTCAGGCCCGATCCCGAGTTCGCGAATGTCGTCCTCGCCTCGCCCGACGGCAGAGGCAGACAGCACTCGGTGAACGCCTCGCTGAACGTGAACCTGGCTCCCCTGCCTGCGGGAGGTGCGCCCGGACCAGGAGGCTCCGGCCCCATAATCATGCCTGGCGGCCCCATGATGATCATGATGGGCCCCGGGGGAGGCCCGGCGGCGTCATCAGGACCGCGGTTCTCCTGGAGACGTGGACTGACGCTGTCCGGCTTCTACAATCTCGGACGGAACTACGACAACACGGATGGAGCCTTTGCCATTCCGGCAAGTGTCAACCTGGACGACGAGTGGGGGCCCTCGATGTTCGACCGCCGCCACAATGGCCACGTCGCCATCACGAGCGGCGCCCTGCGGAACTTGAGTGCGCGGCTCGGATTCGGCGGCACGTCGGCAGCCCCCCTGACCATCCGCACCGGCTTCGACGACAATGGCGACCTGGTCTTCAACGATCGCCCGGCGGGGGTCCCCCGCAATTCCGTCAGGACGCTCGGATCGTGGAATTCATCGACGAACTTCGGCTACTCGTTCACGCTCGGGAAGAAGCAGATCACTTCGGGCGGCGGCGTGCAGATCATGGGCTCGCCGGCTGGCCTGACCGTCAACCCCACGGCGGCGCAGACGATGCCGCGGTACCGGCTGAATGTGGCGGTGAACGTCCAGAATCTGCTGAACAGGCCGGCCTACTCCGGCTTCAGCGGCATCGAGACGTCCCCCTTCTTCCTGCAGCCAACCTCCGCGTCCGGAGTGCGCCGGGTGACGTTCAGCACCAATGTGAGCTTCTGATTGGGGAGGCTCTCCTTGAACCTCAGCGTGCGCGGCAGAAGAGTCGCAGCAGGCATCATCGTGGCGACTCTCCTCAGTCCCCAATCGGCTTTCGCGACGTGGTCGATCGTGGCGGTTGACCGAACGACGAGGGAAGTCGGCAGCGCCGGTGCCTCCTGTACCGGATTCGTGGCGGGGATCGTTGGTCTTGCACCCAATCGCGGGGTCATCGTCGCACAGGCGATGTCGAATGCCGCGGCCAGGCGTCGAGGAATCTCCCTGCTGTCCGGGGGGACCAGTCCCGCGGATGCGTTGAAGGTGATCATCGATCCAGCCTTCGACCCTGCCTGGCAGGAGCAGCAATACGGCATTGCCGCACTGGATTTCGATGCCGCGGTGGGATTCACGGGAGACCGGACCCACGCCTCACGGGGGGACAGGCAGGGACCGGGCTTCTCGGTCCAGGGAAACATCCTCACGGGTCCGGAAGTTCTGGACGGGGTGTTTGCGAACTTCAGAGAATCTTCCGGCACGGAGGCGAGCCTCGCCGAGCGACTCCTGTCGGCCCTCGAAGCAGGCGCCCGGGCGGGAGGCGATACGCGGTGCGGGCCGCAGACGGCGCTGTCATCCTACCTGGCCGTCGCGAGGCCGACCGATCCGCCCGGGGCTCCATCCGTGCGCTTGATTGTTCCTGGACAGCGCCGTGGAGGGGCGAATCCGGTGACCCTCCTGCGCGAGATGTTCGACAGAACCAGAACCTCGAGGTAGCAATCTGCCCGAGCCCGGCGCCTGCAGCCCTTCACACTGACCGCAGCGCGGCCATGGGGTCGATGCCTGCGGCCCGGCGTGCGGGCAGGTATCCCGCAACCGTCGCAAACGTCGTCAGAACGATGAGCATGGCGAGGAACGTACGTGGATCGCCGGCCGTCACCTCGAAGAGCAAGCCCTCCAGCCCGCGGGCCAGCACCCACGAGGCGGCTGCCCCGGCCAGGATTCCCAGCGCCGTCAGACGAATGGTTTGTCCGACGATCTGGCGCTGGACGTCGAAGCCGGTTGCGCCGAGCGCCATCCGGATGCCGATTTCCTGGGTACGCTGATCCACGGAATAGGAGATCAGCGCGTAGATCCCGAGCGATGCGAGCACAAGCGCGAAGGCGGCAAACGCGCTGAGCAGCAGGACAGTGAATCGCCGCGATGAAACGGACTTATCCACAATCCCCTGTAGGGTCCGAAAATCTCCCCCCGCCAGGTTCGGCGCCAGCGGTTTCAGCTCCTCGCGAATGACGCCCGCAAGCGGCCCGACAGCGAGCCTCGAGCGCACCACGAGATCATGCGACGTGCGGTCACCGCACTGCCGCATGGGAATGTACATCTCGTTGCCAGAGGTCTGTTCGAGCGCCAGATGCCGCACGTCGCCGACGACTCCGACGACACGCCGTTCAGCACCGCAGGCGTTGAGCACGACCTTGCCGATCGCGTCCTCTCCTGGCCAGAGCGTCCGCGCCATCGTCTCGTTGATCATGATGACCGGCTCGCTCGAGCGGGTGTCCCCCGGCGCGATGTCCCGGCCGGTGCGCAGTGGAATCCCCATCGCCCCCGGGTACCCGTCGCTCACGATGCGGACGAAAGCCGTGGGACCCTGGCCACGTTCGTAGGTCACCCCTTTCGCGCGAGCGCCCCACGTGCGGTTACGCCCGAGCGGCAGCGCATCGGTGATACCGGCCGCCTCCACGCCAGGAAACTCCCGCACACGGCGCAGCACTTCATCTATGTAGACGTCCTGCTGCTCCCGCGTCGCGTAGCGGCTGTCGGGATCGACCCGGATCGTCGCCGCCCGTGCCGGCTCGAAACCCATCTCCACGTCGAGGACCCGGATCAGGCTTTGGATGAGCAGACCTGCACCGACCAGGAGCACACACGCAAACGCAATCTCTGACACGACGAGCGTTGCTCCGGGCCCAGCGTTGCCCGCGTCCGGCCGTGGAACCGCGAGCCGCCTCCTTCAACGAGTCGTGAAGCGCGGCGCGGCGCGCCTGGAATGCCGGCGCCAGTCCGAACACGAGCCCCGCGGCAACCGCCATGCCCACCGTGAACGCCAGCGCTGTGGCGTCGGTCTGTACGTTATGCAGCAGGGGGATGCTGATCGCGTCCAGTCGGGCGAGCGCGCGGGTACCTGCCGCGGCAAGGGCGAGGCCCACGATTGCGCCGCTGCACGAGAGCACCAGGCTCTCCGTGAGCATCTGTGCGATCAGACGACCGCGGCCGGCACCCAGAGCGCTGCGGACCGCGAGCTCCTTCTGTCGTGAGGCACTCCTTGCCAGCATCAGGTTCGAAAGGTTGGCACAGACGATCAGCATCACCATGCCCACCGCACCCGCCAGGACCCAGACCGCCAGGCGCGTGCGGCCCCCGACGTGGTCCGCCAGTGGTCTGACGTGCCCCTCGAACGTGTTGCGCTCCGGGTGCTCCGCCATGATCCGGGGCGCAAGCGTCCTTATTTCCGCCTGTGCTTCTCCGGCGGAGGCACCCGGCTTCAAGCGGCCGATCAGGGCCAGCGTATTTCCCCAGCGGTTCGTCTCCGGGCTGAGGGGAAACGGGAAGAAAAGATCGAACTGGCTGCCGGGAGCCAAGACGGATCCGAAGTCGAACGATGCCGGCAGCACACCCACGACCGTATGCGGCTGGTCGTTCAGTGTCAGCGATGTGCCGACAACTGCGGGGTCCGAGGCAAACCGCCGGCGCCACAGTCCGTGGCTGAGGGGCACTGCCTTCGGCCCGTTCCACGCGGCCTCCTCGGCAGTGAACAGACGACCCCGGTGCGGCTCGACGCCGATGACCTGAAAGAAGTTCTCCGACACGGGAACTCCGCTCAATCGCTCCGGCTCACCGGCGCCGCTGAGCAGGTTGTCGCCGACCCCGTAAAAGGCAAAGTAGCCGGCCAGCGCGGACAGGGACTGCGTCCGCTCCCGCAGGTCCAGCATGTGTCCGACCTGGGTCGTCTGTCCCGAGAGCCCGCTCGTGTCGCGGTTCGCAATCCACACAAGGCCTTCCGGCTCGGCAAACGGCAGGGGACGCAGGAGCAGCGTGTTGACGACGCTGAACATGGTGGAGCTCGCGCCGATACCCAGTCCCGCGATGAGAATGACAAAAATGGTGAAGGGGGCATCGCGCCGCAGCGTCCGGCATGTGTAGCGCAGGTCCCGCAGGAGGGCGTCGAACCTCATACGCGTGCTTAGACGGGGCGCACCGCTCCAGCGTTTATGGCGCACTTCCCGAGTGGGTTGCGCTCTGATTCCGCTCCGCCTTCAGAGTCTCCCGCTCGAACACCTAAAGGCGCCAACGAGCGAGACGCTTCGGGAACACCTCCAGAACACAGGCCCCGCTAATGGCTGGCCTGCTGGCACGCAGATTGGAAGCTCATCCGCAGTCGAGCGCCTCTTCCAGCGCCGCACCCTCGGCTCCGGCCATCCGTCCCGACACGGGAAAGGAGAACACATGACGCTCACAGTCCGCCGGCCGCCGGGGCAGAGGCGCGTGTGCGTCCTGTGCGGGGGGAGGATCTGGCTGAAGTGGCGCGCCGTCTGGCACGAGGGCTGGCTCCATCGAGACTGCTACCTGCCCGCCGTCCATGAGCGCGCGCGGAGAGAAATCCTCGGCTGGGACCAGGCGGCGATGGACCGCTACCGCGCAGGGGGCCTGCAGGTCTCCACTCCGCAGCCCTCTCCAGCCGAACCTCCGAGGAGCGCGCCAACGGCTTCCATCGTGTAACCAGCAGCACTCTGCTGCATGGTCCCTTCGTATTTCCCGTTCTCCTGCAGGTCTCAGGCGAACCGCTGTGGGTCACGGCCTCTAGAATCTCGTCGTCACCGCGAATCTCACGGCACGAGGGGAGCCGGGGGTGATGTTGGTGTTGCTGTGCGCATTCACGTAGTAAGCCGTGTCCAGCAGGTTCTCGACATTCACCTGCAGCCGCACCTTCGCCAGCGGGCTGTAAAAGGCGGCGGCGTCGAGCCGTGTCCAGCCTGGCAGCACGACGGTGTTGTCCGTCGCCGCGAAGGCTTCCCCGCGATAGAGCAGGCCGACCGCGGCAGCGACTCTCGGGGTGATGTCGTACTTGTTCCAGAGAGACACAGAGTTCCTGGGCAGCTGCGCCAGCACGGCCCCGGCCTGCGCAGTGGCGGAGATCGACCTGGTGATTTCTCCGTCCTGATAGGCGTAGCCGCCGGCAATGCTCCACGCCCGCGTGAGATTGCCGTTGAGGCCCAGCTCGAACCCTTGCGTCCGCTGTGCATCCACAAGGACCGACAGCGCAGGATCGGTCGGATCGGGAACGACGACGTTGCCCCGGTCCAGCCTGTAGAGGGCAGCGGTGAGGGAGAACGCAGGGGCGACGTCCCACTTGGCCCCTACCTCGTAGTTTCTGAACTGCTCGGGCTCGAGCGCCTGGTTGGTGAGCGACAGGGAGGCCAGCTGCTCGCCTGCACGCGGGAGGTGGGAGAGGCTGTAACTGCCATAGACGGACAGCGGTGCGACGGGTTTGAAGATGAGCCCGGCTCGAGGAGAGATCAGTCCGTCGCTACCGGACAGCTCTGTGGCGCTCCGGTTGTTCGTGACGTCCACCTTGAAGCTGTCGAACCGGAGGCCCACGACCGCGTCCAATCGGGGGGAAAGGGCGATCTGATCCTGCGCGTAGACGGCGGCAATGATGGCCACTCCGTCGTTGTCGGCGTCGGTCGCGCTGGGTCGGAAGGTGAGGGGCGATGAGATGGTTGGCGAGGTGAGCGGCGCCTGGATCGACGTCACGTTCGGCCCGGCGGGCGTAAAATAGCCGGTCTGCCGGAGGTTGGCTGTCGCCTGCCGGCCGAACTCGGTGCCGAGCAGCAGCCGGTGGCCGATGGGACCCGTCCGGCGCGACACGATGAGGTCTGTCTGGTTGAACAGATTCTGACGCGCCGTCCGGGTGTTGTACGCGCTGATCGTGACGGTCGTGCCCGCGGCGTTGACCGCGCCCGGAAATACGTTCTGGTAGAACTTGTCGTAGTCGCCGTAGCTCACCCGGTTCCTCAGCGTGATGCTCGAGCCGATCCGATGTTCGAGCAGCGACGACATCAGATTCACCGTGGCCTCGGTGGGGCTCTGCGCAGGATCACCGAAGAACTGGCCGGGAACAGTCTCGACAGGCCGACCGTTGAAGGAGGAGACCCCTCGATCCGCGACCCGGGCGTCGTGGAAGTGTTCGTAACCGGCCCGCAGCGTCGTGTTCGCCCCGATCCGGACGGCCACGGTCGGATTGATCCCGTAGCGCTCGACCCCTACCCCATCGCGGTAGGAATCGGAGTTCTCGTAAACCCCCGTGGCCCGGACGGCCACCGTCTCGTTCAGGCCCCCGCCCACATCGGCCGTCAACCGCCGGTTGTCCCACGAGCCGTACTGCAGCGACACCTCGGGCGACGGTCCCCAGGCGGCCTGACGTGTGACGCGGTTGATGACCCCGCCGACACCTCCGCGTCCGAAGATCATCGCGTTCGGTCCCTTCAGGGCTTCGACGCGATCCACGTTATAGACATCCCTGAAGTACTGAACGTCGTCGCGGATCCCGTCCACGAAGAAGTCCGATGTCGAACTGTTGCCTCGGAGGATGGGCGTGTCGCGGTTCCCCTCTCCCTGCGCGATCCCGACACCCGGCATGTAGCGGGTCACGTCGGCCATGCTCGTCATCCGTTGATCGGCAATGAGCGAGCGGGATATCACACTGACGGACTGCGGCACGTCGCGAAGCGGCGTGGCCGTCTTCGTGGCTGACGAGACGTCCGCCACGGCATACCCGGTCGCGGCGCCAACGGTGACGGTCTCCCGAAGACCGGCAACCTCGAGGGTCACGAGGATCGCCCCTTCGGCGCCGCTCGCAACGCTGATGTCGCGGGTGACCTCGACGAAGTTCTCCGCGGCGACCCGGATTGTGTAGGCACCGGCTGCCACAGGGACGGCAAACTCCCCCTGCTGATCCGTGACTGCCGGGACCGGGGCAGCGCGGCCGGCGGTGACCGTCACCCTCGCGCCGGCGATGGGAGCTCCGCTCTGATCGAGGACCCTGCCGCGCACCACTGATCGCGGCGCTTCCGGCAGCGGCGACTGCACCTCGACCTTAGGGGCCTGCGGCGAACGGACAGTGGCGGCAGCGGCGGCAGTGGCGGCGGGAAAAGACCACAGGACACCAAGAACAACACAGAGGCAGCGACGCATGAACCTTCTCCAGACTGTGTGACAGTGCTCCGCGACGGGCGGAGCCGGACTTCCGCGGTCGAGCTGCGGGGCACCTTCTGTCGGGCCCCCGATCGACGCCTTCCAAATGAGACTGAGTCTCATTCGTGCAGCAGTCTAATCCCGACCAATTCGGTCGTCAATAGGGTATCGCTGGCGTGCACCTCGAACTCTTCTTCTCAATTCCTGCGTTCGAGTGCGGGTGGGGGGTGCCGAGGGTGGCCGGCCCGCCGCGGAAAAAAGGCCCAGCTGTGGCTTCTCGGCTGCTGGCTTCCCTGAGGCCACTTGACGCGGACGGAGTGCACGATTGGCGTACCTTCCTGGCCCGGCGCGCGACGGTGGCGAACATGACGGAAGTTCTGGAACGGTGCCCGACACTTCGGGAGATGTTCGACAGGGGGAAGGGATACACGCTCGCCGGGGACCCGGCCCCGCTGCATTCGAATATCAGGCTCGAGTTCGCGGAGGCGTTGTATCAGACTGTCCGCCGCCAGCGCCCCCGCATCGCTATCGAGGTCGGCATGGCGTACGGGGTGGCCTCTCTGGCCATTCTGTCCGCCCTGCGCGACAACGGCCCTGAGGGGAAGCTCATATCAATCGATCCAAACCAGTCGAGCGAATGGAAGGGCGGTGGTGTCGCCGTCATCCGCGAAGGCGAGCCTGAGCGATCGGCACGAGCTCATCGAAGAGTACGACTATGACGCCCTCCCGCGATTGCGAGCCTCGGGCCTTCGGGTCGACTTCGCGTATCTAGACGGCTGGCATACCTTCGACCACACGCTGCTGGCCTGGTGGTATGTCGACAAGATGCTGCCGGCGGGGGGGATCGTCGGCTTCAACGACTGCGACTGGCAGCCGTGGAGAAGACCATCCGTTTCGTGCTGACCCACAGGAAGTACACCGAGATCCACGTCGCCTGCGGCCCGAATTCGCGGGCTACTCCCGCGCGCGCGAGCTCCGTCGTCGTCTCACCCTCGGGAGCCGGGAGAAGTGGTACACCCGCGCCGAGACAGATACGTCAGGAAAGACGAAGACTGGGAGCCGGATGGGACTTCTTCAGGCCATTCTGAGAGTTGCGGTTCTGCTGGACGCCAGCAGGCCGCTCCAGGACACCAGGGCCTGAAGCCCCGCTGAAGGCCGGGCACGCTTGTCGAAAGTACGCCTCGCGGCGATAATCTCGCCGGGTCTACCGCCTGCCTCGCAGTCCGAACCGGGGTGGAGCGGCCCCGCACGATGCGCCGCGCGGCTCACCTCACTCTCGCCCTGACCATCCTCTTGCTCGCGGTGTTCTACCACGCTGGCGCGACCGAGCACGCCCGCACGGTCAATACCTCCCGAGTTCGCGCCGATCAGAGCGGCTATCTGTGGGACGCCGTAGGCATTCACATCGCGCGGCACGGCGGACCCTCCACGCTCATCGGTGAGCGCAATCGGATGCCCGTCTACCCGTGGCTGCTGTCGTGGCTGTACGACCCGGCCATGACGCCGGATGCATTCTTCGACACGGCAAAACGGTGGAATATCTGGCTCTCGCTAGTGCTGCTCGGATTGCTGGCCGGGATTGCCCGCCTGATGCTCCCGCCGCTGCCCGCCATGAACCTGGTGCTCGTCGTCGCATTCGGGTACTACATCTTCAAGGCAGGATACGCCCAGGCCGAGCTGCTCTTCTACTTCCTCTTCTTGTCGACCTTCCTGGTGTGCTGCCGGCTGCTTCAGGAGCACACCGCGCGCGCGACCCTGGTGCTGGCTGTGGTGGCCGGCTCGCTCGCCGCGCTGACGCACCTGACCAAGGCCGCCGTTCTGCCGTTCGTCGGGATGTTCCTTGCTGTTCTTGCCGTGCGCGCACTCGCGCCGCTGACGCGGCTGCGTTCGGCTGCGGATCCCGATGAACGGACGCTCGTCACGCGTGTCGTTCTCTATCGGCTTGCCGCCGGGGCCGTGTTCGCGGTGTGCTTTCTCGGGCTCCTCTCGCCGTACCTCATTAACAGCAAGAAGCACTTCGGGCACTACTTCTACAACGTCAATTCGACGTTCTACGTGTGGTACGACGACTGGCCCTCGGCAAGCGTGGGCACCTATCAGGATGGCGACGGGAAGGGCTGGCCCACGACGCCGCCGGACCAGATCCCCAGCATGCGCAAGTACCTGCGCGAACACTCCGCGGCGCAGATCGCGCAGCGATTCGGCAACGGGTTCCTCGAGATGATCACCGTCTCGTACAACCGGCTGTGGTATTTCAAGTACGGGGTACTCTACGGCCTGTTCGCTCTTCTCATGATTACCACGGCCTGGCACTCGTTCCTCGGGTTGATCCACAGCCGGGCGGCGGTCTTTTCGTTCTTGCTGCTGTACGGGGTCGTCTATCTGGCGGCGGTGGCGTTCTACCAACCCATCTCCGGCACGACGCTGCGGATGCTGCTTGCGCATCTTGCGCCGTTCCTGTTCGTCGTGTCCCGCCTCTCTGCACGCCCTCCCTTCCGCGATCTCCGCTGGAACCTCGGGGGAGCGATCGTCACGCCGGGGCACATCCACCTGCTGATCCTGGTCATGATGGCGTTCGACCTGGTTTTCGTCCACTGGAGGCGTCTGATGGCGGATTTTGCGGGGTATTGACTTCCGCTGCCCGCTGCCCGCTTCCTGCTTCGCGCGGGTACGACCGCGCGGTCGCACACCGGCGCGGCTCTGTGCCTGTGCCGTGTCCTTTCAATGGGACGCGGTGAACTCATCGTAGAGCATCACCTCTTCGCGGCTGCCGATCGCGAAGGGCACGCGCTGGTGCGGGGTCGCGATGGGTACATCGAGGACCGCCGTGCCACCGACACTCGCGGCGCCGCCGGCCTGTTCGACAACGAACGCGAGCGGCGCACACTCATACGTGAGCCGGAGCTTGCCGTCTTCGTGCTGGCGATCCGCGGGGTAGAGATACACGCCTCCGTCGATGAGGCACCGGTGCAAATCGGCGACGAGCGCCCCCGAGTAGCGCAACGAGTGTGTGGTTGCGACCCTGGCGACGTAGGCCTGGTTGGAAGGGTTCCACTCTCGTTCGTTGCCGACGTTCGCGCTGTAGTACGGCCCTCTTACGGGGCAGGTCAGGTCGGGGTGAGTCAGGCAGAACTCCCCGATGTCATGGTCCAGGGTGAACCCGTGCACGCCGTCGCCTGTCGTGTACACGAGCACGGTGCTCGGGCCGTACATGATGTACCCGGCGGCCACCTGGTCTCGTCCCGATCGGAGATCCTGCACGCCGGCGGGTCCGGTCGTCCGCCGGGCGGGGCGGTAGACGCCGAAAATCGTGGCAATCACCCCGTTGACGTCGCTGTTCGAGGATCCGTCGAGCGGATCGACGCAGAGAACGTAGGAGGCCTCGGGCCCCCCGGCCATCTGGCGGGGCTCGTCGAGCTCCTCCGAGACGATCGCCCCCACCAGCTCAGTGCGGGCAAACGCGTCGAGGAGTACCTGGTTTCCGAATGCATCCAGTTTCTTGACCCGCTCCCCCTGCACGTTGACCCCGCCGGTGTGTCCAAGCTGGTCGGCGAGTGCGGCGCGCCGGAGGGCGTGCGAGAAGATCTTTCCCGCAAAGGCGAGCTGGAGGAGCAATACCGAGAGCTCTCCACGCGCCGCCGGGTTCCGCCTCTGGGACGCGAGCACATGGCGGGCGAGGGTCATGCGGCCTGCGTCAGTGGCCATATCGGGGCTGGACATGCGCACAGGGTACACCGAAAGCCCCTCGCCCTTTGGGATCCCCAGCGTGTGCAAGTTGACAGCAGGATGTCATCACCGTGCTTCGGCGTCTGGCCCAGGCGGACGCGCGCTTCCGCTCCGGTCTGGTCCCTGTCGCAGACCCGGGTGCGCCAGTCCGTCGGAAGGGGGCAGCGCACCTGCACTGCTGCGAAAGGGCCGACGTACGATACGCTGCAGGTGACTGACTGTTGCCACGCCACGACGACGTCGCCTCAGCCGCGGGTTATCGGCAGCGTATACGAGGAGCGTGTGGATGGTCCGCGCCTTTGATTCCGAAAAGCTCTCGCGCCTCCGCAACGAAGCCGGCCGCCTGGCCGCCCAGGCAGAGGAGATCGAGCGCAGCCTCGAGAGGCTCGTGGGGACCGAGGAAGCCCACAGCCACCATGCCGAGGCAGCATTGTCGCAGCCCCGCGAGGTGAGCCAGGCCTCGCTTGCGTATCTCGTTGCGGCGCTCGAGGCGCAGGCAGGGCGAACAGTTGAGGCGGCTTACACGATCCGGCAGCTCTGTATCCTTGCACGGGAGCAGGGGCTCCTGGCCAAGTCGGTGGCTGCGGAACTCGACAGGGATTTCGCTTATGTCGGTCCCGAGGAACCAGCTCAGGAGGCTCCCTCGCGTAATGCGGTCCTGGTCGCCGACGACTACGACGACACCCGGGAACTCGTCTCTCTCGTGCTGCACCAGGCCGGTTTCACCGTGCGGACCGCTGCCAACGGGCTCGAAGCCGTCATTGCTGCATACGAGATGCGGCCGGCGGTGATCATCATGGACCTCACGATGCCGATGCTCGACGGCGTGCAGGCGACGCGCGTCATCAAGGCCATCGACGCGACCCGCGATGCGCGCGTGATCGCGTATACCGCCAGGCCGACATCGGCTGACAGCGTGTATCACACGCTGTTCTCGGCGGTGCTGCAGAAGCCCGCCTCACCCGACGCCGTGGTTGCCGCCGTGCAGCGGTACATGAGATCGGCATAGCCAATCTCCCCGTCCGCTAATCTCCCCAGCCGCTGAGCTTCGGCAGCCGAACGGCCACCTCCACATTGGAACGTCAGTTGCTGTGCACACCCGCATGGCACGTGCCCTCTGGACCGGCGCGCTCAGCTTCGGCCTCGTCAACATTCCGATCGAGATTCACACCGCCGTGCGCGAGACGGGACCAAGGTTCCGCCTGCTGCGGAAGAAGGACAAATCCCGGATCCACTTCCAGCGCGTGGCCGAGCGGGACGGCGAGGTCGTCTCCTGGGACGCCATCGTCAAGGGCTACGCGTACGCCCGCGGGCAGTTCATCGTGCTGACCCCTGAAGACTTCGAGAAAGCGGCTCTCAAGAAGGATCGGGTGATCGACATCCTGGACTTCGTGGCGGCCGAGGCGATTGATGACCGCTTCTTCGACAAGCCCTACTATCTGCTCCCCGGAAAGGGAGGCGCCGTTGCTTACGCGCTGCTGCGCGAGGCTATCAAGGCCTCCGGCCAGATCGGTGTGGCAAAGTTCGTCCTGCGGACGAAGGGGCGCCTCGCGGCGGTCGAAGCGCTTGGCGACGCCCTGGTGCTCTCGACAATGAGGTTCCGGGACGAACTGGCGCGGCTGGAGGAGTTCGAGTTCCCTGCCGCGACAGACGTCCGCAAGCGGGATCTGCAGATGGCCGAGCGCCTCATTGCGGAGTTCTCATCGGAGTGGGATCCCGACAAGTACACCGATGATTACCGTCAGAACATCATGAAGGTCATCGAAGCGAAGCGGCAACGCGCCGAACCGGAGCTGAGCGAGGACGCCAGCCCCCAGTCCGCGGATGTCGTGAACCTCATGGAGCGGCTGCGACAAAGCCTGGGGACGAAGCGCGCGGAGACGGCGAAGGCCGCCAGCCGGACGGCTGGGAAAAAGACGCCGAAAGGGGCCAGGAAGAGCCGGAAGAAGAGCCCCAAGGCTGCATAGCTGTGCCGTCCGTCCACGGGGCGAGCTCGGCCGGTCCGAGTCGGATCGATCCTCCAAAAACTTGTAGCCCCTAAGCGGTCGGTTCACGGATCGTTTCGGAATTCCCGGCGAAGTCCGTCCTCCTTACGCCACTTCACTCAGCACGAACATTGCTCCGGTCGGGCGGGAGCGATCCGCGACGACTTGCGGACGCGGCGGCAACGCCGGAGCTCCGTGCCGGCGGCATGCCGCGCCACGGGTCGAGACGCTGAGGAGGATCCCATGTACCGCGTACCTGCCGCACGATTCACTGCAGCCGGAGTCTGCACCCTTCTCTCCATGCTGACGCTGACCGGGATGGCCGCGGCGCAGATCTCGACGGCGACGGTTCAGGGGAGGGTCTCCGATCAGACCGGGGTTCTCCCTGGTACGACGGTTTCTGCCCGCGACACGCAGACGGGGTTCACGACCGAGGCGGTCACCGCGGCCGACGGGGCCTACACGCTCGCGGGGCTGCGCCCGGGTACCTACGAAATCCGGGTCGCGATGGACCAGTACAAGCCGCAGGCAAGAACGGTTCAGGTGCTCCTCGGCCAGACGGTGACTGTTGATTTCCGGGTGTCTCCGGAAGTGACGTACACGGAAACGGTCGACGTCGTAAGCGAACGGCTCGTAGACGTGCGGGCTACCGACGTGTCGACCAACGTCACGCAGGAACAGATTCAGCACCTGCCCCAGAACAGCCGGAACTTTCTGAACTTCGCCGCGCTTGCGCCAGGCCTCCGCGTCTCGGACAACGAGTTGCGCAAGGAGTTCTCGGCTGGTGCGCTGCCCTCGCAGAACGTCAACGTCTTCATCGACGGTGTGAGCTACAAGAACGACGTCATCGACGGCGGCGTCGTCGGGCAGGACGCAAGCCGCGGCAATCCCTTCCCGCAGAGCGCCGTGCAGGAGTTCAAGGTCCTGACGCAGAACTTCAAGGCGGAGTACGAGAAGGCGGCCAGCGCCATCATCACGGCCATCACGCGCAGCGGAGGCAACCGCTTCGCCGGGGAGCTGTTCAACTTCTACCAGGACAAGGGGCTCGTGCAGAACGAGACCATCGTGCGCGACCCCTCCGGGCTGCTGGTCAAGGGGCGCACCACCCCGCGGCCGGAATACGAACGCTGGCAGTGGGGAGCCTCGCTGGGCGGGCCGATTGTCACGGACCGGGCGCAGTTCTTCGGGTCGTACGAGGAAAACCGGCAGGACCGCGCCAATTCCGTGCTCGTCGGCACCGTGTCGAACGCACCAGCAGCGCTCGTCAACGAGCTGCGGACGCGCGAGGGGACGTTCACGAGCCCCTTCCGCGAAAAGCTGTTCTTCGGAAAGGGATCGTGGCAGCCGGCCCAGGGCCAGCAACTGGAGGTCACCTACAGCTGGCGGGACGAGACGGACATCCGCGGGTTTGGCGGCGCCACCAGCTTCGAGGCGGCGGAGAACGTGCGCAACGGCGTGAGCTCTCTGCAGGGCAAATGGCAGCTCGCCGGCTCGACCTTCCTCAACGAGGCCTATCTCTCCTACCAGCGCTACCGCTGGAATCCACAGCCGCTCGACCGCGGCAGCATCGGTCTGAACTACCAAGGCCTGCTGCGCATCGGCGGCCGTGACACCGAGCAGCTCATCGTGCAGGAGCGGACATCCCTGCGCAACGATTACAGCCGGTTCGGATCGTGGTTCGGCAACCACACCGCGAAGCTCGGAGGCGTGCTCAGTTTCCTCGACTACAACGTGCGGAAGGAGTTCACGGGCAATCCTGTCTTCACGTTCCGGAACGACATCAGCTGGAATTTCCCGGCCGAAGCACGCTACGGGACCGGCGACCCCGACCTGAGCGCGAGCAACTTTCAGTTCGGCCTGTTTGCTCAGGACGACTGGGCACTCACCAACCGGCTCACATTGAATCTGGGCCTGCGGTGGGACTACGAATCGGACATGCTCAACAACAGCTACGTCACGCCCGAGGCGGTGCGCACCGCCACGGCTCCCTTCGTGAATGCCTCCCGGTACTTCACCGACGGTGACGACCGGCCCGCGTTCTACGGCGCCGTGCAGCCTCGGCTGGGACTCTCCTATGACATCACCGGCCAGGGACGCACGGTGGGGTTCGGCGGATTCGGCCGCTACTACGACCGCGTTCTCTACAACTCGACGCTGGACGAGCGCTTCCGGCTGCAGTACGCGGTGCGCACGTTCCAGTTCTCGAGCGAAGGCGGGCTTCGCAATGGTGTGGAGACCATTGTCTGGAATCCGTCGTACCTCAGCGTGCAGGGGCTGAATGCGATCATCGCCAGCGGCCTCGCGCCGAACCCCGAGGTGTTCCTCATCGCGAACGAGACGAAGCCGCCGGTGTCCGATCAATGGTCCGTGGGTCTCCGCCATTCGATCGCCGGCATCGTCACGTCGGCCACCTACTCGGGCGTGCGGAGCCGGAATCTCTTCACCTTCCTCTTCGGCACCCGCCGGCCCGATGGCACCTGCTGCCTGACCGTGCCCGGATACTCGAACATCCTCGTCTCGGATCCGGAAGGGCGGGACGCCTGGTACCAGGCACTGTACGTGAAGGCGGATCTGCCGTACGGAGCGGGCGGCCGGCGGTACGGTGTCAGCCTCGCCTACACCATGGGCAAAGCGGAGCAGACCGGCGGAGATCTCTTCAGCCTGGACTTCCCCACTGCCGCCGATTACCCGCGATACCCCACAGGTAGCGACGAGCGTCACCGCGTTGTGGCGACGGGCATCGTCCGGCTGCCCCTGGACTTCCTGGCCAGCACGTTCATCACGCTGGGATCGGGGACGCCTTACACCATCGACGACCAGTCGCTCGGCGGCGGGGTCAACGAGCGCCGGTTGCAGCGGAATGCCGGACGTCCTGACCAATTCAGTTTCATCATCCCGAACGCCTGGGCATACCGGAACGTCGACATGCAGATCGAACGGGCGTTCCGGTTCGGAGGGACCCACGCCCTGTCGGTGATCTTCCAGGGGTTCAACGTGTTCAGCTTCGACAACTTCAGCGGGTACCAGGGATTCATCCCCACGTTGCCGGCGACGAACATCAACTACGGCCGTCCCGGCAGCCTGATCGATCCAGGCCGTCGCCTGCAGTTCGGCCTGAGATACGGGTTCTAGCGAGGCTGCGCCTCAGACCGTCGAGGCTCCGCCTCGCCAGACCGCATCGTTTGATAACGCCGCGCTGACGCGCGGACCGTCCTCGTCATTCCTGGAGTGGAGTGGATGTCGGAGCAGTGCGGCGCCCGGCTGGCGGGGCGCCGCACTACTCTTCCCGAGCCATGTCCCATGCAGCTCATCGTCTGATCCTCATCCTGCTCATTGCTGGCCTGGCGCCAGCCTGTGCCTCCCGGACCCCGGCGCCAGCGGCAAACGCTCACATAGACGATGCGTTTCTCGACACTCTGCAGCGGCGGACGTTCGACTGGTTCTGGGAGGTGACGAGCCCGGACACCGGGCTGGTGCCGGATCGTTGGCCTGACATCAACTTCTCGAGCATCGCCGCCATCGGATTCGGCCTGACAGCCTATGGAGTCGGCGCCGAGCGTGGCTACATCACCCGGGAGCAGGCTCGAAACCGCACGCTCACGACCCTGAGATTCCTCTGGGACGCACCGCAGAACGGCAGCCCGCAGGATGTCAGCGGCTACCGGGGTTTCTTCTACCACTTCCTGGACGTGGACGCCGGCCGGCGCTACCAGCGGGTGGAACTGTCGTCGATGGACACGGCCCTCCTGTTCGGAGGGGTGCTGTTCGCGCAGTCCTACTTCGACCGGGAGGAGCCGGCCGAGCAGGAGATCCGCCGTCTGGCCGACGCCCTCTACCGGCGCGTGGAGTGGACCTGGATGCAGCCACGCCCTCCGCTGATCGGCATGGGGTGGCACCCGGAGACCGGCATGATCCCGCACGACTACCGTGGCTACGAGGAAGCGATGATCCTGTACGTCCTCGCCCTGGGATCTCCCACGCACCCGATCTCACCCGACGCCTGGACAGCGCGCACCGCGAACTACAAGTGGGCCACCTTCTACGGCCAGGAGTTCATCAACTACGCACCGCTGTTCATCCATCAGTACTCACATATCTGGATTGACTTCCGCGGTATCCAGGACGAGTACACCCACGCCCGGGGGATCGACTACTTCGAGAACTCCCGGCGCGCCACCTACGCCCAGCGCGCCTACGCGGTGGACAATCCGAACGGCTTCCGTGACTATGGCGAGAATATCTGGGGCCTCACAGCGTGCATCGGCCCTGGCGGCGGAAAGGCGCCTGTGGCCGGCCGCGAGGTCCAGTTCCATGACTACTGGGCACGGGGCGCCAGCAGCGGCGATATCAGGGATGACGGCACGATCTCGCCGACCGCCGCAGGGGGATCCCTCCCATTCGCGCCGGAAATCGTGCTGCCCGCGCTGAAGGCGATGGGGTCACGCTACGGCGCGCGACTCTTCACACGATACGGCTTTCTGGACGCGTTCAACCCCACCTATCCGGGCACCGGGCTCCGCTCGACTGCGGGCCCGGTGCATCCTGACGCCTGGATATCGGGCGACTACCTCGGCATCGATCAGGGCCCGATTCTGCTGATGGCGGAGAACCATCGTACCGGCCTGGTCTGGAGCGTCTTCCGGCGCAACGACCACATCGTCCGCGGACTGTGCCGGGCCGGCTTCACGGGTGGATGGCTCGATGGGCGGTGCCCGACTCGGTACGGCCTGCCCCGGATCGCTGCAGCGGCGCGGGCCTCCAGCCGATAGGACGGCTGGAGGCTTTCACGTGCGTGCTGATAATCCACTCCATCTCGCCAGGCTCGATCGCGGCCTCGAGCTGGCCCAGCTGGCGGACCACACGGCCCTCAGCCCCTGGATTGTCCAGAAGATCGATGCGGGGCACTTCGACCAACTGCCCCCGGGGATCTATGCGAGGGCGTACGTCAGGACCTTTGCGAGCGCCGTGGGTCTGGAGCCGGAACAGGCGGTCAGGGATGTGCTGGATCGCCTGCCGTCCGTGGAGGATCCGCTTCCGGTGATGCGAGGGATTGCCAACCGGGACACCTCGGTGTGGATCGGGACGATGAGCACGTGGCTGAATGGCGTTCTGGATCGCGCCGTCCAGTCCATGGCGAGGCCGGCCCCCGGTCAGGAACGTACGTGGAGGGGGGCCAGGACGATCGGGGCCGCTGCTGTGGACGCGGGAGTGCTGTTGATGGCCTACGGGGCCCTGCTCGTGCTGACCTCGTGGACCTCAGGAGTAACCGTTGAGAGGGTGGCGGCGCACGCGACGGCAGGCCTGATGGCGGTGTGGCTCGTCGTGGCCTGCCTGTATTTCCTGCTGCTCGGCGGCATCGGAGGCGCCACCCCTGGAGCGCGCATGCTGCGCCTCCATCGGCCGCCACTCACGAACCCAATGCGGCTGCACGCCATCGTCTATCGCGCGTTCCGATACCCCCGCCAGGCACGACCGGTACGCTGAGCACGCGAGGGGGCTGGGTCCCTCGGGCCCGCGGTTATTCCGCCCCACAGGAACACCCGCCTGAGACTCACGTAGGGGCAGAGTACGCCCGGGAGGGGGAAGAACGATCCTGACTGGTGATTGTCAGGCGGGCCTGGCCCGACGGGGCGCCAGGAGCATAGCTCGCAGCTCCCGAGCGCGGTCGTGGGCATCGGCAGCCGAGCCGACCGGCTCTTTCCAGAGCATTTCCCCTTGGGAATACACGCTCAACGCGGCGCCAGCCGACGCATCCCGGAACTCGCAATCGAACGGTTCTTCCCGCCAGCGGAGGACGATTCCCATAGATGCCATAGTCTTGTTGCGGGCACGTGCAAGCTCGACACCAACGGCTCTACCGCGCGAAGCGTGAAATCAGGCGCGTTTCTCCTCCTGCACAAATCGAAGCTCGACCTTTTGATACCCGCTGGAAGAATTTACACGCCGGTTACACGACACCGAAGGTGAATTGGTGGAGAAGAACTTGCTCTCATCCGAGCCATGGCAGCCATCGCGATCATCCAAACGGCATTGCTGCTGGCCGCATCGCCAGCGGCGCCTCAGCCCCAGGTCCCCGTGCCGCCCGGAGCCGAGCGTGTGGTGGCTCACGACCGTTGGGGTGGGCAGCTGGCCATCTGCGCCGAGGTTCCACGCCAGGAAGCGGCGCTCATGCAGCGGAACGGAAGAAGGCTCCCTCCAACCATCATCTTTCTGATCAATGGAGATGTGATCCGCAAGGTGGTGACCGGCCTCGGGGGCTGCGATCCGGCGTGGGCCCCCGACGGGACGCGGATCGCCTTCACCGCCCCCGACGGGCTCTGGGTCATCTCTACCACCGACGACACCGGCGAGCGAATCGTAGACACCACGATTGAGGAGAACCGCTACCTGACGCTGGCGCGTCCGCGGTGGTCGCCGGACGGGATGCGGATTGCCTATTTCGCAACCGACCGGCGCCAGACCCGGGTGCAGGTGGTTGCAGCGGACACCCGGGCCACTGTCCTGACATCCCCAGCCGCCGCGGAGGACATGGAATGGACAGGGCCCCGCACGCTTGCGGTAGCCGGCCAGGTGCTGTCGGTTCCGTGAACTGTCGCAGGTGGATGGAGCGAGCTGTCAGGTCAACATCCGCAGCCCGGTGACCAACCGGCTGAGCCCCTCGTCCAGAGTGCCGGGATCGAGCGCTCCATACGAGATCCGGATCGAGCAGGAGGAGGAATCGCCGAACGCAGAGCCGGGGATGGCCGCCACGCGATGTTCGCGAATGAGCCGCTCGGCCAGGGTCATCGCGTCCAGCCTGGAGTGCACCCGCACCAGGTAATAGAACGCCCCTTCGACCGCCGCGAGCTCGCACGGCACTCCCCCGCCGGTGAGCGCCTCGTGGATGGCGCGGCGCATGGCATCGAGCCGCGACAGCCTCTCGCGCACGTAGCCACGACCTACCGAGAGGGCCGCCCGTCCTGCCCTCTGCGAGACAGCAGGGGGGCAGATGAGCAGGGTGTCCTGAATCTTGTTGACGGCTTGCCAGAGTCCCTCGGGCACGACCATGTACCCGATGCGCCAGCTCGCCAGCGCGTAGGCCTTCGACAGCGAGTACAGCGAGATCGTGTGCCGGTCGGCCCCGCTGATT
>Ga0183260_10000748_pt1 | contig 27648 bp, 31 predicted proteins | sample AntDrymUQ4972206_2_FD_129768 | JGI IMG/M metagenome (GOLD analysis project Ga0183260, IMG submission 129768) | Polar desert sand microbial communities from Dry Valleys, Antarctica - metaG UQ497 (22.06) (version 2) (version 2) | ecosystem: Environmental > Terrestrial > Soil > Desert | place... | reverse complement strand
TTGTCCTGCCAAGGGCATCGCAGGTTAGCTACGTGCGGATCGGATAACCGCTGAAGGCATCTAAGCGGGAAGCCGACCTCGAGATGAGCTCTCCCATCCCCATTGAGGGAGTAAGGCCCCTGGTAGACCACCAGGTTGATAGGCCGGATCTGGAAGTACAGCAATGTACGCAGGAGACCGGTACTAATGGGTCGAGGGCTTGACGGATGACTTTTTGATATTCGTCGCAGCAACGCAAGGCTACTGTGCAGTTTTGAAGGGCCCAGGGCTCTCACCGGTTTCCGGTGGCTATGGCGAGGGGGAAACACCTCTTCCCTTTCCGAACAGAGCAGTTAAGCCCCTCAGCGCCGATGGTACTTGGCCCGCAAGGGCCCGGGAGAGTAGGTCGCCGCCGGTTTAATGTGACACCGGGCCGCCCCTTGGGGCGGTCCGTTCGTCGTTGTGGGTGGTTGTGCGAGGGCCGGCGGTGCGGGACGGGGCGTGCAGGCCGGCTCGGGGGTGGGGCGGGCTGCGTGAGGGGTGCGCACGGCATCGATGACGGAGGTGGCTTCCCGTGCGGGTGGCGCCTACTGAGGGTGCGCACGGCATCGATGACGGAGGCGGCTTGCCATGCGGGTGGCAAGTCGGCTTGAGGGTGCGCACGGCATCGAGGACGGAGGCGGCTTGCCTGGCGGACGCACGCACGACGGGCGGGTCGACGATCGGCGTTCAGCCGGGCGTTGTCGTCGCTCCGGTGCGGATGGCAACTGCGGGTCGAGCTGTTGACGTGTGGGATGAACACGTCGACCGGTGCGGGTGAGGCGGGTCCGTTGCGCGCGGTGGGCGTGTCGTTGGCGGGCTGTTGATAGGCGGGATGAAGTCGACCCCGTGCAGCTCGGGCGAGGCCGATTCCACGGAGCGAGCGCTCGGGGGAACTCGGTTGTACTGAGCGTGCCGCGCAGACGGTCCATGCGAAGGCGGGCGCGGCGTCCTCCCTGCGTAGGGTCTGCTCAGAAGCGTCCGCTATGTGGACGAATCTGAGCACACCCCTGGCTGGGCCGGATCAGGGCCCGACGGGCGCCGGAGCTCTACCGCGCGACTGGCCGAGGCCGTTCGGGCCTCGGCAGCCTGCGGGAGGCCGTTCGGGCCTCAGCAGCCTGCGGGTCGGTTGCCAAGCTCACCGGCCGGCATGACCGCCGCGCGCTGGGGGCGGGCGCAGATCACGTCGAAGTGCGTCCGCTCGCTATGCCCCTGGCGTAAGGGGCTGTAGCACCGCTGGCGCGGCACGAGCTACCGGTCCCAGCGGCCCCCGCGGTGCGCCGGGGGACGCGTGCCCGTCGGCACGCGCGCGCCGTCTCGCCGCCCGCTGACGGGCGTGACGCAGGGCTGCAGCCGGGTCGGCACCGATCCCGGGCGCCGCGCTGGGCGGTGGTCGGGCCTCATGCGCGGCGGGCGCCGGTGCGCGTGCGCGACGGCGGCGGGCGCTTGGCGCCAGGCGCGCTCGCTGCTCGCCGGGGCCGGATGCTGCGGGCGCGCGCCGCGGGCGCGCTCGGCGGCCGGCGCCGTGGGCGCCGGTGGCGGGTCCTGCAGAAGCGCGAAGGCCCTCAGATGGGCGCCCGCGCGGAGCAGTGCGTCAGGAAGGCGGGAGGTCATCGAAGCGAACATATGTTCCGACCGTAATCCGGCGTGCGGACGGAACGGGTGTACGTGTCCCGAAAGCCGCGATATGCAGCGCAATCGGCCCCGCGGAGCTGCAAGCGATCTTGCACAGGGCCATGCTCTACATTCGCCGGATGCTGCACCTGCGGATCGTCTCGCCGCCAAGGCAGCACGCACCGGGTCCTGGAGATCCTCGAGAACACGAGTCGGTCTGCAACATCATCCTGCTCTCGGGCGCCGCGCGGCGCCCGGCGGGAGACGTCCTGCTGTGCGACGTGCCGCGGGAGGACGCGAGCGTCGTGCTCGCCGACCTGCGGTCGCTCGCATCCACCACGACGGCTCGATCGCGGTCGAGGCGATCGAGACCGAGCTCTCCGACGCGATGGAGCGCGCCGCCGATGCGGCGCGCGGCTCACCCTCGGACGCGGTCGTGTGGGAGGAGGTGACCAAGCGTACCTCGGAGAGCGCCGAGCTCTCGGTCAGCTTCGTGCTGTTCATGGTCCTGGCGGCGCTGATCGCGTCGGTCGGCATCTTCCTGGACTCGGCGATCCTGATCGTGGGCGCGATGGTGGTGGGGCCGGAGTTCGGCCCGATCGCCGGCATCTGCGTGGCGGTGCTGCAGCGCCGCCGCCACCTCGCCGCCCGCTCCGCCCGGGCGCTGGGTGTCGGCTTTCCGGGTGGCGATCGCGGGAGTGATCGTCGCCGCGCTCATCTTCAAGGCGACCGGCCTCACGTCGGACGACTTCGCAACGCAGGACCACACCTTCGTCGAGCTCATCTCCAAGCCCGACTTCTTCGCGTTCTTCGTCGCCTTCTGCGCCGGTGTCGCGGGGATGTTGTCGCTCACGACCGCAAAGTCGGCGGCCCTGATCGGCGTCTTCATCTCGATCACCACGATCCCTGCCGCCGCCAACGCCGGCATCGCGGCCGCCTACGCCGACTGGACGTCGCTGCGCGGATCGCTCGCCCAACTCGTCGTCAACCTGTCAGGGATCCTCCTCGCGGGAACGCTGACGCTCGTCGTCGAGCGCCGGATCTACGACCGCCGCCGCCGGCGGCACGTGGAGGCGCTCGCGCGTTCGGAGGTCACCGCAGGCGCGCGAGCGCCCCAGGACTGACGCGATGATCCGCCGGTCACCGCCGTCCTGGCGCCAGGCCACCCGCCGAGGCGCGTCAGGCCGCGGCGCCGGCGTCGCGGCCGTGCAGCTCGAGCTCGTCGGCCCGCGCCTCGAGCGCGGCGATGACGAACGCGACGTGCGTGTCGAAGTCGGCGCCGAGCTGCTCGGCGCCGCCACGAACGTCCTCGCGGCTGACGGCCGCGGCGAACGACGGCTGCTTGAGCTTCTTCTTGACCGACTTCGCTGTCAGCCCGTGGATGCCCGCGGGCCGCACGTACGCGCACGCGACGAGAAAGCCGCACAGCTCGTCGACGGCGACGAGCGTGCGCTCCATCGCCGACTGCGGCGGCACGCCGAGGTAGCTCGCGTGGGCGGCGATCGCCCGCACCATCTCCGGCGGCGCGTCGCGGCGCTCGAGCTCGGCCATGATCGTGCGCGGGTGCCCGCGCTCGGCGTCGTCCATGTCCGGGAAGCGCTCGTAGTCGGCGTCGTGCAGCAATCCGGTGACGCCCCACAGCTCGGCATCCTCGCCGTCACGCTCCGCAAAAGCGACCATCGCGGCTTCGACGGCGAGGCAGTGGCGCCGCAGCGATTCGGAAGTGACCCAATCCGTGAGCAGGGACCACGCCTCGTCGCGCGAAATCCGGGAGGACATGGCTGTTACCCTAGCCCAGGCCTTCGGCGCTGCTCCCGCCGGCGGAAGGCGCCCTCCCATGGAGAAGTTCGTCATCGACGGAGGCATCGCGCTGTCCGGCACGATCGTGCCTGCCGGCAACAAGAACGGTGCCCTGCCCATCCTTGCCGCCTCGGTCCTGACCGGGGACGAGGTCGTGGTCCGCAACGTCCCGAAGATCAAGGACGTCGGCGCGATGCTGGCGATCCTCGAGGCGCTCGGCGTCCGGATCTCGTGGCTGTCCGATCACGAGGTCGCGCTCTGCGCGGGTGATCTGTCGGCCGAGGACGCCGTCATCGACCGCGCCCTGTCGGAGCGCATCCGCGCGTCGTTCCTGCTGGCCGGTCCGCTGCTCGCGCGCTTCGGGCGCGCGCGCATGCCGCCGCCCGGAGGCGACGTCATCGGGCGCCGGCGCCTGGATCCGCACCTCGACGCCTTCGCGGCGCTCGGCGCGACGTTCGAGCATGGCCGCGACATCGAGCTGCGCGCGCCCGGCGGCCTGCGCGCCGGCGACGTCTTCATGGACGAGCCGTCGGTGATGGCGACCGAGAACGCGCTCCTCGCCGCCGCGCGGACGCCCGGCTCGACGGTGATCGGCAACGCTGCCTGCGAGCCGCACGTCCAGGACCTCGCGCGGATGCTCGTGAAGATGGGCGCCGACATCCAGGGCATCGGCTCCAACGTGCTCACGGTCAACGGCAGCGCCGAACTGCACGGCTGTGACCACACGATCGGGCCCGACCACATCGAGATCGGCTCGTTCATGGCGCTCGCCGGAGTGACGGGCGGGGAGCTGCGCGTCCGCGACACGATCCCCAACGACCTGCGGATGATCCGCCTCGTCTTCGACCGCCTCGGCCTGCGCTCGGAGCTCGACGGCAACGACGTGCTCGTGCCCGGCGGCCAGGACCTCGTCATCTCGCGGGACGTCGGCGAGCACAAGATCAAGGTCCAGGACGGTCCCTGGCCGGCGTTACCCGCCGACCTGACCTCGATCGCGGTCGCACTTGCGACCCAGTGCTCGGGCTCTGCGCTCATCCACGAGTGGATGTTCGAGAACCGCATGATCTTCACCGACAAGCTCGTCCTGATGGGCGCCGACATCACCATGTGCGATCCGCACCGGGCGATCATCACCGGGCCGTCGCAGCTGCGCGGCGAGCGCCTCGAGTCGCCCGACATCCGCGCCGGGATGGCGATGCTGATCGCCGCGCTGTGCGCGGAGGGGCGCTCGGAGATCGGCAACATCCGCCAGATCGACCGCGGCTACGAGCGCATCGACGAGCGCCTGCGCGACCTCGGCGCCCGCATCGAGCGCGTCGCCACCGAGCCCGTCTACACCTAGTAGCCGGCGTAGCGGCTGCAACGCCCGGCCCGCCCGGCCATCTAGATTGGCAGCCACCCGTGCGCCCGCAGATCCATCCCATTCCCTCCGGCACCCGCGACGTGCTGCCCGACGAGATGCGCGAGCTGCGCGACATCACGGAGGCGATCCGTGCCGTCTTCGAGCTCGACGGCTACGGCGAGGTGTGGACGCCGGCGCTCGAGTACGAGGACGTGCTCGGCCGCGGCGGCGGTGCGCCGCCGGCCTACCGCGTCTTCGACGACCACGGCGAGGTGCTGGCGCTGCGCACCGACATGACCGTGCCGATCGCCCGCCTCGTCGCGACGCGCTACCCGACCGCCGAGCCGCCGCTGCGCTTCTGCTACTTCGCGCACGCCTACCGCGGCGTGCGCCCGCACCGCGGCCAGATGCGCGAGTTCCTGCAGGCCGGGATCGAGCTCGTCGGCGCGTCCGCGCCCGCGGGCACCGCCGAGGCGCTCAGCGTGCTCTGCCATGCGCTCGACGCCGTCGGGCTGCGCGAGTACCGAATCGGCCTCGGCGACGCGTCGCTGTACCCGACGCTGCTGCGCTCGCTCGGGATCCCGCCGGTGCCCCGCGAGGCGCTCATGGACGCCCTCGTCGCCCGTGACTTCGTCGCGCTGGAGCGCGAGCTGCAGCGGCTCGCGCTCGACGACGCCGACGCCCAGCTGCTGCTGCGCGTGCCGCAGATCCGCGGCGGCGCCGAGGTCCTGGCGGGCCCCGAGGGCCCCGTCGCCGACGCGGTCGCGGGCCTGCGCGGCGTCTACGAGCTGCTGGCCCCCGAGGTCGCCGAGCGGGTCATCCTCGACCTCGGGCTGGTCCGCCAGATGGGCTACTACACGGGCGCGGTGTTCGACGTCTACGACCCGGCGCTCGGCGCGCCGCTCGGCGGCGGGGGGCGCTACGACGAGCTGCTGGGGCGCTTCGGCCGGTCGCTGCCCGCGGTCGGCTTCGCGCTGACGATCGACCGCCTGCACATCGCGCTGACCGGGGAAGAGCGCGGGCGCCTGCAGGCGACGTCGAGCGGCGACGGCGCGCCGTCGTGAGCCCGCCGGCCAACGCCCTGACGATCGCGGTGCCGCGTGGCGCGCTGCTGAAGAGCACGCTGGACCGCCTCGACGCCATCGGGATCGACACGAGCGAGGTGCGCGCGAACGACCGCAAGCTCCTGTTCGCCGACATCGGCGTGGTGACGATGCGCCCGTCCGACGTGCCGACCTACGTCGAGGCCGGCGCCGTGGACGTCGGCATCACCGGCAAGGACGTGCTCACCGAGCAGCCCGAGCGCGAGGTCTACGAGCTGATGGACCTGGGCTACGGCGCCTGCCGCATGATCCTCGCCACGATCGACGGACCCGATCCGTCGGTCGAGGCGCTGCGCCGGCTCGGCGTCATGCGCGTCGCGACGAAGTACCACAAGACCGCCACCGCCTACTTCGAGCGCACCGGCAGGCAGGCGGAGATCGTGGAGGTCAAGGGATCCGTCGAGCTCGCGCCGCTGACCGGCCTCGTCGAGGCGATCGTCGACCTGACGGCGACCGGGACGACGCTCGCCGAGAACAACCTCGTCATCCGCGAGGAGCTCTTCACCTCGACGGCGAGGCTGATCGCCAACCCGGTCGCGCACAAGCTCAAGGCCGCCGCGATCGACGCGATGCTGGAGAAGCTGCGTGCGGCTTGAGCGCGTCGAGGTCGGCGGCGACCCGGTCGCCGCGGCGGCGCGCGTGCGGGCGCTCGCGCCCGCTCCCGCTTCGGTCCGCGACGACGTCGAGCGGATCGTCGGCGCCGTGCGCGCCGGCGGCGACGCGGCGCTGCGCGAGCTCGTCGCCCGCTTCGACGCCGGCGGCGCGGGGCCGGACGGCGCCGCTGCCTCGCTGCGCCTGGCGACGGCGGACCTCGACGTGGCGCTGCTCGACGACGACGTGCGCGCGGGCCTGGAGGTCGCGATCGCCAACGTCGCGCTCGTCGCGGCCGCCGCGGTCGGCGACGACGTCGAGGTCCGGCTCCCGCAGGGCCACCGCGTCGTGCTGCGCGAGGTGCCCGTCCGGCGCGCCGCGATCTACGTCCCGGGCGGCCGCGCCCCGTACCCGTCGACGGTGGTGATGGGCGTCGTGACCGCCCGCGCCGCCGGCGTCGAGGAGGTCGCCGTGCTGACGCCCGGCCCGGTCGACGCGGTGATCCGCGGCGCCTGCGCGCTGTGCGGCGTGCACGAGGTCCACGCGATCGGCGGCGCCCACGGCATCGCCGCGCTCGCCTACGGCACCGAGACGATCGAGCGCGCCGACGTGATCGCCGGGCCCGGCAGCCTGATCGTGCAGGAAGCCAAGCGCCAGGTAAGCGACAACGTCGGGATCGACGGCTTCTACGGGCCCAGCGACGTGCTCGTGCTCGCCGACGCGTCGGCCGATCCCGACCTCATCGCCCTCGACCTGCTGGCGCAGGGCGAGCACGGCCCGGGCGCGCCGGTCGCCGTCGTGAGCGGCTCCTCGCCGCTGCTGCACGCGGTCGCGGATGCGCTCGCGCTGCGCGCGGCGGGCCGCGAGCACTCCGATCCGGCGGCGTTCGCGCTCGTGCACGCCGAGTCGCTGCTCGAGGCGCTCGCCTTCAGCGAGGCGTTCGCGCCCGAGCACCTCGAGCTCGTCGGCCCGGCCGTCGAGCGCCTGGCGCCGCGCGTGCGCGCCGCGGGCTGCGTGTTCGTGGGCGCGGCGGGCGCCACCGCGTTCGGCGACTACGTCGCGGGTTCGAACCACTGCCTGCCGACCGGCGGCGCGGCGCGCTTCGCCTCCGGCCTTTCGCCGCGGGCGTTCCGGCGCCGCATGAGCGAAGTCCACGTCGGTGAGGCGGCGCCGGCGCTGGCCGCCGCGGGCGCGCCGATCGCGCGCGCCGAGGGATTCTCCGTGCACGCCGAGTCGATGGAGGCACGCGTCGGGGAGAATGCGCCGTCGTGACGACGATCCGCGCCTCCCAGAAGCAGCGCCGCACCGGCGAGACCGACATCGCGCTGACGCTGGCGCTCGACAGCGGCGCGGCCGGCAGCCGTCAGACGGGCGTCGGGTTCCTGGACCACATGCTCGACCTGGTCGCGCGCCACGGGCGCCTGGACCTGACGGTGCAGGCGACCGGCGATCTGCAGACCGGCGCGCATCACACCGTCGAGGACGTCGGCATCGTGCTCGGCCAGGCGCTCGACGAGGCGCTCGGCGACCGGGCCGGGATCTTCCGCTACGGCCACGCCGTCGTCCCGATGGACGAGGCGCGTGCGATGTGCGCGATCGACGTGTCGGGCCGGCCGTTCCTCGCCCTGCACGCCGGCGGCCTGCCGGCGGGCCAGACCGGCGGCTTCGAGCACGAGCTGCTGGAGGAGTTCTTCCGCGCGATCGTCAACAACGCGCGCATCACGCTGCACCTCGAGGTGCAGGCGGGCACGAACGCCCACCACATGATCGAGGCCTGCTTCAAGGCGTTCGCGCGCGCGCTGCGCGCCGCGATCGCGGTCGACCCGACCGAGGTCGGCGTGCCCTCGACGAAGGGGACGCTGACGGCATGACCCGGATCGCGATGGTCGACTACGGGATGGGCAACCGCCGGTCGGTCGCCAAGGCCTTCGAGCACGTCGGCACGCCGATCGCGCAGACCGCCGACCCCGCCGAGCTGCGCGCCGCCGACGGCCTCGTCGTGCCCGGCGTGGGCGCGTTCCCCGAGGCGATGCGGCGACTGCGCGCGCTCGGCCTCGACGCTGTCGTCCGCGAGCGCGCGGATGCGGGGGTGCCCGTGATCGGCCTGTGCCTGGGGATGCAGCTGCTCTTCGAGCGCTCCGACGAGCACGAGGGAGCGACCGGGCTTGGCCTCCTGCCCGGGCGCGTCGTGCGGCTTGACCCGAGCGGGCTGAAGCTGCCGCACATCGGCTGGAACGCCGTGCGCTGGGAGCAGCCGTCGGCGCTCACCGCGGGCCTGCCCGACCCGGCCGCCTTCTACCACGTGCACACGTTCGTGCCCGAGCCCGACGACCCGTCGATCGTGCTCGGCACCGGCCGCTACGGCTCGCCGTTCGTCTCCTTCGTCGCGCGCGAGAACGTCTTCGGCGCCCAGTGTCACCCCGAGAAGTCCTCGACCCACGGCCTGGCGCTGCTGCGCAACTTCGTCGGCATCTGCACCGCTGTGCCCGCCGCGTAGCGGCCCGTCCCGGTGAGCCGCCCGTGATCCTGTATCCCGCGATCGACATCGCCGAGGGCAAGGCGGTGCGCCTCGTGCAGGGCGACTTCGACGCGCAGACCGTCTACGCCGACAGCCCGCTGCAGGCCGCGCGCGCCTGGGTCGACGCGGGCGCGCGCTACCTGCACATGGTTGACCTCGACGGCGCCCGCCTGGGGTCGCCGCAGAACCTCGACCACCTCGAGCGCGTCGTCGCGCAGCTCGGCGTGCCCGTGCAGTACGGCGGCGGCCTGCGCTCGGTGCAGGCCGTCGCCGACGCGATCGCCGCCGGCGCCTCGCGCGCGATCCTCGGCACTGCCGCGTTCGCGGACGTCGACTTCCTCGACGAGGTCGTCGCGCGCTTCGGCGAGCGCATCGTCGTGAGCGTCGACACGCGCGGCGGCATGGTCTCCACGGCGGGCTGGACGCAGACGACCTCCCTGCCGGCCGAGGCGGTCATCGAGCGGATGCAGGACCGCGGCGTGCGGACGTTCGTCTTCACGAACGTCGACAAGGACGGGCTGCTCGGCGGGCCCGACCTCGACGAGGTGCGCCAGGTCGCCGACGTCGTGCGCGGGCGCTTCATGTACTCGGGCGGCATCGGCCGCCGCGAGGACCTCGAGGCGCTGGTCGCGCTGCGCCAGGTCAACCTCGCCGGGGTGATCGTCGGCAAGGCCCTCTACGAGCGCCGCTTCACCGTCGCCGAGGGCCAGGCCGCGCTCGCCGGTGCGGCACCTAGCGGCGAGTCGAGCGGCGCGCCCGCGCCGTAGCACGGGACGCGGGGCAGCGCAGGTCGCGCGGCCCGCGGCGGGTGGGGCGGCGCGAGATGCGGTGCTCGGCCGCGCCGTGGCGTGGCTCGGAGCAGATCCGTGCGGCGGTGGCGGCGGGCACGGGTGCCGCCACCACGGGCAGCGGCGGCCAGGCGAACAGGACCCCGATGAAGGCGAGATACGCCGCCCCGACGACGACGCCGATCGTCGTCCAGGTGCCCGCGTCGGACTGCGTCAGCCACGCCGCGGTCGGCGGCGCGACGATCACGGTCTTGTGCCACGGGGCGATCCTCATGCTCATGCATATCGGCACAAGCGCGGCCGACTTGAGCCTGCGCCCTCTACTCTCGACTAGGTGCATCTCAAGCGCGTCATTCCCTGCCTCGACGTCGATGCCGGCCGCGTGGTCAAGGGCACGAACTTCGTCGATATCCGCGACGCGGGCGACCCCGTCGAGCTCGCCGCGCGCTACGACGCCGAGGGCGCCGACGAGCTCGTGTTCCTTGACATCACGGCCACGAGCGACAAGCGCGAGACGGTCGTCGAGCTCGCGCGGCGGGTCGCCGACGAGTGCTTCATCCCGTTCACGATCGGCGGCGGCATCCGCTCCGCCGGCGATGCGCAGGGCGTGCTCGACGCGGGCGCCGACAAGGTCTCGGTGAACTCGGCGGCGGTCGCCCGGCCCGCGCTGATCGCCGAGCTGGCCGACGTCTTCGGGGCGCAGTGCGTCGTCCTGGCGATCGACGCCAAACGTAACGTCGCCGGAAGGTCGGCGGATCGGACCCAAGCCATGCTCGATTCGACCGCGGGCGTGGATCCGACGACCGGACGGCGAAACCTCAATCCGAGCTGGGAGGTCCATGTCGCCGGCGGCCGCACGCCGACGGGCCGCGACGTCGTGGAGTGGGCGCGCGAGGGCGTCGAGCGCGGCGCGGGGGAGATCCTGCTGACGAGCATGGACCGCGACGGGACGAACGACGGCTACGACCTGGAGCTGACGCGCGCGGTCGCCGAGGCCGTCGGCGTCCCGGTGATCGCGTCCGGCGGCGCCGGCACGCTCGAGCACCTCGCCGACGCGCTGCAGGCGGGCGCCGACGCCGCGCTCGCGGCCTCGATCTTCCACTACGGGACGTTTCGCATCCGCGAGGCCAAGGAGCATCTGGCCGCGGCGGGCATCGCCGTGCGCCAGTAGCCCGCGCGCGATCGATCAGCGCCGGCGGATGTGTGCGTGGCAGTGGCTGTGGCGCAGAACGATCGTCTTGCCACGCAGCCGGTAGACGTGGCGGTGGCGGTGGCAGCTGCGCTTGTAGCCGAGCCTGGCGCTGTGGCGGTGGCCGTGCGGCGCGAAGCGAAAGCGCAGCTGGCGCACGCGCCGGGCGCGCGCGCGTCGGGCGGCGCGCAGGCGGGCGTTCGCACGCCGCGCCTGCCTCGCCCGGCGCGCCGCCGCTTCCTGTACGCGCGCCGAGCGGCGCGCGCCGGCGCGTGCGCGCCCGGCGAACGGGCGCCCCTTCGGGTCCAGCGCGAACAGCGAGGAGTACCCGGTGAAGTAGACCCGCCGGCCGTCGCTGATGGCCGGATGAAAGCCGCCGCGCTTGGTCTTCCAGACGGTCTTGCCGGTGCGCGCCCCCAGCGCCCAGGTCGAGCGCGTGCCGAGGTCCGACACGAACACGAGGTCGCCGATGATCGTCGCGGCGCCGGAGATCTTCCGGCCCAGCGAGCGGATCCAGCGCGGCTTGCCGGTGCGCGCGTCGAGCGCGTAGAAGCGCCCGTCGTAGGAGCCGATGTAGACCGTCGGGCGCCCGCCGCGGGCCTGCCCGACGGCCGGCGAGGCGTAGACGTAGCCGCCGGTGCTGCGTCGCCAGGCGAGCTTGCCGTCGGCGCTCGAGAAGGAGTAGACGTCGCCGTTGGTGCTGCCGATGTAGACGCGCCCGTACGCGACCGCCGCCGACGAGTAGAAGTTGCCGTCGCCGATGCCCAGCGGCCCGCTCGTGGGGGAGGCCTCCCAGACCTTCGAGCCGTCCGAGCGGCGGATCGCGTGCACCTTGCCGTCGTAGTCGCCGAAGTACAGCTTGCCGCCGTCGAGCGCGAGCGCGCCCTTCACGGCACCCGCCGCCTTGGTCTTCCAGCGCACAGTGCCGTCGCTGGCCCGCAGCGAGTAGACCGTGCCGTCCTCGGTGCCGAGGAACACGCGGCCGCGATCGATCAGCGGCGAGGACTCGGCCCGGCTGGGCAGCTTGCGCGACCAGCGCGTGCGACCCGAGCGTGTGGACACCGCGACGACGCGACCCGCCTCCGTCTTGGGCGAGCGCTTGAGCAGCACGGCGTAGACCGTCCCGCGGTTGCAGGCCGGCGAGGTCGCGGCGAGCGCGCCGAGCTTGCGCTTCCAGCTCACGCGCCCGGTCGTGCGCGAGATCGCGTACAGGGCGCCGTTGTTCTTGAGCAGGTACAGTCGCCGCCCGCAGAGCACCGGCGCGAACTCGAGCAGCACGTTGCCGCGCTCGGCCCAGACCTGGCGGTAGGGCGGCCGCGGCGTCGTGCGCAGCGCGAGATGGTGGGTGCGCGCCTTGGTGTAGCCGTAGTTGGACCACTGAAAGCCGTCGTCGGCCGGATGGCCATCGGAGCGCGGGCGCGGCACGGTCGCGGAGGGCCTGTCCTCGTTCGTGTCCACGAACCCGACGTCGGGGTTGAACACGTCGCCGGAGCCGCCGAACGCCAGCAGGCCGGCTCCGACACCGAGCACGAGGATCACGGCCCCGATCGCGAGCCGCGGTAGCGGACGCTCGCCGCGGGGCGAAGGGGTCACGCGGGCAATGGTAGACAGCGGCCCCGTCGCGTCCGCCGGTCCGGCCGGCGCGGGAGACTGTCGCGATGGACGATCTGCGTGACCGCCTGCGCGAGCTGCCGTGCGGCCGGCGGCTGCTCGAGGCGGCGGCGGGGCGCGACGGCGTGCACCTCGTCGGCGGCGCGGTGCGCGACCTCCTGCTCGGGCGCGACCCCCGCGAGCTCGACGTCGTCGTCGAGGGCGACGTCGCCGCCCTGGCGGCGCGGCTCGGCGGCGCCGGCGCCGAGCGCATCGTGCACGAGCGCTTCGGCACCGCGACGGTGCGCGACGGCGGCTGCCGCTGGGATCTGGCGACGGCGCGCGGCGAGACGTACGCGCGCCCGGGCGCGCTGCCCGAGGTGTTCGCCGCCGGGATCGAGCAGGACCTGCAGCGCCGCGACGTGACCGTCAACGCGATCGCGCTGGACATGGCCAGCGGCCGGCTGCGGATGGCCGAGCACGCCGAGCAGGATCTGCGGGCGGGGCGCCTGCGGGTCCTGCACGACGCGAGCTTCCGCGACGACCCGACGCGGCTGTGGCGCGTCGCGCGCTACGCGGCGCGGCTGGGCTTCGCGGTCGAGGCGCACACCGCCGCGCTCGCCGCGCAGGCGGTCGTCGACGGCGCGCTGCAGACGGTGTCCGGCGCGCGGATCGGCAACGAGCTGCGCCTCGCCCTGACCGAGCCCGACCCGCTCGCGGCGCTCGAGTCGGCCGCCGCGCTCGGCCTCGCGCCGTGGCTGGCCCCGGACCGCGCGCTGACCGAGCGCGCGCTGGCGCTGCTGCCTTCCGGCGAGGGCCGGCGCGACCTGCTGGTGCTCGCGGCGTCGCTGCGCGAGCCCGACGACGAGCGCGCGCTGGCGCACCTCGAGTTCAGCGCGGCCGAGCGCGCGATCGTGCGCGCGGTCGCGCACGCGCCCGCGCTCGAGGAGGGCTGCGCCCCATCACAGCTCGCGTACGCGCTGCGCGGACTACCCGTCGAGGCGGTGGCGCTGGCGGGCGCCCGCGGCGCCGCGCAGCCGGCGCGCCGGTGGCTGCAGGAGCTGCGCCACGTCGGCCTGCAGATCACCGGCGACGACCTGCGCAGCGCCGGGATCGCCGCCGGACCGGAGCTCGGCCGGCGCCTGCAGGCCGTGCTCGACCTGCGCCTCGACGGCGCGCTCGCCGCCGGACGCGAGGCCGAGCTGCGCGCCGCCCTGCAGGAGCAGCCCGGCGCGAGCACAGACCGACGCCGTGCTACAAATCGAAGGGATGGCGACAATGCGTAAGAAGCAGGTAACAACTCCGATGCGGTCCAAGAACGTCTGGGGCGACCGCCTGCAGCCGCCGTTCAAGGCCGTCGGCGACCACATCGGGGTCGACCTGCCCGGCGGCCGCGCCCTGTTCTGCACCCGCCGCGGCGGGGTCTCGGGCGAGCCGTTCGAGGAGCTCAACGTCGGCTTGGACACGAACGACTACATGCCCGCCGTCGAGGAGAACCGCAAGCGCGTGACGGAGCTGATCGGCATCCCGCGCGAGCGCTGGCTGGAGAGCAAGCAGGTGCACGGCTCCGACGTGCGGGTCGTCACCGAGCTCCCCGAGCCGGGCGCCGAGCCCGTCGAGGCCGACGGCGTGGCGACGACGCTCGAGGACGTCGCCGCGGTCGTCGTCACCGCGGACTGCCTGCCGGTGGCCCTCATCGCGCCCGGCGGCGTGGCGATGATCCCCGCGGGCTGGCGCGGCCTGTCCAAGGACGTGCTCAAGCACGGCGTCGAGGCCCTGCGCGAGGCCGGCGTCGAGGGCGACATCCAGGCCGCGATCGGCCCCGGCATCGGCGTCTGCTGCTACGAGGTCAACACGCACGTGCACCGCGCGTTCATGCGCTACGGGCGCGGCACCGCGCGCCTGAGCAACCACGCGCACCTCAAGAGCATCGCGCGGCTGCAGATGCAGGCCGCGGGCCTCGCGCTCGACCACATCCACGACGTCGACATCTGCACGATGTGCGCGCCGCGCAGCCTCTTTCACTCCCATCGCCGCGACTACGGCGCAGACCCGACGGATACCGGCCGCCAGGCGAGCGCGGTCTGGCGGGTCGAAGACGACGGCGACGTCGCCGGCGCTTGACCCGGCAGATCAGCGGCCTCACGCCCGAGCGCGTGCGCGCGAACCTCGACGAGGTGCGCGAGCGCATCGCGGCGGCGGCCGCGAAGGCCGGGCGCGACGCGGATGACGTCGAGCTCGTCGCCGCCGTCAAGTACGTGCCCGTCGAGCAGCTGACGGCGCTCGCCGACGGCGGCGTGCGCGTCCTGGGAGAGAACCGCGCCCAGGACCTCGAGGCGAAGGCGGCAGCGCATCCGGACGACTTCACGTGGGACTTCATCGGCCACGTGCAGAGCCGCAAGGTCAAGCGGATCGCTCCGCGCGTGAGGCTCATCCACTCCGTCTGCACGGACTCGGTGCTCGAGCAGCTCGGCCGGCACGCCCCGCCGGGGCTGCGCGTGCTCGTCGAGGTCAACGTTGCCGGCGAGGAGGGCAAGGACGGCGTCGCGCCGGCCGCGCTCGACGCGTTCCTCGAGCGCTGCCCGGTGGCGGTCGTCGGGCTCATGACGATGCCGCCGCAGGCGCAGGACGCCGAGGACAGCCGCCGCTGGTTCGCCGCGCTGCGCGAGCTGGCCGCCGCGCGCGGGCTGCGCGAGCTGTCGATGGGAACCACGCAGGACTTCGAGGTGGCCGTCGAAGAGGGCGCCACGCTCGTGCGGATCGGCTCGCGGCTGTTGCGCTAGAGCCGGTGTCGTGAGGCGGAAGTTCGTGTAGGTGCAGGAGAACGGCGGCGGAGGTCTAACCTTTCGTGTGCTGTGGCCTTCCGTGACTCCTGGCATCGCGCGCTCGTCTACTTCGGCCTGGCCGAGGAGCGCCCGTTCGTCGACGAGTTCGAGATCGAGCGCCAGCGCAGCCGCGAGGCCGAGCTCGCCCGCGAGCGGGAGCGGGAGCGCGACACGCGGATGCGACCCGCGCCGGAGCCCGAGGCCGAGATGGAGGACCGCTACCGCGAGCGCCCCAACGTGCGCCGGCTGTCCGCGCGGCGGCGCCAGCGCGACGACTTCGACGACATCTTCGCCGACGACGAGCCGCGCGGCAGCCGGCCGACGACGGTGCTGCGCCCGGTCGAGCGGCGCAACGGCGACGTGCGCGTGCACCTCGTCATCCCCAAGTCCTTCAACGACGCCCAGCAGGTCGCCGACAGGTTCAAGCAGGCGATCCCGGTCGTGCTGAACCTGCAGTCGACCGACAACGATCTCGCCAAGCGCCTGATCGACTTCGCCAGCGGCCTGACCTACGCGCTCGACGGCGGCATGCAGCGCATCGCGCACAAGGTCTTCATGCTCACCCCGCGCAACGTGCAGATCTCGGCCGAGGAGCGCGCCGAGCTCATCGAGAAGGGCTTCTTCAACCAGTCGTGAGCGTCCGAGATCGCCGTCTCACGACGGCGTGATCTAGGGTTCGTGGATATGAGGCTCGGGCTCATCGGAGCGGGGAGCATGGCCAGCGCGCTCGCGCGCGGCTGGGGTGACCCCGTGCTCGTGTACGACGCCTACCGGCCGCGCGCCGAGGCGCTCGTCGCCGAGCTCGGCGGTGAGGTCGCGGCGTCCAACAGCGAGCTCGCGCAGGCCGCCGACGCGGTGCTGCTCGCCCACAAGCCGGCGGGGCTGGAGCGCGTCGCGGCCGAGCTCGACGGCGCGGCGAAGGGCATCATCTCGATCCTCGGGGGCGTGCCGCTGGCGGCGCTGCGCGCCGCCTACGGCGCTACCCCCGTCGTGCGGATGATCCCGAGCGTTCCGGTCGAGGTGCGCCAGGGCGTCACGTGCCACGCGCGCGACGGCGAGGCCGACGCGGCGCTCGAGGCGCAGGCGATCGAGCTCTTCGAGCGCGTCGGGCTCGTCGTCAGCCTCGACGAGGCGCAGATGGACATCGCCACGGGGCTGATGAGCTGCGCGCCCGCCTACGTGGCGCTCGTCGCCGAGGCGCAGGTCGACGCCGGCGTCCGCGCCGGGCTGCCGGCCGACGTCGCCGGAGAGCTCGTCGCGGCGAACATCGGCGGGACGGCGGCCCTGCTGCAGGCGCGCGGCATGGACACGCTCGCGGTGCGCCGCGCGGTCACCTCACCGGGCGGGATGACGGCGCGCGGCCTTGCCGCGCTCGAGCACGGCGGCGTGCGAGCGGCCTTCGACGACGCGATGCAGGCGGTGATCGCGCGATGAGCCTCGAGTCGATCTTCGTCGTGGCGACCGCGCGCGACTCGATCGCCGACTTCCTGCAGGCGCTGCTGTGGGTCTACCTGATCCTCATCTTCGCCTACATCATCACGTCGCTGATCTTCTCCTTCGGCGGGCGGATCCCGTACTCGCGCTGGTCCAGCGCGGTGCTCGGCTTCCTGCGCGACGTCACCGAGCCCTACCTCGGGCTCTTCCGGCGCTTCATCCCGCCGATCGGCCCGGTCGACGTGAGCCCGATCGTGGCGATCCTCGTCCTGCAGATCGTCGGCGGCATCATCATCAACCTCATCCGCGGGTGAGCGCGGCGACAGCCGCGCGGGGCCCGTGGACGCGCGCCGGGCTCGTCCTCGCGGGCGTACTGGCGGCCGACCAGCTCGTCAAGGCGCTCGTCGTCGGATCGCTGGAGCGCGGCGAGCAGCGCGACATCCTCGCCGGCATCAAGCTCGTCAACACGCGCAACACCGGCGTCGCGTTCGGCCAGCTGCAGGACGGCGGCGCGCTCGTCGCGGTCGTCATCGCGATCGCGATCGGGGCGCTGCTCGTGTACTTCGGGCGTCACGCGCGAACGCCGCTCATGTGGCTGCCGACGGGGATGCTGCTCGGCGGAGCGCTGGGCAACATCGTCGACCGCATCCGCGAGGGCGCGGTCGTCGACTTCCTGAAGCTGCCCCACTGGCCGGCCTTCAACGTCGCCGACGCGTCGATCACCGTCGGCGTCGTCATCCTGCTGGTGGTGATCGAGCGTGACGATCGAGCTCGAGCTTCCACCTGACGCCGGCGGCGAGCGGCTCGACGTGCTGCTCGCGGAGCCGCTGGGCTCGCGCTCGCGCGCCCAGCGGCTGATCGTCGCGGGGCGCGTGCTCGTCGACGGCGCGCCGGTGCGCAAGAACCACCGCGTCGGCGGCGGCGAGCGCGTCGTCGTCGACGACAGCCCCGAGCCGGCGCAGGCGCCGGCTGACGGCGCTCCCGTCGCGCCGTTCGCGGTCGCCTGGGAGGACGAGCACCTGATCGTCGTCGACAAGCCCCCCGGCGTCGTGGTGCACCCGGCCCGCGGGCACCGCGAGGGCACGCTCGCGCAGGCGCTGCTCGGACGCGCGGCGGGCGGCGAGGAGGCGTGGCGGGCGGGCATCGTCCATCGCCTGGATCGCAACACGAGCGGCCTGCTCGTCGTCGCCAAGGACGACGCCGTGCACCGCGCGCTGAAGGCGGCGCTGGCCGCGCGCGAGATCACGCGCGAGTACCTGACGCTCGTCGAGGGCCGCCCGCCCGCGCGCAGCGGCACGATCGAGGCGCCGATCGGGCGCGACCGGCGCCAGCGGATGCTCATGTCGGTGGACACGGATGCGAACGCGGCCAAGGAGGCGATCACCCACTTCGACATCGAGCGGGCGCTGCCCCGGGCGACGCTGCTGCGCGTGCGCCTGCAGACCGGTCGCACGCACCAGATCCGCGTGCACATGCGGGCGATCGGCCATCCCGTCTGCGGCGACCGCGAGTACGGCCGCGCCGGGCTCTACGGCCTCGAGCGCCAGTTCCTGCACGCGGCGCGGCTGGCCTTCGCGCATCCCGTGACCGGCGTGCCTCTCGACGTCAGCTCGCCGCTGCCGGCCGACCTGCAGGCCGCCCTGGACGAGGCCGGGCGCTAAGCGGCGTCAAAAGCGCGACGGGGCGGCCCGTCCAAGGCCGCCCCGCCACCCCACATCACGGATCGAGCCCACCGGAGGTAGGGGAAGGGAGGACTCGGTCCGCACAGCACTTAACGTACGGTGGCGCCGAAGCTTGCGTAAACTTGTCGCTTCTCAGACGAACGTCCTACGACCCCGCCGGGGTCTGCGACGCGGTCCTGCCCGGCTTCTCCAGCCGGGTCGCGCGCATACCGGCGGGACATAACCCGCAGCATCACCCTCAAGGAGCAGGAACCCATGGCCCAAATCGGGATCAAGGAGCTGCTGGAGGCCGGCGTGCACTTCGGCCACCAGACCCGCCGCTGGAACCCCAAGATGCGCCGCTTCATCCACGGCGAGAACGGCGGCATCTACGTCATCGACCTCCTCAAGACCGAGCGCCTGCTGCGCGACGCGCAGGAGTTCGCGTCGGCGGTCGCCCACCGCGGCGGCACCGTGCTGTTCGTCGGCACGAAGAAGCAGGCGCGTGACGCCGTCAAGGACTCCGCGGAGAGCGCGGGGATGCCGTACGTCAACCACCGCTGGCTCGGCGGGCTGCTGACGAACTTCCAGACGATCAACCAGCGCATCAAGCGCCTGCACGACCTCGAGCGCTACGAGGCCGAGGGCCAGCTCGCGCTGCTGCCGACACGCGAGCGCATGGCCGCGCTGGCGGACCTCACGAAGCTGCGGGCGAACCTCGGCGGGGTCAAGAACATGACCCGGCCGCCCGATGCGATGCTCGTCATCGATCTCAAGGTCGAGGAGATCGCCGTCCGCGAGGCCCAGCGCCTGCGGATCCCGATCATCGGGCTCGTCGACACAAACTGCGACCCCGACGGGATCGAGTTCGTCGTGCCCGGCAACGACGACGCGATCCGCTCGTGCGCGCTCATCACCCGCGCGATCGGCGACGTCGTCGGCGAGGGCAACGCCGTCTACCGCGCCCGCGAGGAGCAGCAGCGCAAGGAGGCCGAGGAGCAGGCCCGCGCCGCGGCCGAGGAGCGTACCCGCCGCGAGGCCGAGGAGCAGGCCGCCCGCGACGCGGCCGCGCAGGCCGAGCGCGAGGCCGCCGAGGCCGCGCGCAGCGCCGCGGTCGCGGCCGAGACCGCGGCCGCCGAGGCCGAGGCGATCAAGGTGACCGCCGACGGCGGCGGCGACCGCCAGGCCGCCGAGGCCGAGGTGGCCGAGGCCGTGCAGGCGACGGGCCGGCCGCAGCCCGACGCGTACGTGCCGCAGGCCGCCAACACCGAGGTCGCGCCCGCCGCGGCGGACAACGTGACGGGCCCGTCGCCCGATCCCGCGCCGCCCGCGGAGGACCAGACGCCCGACCCGGCGTCCCCGCCCGCCGAGCCCGCCGCGGCGCCCCCGGCGCCGGCACCCGCCAAGCCGGCCCGCAGCCGCCGCAAGAAGGCGGCGCCCGCCGCCGACGCTCCCGCCGAGCCCGCCGCCGCGGCTCCCGCCGAGACGGCGACCGAGCCGGTCCCCGAGAGCGAGCCGGCTCCCGCATCCCAGACGGAGGAATCCACCAGTGAGTGACATCAGCGCGAAGGACGTCAAGGCCCTGCGCGACCAGACGGGCGCGGGCATGATGGATTGCAAGCGCGCGCTGCAGGAGACCGGCGGCGACATCGCCGCCGCGGTCGAGCTGCTGCGCGTGCAGCTGGGCAACAAGATCGGCAAGCTCGCCTCCCGCGACGCCACCGAGGGCACGGTGCAGTCCTACATCCACGCCAACGGCAAGGTCGGCGTGCTCGTCGAGGTCGACTGCAACACGGACTTCGTCGCGCGCAACGACGAGTTCGTCGCCTTTGCCCGGGACGTCGCGATGCACGTCGCCGGCTCGCCGACGACGCGCTACGTCTCCGAGGAGGAGATCCCCGCCGAGGCCCGCGAGGCCGAGCTGTGCGTGTTCGAGGGCCAGGCCGCCGACAAGCCGGAGAACGTCCGCACGAAGATCGCCGAGGGCAAGCTGCGCAAGTGGATGGAGGAGACCGTCCTGCTCAAGCAGCCGCACGTCAACGGCGACAAGTTCGACGGCAAGACGATCGAGGAGCTGCGCGCCGACCTGTCGGCCAAGACCGGCGAGAACGTCGTCATCCGGCGCTATACGCGCTTCGCGGTCGGCGAGTAACCTCGCCCGCGATGACCTCCGAGCCCGTGTTCCGGCGGGTCCTGCTCAAGCTGTCGGGCGAGGCGCTGATGGGCGACCTCGACTATGGCACGGACCCCGACCGAGTCCGTGCCGTCGCCACGCAGATCGCCGCCGTCCACGCCCGCGGCATCGAGATGGCGATCGTCGTCGGCGCCGGCAACATCTACCGCGGCCTGAAGGGCGCAGCCGCCGGGATGGATCGCGCCACCGCCGACTACATGGGCATGATGGCGACCGTCCTCAACGCGCTGACGATGCAGGACGCGCTCGAGAAGCAGCAGGTCGACACGCGCGTGCAGTCGGCGATCACGATCTCCGAGGTCGCCGAGCCGTACATCCGCCGCCGCGCCATGCGCCATCTCGAGAAGGGCCGCGTCGTGATCTTCGCCGCGGGCACCGGCAACCCGTTCTTCACGACCGACACGGCGGCCGCCCTGCGCGCGGTCGAGATCCACGCCGAGGCGATCCTGATGGCCAAGAACGACGTCGAGGGCGTCCTCACCGGGGACCCGCGCGAGGACGCGGGCGCGACGCTGATCGACGAGATCAGCCACATGGACGCCCTGCGGCGCGGCCTGCGGGTGATGGACTACACGGCGCTCACGCTGTGCGCCGAGAATGCGATGCCGCTGTACGTCTTCAACATGAACGACGAACGCAACATCGAGCGGATAGTGTCCGGCGAACAGGTTGGAACGGTGGTGGTGACGCGAGATGAATGAGCTGATCGACGAGCTGTTGGCCGATGCGGAGGAGCGGATGACGAAGTCCGTCGAGGCGACGAACCACGAGTTCGGCTCCGTGCGCACCGGGCGGGCGAGCCCCGCCCTGCTGGACCGCGTGCACGTCGACTACTACGGCGTGTCGACGCCGCTGCGACAGCTGGCGACGATCAACGCCGCCGAGGCGCAGCTGCTCACCGTCCAGCCCTACGACAAGGGCTCGATGAAGGCGATCGAGAAGGGCATCACCGAGGCCAACCTCGGCCTGACGCCGAGCAACGACGGCAACATCATCCGGCTCGTCATCCCGCAGCTCACCGAGGAGCGCCGGCGCGAGTTCGTGAAGATGGTGCGCCACATCGCCGAGGAGGGACGGATCGCGATCCGCAACGTGCGCCGCGACGTCATGCACGACCTGCGCGAGCTCAAGGACGAGGGCGAGGTCGGAGCCGACGAGGAGCACCGCGCCGAGACCGGGCTGCAGAAGCTCACCAACGACAAGATCGCGGAGCTCGACACGCTGCTGAAGGGCAAAGAGGAAGAGATCCTCGAGGTCTAGTGGTTCCTCCGCTGACTTGTCGGGGGGCCCACTAGTTGGCTGCGAACCGCGGCGAGGCGGCGCGCTACGTCGCGATCATCACCGATGGCAACGGGCGCTGGGCGCGGGCGCGCGGGCTGCCTGTCGGCGAGGGCCACCGCGCCGGCGCCGACAACCTCAAGACGCGCCTGCGCGACGCCGGCGAGCTCGGCGTGCGGGAGCTGACGGTGTACTCGTTCTCGACCGAGAACTGGTCGCGCCCGCAGGAGGAGGTCTCCGGGCTCATGGCGATGTTCGCCGAGCGGATCGTCGACGAGACGCCCGAGCTGCACGAGAACGGGGTGCGGATGCGCTTTCTCGGCCGCCGCGAGGGCGTCGATCCCCAGCTCGTCGAGCAGATGGCGTGGGCCGAGCAGCTGACCCACGACAACGACAAGATCACGCTCTTCGTCGCGTTCAACTACGGCGGGCGCGCGGAGATCGTCGACGCGGCGCGGCGCTTCGAGGGCGGCGACGAGGAGGACTTCCGCGCGCTGCTCTACGCGCCGGAGATGCACGACCCGGACCTCATCATCCGCACGAGCGGCGAGCAGCGCCTGAGCAACTACCTGCTGTGGCAGTCGGCGTACTCCGAGCTCGTCTTCCGCGACGAGCTGTGGCCCGACTTCGACCGCGCCGCCTTCGAGGCATCGCTCGACGAGTACCGCGCCCGCCGGCGCCGCTTCGGAGGCCGCTGATGGCCACGGCGGGGGGCAGCCGCACGAGCGGCCGCCGGGCGCCCGCGCCGCGAGCACCGCGCCCGCGTCGCGAGCGCCCCGGGGGCGGCAGCGACCTGACCGCGCGGCTGCTCGTCGCCGTGCCCGCCGTCGCCTACGCGATCGCCATCATCGCGTTCAGCGACCTGTGGTTCGCGCTGGGCATCCTGCCGCTGGCGATCATCGCGCTCGGCGAGCTGTTTGACCTCTACGACGATCACGAGCCCGTCCGCCTCGCCGGCTTCGTCGGCGTCACCGCGCTGATCGGCGCCGCGTACGTCGGCGAGGGCTTTCACGTCCTGCTGACGTTCATGGCGTTCTTTCCGTTCCTGTTCGCGGTCACGCTCGCGCAGCGCCGCGCCGGGACGCTGGAGATGGCGCTGACGGTGTTCGGCGTCGCGTGGATCGGGGTGGCGCTCGCCCACGCCGTGCTGCTGCGCGAGCTGCCGCACGGCGCCGGCATCATCGTGGACATCCTCGTCGGCACGTTCATCGGCGACTCGGGCGCGTACATCGGCGGGCGCTGGTTCGGGCGCCGCAAGCTGGCACCCAGCGTGTCGCCCAACAAGACGGTCGAGGGCCTGCTGATCGGGATGTTCACGGCGCTGCTGGCGACGTGGCTGGCGGGCACGTACCAGGACTGGCTGTCGGGCACGGACGCGCTCCTGCTCGGCCTCGGCGTCGCCGTGGCCGCGCCGCTGGGCGACCTCTTCGAGTCCTTCGTCAAGCGCGACGCGGGCACGAAGGACTCCGGGCGGCTGTTCGGCGCCCACGGCGGCGCACTGGACCGCCTCGACGCCGTCTTCTTCAGCGCGGTCGTCGGCTACTACGTCTGGCTGGCCCTGCTGTAGCCCGCCGGCGTCGTCGCGGTCAGGCAGTCTGGCGCCGGCGCGGCTGGTCGGCCGTCCGGCGGACGAACAGGCGGCGGCGGTGCGGTGCGTCGGGCGCCGTCAGCGCCCGGTCCATGTCGGCGAGGATCGCCTTCTCCGAGCGTGACGCCACGAGCGGCTCGAGCAGTCCTTCGGTGTGCACGTATGTGCGCCGGCCGTCGCCGCGATCGCCCTCCCGGATCGGGACGAGCGCGACGATCTCGTCGGCACGGACGAACAATCCGTGGCCGAGCGGCACCATTCCCGTGGTGGTCAGCGTCATGACCCAATTCTAGCTGCAACGGACCACAAACTCTGACGTTTTCGCCGCGCTCGTGGCCGCCGTTCGGGCTCAGCCGCGCTCCTCCTTGGGCATGATGACCCACAGCGCGATGTAGGCGAGGATCTGCGGGCCGGGCAGCACGATGCTCACCACGAAGAGGACCCGGACGAGGCTTGCGGAGACGCCGTAGCGCCGCGCCAGGCCGGCCGCCACGCCGGCGATGAGCTTGCCTCGACGGGGACGCACGAGGCCGCGCTGTCCGACGGTGCTGCGGGTGGTCGTGAGGGAGGGCATGACGTGGTGATGCCCGCTCGGCCCGGGACGCAACACGGGCTGGGGCGGCTGACGCCGGCGGGCGCTGTCCGCGCGCCTGCCAGAATGGCCGCCACATGGCGAGGCGCCTTCTCATCCTCGGCTCGACCGGGTCGATCGGCACGCAGGCGCTCGACATCGTCGCGCGCGACCCCGAGCTCGAGCTCGTCGGCCTGAGCGCCGAGCGCTCGGCCGACGCCCTGATCGAGCAGGCGCAGCGCTTCGGCGTGGACCGCATCGCGCTGGCCGACGCCGACGCCGGGGCGCGCGCCGCCGAGGCCTGGACCGACGGCGAGGTGCTGGCGGGCGCCGAGGGGCTCGTGCGGCTCGTGCTCGAGTCGGGCGCCGACCTCGTGCTCAACGCGCTCGTCGGCTCGGCCGGCCTGGGCCCGACGGTCGCGACGCTGGGGGAGGGCATCGACCTCGCGCTCGCCAACAAGGAGTCGCTCGTCGTCGGCGGCGAGCTCGTCATGGCGCTCGCGGAGGGCACCGGCGCGCAGATCCTGCCGGTCGACTCCGAGCACTCCGCCCTGCACCAACTGCTCGCGGGCGAGCGCGCGGGCAGCGTCGACCGGCTCGTCCTGACGGCGTCCGGCGGGCCGTTTCGCGGGCGCACGCGCGCGGAGCTCGCCGACGTCAGCGTCGACGACGCGCTCGCCCACCCGACGTGGGACATGGGCGGCAAGATCTCGATCGACTCGGCGACGCTGATGAACAAGGGCCTGGAGGTGATCGAGGCGCATCACCTCTTCGGCGTCGGCTATGACCGCATCGACGTCGTCGTGCACCCGCAGTCGATCGTCCACAGCATGATCACGCTCTGCGACGGCGCGGCGCTCGCGCACCTCGGCCACCCCGACATGCGCGTGCCGATCTCCTACGCGCTGCACCACCCCGACCGCGTCGACGTGCCGATGCGCGCGCTCGACCTCGCCGAGATCGGCTCGCTGACGTTCGAGCCCGTCGACCACGAGGCGTTCCCGGCGCTCGGCCTCGCCCGCGCGGCGGCCATCGCGGGCGGCACGGCCCCCTGCGTGCTGAACGCCGCCAACGAGGTGGCCGTGTACGCGTTCCTGCACGGAAAGCTGGGGTTCCTCGGCATCGCGGCCGTCATCGAGGGCACGCTCGAGCGCCTGCCGGCGACGCCGGTGCGCGCCTTCGAGTCGCTCTACGACGCCGACCGGGAGGCGCGCGCGGTCGCCGCCGAGCTCGTCGAAGCCTGGGCCGCCCGGCTCCTACACTGACCCGGTGAGCTATCTCCTCGCTGCTGCGCAAGCCCGGCGACATCGGCTGTCGCTGATCCAGTGCAGTTCGCAGCGTGGCGGTCGCAGCTCGCAAACGGAGCGTGGGCATCTGCAACCGCTCGTCAGGGGCGTCTCGTCACGCGAGCGCGGTGCGCAAGCGCCGCGCTCACGCGCTGCGCGACTGGCGGGCACTTGTGCGCCATTTGCACAAACGACCGGCGCGCTGGTGCTAGCCCTCAGGCCGCTTGCAGCACGGCACCGAGCCGCTTCAGCTCGCGGGTCGCCGTCGCGCTCTTCGTGGTCCGTGCGATGGCCAGCGCCTTGGCGCCCTCAGCACGGGCACGGTCCAGTTCGCCGGCGTCCGCGCACGCGTTCGCGACGTATGCGAGATACAGCCCCTGCTCGCGGACCCACGTGCGCGGCTGGTCGCGCAGGATGTCGTCGTACATGCCGATGGCTCTAGCTGGATTCAGCGCCGCCCAGCAGCGCGCCTCCCAGCGGCGTACAAGCAGGCCCGTCATGCCAGAGTCGGGCGGCGGCAGCGGCGGGCTCTCCGTGGCCACAAGGTGGTCAGCCTCAGCGATGGACCGCTCGACCGACGCGGCGTCGCCCAGGCGCGCGTGCGCATAGGCGGCGCGAGTGGCACACATCGCGCGAGTATGGGCACTGGCGCGCGGCGTTCGCAGGCCCGCCTCAGCGGCACGCAGCGCCATCGGCGCGTCGGCCCACTGCGCCTGACGGGCGCGTGCCCAGGCCAGCATGTCGGGATAGTCCGCCGCGCGCGCCAGGTGCAGCGCGCGCTCAAGCAGCCCTTGCCGGCCGCCGTGATCGCCGCAGTCGTGTGCAAGCCATGCGCTGAATTCGCTCCAGCACGACTCGACGCGCATCAGTGCCTCGCACAGTTCACCGCGGGCAACCGCGCGGTGCTCGGCGATCACCCGCAGCTCGTGCCGTACAGCGCCCTGCACGGCACGCGGGCCGAATGCGTCGTCGTGCTTACTAAGCAGGTTCAGCAGCGCCGTCCAGTGCTCCGGCAGTTCAGGATCGATCTCGCGGGCAGCGGAGGGAGCAACGTTCAGCGCAAGCGCCGGGAGCGCGGCGGCGCCCGCGCCGAGAAGCCCTCGGCGGTTGATCGGGTCCACGTCGTCAATCGTAGCGCCGCGTGCAGCCGCGTGCAGCCGCGCGAGCCTGCGTAGCGAACGCCCGCTCGCACACCGCCGCGGGCAGCAGCTCCAGCAGCGCGCCGTCCGCGCCAAGCGCGCCGTCGAGCGCGGTCACGCAGGCTCGCGTGACGCTCGTGTGCCCCCGTTCAAGCTCGCTGATGTGCTGCGGCGACCATCCAACCCTCGCGCTGAGGGCGGCCAGCGTCAGACCTTCTGCCAAGCGCCGCATGCGGACCTCGTGGCCGAGCCGGGCGGCGTTGGATGCGGTGGGATCGGTCGGCGTCAGCGGGCGGCCTGCCCGGGCCTTGCTTGACATTGGCCGATCCTACTTCGACGTTGGGATTCTCCAGCGAACGCGCTTGCGAACTGCTCGGGGGTGGCGCGCGTGATCCCGCGCTCGACGAGCGCCGCGCGCGGGCACGGGCAGGAGCGCCGACAACGACGCAAGCACCGTTTGTGGGACCGCGGCACACCCGCCGAGCGCCTCGAGCGATCGGTCAGGAGGCGGCTGACGTGCGCGGGGGTCCAGTGCTCGCCGTTGGGTGGGGGCAGTGCAGTGTCGAACCATCGGGCCAGGGCACTGGCGCCGTCGCTGGCTGCTCGGCGCTCGAACATCTCGCGGATGACTAGCCTAGACCTTCAGTGCTCTCTTATCTCCTCGCCTTCGCGGGATTCGCCGCGCTGATCATCCTGCACGAGGCCGGCCACTTCGTCGCCGCCAAGGCCGTCGGCATGCGCGTCGAGCGCTTTGCGCTGTTCTTCCCGCCGCTCGTCGCCAGGTGGCGGCCCAAGAACTCCGAGACCGAGTACGGCATCGGGGCGATCCCGCTCGGCGGCTACGTGAAGATCACCGGCATGAACCCAGCGGAGGTCATCCCTCCGGAGGTCGCCCACCGCGCCTACTACCGCCAGGCGGTTTGGAAGCGGATCGTCGTGATCGCCGCGGGGCCGGTGGTCAACATCGTGCTGGCGTTCCTGATCCTCTGGGTGCTGTTCGCGTCGCGCCCGATGCAGCTCCCCCAGCCGGTCGTCGAGCGCGTCGTGAAGGACAGCCCGGCGCAGGGCGTCCTGCAGCCCGGCGACCGCCTGCTGTCGGTCGACGGCAAGGCCGGCTAC
>Ga0183260_10000747_pt1 | contig 27683 bp, 26 predicted proteins | sample AntDrymUQ4972206_2_FD_129768 | JGI IMG/M metagenome (GOLD analysis project Ga0183260, IMG submission 129768) | Polar desert sand microbial communities from Dry Valleys, Antarctica - metaG UQ497 (22.06) (version 2) (version 2) | ecosystem: Environmental > Terrestrial > Soil > Desert | place... | reverse complement strand
TGCGACACGCAGCCCCAGATCACGTCGTCCACGACAGCCGGATCGAGACCTGTGCGCTCGGCGAGCCCGGTCAGCAGGTGGCCGGACAGGTCCACCGGGTGCCAGTCCTTCAGCGCTCCGTTGCGCTTGCCCACCGGGGTGCGCAGAGCGGCGGCGATGACGGCGTCACGCATGGGACCACCTCGGGGTGCGACATGAGCGGTGCGGGTTCTTGATCGTACGGCGGACGCTCAGTACGGCGCCGGGAACGCCCCCTCGACCGGCGCGACCACGGCGGTGTCGCCGCGGAGCACCGGAAATTGCTCGCGCAGGTCGACGGTCCGGTACACCACCAGCCCGACGAGCAGCAACGCGATCCCGCCGACGGCGGCGCCCTGGATCGCCGCGCGGCGCGGGCCGCGCGGCACCTTCGACATGGTGAAGGCGATCGCGAAGCCGACCAGGAGACCGCCGATGTGGGCGAGGTTGTTGATCTGCGGGATCAGTTGGCCCAGCACGAGGTTGATGACGATCAGGCCGACGATCTGGCCGGTGTCCGCGCGAAGGCGCTTCGCGATGACGTAGTACGCACCGAAGAGGCCGAAGACCGCGCCGGACGCGCCGACCGAGCTGGCCGAGCTCACCGGCAGGCCGTTCGCGGGGCCCACGTCGGCGAGCAGGTAGGACAGGGTCGAGCCGCCGAGCGCGGACACGAGGTAGACCGCGACGTACCGGGAGCGGCCCAGCGCCCGCTCGACCTGGGTGCCGAACGCGAACAGTGCGTACATGTTGAACGCGATGTGCAGCGGGCTGGCATGCAGGAAAGCTGAGGTCAGCATCCGGTAGAACTGCCCCGCCGCGACGCCCGCGGCCGACAGGTCGGCGCCGGCCGGCCACTCCGCAGGCAGGTCGGCGAAGCGGTCCGTGATGGCGCTGTCGGACAGCTGCAGCAGGTAGACGACCACGCAGATGCCGATCAGCACCTTGGTGACGACGCCGTCCTCACCGGAGACCTTGCCCCCGAACAGGGTCTGCCGGGAGCGCATCGTGCGGTTGCCCTCGCGCACGCACTCCGGGCAGTGGAACCCGACCGACGCGGCGTGCATGCAGTCGGGGCAGATGCTCCGGTCGCAACGCGTGCACTGGACGTAGGTCTCACGGTCGCGGTGCCGGTAGCAGGTCGGCACGTCGTCGACCGCGCCCTCCACGGGCGCGTCGGGCTGGTTCGGCATCAGCTCGGGCGGGTCTCGATCGTCACGCTCTCGATCACGACGTCGGTCTGCGGCCGGTCGTCGCGCCCGGTTGCCGTGGTCGCGATCTTGTCGACGACGTCGGTGCCCTTGGTGACCTCGCCGAAGATCGTGTGCTTGCGGTTGAGATGCGGCGTGAGTCCCACCGTGATGAAGAACTGCGACCCGTTGGTGCCCGGGCCGGCGTTGGCCATCGCCAGCAGGTACGGCTTGCTGAACGAGAGCTCGGGGTGGAACTCGTCGTCGAACCGGTATCCCGGGCCGCCGCGGCCGCTGCCCATCGGGTCGCCGCCCTGGATCATGAAACCGTTTATCACCCGGTGGAAGACGGTGCCGTCGTACAGCTTCTTCGCCTCGGTCTTGCTGGTCCGCGGGTCGGTCCACTTGCGGGTGCCCTCGGCCAGCTCGACGAAGTTCTTCACCGTCTTCGGCGCGTGGTTCGGGAACAGCGTCACCTCGATCGTGCCCAGCGAGGTGTTCAGCACGGCAATGGTGTCCTCGGCCACGAGGCGCTCCTTCGAGTTCAGTCGGTCCTTGGGTACGGCGCCCGGAGGCGCGGGGGCATCCTCCCACGCCTCCCGGACTTGGTTTTCCCACGATCCAGCCCGGGCAGGCTCTTAAGGTGCACCAGCCGCACGCCCCGCCATGTCCGGGAGGACCTTATGCGCACGCCGAGCAAGTCGACCCTGCCCCTCGAGCCGATCGGGACGGCGCTCGGAACCGCGCGCGGCGTGGCGCTGACCGCCCGCGACAAGGGACTCGAGCTGCTCGACAGCGACGCCGCCCAGGAGCTCCTCCGCCGCGGCCACCACGTCGCGATCGTCGCGCGGGACCGCGGCGCGGACCTGCTCGACAGCGACGCCGCGCAGGAGCTCGTCCGGCGTAGCCGCGACGTCATGTCAGCGGCCAAGGGCGACCTCGTCGCCGCGCCGACCAAGTCGCGCAAGCCGCTGGGGATGCTGCTGTTCCTCGCCGGCACCGCGGCCGGCGTCGCCGCGGCGGTGGTCGGCAAGCGGATGTCGACCGATCCCACCATGTCGATCCCGCCGTACGACGACCCGTCGGCGCAGTTCCCGAAGAAGGGCGGCGTCGTCGACCTGACCTCGGTCGCGGCCGAGGAGGGTGTCGGCACTGACCCGGCGGCCGCCTTGAGCTCGCTCGCCGACGCCGAGATCGGGGCGACGACCAAGACGACCCGCCCGACGAGGGCGAGCGCAGCCGCGAAGGCCGGCGCGGGCGCGTCGGCCGGCACCGGGACGAGCAACGGCGCGCGGACCGGCGCGGCTGCAGCGCCCCGGGCCAGCTCGACGGCACCGGTCGACGACGCGACCGGCAGCACGCCGACCCCGTAAGCCCACACCGGATGACCTTGTAGGGGCAACCACCGGCGCCGCGCGCTGCCTACAGCGCGACCACGTGGCCGCGGCGAGGGTCGACCCGCCCGGCCAGCACCTCGAGCCACGCCGAGCGCAGCCCTTCGGACCCGGTGCCCTCGTGGACGTCCACCCACGACTCGACCGACGGGACGAACTCGCGCCAGGCCGCGCCGTACCGCGCCTCGATGCCGCCCGGCCCCCAGTCCGTGCGCCGCTTGCGGATCTGGTCCGGGGCGAAGAAGAAGGTCGGACGGACGCCCGGCACTCTCACGTCGTCGTCCGGCAGACCGTCGAGGTGCGTCGCGCCGACCACGGCGTCATGGACGAGCGCGTCCCCGAGGTGCTCGTGCACCGCGCGGCGCAGGGCGACGCTCCCGGCCACGTCGACGTAGACCGTGGGCGTGCCCGCCGGCAGGTCGGTGACCGCGCCGTAGTCGAGCACCTCGTCGTAGCAGCCGAGAGATGAGGTGAAGTCGAGGTTGCCGGCCGACGTCAGCCCGACGACCCGCGGCCGGTCGGAGAGCAGCCCGAGGCAGAACGCCGCGCCGTACGCCGTCTTGCTCGACGCGGACGAGATCGCGACCGTGCTCGCGCCGAACAGGTCGTGGTCGGCGAGGAAGTCGACCAGCATGAACGAGGTGATGAACAGCGGCCGGTAGAGGACCTGCAGGTCCTCCCGGGCGGCGTCGTACGCCGGGTCGCCGGTCGTCGCGGCGTAGATGTTGTAGGGGCCCGGCAGCGTCGCCCGGTGCGCGCTCCCGTCGCGGAACCCGACGGCGTCGACCCGCTCCGGCCGGACGACCAGCTCGCTCGACGGCGGCAGGTAGCCGTACACCCGGGTGCCCACCTCGACGCCCGGGACGGTGCTCTCGACGACGTCGGCAAACCCCCAGAGCGGCACGCGTCCCCAGCCGCCCTCGGCGGGGAAGAACTCCCAGTAGCGCATCGACTCGCCGACCAGCGCGTACGTCACGTTGTTGGCGGTGACCCCGACCCGGTCCGGTCGCAGCAGCACCTCTCCGTCGGAGAGTGCCGGCACCGGCCGGTCGACGAGGGAGGTCTCGGCGAGGTCGTCCCGCCGGACCAGCAGATCCCAGCCGTCGCGCGTGGCCATGCGCTTCCCCCGGTTAAGTCGGTCGGGCGACGCCGTCGTACCGGCGAGCCCGTTGGGTGGAGATGTTCACCTTCGGTTGATCCTTGACGCTGCTACTTCGGTTGATCCTTGTCACTCCTAACCGATGGTAGGACGTCTCCCGCGCACTCCACTTGCCGCCGCCGGTCACCAACTTGACGGATCTTGGACGCCACGCTGACGATCCGAGCGTGCTTCCGTCCCAAAGTGTCCAAGATCCAGAACCGAGAGGCAGCGGCGTCCACATGGTCGGCGTCGAGAGGACTGGGGAGCCGTGGTAGGCCGCAGTCTGAAGCGGCTCGACGACCGATGGCTTCCGGTCGTCCTTGACTCTGCGTCATGGACCCGCAAGTCAGGGGTTTGGTGGGTGCTCGTCGTCGTTGCGCTTCTCGAAGTCATGGGGGCCGTGCTGGTGTCCGCCAGCGGCGGGCGATCCGGAGAAGCAGGAGTCGTTGCAATTGGAGTGTCTCTGGCGGTTGTCTCGATCCCCACAGCGGTCACGGCTGGGCTGCTGTGGGCTGAACATCGACGGATGACGTGGCGGCCCAGTCCGCTGGGTCGCTTACAGCGACACGACTCCCTACCGGATCCGCTTCATCCGCAATGACGGCGGGAAGCTGCGCCGGAATCCCACTTGAGGGGGTCCGCCGGCGGCAGGCCGGAGTCCAAAGACTGCCGGCTCCGCCAGTATGACGGTGCCCACCCGCGAGATTCTCGCGCACTCGACCGCCCGGTTCGCTCAGCGCGGTGGCTCAGCGCGGTGGTGGAGACGAGGGGACTCGAACCCCTAACCCCCGCCTTGCAAAGGCGGTGCTCTGCCAGTTGAGCTACGTCCCCCGCGCCTGGGGCGCTAGCGCAGGTCCGCGGAGGTCGTCGCCTCGGACCACAGGTCCTTCTCGTCCTTCTTAGCCTTGGCCTTCTTGGCGGCGAACAGGCCGCCGATCGTGGCCAGGAGGAGGAACAGGCCCTTCTTCTTCTTCGCCATGACAGCTCCCGCAGTTCCGGCGGCCTCCCGCAGCCGCGCCAGACCGGCGACGCTACCGCAGCCCGGGCGGCCGCGTTCTCCGCAGGATCTCCGCGAGGTCCCGGGGACTTCGCCGTACCTCGTGCCTATCGTCACCGCTATGACCAGCCGCCACATCGTCGTCATCGAGGACGAGACCCCGATCGCCGCCGCCGTGGCCGCCCGGCTGCGCAGCGAGGGCTTCGAGGTGAGCGTGGCGACCACAGGGCCCGACGGCGTGGGGATCTGCGAGTCGGTCCGGCCAGACCTGGTCGTGCTGGACCTCATGCTGCCGGGGCTCGACGGCCTCGAGGTCTGCCGGCGCATCCAGCAGCAGCGTGCGACGCCGGTGATCATGCTGACCGCACGGGACACGGAGGCGGACCTGCTCACCGGGCTCGCCGTCGGTGCCGACGACTACCTGACCAAGCCGTTCAGCCCACGCGAGCTGGTCGCTCGCGTGCACGCCGTGCTGCGACGGGTCGACCGCCCGGCATCCACCGAGGGGCCGATGCGGCTCGGCCCGGTCGAGCTCGACCCGATCACCCGCCGGGTCACCAGCGCCGGTGACGCGGTGCACCTCACTCCGCTCGAGTTCGACCTGCTGCATCAGCTCGGACGTGAGCCCGGCCGGGTGCACACCCGCGAGCAGCTGCTCTCCGAGGTCTGGGGCTACCGCGACACCGGCACCGGCGGGCGCACCGTCGACTCGCACGTCCAAGCGCTGCGCCGCAAGCTCGGTGACGACGTCGTGCGCACCGTCCATGGCGTCGGGTACGCCGTCGACGTACCGGCGTCATGAGGCCCCTCGACGGGCTCCGCTCGCTGAAGGTGAAGCTCGGCCTGGTCATCGTGGCCGCGGTCGTCGTCACCCTCGTCGTCAACGAGATCGGCGTCGCGCTCGGCGTGTGGCCGCCGCTGCGTGCCGCGGTCGCGGGTGCGCTCGCGTTGGCAATGGTCCAGGTGCTGGCCCGGGGGATGACGTCCCCGCTGCGGGAGATGGCGCGCGCGGCGGCGGCGATGAGCCGCGGCGACTACTCCGAGGGAGTCGTGGCGACGTCGCGCGACGAGGTGGGCGAGCTGGCCCGCGCGTTCACCGCGATGGCCGCGGATCTGGCCGAGATCGACCGTGAGCGCCGCGACCTGGTGGCCAACGTCAGCCACGAGCTTCGTACGCCGATCTCGGCGCTGCAGGCAGTGCTGGAGAACCTGGTCGACGGCGTGCAGCCGGCCGACCCGGACCTGCTCGCGACGATGCTCGCCCAAGTCCAGCGGCTGGGTCGCCTGGTCACCCAGCTGCTCTACCTGAGTCGGCTCGAGTCCGGGGTGGTGCCCCTGCAGCGGGAGCCGTTCGCCGTCCTCGGCGTGCTCGAGGCGGCCGCGCGCGAGGCCCGGCTGCATCGGCCAGATGCGCGCATCGAGGTCTCCGTCGTGCCGAGCGGCCTCACCGTCGCCGGCGACGCCGAGCGGATCCACCAGGTAGTGGTCAACCTGCTCGACAACGCGCTGCACCACGCGCCAACCGGATCGCCGGTGCTCGTCGACGCGCGGCTCGCCGACGGCTCGTGCTGCGAGCTCACCGTCGTCGACCGAGGTCCTGGTGTCCCCGCGAACGAGGCGGCGCGGATCTTCGAGCGCTTCTACCGCTCCGACCGCTCGCGGTCCGAGCCCGGCGGCGCGGGCCTCGGCCTGGCCATCGCCCGCTGGGTTGTCGACCTGCACGACGGCGCGATCGGCGTCGACACGTCCTATCGGCCCGGCTGCCGCATGGTGGTCACCCTCCCAGGAGCCTCCGCATGACGACCGTAATCCCGACGACACAGGCGGCTCCGCTGCACTTCCCCGTCCGCCCACTGCTTGCGTGCGCGGCGGTCGGGCTCGCCTTCGACCGAGTTGCCGAGCACGGCCCGAACACCGTGGCCGGCGCCGCGCTGCTGGCCGCAGCGGGGCTGGCGGTGGCGCTGGTGCCGCGGCGTACCGCGCTCGCCGGCCGGCTCCTCGGCGCGACCGCGGCCGTGCTGGCCGCCGGACTCGTCCTTCGCGCCAGCGCGTGGGTCGCGGCGCTCGACCTGCTCGCCGCGCTGGTCGCCCTCACGCTCGCCGTCGTCGTGCACCGGGGCAGCTCGCTGTTCGATCTCACGGTGCCGCGCCTGGTAGTCCGCGCGCTCGCCGCGACGTTCGACGCTCTCTCGCTTCCTGCGCCGGTGCTCGCCTGGCTCGGGGCGGCGCGCGACCGGCTGGTGTCCTCGCCGGAGAACCGTCGGTGCGCGTCGACGTACCTGCGGGCAGGTCTGCTGGCGGCCGGCGTAGCGCTTCTCGTCGTACCGCTGCTCGCCGCAGGCGACGCGGTGTTCGCGTCGGTCGTCGACGTCGACATCGACCTGGGCCCGCTGCCGGCGCACTTGGTGCTCTTCACGATCGGCGCGCTGGCCGCCGGCGCGATGCTGCATGCGGCCGCCCGGCCGGAGCGTGACCTGCCGCTGCCGGACGCGCCAACGCTTGGTCCCGTCGAGTGTCGCGTCCTGCTCGCGGTGCTCGCCGCGGTGTACGCCGTCTTCGCCGCCGGGCAGGTCGTCGCGGCCGCCGGCGGCGCGGAGCGGGTGCTCGCCTCCGCCGGCCTCACCTACGCGGAGTACGCCCGGTCCGGCTTCTTCCAGCTGCTCGGCGCGGTGGCGGTGACGATCGTCGTGCTCGTCACGATGCACGGGATCGGCACCATCGACGACCGCCTCACCCGGTCGCTCGCCGTCGGGGTGACGGCGCTGACGTTGGTCTGTGTCGGCACGGCGGCGAACCGGCTCGCGCTCTACGAGGACGCGTTCGGACTGACCATGCTGCGGCTCTACGCGCTCGTCGCGGCGGGCTGGCTGGCGCTGCTCCTCATGCTGGTTGCCGCCTCCGTCGTCGGGCTCGGCGGCGCGCGGCGGTGGCTGCCGGGTGCGGCGCTGGTGTCGGTGCTCGCGATGCTCGTCGCGCTGACCGCAGGCAACCCAGAGTCGTTCGTCGTACGCCGCAACGTCGCGCGCGCCGTGGGTGGCGAGACGTTCGACGCGGCGTATGTCGCCTCGCTCTCCAGCGACGCCGTGCCGACGCTCGTCGCGCAGCTTCCTCGGCTCTCCGCGGCGGATCGGGCGCCACTCGTCAGCCGGCTGTGCGACGGCGCCCACGACGCGGACGCGTCGGGCTGGGGCTGGAACCGCTCCCGCGACCGGGCCCGCGACGCGCTGCGAGACGTGTGCTGAACCCGTCGTCGTCAGCCGACGCAGTGCGGTCCGGCGGGTGGCTGGCGAATCGTGTCGGTCCCGCGCGGCGGTCCCTGCACCGGTTCGCTCGTGTCCGCGACCAGCTCACGGCCGTCGACGATGCGCAGCCGATAGCGGTCCAGACCACGCACGGCCGGCCCGAACTTGTACTCGCCGACCCGGTTGAAGCGCGACCCGTGGCACGGGCACTCGAACCACTCGCTCGACGAGCACCATGGTGCGCCGCAGCCGAGGTGGGTGCACTTGCCGATCAGCAGGAGCAGCCCCGGCGGGCTGTCGGCGTATGCGACGCGCGACTCCGGGGTGGCGTCGTACCCGACGAGGTAGGAGCCGATCTCCGGGAAGGGGATGACGTCGGTGTCCGCCAGTCGCCGTCGCGCTCGGCTCAGGCTGCCGAGCGAGTACGCGGCGCTGCCCGGCAGGTCGCCGCCGGGACCGTGCAGGGCGCTGCCGAAACCGAGCAGCCCCGTGGTCGCGATCAGGCCGAGGCCCAGCGCCTCCCGCCGGGACCACCAGGCGAGCCGCTCCGCACCCATGCCCTCAGAGTGCGCTCAACAGCGGAGCGCGGCAAGCGGATCGCAGCGTCGCGAGACGGGCGGCGCTTAGCGGCGGCGACCGGTCGGGAACGGCGCGTAGGTGCCGAAGGCGAGGTGCGCAGCGATCAGTGCGAGGCCGAGCGGGATGAGCTCGACCGACCCCAGCTCAAGGTCAATCAGATCCAGGATGAACACGACGAGTGCGGCGATGGCGAACATGGGGCTCCTCGGGTCAACGACCGACCGCACTGCACTCGTGCGCCTTCTCCGGTGAGAGATACCCCGTCGCTCCCGCCGCACACCGAGGGGGTGTCGGGCGACGAGCCCGTACGACGATCACAGTGGGCCTGGGAGGACTTGAACCTCCGGCCTCATCCTTATCAGGGATGCGCTCTAACCAGCTGAGCTACAGGCCCGGTGCGCCGGGCGAGGCTACCCCACCCGTCGTACGCCGAGCCACTTGGTACGCCGCCGCCCCGCCCACGCCGCCCTCCACCCCCACTTCACCGACCCAGTCCACCGTTCGGGCCGGAAATCGGCGATTTTTGGTGGCCTGGGTCGGTGAAGTGGAGGGGGGTGCGTTGGAGCGGGGGAGGCGGTACGGCGAAGGTCAGCCGCGCTCGGCGAGGGTGACCTCGATACCGCCGACGATGTCACTGCACAGGTTGTAGAGGAACGCGCCCAGCGTGGAGATTGCGGTGATGATCACGACGTTGATCAGGCCGATCACGACCGCCGCCGTGACCACCCGGCCGGCCGAGAACACGACCTTCACGCCGCCGGTCGCGTCGTCGCCCGTGCCCGACTGGGTCAGCTCGAGCAGCGTCTCGTTGAGCGAGTCGAAGACGCCGAGGGTGTCCAGCGCGAAGTAGAGCGCCAGCACCGCGACGACGAAGACGATGACCAGGCAGAGGCTGAAGACGAGGGAGAACTTCAGCACCGACCACGGGTCGACCCGGCGGATGACCAGCTTCGCCCGCCGCCGCGTGCCCGTCCGAGTCGGCGCACCGACCACCGTCCTCGGCGCCGAACCGGCCGGAGATACCGGCTGGGTCGGTGACGGGGTGGGGTTCACCCGGATCGGCGCTGACCCGCTCCAGCCCTCGCTCACGCGTTCGCCTCCCCGTCCTCGGCTGCCTCCGCAGTGTCCTCCGCATTGCGAGCCACCGCCACGACCGTCGCGCCCGCGTCGAGGTTGATGAGCTTCACGCCCATCGTCGCGCGGGAGAGGTGCCGCAGCGGCTTCACCGACATCCGGATGACGACCCCGCTCGACGTGATGGCGAACAGCTCGTCCTCCGCGCGTACGACGAGGGCGCCGACCAGCTTGCCGCGCTTGGCGACCAGCCGGGCCGTGAGGACGCCCTTGCCGCCGCGGCCCTGCGGCGAGTACTCGCTGATCCGGGACTTCTTGCCGAACCCGCCGTCGGTGACGACCAGCAGTGCCGCGTCCTCCTGGACGACCTCCATCGCGAGCAGCTCGTCACCGGAGTTGAGCCGCATGCCGATGACGCCGCTGGTCGCGCGGCCCATCGGCCGCAGCGCCTCGTCGTCCGCGGTGAAGCGGATCGACTGCGCATGCTTGCTGACGAGGATCAGATCGTCCGCGTTGCTGATGAGCGCGGCCGCGATCAGCTCGTCGTCCTCTCGCAGGTTGACCGCGATCAGGCCACCGCTGCGGTTGGAGTCGAACTCCCGCAGCGACGTCTTCTTCGCGATGCCCTTGCGGGTGGCCAGGACGAGGTACGGCGCGACGCCGTAGTCCTTGATGTCGATCACCTGGGCGATCTTCTCGCCCGGCTGGAACGCCAAGATGTTGGCGACGTGCTGACCCTTCGCCGTACGCGCCTGCTCGGGCAGCTCGTGCGCCTTGCAGCGGTAGACCCGGCCCTTGTTGGTGAAGAACAGAATCCAGTGGTGCGTCGTCGTGAGGAAGAAGTGCTCGACGATGTCGTCCTCGCGCAACTGCGCACCCTGCACCCCCCGACCGCCACGGCGCTGCTGGCGGTAGACGTCGCTCTTGGTGCGCTTCGCGTAGCCGCCACGGGTCACCGTGACGACGACGTCCTCCTGGGCGATGAGGTCTTCCATGCTCATGTCGCCCTCGTAGGACACCAGCCGGGTCTGCCGGTCGGTGCCGAACTTGTGGGTGATCTCAGCGAGCTCCTCGCCGATGATCTCGCGCTGTCGCTCGGGTGACGCGAGGATGGCCAGCAGCATCTCGATCTCGCGGACGAACTCGTCGAGGTCGTCGATGATCTTCTGCCGCTCGAGTGCGGCCAGCTTGCGTAACTGCATGTCGAGGATCGCGTTGGCCTGGATCTCGTCGATGTCCAGCAGCGCGATGAGTCCGGTGCGCGCCACCTCCGCCGACTCGGCCGCGCGGATGAGGGCGATCACGTCGTCGATGCGGTCTAGCGCCTTCACCAGACCGCGCAGGATGTGGGCGCGGTCCTCGGCCTTGCGCAGCTGGAACTTCGTCCGCCGGACGATGACCTCGACCTGGTGCTCGACCCAGTAGCGGACGAACTCATCGAGGCGCAGAGTGCGCGGCACCCCGTCGACGATCGCCAGCATGTTCATGCCGAAGGTGTCCTGCAGCTGGGTGTGCTTGTAGAGGTTGTTCAGCACGACCTTGGCGACCGCGTCGCGCTTGAGAGTGACGACCAAGCGAAGACCGACCCGGCTCGAGCTCTCGTCGTTGAGCTCGGCGATGCCGCCGATCTTCGCGTCCTCCACCAGCTCCTTGATCTTGAGCAGAAGATTGTCGCGGTTGACCTGGTAGGGCAGCTCGGTGATGACGAGGATCGTGCGGCCCTTCTTGTCCTCGTCGACCTCGACGACGGCGCGCATGCGGACGCTGCCACGGCCGGTTCGGTAGGCCTCCTCGATCCCGTCGCGTCCGACGATGAGCGCGGCGGTCGGGAAGTCCGGACCCTTGATCCGCGTGATCAGCTCTTCGAGCAGCGTCGGCGGGTCGACGTCGGGGTTCTGGAGGAACCACTGCACGCCGTCGGCGACCTCGCGCAGGTTGTGCGGCGGGATGTTGGTCGCCATGCCGACCGCGATGCCGGTGCCGCCGTTGACGAGCAGGTTGGGGAACCGGCTCGGCAGGATCACCGGCTCCTGGCTCTTGCCGTCGTAGTTGGGGACGAAGTCGACCGTGTCCTCGTCGATCTGACGCAGCATCTCCATCGCGAGGTTCGACAGCCGGCACTCGGTGTTGTGGCTGACGAAGCCGTTCGAGATGAACGCGTGATCGTCGGAGTCGACCCGGATCGAGTAGACAGGCTGCATGCCCGCGTCAGCGATGCTCACGACGACATCGGCGTCGACGTCGTGCGCGGAGAGCGGCAAAGCGAGCTGACGAGCCAGGTCGGCGGCGAAGGTCGCATCGACGCAAGGCAGGGTCAGACCGGAGCGTCGGTGCGTCATAGAAGCCGCACCCGCGCTCCGGACGAGGACATCACCCGGCGTGATCTCCTCGACCAGCTTCCACACCGGGATCGCTCGTCCGGCGTACGAGACCAGGCAGAGCAGTGGGTGGTTGAGGGTCGCGACGACGGCGGTGCCGGCGGAGGTGGTGACGCGCCGAGTGAGGTGCGTTCCGGAGTGGAACAGCCGGGTCGCCACCACCGACAGCCCTCGATGGTCGAGCACCTTGAACTCGATCTCGGTGTCGGATTCTGGAGCGGCACCCGACACGATCTCGTCGATCCGGACGTCGCCGTCAGGGGTGGCGATCAACGTCTCGCCGACGAGGCAGTAGCGCATAGCTGCGGCGGGGTCGTTGCCCTGGGAGCCGAAGTTGCCCTGGCCGTCGACCAGTGGCGCGCGCATCGCCCACGGCTGCGCGAGCCGGACGAGGGTGTCGTAGATCGCGCTGTCGCCGTGCGGGTGGTAGTTGCCCATGACGTCGCCGACGACGCGGGCGCACTTCACGAACCCGCGGTCCGGCCGGTAGCCGCCGTCGTACATCGCGTAGAGGACGCGACGGTGCACCGGCTTGAGCCCGTCGCGCACGTCGGGCAGCGCGCGGCTGACGATGACCGACATCGCGTAGTCGAGGAAGCTGCGCTGCATCTCGACTTCGATGCCGACCGGCTCGACGCGGTCGGTGGTCGGTGGCGGCGGTACGTCGACCACGAGGGTCCTCTCGGTTCAGGTCCGGGTACGGCGGTGGGCGGGTCGGGCTAGACGTCGAGGAAGCGGACGTCCTTGGCGTTGCGGACGATGAAGTCGCGGCGGGCCTCGACGTCCTCGCCCATCAGCACGCTGAAGAGGTGGTCGGCGGTGGCCGCGTCGTCGAGGGTGACCTGGAGCAGCACCCGGTTGGCCGGGTCCATCGTGGTCTCCCACAGCTCGTTGGCGTTCATCTCGCCGAGGCCCTTGAACCGCTGGATCGCATCGTCGGAGAGCTTCTTGCCGCTCTCGACGTAGCGCGCGATGAAGCCGTCGCGCTCACGGTCGGAGTAGGCGTAGTCGACCTCGTCGCCCCTGCGGTTGTACTTGATCTTGTAGAGCGGCGGCTGGGCGAGGTAGACGTGGCCGGCCTCGACCAGCGGGCGCATGAAGCGGAACAGCAGGGTCAGGAGCAGGGTGCGGATGTGCTGGCCGTCGACGTCGGCGTCGGCCATCAGCACGATCTTGTGATAGCGCAGCTTGTCGATGTCGAAGTCGTCGTGGATCCCGGTGCCCAGCGCGAGGATGAGCGCCTGCACCTCGGTGTTCTTGAGCACGCGGTCGATGCGGGCCTTCTCGACGTTGATGATCTTGCCGCGGATCGGCAGGATCGCCTGGAACTTCGAGTCCCGCCCGCCCTTAGCAGACCCACCCGCGGAGTCGCCTTCCACGACGTAGATCTCGCACTCGCGCGGGTCCGACGACTGGCAGTCGGCCAGCTTCCCCGGCAGCGACGATGCGCCGAGGATCGACTTGCGGCGGATCAGGTCCCGCGCCGACCGGGCCGCGAGCCGCGCCCGCGCGGCCTGGGTCGCCTTGTTGATGACGTCCTTGGCCTCGCCCGGGTTGCGCTCCAGCCAGTCGGCCAGCTTGTCGTTGAGCGCCTTCTGCACGAACGACTTCGCCTCGGTGTTGCCGAGCTTGGTCTTGGTCTGGCCCTCGAACTGCGGCTGGGAGATCTTCAACGACACGATCGCGGTGAGGCCCTCCCGAACGTCGTCGCCGGTGAGGTTCTCGTCCTTCTCCTTGAGCAGGCCCTTGTCGCGCGCGTACTTGTTCACCAGCGCGGTGAGTGCCGCGCGGAAGCCCTCCTCGTGAGTGCCGCCTTCGTGCGTGTTGATCGTGTTGGCGAAGGTGAACACCGACTCGGAGTACGTCGCGTTCCACTGCATCGCGATGTCGACCTCGATCCCGTCACCCTTCACCTCGAACGACGCGATCGACTTGTGGATCGGCTCCTTCGAGTGGTTGAGGTGCGCGACGAAGTCGACGATGCCGCCGGCGTACCGGTAGTCGGTCTGGAGCGGTACCTCGTCGCGCTCGTCGCGCAGGCTGATGCCGAGACCTCGGTTGAGGAACGCCATCTCCTGCATGCGCCGAGACAGCGTCTCGAAGTTGTAGTGCGTCGTCTCGAAGATCGTCGGGTCGGCCCAGAACGTGATGGTGGTGCCGGTCTCCCTGGTCGGGTTGCCCTGCTTGACCGGCTCGGCGGCCTTGGTCATGACGTAGGGCTGCGTCCACTCGAACCCGTCGCGCTTGACGATGACGTCGAGGCGCGCGCTCAGCGCGTTGACCACCGAGACGCCGACGCCGTGCAGCCCGCCGGAGACCGCGTAAGACCCGCTGTCGAACTTCCCGCCGGCGTGCAGAGTCGTGAGCACCACCTCGAGCGCGCTCTTCTTCTCGGTGGGGTGCTTCGCCACCGGGATGCCCCGGCCGTTGTCGATGACCCGCACTCCGCCGTCGGCGAGCAGCGTGACGCTGATGTCCGTGCAGTGGCCGGCCATCGCCTCGTCGACGGCGTTGTCGACCACCTCGTAGACGAGGTGGTGCAGGCCGCGCTCCCCGGTCGACCCGATGTACATGCCGGGCCGCTTGCGGACCGCCTCCAGGCCTTCGAGGACCTTGATCGAGCTGGCGTCGTAGGCGCTGGAGGAGGTCATGCGGTTCGGGTCTCGCTCTCTGTCGAGCCGCTGACGGGCGCGCGCGGCTGCGGGCCGCCTAGGCCCCTCGATCGTCTTCGGTGTCCCGGAATCATATCGGGTCGCGACGACAGAAATGGCCCGGGAGGGCCTCCTGTGGGCGCAGAATCGCGCGAACGCGCCCGGGTTGGTGTCCCCCCACGCGACAGCCGGTCCTTCGCTCGCCCGCGGCGAGCCTGAATCTAAGCTGCGGTCGAGACGTCGATCTCACCTCGGCTGGCCTAGCGCCCTGACTGGCTGCTGCGTACGACGACCGGACCGGGGGGCCTTTCGTCACGCTGAGGAGCGCGTGACGAAACGCCGCCCGGTCCTGGTTAGGGGTCTCGGGTCGAGCTGGTCTGTCAGGAGCCGGTCACCCGTAGGTGTCGCGGGGGCCTCTGGAGTCGGAGGTCCGCCAGGCGCCCGAGCGCCGAGGCCCACCGGTCGGGCCCTGCACGCGGATGCTCTTGACTGCGCCGGCGCCGAGCTCGGCGTTGAGGCGGTTGCGCAGCTCGACGGACATCAGCCGCAGCTGCGTCGCCCACGCCGTCGACACCGCGCTGACCAGCAGCTCCCCGTCGACGAGCGAGACCGGCGCGCACTTGTCGGCGAGCGCCGCGCCGACCAGCTCGTCCCAGCGGCCCATCACCGCGGCCACCCGCGCCTCGCCCTGCCATCCCCGGGCGGCGAGCAACGCCTCGATCGCCGGGCCGAACGCGACCGGGTCACCGCCCTTGCGCCGCCCGCGACCGGCCTGCTGCCGTCGGGTCTCGCTGCGCTTCGCCGCGGCCCGCATCCGCTCGTCCTCGCTCGGCGTCAGCTTCGCGCGCGCGGCCGCGGCCTTCGCCTGGGCCAGGGCCTGGTGGGCCAGGTCGGCGCCGGCGGGCGCAGCGTCGTCTTCGGGCGAGGCGTCCTCGTCCGGTACGCCGGTGCCGGGCCGGTCAGCGGACACGGGTCACCTCGCCCGCTGCGACGTCGTAGCGGGCGCCCTGCAGCTGGTCGGGCACGTCGCCGATCACCGCCGCGGTCACGATGACCTGCTCCCGACCCGCGACCAGCGCCGCGAGCCGCTCCCGGCGGCTGGTGTCGAGCTCGGCGAACACGTCGTCGAGAATCAGCACCGGCTCGCCCCCGTCGGCGGTCAGCACGTCGTGCGAGGCGAGCCGCAGCGCCAGCGCAAGCGACCACGACTCGCCGTGCGAGGCGTAGCCCTTCGCCGGGAAGTCGCCGATCGAGAGCACCAGCTCGTCGCGATGCGGTCCGACGAGGGAGACCCCGCGGTCCAGCTCGGCGCCGCGCATCCGCGACACCTCGGCCAGGATCGCCGCCGACAGCAGTTTCCGGTCCGGCACGAGCGGTGTTTCCGGGCCGAGCGAGGACCGGTACTCGACGCCGGTCGGACCGCCGCCGTCGGAGAGCGCGTCGTACGCCTTGTCCACCAGCGGCCGCAGCGCGTCGACCGCCTCAAGTCGGCCGGCCAGCAGCTCGGCCCCGTGCGATGCGAGCTGCTCGTCCCACACGTCGAGCGTGCGGAAGTCGGCCGATCCACGGGTCGCGTACGACGACTTCAGCAGGGCGTTGCGCTGCTTGAGCACCCGGTCGTAGTCGGCCTTGACCGCGTGGAAGCGCGGCTGCCGCTGCACGAGCAGCGCGTCGAGGAAGCCGCGACGATCGGCCGGGTCGCCCTTGACCAGCGCCAGGTCCTCCGGCGCGAAGAGCACCGTCCGCAGCGCCCCGAGCACGTCGCGCGCCCGCGGCACGGCGCCGCGGTTGAGCCGCGCGCGGTTGGCCTTGCCGGGGGTGATCTCGACCTCGACCAGCAGCACCCGGTCGTCCTTCACCACCTCGCAGCGGACGACGGCGCGCTCGGCGCCCTGCCGGACCAGCGGCGCGTCGGCGGCGACCCGGTGCGACCCGAGGGTGGCGACGTAGCCGATCCCCTCGGCGAGGTTGGTCTTGCCCTGCCCGTTCGGCCCGATGAACGCCGCCGCGCCCGGCTCCAGCTCGACGGTGACGTCGGCGTACGAGCGGAAGTCGGCGAGGCCCAGGCGACGGATGTGCACGACTCGCTCAGCCCGGACGTGACTCGGCCGGCGCCGAGCCCGCGCCGGTGACGTCCTCGGGCGGCACACCGTCGCCGGTCGCCTTCGTCACGAGGTGACCGCCGAACGCGTTGCGCAGCGATGCGATCACCTGCATCGCCGGGCTGTCGTCCTGGCGGCTCGCGAACCGCGCGAACAGCGCCGCGGTGATGACGGGCAGCGGTACGGCGAGCCGCACGCCCTCGTTCACGGTCCACCGGCCCTCGCCGGAGTCCTCCGCGTAACCGCGGATCGCGGACAGGTCGGGGTCCGCGACCAACGACGTCGCGAGCAGGTCGAGCAGCCAGGACCGCACGACGCTGCCGTGCCGCCACGTCTCCATGACGCCGGGGCAGTCGATCCCGAGCTCGCTCGCCGCCATCAGCTCGTAGCCCTCGGCGTACGCCTGCATCAGCCCGTACTCGATGCCGTTGTGCACCATCTTGGTGAAGTGACCGGCTCCGCTCGCGCCGGCGTGCACGAAGCCGCCCTCCGGGGCGAGCCCGTCGAACACCGGCTGCAGCGCGGCGACGTGGTCCTTGTCCCCGCCGACCATCAGGCAGTAGCCCTCGGTCAGCCCCCAGATGCCGCCGCTCACGCCGGCGTCGACGAAGCCGATGCCGAGCTCGGCGAAAAGTCGGCCCTGCTCCTGGCTGTCGGTGTAGCGGGAGTTGCCGCCGTCGACGACGACGTCGCCGGGCGCGAGCAGCTCGCGCAGCCGGTCGAGCGTCGACTCGGTGGGCCCGCCGCTCGGGACCATGACCCAGACCAGCCGCGGTGCAGGAAGCGCGGCGATCAGCGCGTCGAGCGAATCCACATCGCGCGCCTCGTTGCCGGGGTCGAAACCGACAACCGAATGTCCCGCCTGCCGCAGCCGGGTGGCCATGTTGCCGCCCATCCGGCCGAGGCCGACCATGCCGATCGTCACGCTCGTCATCTGCCGGAGTCTGCCCGATCGCGCCGGGTCCGCGTCGGCCGCGCCACGGAGCAGCCGAGTGACTTATTGACAACGGTTTTCATTTTCGTCACCATGAGACATGCGATTCCGCGCCATCTGCGTGGCCCTGGCGCTCGCCGCGCTGCCGGCCTGCTCCGCCGGCGACGGGAGCGAGTCGGACGGGCGCCTGCGGGTCGTCGCCGCGTTCTACCCCCTCGAGTACGCCGTCGCCCGGGTGGGCGGCTCCGACGTCGACGTCGACGGGCTGACCCGGCCCGGCACCGAGCCGCACGACCTCGAGCTGACCCCCCGGCAGGCCGCGGCCATCGGCGATGCGGACCTGGTAGTGCACCTGGCCGGCCTCCAGCCGGCCGTCGACGACGCCGTCGCGCAGCAGGCGCCGGATGCGTCGCTCGACGTCGCGGCGGTGCAGCCGCTGGAGCGCGGCTACGTCGCCATCGAGGAGGGCGAGCTGCACGAGGACGCCGGTGGCGTCGACCCCCACTTCTGGCTCGACCCGACCCGCTACGCGCGGGTCGTGGACGCCATCGCCGAGCGCCTCGCGGCCGTCGACGCCGACGGCGCGGACGGATACCGGTCGCGAGCAGCGGAGCTCGTCGCCGAGCTAGCCTCGCTCGACCGCGACCTGGCCGCGGGGCTGCGCACGTGCGCCCGCCGCGAGCTCGTGACCAGCCACAACGCGTTCGGCTACCTCGCCCGCGCCTACGACCTGGAGCAGGTCGGGATCACCGGCCTGACACCGGAGGACGAGCCGACGCCGGCCAGGCTCGCCCAGGTCGTCGAGCTGGCGCGGAAACGCCGCGTCACCACCGTCTTCTTCGAGGAGCTCGTCTCGCCGAAGGTCGCCGAGGCGCTGGCCGCGGAGATCGGGGCGCGGGCGGAGGTCCTCACCCCGCTCGAGAGCGCGCCGGAGTCGGGCGGCTACTTCGACGCCATGCGGTCGAACCTCGCCGCGCTGCGCACGGCGCTGGGCTGCTCGTGACGGGCTGCTCGTGATAGGCGGCGTCCCCGTCGTCGCGCTGCACGGCGTGAGCGCCGCGTACGACGGGCGCCCGGTGGTGCACGACGTCGACGTCGTCGTCACCGCCGGCGAGCTGCTGGCGGTCCTGGGCGCCAACGGGTCCGGAAAGAGCACGCTGCTGCGGGCGGCGCTCGGCCTCGTCCCGGTCACCGACGGCCGGGTCGAGCTGTTCGGCACGCCGCTGGCCCGCTTCGGCGACTGGCCGCGGATCGGCTACGTGCCGCAGCGGGTCGGCGCAACGGCCGGGGTGCCGGCCACGGTGCGTGAAGTCGTCGGCTCCGGCCGGCTGTCTCGGATGCGCCGGTTCCGGCGGATGTCGGTCGAGGATCGCGCCGCGGTCGCGGCCGCGCTGGAGACGGTCGACCTCCAGGACCGGGCCGCCGACAGCGTCGCGACGCTGTCCGGCGGCCAGCAGCAGCGCGTCCTAATCGCCCGGGCGCTTGCGTCTCGGCCCGACGTCCTGCTGCTCGACGAGCCGACCGCCGGCGTCGACCACGACGTCCAGGTCGCGCTCGCTCAGGCGCTGGACACGCTGCTCACCGACGGCGTCACGGTGGTGCTCGTCACCCACGAGCTGGGCCCGCTGCAGCCCCTGGTCAGCCGCGCGGTCGTCATGCGCGCCGGTCGAGTGGTCCACGACGGCCCGCCGCCGGAGCTCGACCACCTGCACGACCTCGACCCGGAGCACGCGCACCCCCCGCACGACGCGCACGAGCACCACCGGCACTCGACGACCGGGTGGTCGCTGTCATGACGGTGCTGTCGTACGACTTCATGCAGCGCGCGATCGTCGCGGCGGTCCTGGTGGGCCTGACCGCGCCCGCAGTCGGGGTGTTCCTCGTGCAGCGCCGCATGGCCCTCATGGGCGACGGCATCGGTCACGTGGCGCTGACCGGCGTCGCGCTCGGCTTCCTGCTCGGCACCGCGCCGGTCCTCACCGCGGTCGTCGTCGCTATCGCCGGTGCGGTCGTCATCGAGCTGGTCCGCCAGACCGGCCGGACGAGCGGCGACGTCGCGCTGTCCCTGCTGTTCTACGGCGGCATCGCCGGTGGCGTGCTGCTGATCGGCCTGTCCGAAGACGGCACCAACGCCAACCTCCTCGCCTACCTCTTCGGGTCCCTGACGTCAGTGTCTCCGGGCGACCTCGGCGTCATCGCGGCGCTGTGCGGGCTCGTGCTGGTTGTCGTCACGGCGCTCGGCCGTGAGCTGTTCGCGGTGTCGTACGACGAGGAGCACGCCCGGGTCGCCGGCCTGCCGGTGCGGACGCTCAACCTGCTCATCGCGGTGCTCGCCGCGGTCACCGTCACAGTGGCGATGCGGGTCGTCGGGCTGCTCCTGGTCAGCGCGCTGATGGTGGTCCCGGTGGCCACCGCGCAGCAGGTCGTCCGCGGCTTCCGCTCGACGGTGCTCGTCGCGCTCGGCGTCGGCGTCGGGTCCGCGCTGACCGGCGTGGTCGGCTCGTTCTACGCCGACACCGCGCCGGGCGCGCTCATCGTCGTCGTCGCGCTCGGATCGTTCGCCCTGGCCGGCACCACCGGTGCGGTACGGCGCTCCCGAGGGCGGTCCGCGGCCGGACGGGGCACGGCGTGACCACGCGGCCGGCACCGGCCCGCCCGCAGCTGCGCGCGACGCGGCAGCGGGCCGCCGTGGCTGAGCTCCTCATGCGGGTCGAGGGGTTCCGGAGCGCGCAGGACCTGCACGAGCTGCTCCGCCGCGAGGGCGCTGCGGTCGGCCTGACGACCGTGTACCGCCACCTCCAGGCGCTGGTCGACGCGGGCGAGGTCGACATGCTGCGCGACGACGACGGGGCGGTGGTGTACCGCCGCTGTGAGTCCGACGGCCATCACCACCATCTGGTGTGTCGCAGCTGCGGCGTCGCGGTCGAGATCGACGGCCCTGAGGTCGAGGCGTGGCTCGGTCGCGTCGCCGCGGGGCACGGGTTCGGCGACGTGACGCACCGCGTCGAGGTGTTCGGCACCTGCGCAGCGTGCGCCACGTGATGCGCGATACTTCATTGCGTGGACCTCCTCAAGCCGGCCGATCTCGGGTTCGACGTTCTCTTCGAGCTGATCCGCGACGCCGTAGTCGTCGCCGACGTCGAGAGCGAGCGCATCTGCCTGTGGAACTCGGCGGCGGTCGAGATGTTCGGCTACTCCGCGGATGAGGCCGTCGGGCTGCCGCTGGAGACCCTCGTGCCGGAGGAGCTGCGGGACGCCCACCACACCGGGATCGCTGGTTATCTCGCCACCGGCCGGGGCACGCTGACCGACATCGGCGTGGTCGTCACGGTCCCCGCCGTGCGTGCGGATGGCACCCGCCTGATGGTCGACCTGCGGCTGAGCCCGCTGCGGCAGCCCCCGCAGCACGGTGCGCCGGGCACGTTCGTCATGGCGCTGATCCGCGACGTCGACGAGCGTGAGGCCTTGGCCCGTGGCCTGGCCGAGGCGAACGGCAGTCTGCGGATGGCGCTGCAGACCGAGCAGGCGTCGTCGGCGAACCTGGCTCGGCTCATCGCATTGAAGGACGACTTCCTGGCCATCCTCAGCCACGACCTCGCCAGCCCGCTCACCTCGGTCCGGGGCAACGCCAACCTGCTGCGCCGGAGCTGGGATCGCCTCGATCTCGCGCAGCGCGAGCACTCGCTCGAGGTGATCGAGAACACTGCGACCCGCATGGCGGCCCTGGTTCGCGACCTGCTCGACGCCGCGCTGCTCGACGCGGGCGCCCTGCCCTATGACGTGCAGCCCATCGACCTGGTCGCGTCGCTGCATCAGGTGATCACCGAGATGGGAGCAGCCGGAGACCGCATCACGCTCGCGGCACCAGGGCAGGCGTGCCTCGCCCTTGCGGACGCAGCCCGGCACAGCCAGATCGCGACTAACCTGCTGACCAACGCGCTGAAGTACTCACCGCCGCAGTCGCCGGTCGAGATGAGCCTCGAACCGGCACCAGGGGGCTTCGCCGTATCCGTGCGTGACCACGGCGCCGGCATCCCGGCCGATCAGGTGGACGAGGTCTTCGACCGGTTCCACCGACGGCCCGAGCATCGTCTGACACAAGGCACCGGCCTGGGCCTCTACATCACCCGCCGGCTGGTCGAGGAGCAGGGCGGCACGATCACGGTCCTGCAGCCGGCCGGCGGTGGCGCACTGTTCCGCTACACGCTGCCGAGCGCGCCTGACGTGGCGCCCGACTGAGGCGTCACCCGGACAGCCGGACCGGCATCAGCAGGTAGCGATAGTCCGCCTCGGTGTCCTTGCCGGTCAGCACCGCGGGCTTCACCGAGCCGTTGAACGACAGCTGCGCCACGTCGGAGTCGATCGCGCCGAGCCCGTCGAGCAGGTACGCCGGGTTGAACGCGATCTGGATGGCCTCGCCGTCGTAGGACGCGTCGAGGGTCTCTGACGCCTGCGCGTCGTCACCCGCACCGGCCTCGAGCACCAGGACCGAGTCTTCGAACCGCAGCCGGATCGGTGTGTTGCGCGCCGCGACTAGCGACACCCGCTTCACCGCCTCGACCAGTGCCGTCGCCGTGATCTGGGCGACGGAGGAGAACTCCGCCGGCAGCAGCGAGCGGTACTTCGGGAACTCGCCCTCGAGCAGCCGGGTCGTCGTACGCCGGGCGCCACCACTGAAGCCGGCCATGCCCTCGCCCTGAGCACCCTGGCCGAGGGCGACGGCGACCTCCGCTCCCGACGACGCGAGCGTCTTCGCGGCGTCGGCGAGCGTCTTCGCCGGGATCAGCGCGGTCGCCGCCTCGGCTCCGGGCTCCGGACGCCACTTCAGCTCGCGGATGGCCAGCCGGTAGCGGTCGGTCGCGGCGAGGGTCAGCTGGTCCCCGTCGATCTCGACCCGCACTCCGGTGAGCACCGGCAGCGTGTCGTCACGACCGGCGGCGATCGCGACCTGCGACACGGCCGCGGCGAAGGCGTCCGACGCGATCCGGCCGGCGTCCGGCGGCATCGTCGGCAGCGACGGGTAGTCGGCCACCGGCAGGGTGGGCAGCGTGAACCGGGCCGAGCCGCAGGAGAGCACAGCTCGGGCGCCGTCGGTGGTGAGCTCGACATGCGCCGCGGGCAGCGACCGGGTGATCTCGGCGAGCAGCCGACCGGACACGAGAAGCCGACCGGCCTCCTCCGCCTGCACCGGCACGGTCGCCTCGGCGGACACCTCGTAGTCGAATCCGGACAGCCGCAGCTCGTGCCCGGTGACCTCGAGCAGGAGGCCGGCCAGCACCGGTACGGCCGGTCGCAGCGGCAGCGTGCGCGCGGTCCACGCGACCGCCTCAGCGAACTCGTCACGCTCGACCCGGAACTTCATGCCCTACCGCCTTCCCGCGTCGCGACGCGAGTGTTTCCCCAGGACTGCGGGTTGGTCGTTGTGGTCTTCGGTCTTTTGATGAAGAGAGATACATCGTCGAAGTAGGCGCCGTGGATCTGTGCAGAAGTCGCATCGTCGCAGGTCAGGAGGACAGTTCCGGCCGGAGCATGCTGTGGACGGCCGGCCGCGGTACCCACACCGGCCGACGTTGTCCCGTCCCGTCCCCAGGTCGTCCCAGCTGCTGTGGGGCGCGTCCACAGGGTTGTCCCCAGGTTGTGCACTTCAAGATCACGGCTCACGGGCGAGCCCGCTGGACCTTGATCCGGTTGGTGAGCTCGGTCACCTGGTTGTAGATCGAGCGGCGCTCGGCCATCAGGGAGCGGATCTTGCGGTCGGCGTGCATGACCGTGGTGTGGTCGCGCCCGCCGAAGTGCTGCCCGATCTTCGGCAGCGACAAGTCGGTCAGCTCACGGCAGAGGTACATGGCGATCTGGCGGGCGTTGACCAGCACCCGTGAGCGGGAGGACCCGCAGAGGTCCTCCATCGACAGGCCGAAGTACTGCGCCGTCGAGGCCATGATCGTCGCCGCGGTGATCTCCGGGCCGCCGTGCTCCGGGATGAGATCCTTGAGCACGATCTCCGCGAGCGAGAGGTCGACCGGCGTTCGGTTGAGGCTGGCGAAGGCGGTCACCCGGATCAGGGCCCCCTCGAGCTCACGGATGTTCGACTGGATCTTGCTGGAGATGTACTCGAGCACCTCTGGCGGCGCGTTCAGTCGCTCATGGGCGGCCTTCTTGCGCAGGATGGCGATTCGGGTCTCGAGGTCCGGCGGCTGGACGTCGGTGATCAGCCCCCACTCGAACCGGTTGCGCAGCCGGTCCTCCAGCGTGGACAGCTGCTTCGGCGGCCGGTCGGAGGTGATGACCACCTGCTTGTTCGCGCCGTGCAGCGCGTTGAACGTGTGGAAGAACTCCTCCTGCGTCCGCTCCTTGTTCTCCAAGAACTGGATGTCGTCCACGAGGAGGATGTCGTTGTCCCGGTACCGCCGCTGGAAAGCGCCGGTCTTGTCGTCGCGGATCGCGTTGATGAAGTCGTTGGTGAACTCCTCCGAGCTCACGTAGCGCACCTTCGTGCCCGGGAACAGGCTGCGCGCGTAGTGGCCGATGGCGTGCAGCAGGTGGGTCTTGCCGAGGCCGCTCTCGCCGTAGACGAACAGCGGGTTGTACGCCTTCGCCGGGGCCTCCGCGACGGCGACCGCCGCGGCGTGCGCGAAGCGGTTGCTCGACCCGATGACGAACGTCTCGAACGTGTACTTCGGGTTCAGCCGCGCCGGCTCTGCGCCCTTACCGGGCGCGGGCACTTCCCGGCCGGTCCCGGGGGCGGGATGCGGCGCCGCCTCGGCGTAGCGCTCCTCGACCGCCACGACTGCGTCGGCGGTGGTTGGGTCGGCGACGCGCACCGCGTCCACCGCCGCCGACTGGGGCTCCACCGGCTCCGGCAGCGGCTGCACCGTGACGGCCACCTGGATCTCATGGCCGAGCTGGCCCGAGAGCGCCTCGGCGATCAGGCTCCGGTAGCGGCTGTCCAGCAGCTCCTTGGTGAACTCGTTCGGAGCGGCTAGCAGCGCCGTGTGCTCGACCAGACCGAGCGGGCGGGTGAGGCTGAAGAACGCCTTGTGCTGTGGGCTGAGCACGCCGTCGCCGAACTCGGCGAGGCAGCGCTCCCACGCCGCGACCAGGTCGAGGCTGTCCTGCGCCACGTGTTCGCTTCCTTCCCTCGACGCGCAACTTAGGCTGAACACCGCAGCCACTCGTCGTCCACATCGTCATCCACACCCTGTGTACGGGGTCGGGGGACGACGTGGCCGGGGAAGCCAGACGCGGAGGATGCAGGTGCGTGGCGGCCCCCGTGACGACGGCCCATCGGGCGTCTCGGGGTGGCCGGGGAAGCCACAGCGCGGCGGACCGTACCTCGACCTCGACGGCGTCGACAAGGGGTTGTCCACAGATGTATCGGTCCTCCGGCGTGTCGCGGGGTCGCGTGTTTGACCCCCTCCCCCGCCGTCCGTATCGTAGGGAGGTCTGTCTGCCGTTCGGCAGCCACGCCAAAACCCGCTGCCCTGGAGCATCCTCGTGAGCAAGCGCACGTTCCAGCCCAACAACCGTCGTCGGGCCAAGACGCACGGCTTCCGTCTGCGCATGCGCACGCGCGCCGGTCGCGCGATCCTCGGCGCGCGTCGGTCGAAGGGCCGCCGCGAGCTCTCGGCCTAGCGCCGGGACGCAATGCTCCCCGCCGCCGCGAGGCTGCGGCACCGCGACGACTTCGCCGACGTCCTTCGCCGCGGGCGCCGCGTCACCCGTGGACCACTCGTGCTGCACGCCGTCCGCTCGACCTCTCTCCCGACCGATCGGTCGGGAGAGGTGGGTCCGCGGGTCGGCTTCGTGATCTCCGGCAAGGTCGGCGACGCCGTACGCCGCAACCGTCTCCGCCGGCGGCTCCGGCACGCCTTGCGGAACAGGCTCGCGGAGCTGCCGCCGGGCGACCTGGTGGTCCGGGTGCGCCCCGGCGCGGCCGAGCTCTCCTACGCCGAGCTCGACCGGCTGCTCGACGACGGCCTCACCACGCTGGCCGGCCGGTGAGCCGCGCCGCGGCCGTGCTGCTCGCGCCCGTGCGCGCGTACCGGCGCTGGCTCAGCCCGGCGCTGCCGCCGCGCTGCCGCTTCGTCCCGTCGTGCAGCGCGTACGCTGAGGCTGCCCTGCGCGAGCATGGCGCGTGGCGCGGCGTCGGGCTCGCGCTGCGCCGGCTCGCCCGGTGCCACCCGTTCCACCCCGGCGGCGTCGACCCCGTCCCCGTCCCAGCCCTGCCCGATCCAGCACCGCCGACCCCGCGCCCCTCCAGGCGCTCACGGAGCGCGTCCTAAGTGAACCCGTTCGAGGCCATCAACCAGGGCATCTTCCAGCCGATCTTCAAGCTGATCGCGCAGACGATCGTGCTGTTCCACCGCGGGTTCACCGCGGCCGGGCTGCCCGAGCGCAGCGGCCTGTCGTGGGTGCTGTCGATCATCCTGCTGACCGTCACCGTCCGCGTGCTGCTGTTCCCGATCTTCGTCAAGCAGATCAAGACCCAGCGCCGGATGCAGGTGCTGCAGCCGAAGATCAAGGCGCTGCAGGCCAAGCACAAGGGCGACCGCGAGACCCTCAACGCCGAGCTGATGAAGCTCTACAAGGAGCACGGCGCCAACCCGCTGGCCGGCTGCCTCCCGATGCTGCTGCAGATGCCGATCTTCATCGGCATGTACCAGGTCCTCGGCAAGCTGGGTCCCAAGCTCGCGAACGGCGAGCTGAAGTTCCCGGACGGCAAGTACGGCGTCTCGGCGGAGACCGCCGAGCACTTCGGCCGGGCGAAGATCTTCGGCGCGCCGGTCGCCAGCGCATTCAACTCCTCGGCCGCCCTGCTCCGGGAGCTCGACGCGACGCCGGCCGCGGTCAAGGCGGTCGCATTCGTGCTGATCGTGGCCATGACGGCGGTCACCTTCATCTCGACCAAGCAGATGATGGCCAAGAACGCCGGCGCGACGGTCGACCCGCAGCAGGCGACGCAGCAGAAGGTCATGCTCTACGTCTTGCCGGCCATGCTGTTCGTGTTCGGCCTCGGCGCGCCCATCGGCGTGCTGGTCTACTGGACGACGTCGAACCTGTGGAGCCTCGGCCAGCAGGTCCTCGTGATCAAGCGCATGCCGCCCGCCAGCACGCTCGAGGCCGCGGTCGCCGCGGCTCCCGCGTCCCGCAAGCGGGCGGCGAACGCCACGGGGACCGCCGCCGCGGGGGCTCCGGTGACCGAGCCGACGCCGCCGGCCGGGCCGGCTCGGACCGGCGGACCCGCTCGCCCGTCGTCGGGCAACCCGAGACCACGCAAGAAGAACAAGGGAGGACGCCGTGGCGGACGACGCTGACGGAATGCCGCAGGACGGGGCCACCGCTCCGGTCGCCACCGAGGAAGTCAGGGCCGAGGAGGTCAGGGCCGAGGAGACCGCGACCGCACCGGTCGACGGTGACCCGCCGCCGGCCGACCTCGAGCACGAGGGTGAGATCGCGGCCGACTACCTCGAGGGCCTGCTCGACATCCTCGACCTCGACGGCGACCTCGACCTCGACGTCGAGGGCGAGCGAGCCTCGGTGGCGATCGTCGGCGAGAACCTCGACAACCTGGTCGGCCCCGGCGGGGCGACGCTGGATGCGCTGCAGGAGCTCACGCGGCTCGCGGTGCTGCAGGTGACGGGGTCGCGCAGCCGGTTGATGCTCGACGTCGGCGGCTTCCGGGCGCAGCGGCGGGCCGATCTGGTCCGCCTCGCGCAGGAGGTGGCCGAGCGCGTGCTCGCGTCCGGCGAGCCCGAGCGGCTGGCCGCGATGTCGCCGTTCGAGCGCAAGGTGGTGCACGACGCCATCTCGACGCACGACGGGCTGCACACCGAGTCCGAGGGCGAGGAGCCGCAGCGCCGTGTCGTGGTCCGCCCCGCCTGAGGTGGCTGGGCCGGAGGTGGCTGGGCCGGCCGTGGCCGGGCTCGAGGCGCCCCCACCGGCCGCCGCGGTGGTGTTCGGCGGCCGGCTCGAGCTCGCCGAGC
>Ga0183260_10000746_pt1 | contig 27694 bp, 26 predicted proteins | sample AntDrymUQ4972206_2_FD_129768 | JGI IMG/M metagenome (GOLD analysis project Ga0183260, IMG submission 129768) | Polar desert sand microbial communities from Dry Valleys, Antarctica - metaG UQ497 (22.06) (version 2) (version 2) | ecosystem: Environmental > Terrestrial > Soil > Desert | place... | reverse complement strand
GGTGCACCGGGTTACGGGCGGGCGACGTGGAGTGCTCATCTCAAGTCCGTCCCCATGTTGCGGGCGAGACTGCGCACGGCCCTCAGCTGCAACTGCTTGACGGCTCCGGGGGAGCGCTCGAGCGCCTGCGCGGTCTCCGCGATCGACAGACCCTGCAGGAATCGCATCACCACGCAGTCGCGCTGCTCGTCGGGCAGCTCACGGAGTGCTGCCGCGAGCGTCTCATGGGTGAGCTGGGTCACCATGATGTCTTCAGGACCGGGGGCGTGGTCACGCTGCTCCGGCAACCCATCGATAACGGTCTCCAGCCGGGCACGGCTGGACTTGTAGTGGTCGGTGATGAGGTTGCGGGCGATGGTGGTGAGCCAGGCCCCGAAGTCTCGGCCTTGCCACCGGAACGAGTCGATGGCGCGCAGAGCCCGGAAGAAGGTCTCGCTGGTCAGGTCCTCGGCCAGCGAGACGCTGCTGGTGCGGTGGTAGCAAAACCGGTAGACACCGACCTCGTACCGGTCGTACAGCTGGCCGAAGGCGTCTGCGTCTCCGCGCTGCGACCGTCGCACGAGCTCGACCACGACCTCCCGGTCGGCACCCGAGTGGCGCTCGCCGCCCCCGGCAGGGTGAGCGCCGCCACCCCCACCGCGGCGCAGTGGCGGGGGTGTCGGCGCTGGGCCGTGTACCGCATTCAGCAGCACGTCGATGCGGGCGGGGACGGGCCCGCCGGCCGGGACTGGACTGCGCACAAGGCGCTCGACGAGCACACAAAGCGCGGCCAGTCCGGGAGCAGCCGCGCTGTGACGGTCGTCCGCCGACGACGCCATGACTGCTCCCTTCTCGGTCCCCACCGAGGCAACCTGCACAGCGTAGGCCGGGACGGGTGTTCGGGGAAGCAGTTCGGCGCATATCACCGCAGATCTCGCGGCCGCGCGCCGGGCGCTCAGCCCAGCCGCCGGCGCAATGCCACCCCGGCCGCCGCACTCCCCACAGCCGCACCAGCCACTGCCGCGGCAGCCATGCTCGCGCGAGCAGCTTTCCGCCCAGTTCGGTAGTCGTGCACCCGCCAGCCCTGTTCACGCGCGTGCTGGCGCAAAGCCCCGTCGGGGTTGATCGCGCAGGGGTGGCCGACCAGCGACAGCAGCGGCAGGTCGTTGGAGGAGTCGGAGTACGCCGCGCAGCGGCTGAGGTCGAGCCCCTCGCGCCCGGCGAGGGCACGCACTGCCTCGGCCTTGGCAGGGCCGTGCAGCAGGTCGCCGACGAGCCGACCGGTGTAGACGCCATCGATGTGCTCGCTGACGGTGCCGAGCGCCCCGGTCAGACCCAGTCGGCGCGCGATGATCCGCGCGATCTCCACCGGCGCAGCGGTGACCAGCCAGACGCGTTGCCCCCGGTCGAGGTGTTGCTGCGCCAGCGCCCGGGTGCCTGGCCAGATCCGGTGGGCCATCGCCTCGTCGAAGATCTCCTGTGCCAACGCCTCGAGCTCGGCGACGGGGTGGTCCTTGATGAACGCGAGGGCGTTCATCCTGGCCCGTTCGACATGGTCGGGGTCCTCCACGCCAACCAACCGGAACGCTGCCTGCTGCCAGGCGGCGCCGAGAAGGTCGCGGGCCGAGAAGAACTCACGGTGGTAGAGCCCGCGAGCCAGATGGAACAGCGATGCGCCCTGGATGATGGTGTTGTCGACGTCGAAGAAGGCGGCCGCACCTTGGTCGGCGGGCACGTCGAGGGCCCGCTCGACCTCCGCGGCGGCAGCTGAGGCCTCCCCGGCCAGCGCGAAACTCGCCGCGCTCCGGGGAAGCGATCGGGCAGCTCGGGCCACCATCGCAGCGTATCGGCCCCGTCCGCCGGAACCGGCGGCCCTGGAGGTGACGACGGGAGTACGCGAGCTGTCTGTGGGAGAATACGAGTCGTGAGAGAGGGTCGCGCGGCAGTGGCCCGCGCTGTCAACGTCGCCGATCTGGTGCGCATCCATGCGCAGGACAGGCCCGACGACGTGGCGGTTGTCGACGTGCCGCAGGGGACGACACTCACCTGGTCGTTGCTCGACGAGCGGGTCGACTCGCTGGCCAACGGGCTGTCGGCTGCTGGTCTCGTGGCCGGGCAGCGGGTGGCGTTCGCGCTGGTCAACGGTGCCACGCTGGTGACCACGTACCTGGCAGCCGCCCGGGCAGGGGTGGTCGCTGTGCCGATGAACCCGCGCTCGGCCACTGGCGAGCTGGTGCGGATGCTGGCCGACAGCAGCTCTCGTCTGGTGGTGGCCGACGCGACGACAGCCCCGTCGGTGCGCAGTGCGGTGGGCGGTCTGCAGGACGCCCTCGAGGGGGCGGACGCCCAGCTGCGGCGGCGAAACCCCGTCCCGGTGCTTGCGGTCGACGGGGTGAGGGCCCTGCCGGGCGAGCACAGGTTCGACGATCTCGCGGCGGCCACCGACCGACGGGTCGTGAGCCCCGGGGACCGCGAGAACCTGGCGGTCGTGCTCTACACGTCTGGCACCAGCGGGCGGCCGCGGGGCGCCATGCTCAGCCACCGAGCGCTGCTGTCGAACATCGACCAGGTCGCGTCCATCGAGCCCGCCCCCACCCGCGGCGACGATGTGGTGCTCGGGATGCTGCCGCTCTTCCACATCTATGGCTTGAACGCCGTGCTCGGACAGGTCCTCGCGCAGGGTGCCCGGATCGTCCTGGTGGACCGCTTCGACGCCGACCAGACCCTGCGGGACGTCGCTGGCCACGCAGTGACCAACCTCCCGCTCGCCCCACCTGTCGTCGCGGCCTGGGCCGGGCTGCCGGCCGCAGCAGAGCTCCTGTCAGGCGTCCGCATCGTGCTGTCCGGCGCCGCTCCGCTCGACCCCGACCTGCGACGGCTCTTCGTCGAGACCTCGGGAGTTCCGGTCGAACATGGCTACGGCTTGACCGAGACCGCGCCGGTCGTCACCTCGACACTCAGCTCCCGGGCGCGGGCCGCGGGCCGCCGCGCAGAGCCGGCCGGGGTGGGCGGCCCGGTGCCCGGTGTCGAGATCCAGGTGCGCGACGCGGCTGGGTCGGTGCTGCTCGACGACCCCGGCCAGATCTGGGTACGAGGCGACAACCTCTTCTCCGGCTACTGGCCCGACGGACAGGGGGGACCGGGCAGTGACGGCTGGTGGGCCACCGGAGACGTGGGACTGGTCGACCGGGACGGAGATCTCGTGCTGGTCGACCGGCTGCGCGAGCTCGTTGTCGTCAACGGGTTCAACGTCTATCCGACCGAGGTCGAGGAGGTGGTCGCCGAGCTGCCGGAGATCGCGCAGGTGGCCGTCGTCGGAGCGCCGGACGAGACCACCGGCGAGGCCGTGGTGGCCTTTGTCGTCGGCACCGCCGACGAGGACGGGACGACCACGCCCGCGGAGCTGGTCGACCTGGTCCGCGCGCACTGCGAGCACCGGCTGGCCCGGTACAAGTTGCCACGTGAGATCACCGTGGTCGAGGGTCTCCCGCACTCGGCCACGGGCAAGGTCGCCAAGGGGCGACTGAGGGCCCAGGCCCGCCGCGCGCTGCTGGGCCTGACGTGAGGGCTGACATCCCCCGAAGCGCCGACGCCCGCGTCGTCTTGTACGGACGAGCGGGCTGTCACCTGTGCGCGACCGCGCGCGAGACGGTGGCAACGGTCTGTGCGGAGGCCGGTGTCGACTGGCTGGAGGTGGACATCGACAGCGAACCACGCCTTGTGGCCGCGTTCACCGATCAGGTCCCGGTCACCTTCGTCGACGGTCGCCAACACGACTTCTGGCGCGTGGACCCCGGGCGGCTGCGGGCAGCGCTCGCCGGCTAGCGCGGGGTCCTGTCGGCCGGTCTCCTGCGCGGCGTCCATCGGGACACGGCGTGACATCCGTCACGCGCAGTGCGCTACCACAGTCACGCCCGTCGGTCCAGTTTGTGCCCGCGTTCACAAGCTTCTACAGTAGGTTGGTCAGCCCTAGCAGACCATCGCCCGGGCCTGAGCACCGACCCTGATGTATCCGCCGAAGCACAATCCGGGACGCATGCCGGCGCGCCCCGGCCGAGGATCGTGAAGGCCGCCGTGACCGACGTTGCAGTGCCCCGCGCCGCGGGTGCCCGGGGCATCCCCGAGGCGACCGTCGCTCGGCTGCCGGTCTATCTGCGCGCGCTGACGGCGCTGGCCGAGCGGGGCGTCGTGTCGGCCTCCAGCGAGGAGCTCGCCGTGGCCGCCGGGGTCAACTCCGCCAAGCTGCGCAAGGATCTCTCTCATCTGGGGTCGTACGGCACCCGCGGTGTCGGGTACGAGGTCGAGTACCTGCGCTACCAGATCGCCCGTCAGATCGGCCTCACCCAGGACTGGCCGGTCGTCATCGTCGGGATGGGTAACCTCGGTCAGGCGCTTGCCGGCTATGGCGGGTTCGCGTCGCGAGGTTTCCGGGTCGCCGGGCTCGTCGACAACGACGCCGACCGGGTGGGTGAGGTGTACGGCGGTGTCGCTGTCCGTCATCTCGACGACCTCGAGGACATCGTCGCCGGGCACGCGGTGTCCATCGGTGTGCTGACGACCCCGGGTGTTGCTGCCCAGGAGGTGGCAAACCGGCTGGTCGGCGCCGGAGTCTCGGCCATCTTGAACTTCGCGCCGACAGTGCTGGCCGTGCCGGACGGGGTCGACGTCCGCAAGGTGGACCTGTCCATCGAGCTGCAAATCCTGGCCTACCACGAGCAGCGCAAGTCCAACGTCGACCCGGTGGCCGCGAGAAGCCTGCCCGTCCGGCAGGAGGCGGTGACCGGATGAGCATCCTGGCCGTGGGGATCTCCCACCACAGCGCACCCGTCGCGCTGCTCGAGCGGCTGGCTCTGGACGCCGACGGCGCCGCCAAGTTGGCGCTCGAGGTCGGACAGACCGACCACGCGACCGAGGCCCTGGTCGTGTCCACGTGCAACCGGGTCGAGGTCTATGCCGACGTCGACCGCTTCCATGGCAGCGTCGAGGCCATCTCGGACCTGTTCGCGTCGCTGGTCGGGGCCGCTCGAGACGACGTGGTGCCGCACCTGTACGTCCACTACGACGATGCGGCGGTCGCGCATCTGTTCGCCCTGGCGGCCGGCCTGGACTCGATGGTCGTCGGCGAGAGCCAGATCCTCGGTCAGGTGCGAGCTGCCCTGCAGCGCGGCCAGGAGCAGGGCTCGGTCGGCCCGGTTCTCAACGGCGCCTTCCAGCAGGCTCTCAGGGTCGGCAAGCGCGGGCACGCCGAGACCGGTATCGACCAGGCGGGACCGTCGGTGGTATCGGCGGCGCTCGACCGGGTGGCGGCGCTCGGCGTCGCGGTCGAGGGCGCCCGGGCCGTCGTCGTCGGTGCCGGTGCGATGGCAGGGCTGGCGGTGGCACACCTCGCCCGCCGTGGGGCCGGCGAGGTGGTTGTCGTCAACCGCACACCCGACCGGGCCGCCCGGCTGGCTGCGTCCGTGGGCGGACGATCGGCCGGCTTCCACGAGCTGACGGCCGAGCTGTCCGCGGCCGACGTGATCGTCTCGTGCACCGGCGCCGCCGGTGTCGTGGTGCATGCCGGCCAGCTGGGCGAACCGCTGGCACGTCGCTCACCCGCCAACCCGCTGGCCATCGTGGACCTCGCGCTGCCGCACGACGTCGACCCCGAGGTTGCCTCGGCACCGGCTGCTGTCTATGTCGGGCTGGCCGCACTCGCCGACGACCTCGCCAACGGTGCGGCCGCGGCCGACGTGGAGCGGGTGCGCGCGATCGTGGGTGAAGAGGTGCTGGCCTTCCTCGGCGCCCGCAGCAGTGCCCGGGCAACGCCCACGGTCGTCGCGCTGCGGTCCATGGCCACCGACGTGGTCGACGCCGAGCTGACGCGGTTGCTCGCGCGGCTGCCCGACCTGGACGACGCCACGGCCGCAGAGGTCGAGCTGACCGTCCGCAGAGTCGCCGGCAAGCTGCTGCACGCACCGACGACACGGGTCAAGGAGCTCACTGGCCCGCCCGCGGGCATGTCGTACGCGGAGGTGCTCGCCGAGCTGTTCTCGCTGCGTTCGGGCACCGTCGAGGCCGTCACCCGCGTCGACCTCGACCCTGGCCCTGACGTCTTGCCCGACGGCGGGGAGACCCGATGAGCATGCCCATCCGGATCGGCACCCGGGCCAGCATGCTGGCCCGGGCCCAGACCAGCACGGTCGCAGCGTCGCTGAGCAGCGCCAGTGGTCGCGAGGTCGAGCTGGTCGAGATCGCCACCCGTGGTGACGTCGACCAGGGGAGGCTCAGTGCCATCGGGGGCACCGGGGTGTTCACGTCTGCGCTGCGTGAGGCACTGCTGGCCAACCGCATCGACGTCGCCGTGCACTCACTCAAGGACCTGCCCACCGCCGTCGCCGACGGCATCCGCCTGGCAGCAGTCCCACCACGAGAGGACCCCCGCGACGTGCTCGTTGCCCGCGACGGTCTGACGCTCGGTGAGCTCCCGGTCGGCAGCAGGATCGGGACCGGCTCGCCGCGGCGCGCCGCCCAGCTGCACGCGCTGGGCCTCGGGCTCGAGGTGGTGGACCTGCGGGGCAACGTCGACACTCGCCTGGGCACGGTGCACGACGGCTCGCTCGACGCCGTCGTGCTGGCCCGGGCCGGTTTGGCGCGGCTGGGCCGCCTCGGTGAGGTCACCGAGGTACTCGACCCGCTGCAGATGCTGCCGGCTCCGGGTCAGGGCGCGCTTGGCGTCGAGTGCCGGGCCGACGACCGCCTGGGCGACGATCTGCGCACCGCTCTCGACGACGCTCCCACCCGTATCTGTGTGACTGCCGAACGCTCTTTCCTCGCCGCTGTCGAGGCCGGCTGCTCGGCACCGCTGGGGGCTCTCGCCGAACGCGTGTCGGTGGATGCGGACGGGTCCGAGGAGACCGATGAACTGTGGTTGCGCGGAGTGATCGTCGGTGTCGGCGGGCACCCGTCGGTCCGGCTGTCGACGACAGGCTCACCGCTCGAGCCAGCACACGTCGGCAGCAAGCTCGCCGCCCAGATGCTGGCCGAAGGCGCGGGCCCGCTGCTCGACGACAGGGCGGAGTCCGAGCCGTGACGCATGCCTCCTCGTCCACACCTCCGCCGAGACGTCCAAAGAAGGACCTTGTGACCAGCACTGCGACCACCCGTACGACCAGCTCGACCGCACGGCGGGCCAGCTCGGCAGGGCGACCCGGCAGGGTCTCGTTCGTCGGCACCGGCCCCGGCGACCCGGGTCTGCTGACGATGCGCGCGGCGGAGCTGATCCGTACTGCGCAGATCGTGGTCACCGAGTCGCCCGCCCACCAGCGGTTGGTGGACTCGGTTCGCGCCGGCGCATCCGGAACCGGTGGGCTGCCTGAGGTGCCCGTCGTTGTCGACGGTGGGTACACCGATGCCGGCGCCCCGCTCACGCCCGCTGCCCGCGGACGCATCGTGGTCAAGCAGGCGCGGGGCGGTGCCCGCGTGGTGCGTCTGCTCGCCGGCGACGTGCTGAGTCATGGCACCGGCTCCGAAGAGGCCCAGGCCTGCCGCAAGGCCGGTCTGGCGGTCGAGGTCGTCCCCGGGGTGCCGACCGCGCTGGCGGTCCCGGCCTACGCCGGGGTGCCGCTGACGACCCGCAATCGCGAGCGTTTCGCCGTGGCCCGGGTCGACGACGCCCGCCGCATCGACTGGACGGCCTATGCCGGCGACACCACGCTGGTGCTACTGGTGCCGGCCGGAGGCGACCTGACCCCGACCGTGTCCGCCGCCGCTGCGGCGCTGGTGGCAGCGGGCCGATCCGGCGACACCGCGGTGTCGGTGACCCGTGGGGGCACCACGACAGCCCAGCTGACGACCGTCACGACCCTGGACGCCGTGGGCACCGATCTCGCGGCCGGCGTCGACGCCGACCCCACCGACCCCGAGCTGGCCGACGCCGACGTGGTGGTCGTGGTCGGAGCCAACGTCGACCTGCGCGAGCAGCTCAGCTGGTACGAGACCAAGCCGCTGTTCGGCTGGCGGGTGCTGGTGCCGCGTACCAAGGAGCAGGCCGGGCCGCTGTCCGAGCAGCTGCACGGCCACGGCGCCGTCGCCGAGGAGGTCCCCACGATCTCCGTCGAGCCCCGCGCAACCCCCAGCAGATGGACAAGGCGGTCCGCGGTCTGGTCGAGGGCCGCTACGAGTGGGTCGCGTTCACCTCGGTCAACGCGGTGCGTGCGGTGCGGGAGAAGTTCGACGAGTACGGCCTGGACGCTCGTGCCTTCTCCGGCCTCAAGGTGGCCGCCGTGGGAGAGGCGACCGCGGATGCGATCCGCACCTGGGGCATCCGTCCCGACCTGGTCCCGTCGGGGGAGCAGTCGGGCCGGGGCCTGCTCGAGGACTGGCCACCGTTCGACGAGGTGCTCGACCCCATCAACCGGGTGTTCCTGCCGCGCGCCGACATCGCCACCGAGACGCTGATGGCCGGGCTGCAGGAGTTGGGCTGGGAGGTCGATGACGTGACCGCCTACCGCACCGTGCGGGCCGCGCCACCGCCCGCCCCGGTCCGGGAGGCGATCAAGGCGGGCCGCTTCGACGCGGTCGTGTTCACCTCGTCCTCCACGGTGCGGAACCTGGTCGGTATCGCGGGCAAGCCACACCCGAGCACGGTGATCGCCTGCATCGGCCCGGCGACCGCCAAGACGGCGGAGGAGCACGGTCTGCGGGTCGACGTTCTGGCCGACTCGCCGTCGGTCGAGGCGCTGGCCGAGGCGCTGGCCGACTTCGGTGACCGCCGCCGCGTGGCCGCGATCGAGGCCGGCGAGCCGGTCATCCGCCCGTCCGAGCGACGCGCTCCGGCCCGACGCAGAGCCACCTGAGCGGTGGGCTTCCCCGAGCAGCGTCCACGTCGGCTCCGGTCGACCGGGGCAGTGCGTGACCTCGTCGCCGAGACCAACGTGCGGCCCGGGCAGTTGGTGCTGCCCCTGTTCGTCCGCGAGGGCCTGTCGGAGCCGGCGCCGATCGCGAGCATGCCCGGGGTCGTCCAGCACACCCGCGAGTCGATGCGCAAGGCGGTCGCCGACGCGGCCGCGCTCGGTCTCGGTGGGGTGATGCTGTTCGGCGTCCCCGAGCACAAGGACGCCGTGGGTTCCGGGGCCACCGACCCGGACGGCGTGCTCAGCGTGGCGATCGCTGACGTCGTCGCGGAGGTCGGTGACGCCCTCGTCGTCATGAGCGACCTGTGCCTCGACGAGTTCACCGATCACGGGCACTGCGGAGTGCTCGACGCCGCCGGTGGCGTCGACAACGATACGACGCTGCAGCGCTATGCCGACATGGCGCTGGTGCACGCCGAGGCCGGGGTCCACCAGGTCGGGCCGAGCGGGATGATGGACGGCCAGGTGGCCGCGGTGCGTCAGGCGCTGGACGGCGCCGGCCACTCCGGCACCGGCATCGTGGCCTACGCCGCGAAGTACGCCTCGGCGTTCTACGGACCGTTCCGGGACGCCGTCGCCAGCTCGCTGGTCGGCGACCGCCGTACCTATCAGCAAGACCCCGCCAACGTCCGCGAGGCGTTGCGCGAGGTCCGCGCCGACGTCGCCGAAGGTGCCGACGTCGTGCTGGTGAAGCCGGCGCTGGGCTACCTGGACGTGGTCCGCGCGGTCCGCGAGGCCGTCGACGTGCCGGTCGCCGCCTACAACGTCTCCGGCGAGTACGCCATGGTCGAGGCGGCAGCCCAGCGCGGCTGGATCGACCGCGAGCGTGCGATTCTCGAGGTGCTCATCGGCGTTCGTCGCGCCGGCGCCGACATCGTGTTCACGTACTGGGCGGCGGAGGCGGCGGGGCTGCTCGCCGAGCGCGGCTGACCGGGCCATGCCGCAGCGAGCAGGCACAGCCTTGGGTGGGGCCCAACCGGCTGCGGCCTCCGTCGAGGACAATGGCGCCGTGATCGACGCGCCGACCGCTGCCCACCCCTTCGACGCGCCGGTGTCGGCTGCCTTGATGCAGCGGGCGCGCCGGGTGATCCCCGGCGGCGTGAACTCCCCCGTGCGAGCCTTCCGCGCCGTCGGCGGCACCCCTCGCTTCGTCGCCTCGGGTCGGGGGGCCTACGTCACCGACGCGGACGGACGCGAGTACGTCGACCTGGTGTCGTCGTGGGGCGCGCTGCTGCACGGTCACGCGCACCCCGCGATCGTCGAGGCGGTCACCGCCGCCGCCGCGCACGGCACGTCGTACGGCGCGCCCACCGAGGTCGAGGTGGACCTTGCCGAGGAGATCATCGCGCGCACGTCCGTCGAGCAGGTGCGGCTGGTCTCGTCCGGCACCGAGGCCACCATGTCGGCGGTGCGGCTGGCGCGCGGTGTTACCGGCCGCGACCTGGTGGTGAAGTTCGCCGGCTGCTACCACGGGCACGTCGACAGCCTGCTCGCCTCGGCCGGGTCCGGAGTGGTGACCTTCGGGCTGCCCGGCACACCCGGCGTGCCGGCGGCGGCCACGGCGGCCACCATCGTGCTGCCCTACAACGACACCGATGCGGTGGCGCGGGCCTTTGCCGAGCAGGGTGCGCGGATCGCCTGCGTCGTCACCGAGGCCGCCGCCGGCAACATGGGCGCAGTCCCGCCGCTGCCGGGGTTCAACGCCTTCCTGGCCGCCACCTGCCAAGCCCACGGTGCGCTGCTGATCAGCGACGAGGTGATGACCGGCTTCCGGGTGCACCGCTCGGGCTGGTGGGGCCTCGACGGCGCGGTCGAGGGCTGGGCCCCCGACCTCACAACCTTCGGCAAGGTGATGGGCGGCGGCTTCCCGGCGGCGGCCTTCGGCGGCCGGGCCGACGTGATGGGCCAGCTCGCCCCGGAGGGACCCGTCTACCAGGCCGGCACGCTGTCGGGCAACCCGGTCGCCGCCGCCGCCGGGCTGACCGCACTGCGGCTGGCGACCGATGAGCTGTACGCCGGCCTGGACCGGACCGCCGCGACCATCAAGGCCCTGGCCTCCGACGCCCTCACCGCCGAGGGCGTTCCGCACCTGGCGCAGTCGGCGGGCAACATGTTCAGCATCTTCTTCGGCGATCCGCCCCGCCAGGCCGTCGTCGACCTCACCGGCGCCCAGGACCAGCAGCTGTACCGGTTCAGCGCCTTCTTCCACGCCATGCTGGCCCTTGGGGTGTGGCTACCGCCCAGCGCGTACGAGGCGTGGTTCGTCAACGCCGCGCTCGACCAGGCCGCCATCGACCGGCTCGCTACCGCCCTTCCGCGTGCCGCCCGCGCCGCCGCCGCGGCCCGTCCAGGCGCACGATCCGACTCAGGAGCAGCGCAGTGAGCCAACCGGTCCCGCCCGAGACACACACCCGCACCGTGGTGCACCTGCTGCGCCACGGTGAGGTCTACAACCCCTCGGGCGTGCTCTACGGCCGGCTCCCCGACTTCCACCTGTCCGAGCTCGGCGTCAAGATGGCCGAGCGGGCGGCCGGCTTCTTCACCGGGCGCGACGTGACCCACCTGGTGTCCTCGCCGCTGGAGCGGGCGCAGGAGACCGCCGCGCCGACTGCGGCGGCGCTCGACCTCGACGTGCACATCGACGAGCGGGTGCTCGAGGCCGGCAACTCCTTCCAGGGCGAGACCTTCGGCGTGGGCGACGGCGCGCTGTGGCACCCCGGCGCGTGGTGGCGGCTGCGCAACCCGTTCCGTCCCTCCTGGGGCGAGCCGTACGTCGAGATCGCTGCCCGGATGCTTTCTGCCGCCGGCGATGCCCGCGATGCCGCCCGCGGGCGGGAGGCCGTGGTGGTGTCGCACCAGCTGCCGGTGTGGATTGCACGGTGCGCGGCCGAGGGGCGCCGCTACGTGCACGATCCGCGACAGCGCCAGTGCGCCCTGGCGAGCGTCACCTCGCTCACCTACGTCGGCGACACCATCCAGTCGGTGGCCTACAACGAGCCCGCCGCCGACCTGCTGGGGCCAGCCGACGACCAGCAGTTCGGAGCCTGAGGCCCGTGCCCACTCCCGCCCTCCATCCGCCCGGCCGCCGTCTCGTGATCGCGGCCGAGCGGCGGTTGTGGGTGCGGCATATCGCGCTTCTGGGAGGGCCGGCCGATGGGTGAGTGGTTCGAGTCCACCGCGCTCAGCGGCTCGCTGCTGCTGGCGATCCCGGTGGCGGTCGTCGCCGGTCTGGTGAGCTTCTTCAGCCCGTGCGTGGTGCCGCTGCTGCCTGGTTACGTCTCGTATGTGACGGGGCTGTCCGGTGCGGACCTCGCGGGCGGGCGCCGGGGGCGGATGCTGGCCGGCACCGGGTTGTTCGTGCTCGGCTTCTCGTTCGTCTTCGTATCGCTCGGCACCCTGATGGGCGCGGTGGGGACCTGGTTCCTCACCAACCAGCGCACGCTGAGCATCGTGCTGGGCGCCGTCGTGGTCGTGATGGGACTCGCCTTCCTCGGCGCGGTGCCGTTCCTGCAGCGCGACGTCCGCGTGCACCGGGTGCCTGACGTCGGGGTGGCTGCCGCCCCGCTGCTCGGGGTGCTGTTCGGGCTGGGCTGGACGCCGTGCCTTGGCCCGACGCTGACCGCGGTGCTTGCCCTGTCGCTGGACGAGGCCAGTGCCGGCCGCGGCGCGCTGCTGACGTTGTTCTACTGCCTGGGGCTCGGCGTCCCGTTCATCGTCTCGGCGCTGGCGTTTCGGCGGATGCTCGGTGCGGCGGCCTGGGTCAGGCGTCGCCAGCTGCTGGTGACCCGCATCGGCGGGGCGATGCTCGTGGCCGTCGGGGTGCTGATGCTCACCGGCTGGTGGGATGTCTGGGTGGCCTCGCTGCGCGGCTGGGTGCCGGTCTTTACGACGGCGGTCTGAGCAGATGAGCGCCGACACGACCGCACCGGCCACTCGCGGTGCGGCCCCTCCGGGAGGGGGCCGCATCGAGCCCGACGCCCCGGTGGGCCCGCCGACACTGTCCCCGGGCGAGCTGGGCCGCTGGGCCTGGCGGCAGCTGACGTCGATGCGTACGGCGCTGTTGTTGTTGTTGGTGCTGGCGATGGCCGCTGTGCCGGGATCACTGGTGCCGCAGGAGGGCGTCGACTCCCTCGCGGTGGCCCGCTTCCGGCTGACACACCCCGACCTGTCGCCGTGGCTGGACCGCCTCGGCGTGTTCTCGGTGTACTCCTCGCCCTGGTTCTCCGCGATCTACCTGCTGCTGGTGGTCTCGCTGATCGGGTGCATCATCCCCCGCACGCAGGTCTACGCCCGGGCCCTGGGCGCCCGCCCGCCGCGGACACCGAGCCGGCTGGACCGGCTGCCCGCGTACGCAACCTACGAGGTGGGTGCCGATTCCGGCCGAACCGGCGCCGACGCGGTGCTCGAGCACGCGGCCGCCGTGCTGCGACGGCGACGGTTCCGGGTCGACGTCGACCCGGGGGCAGTCCGGGCCGAGAAGGGCTACCTGCGTGAGGCCGGGAACCTGATCTTCCACGTCAGCCTCGTCGTGGTCCTCGTCGGTGTCGCCATCGGGAGCCTGTGGGGCTATCGCGGCAACGTGATCGTCGTGGAGGGCAGCGGTTTCTCCAACACCCTCACCCAGTACGACGAGTTCACGTCCGGCGCACTGGCGACCGGGTCGTCGCTGCCGCCGTTCACGCTGTCGCTGCAGACGCTGACCGCCGACTTCCAGACCGACGGCGCGCAGGCCGGCCAGCCCAAGCTGTTCGAGGCAACCGGGACGGTGACGCCGGCGCCGGGGCAGATCCCGCGTCCGTTCGACATCGAGGTCAACCACCCCCTGAGCGTGGAGGGCACGTCGGTGTTCCTCGTCGGCAGCGGATACGCCCCGGTTGTGACCGTCCGAGACGGCGACGGCCAGGTCGTCTCCTCCGGCCCGGTGCCGTTCCTGCCCACCGACTCCTCGTACGTGAGCGAGGGCGTGCTCAAGGTGCCCGACGCGGAGCCGGCGCAGCTGGGCATGGAAGGTTTCTTCCTGCCCACGGCCGCGCGCGGGCCCGACGGGCTGCCGGTGTCGGTCTTCCCCGAGGCGACCAACCCGGCGCTGTCGCTGTTCGTCTACTCCGGCGATCTCGGGCTCGACGACGGTGAGCCGCAGTCGGTGTACAGCCTCGACAAGGACGACCTGGACGTCGTCCAAGGTGACGACCAGAGCCCCGAGCGGCTGCTGCTGCGGCCAGGCGACACCGCCCGGCTGCCCGACGGGCTCGGCAGCGTCACCTTCGACAAGGTGGCGGAGTTCGCCCGGCTGCAGATCGCCTCTGCCCCGCTGGCGTGGCTGCCGCTCGCCGGGCTGGTCGTCGCCATCGGCGGCCTGCTGCTGTCGCTGTACGTACGGCCGCGCCGGGCCTGGGTGCGGGCGCGGCCCGCCGGCGACGGACGTACCGTGGTCGAGGTCGCCCTGCTCGACCGGGTGGCCCGCGCCGACCCGGTCAGCGACCTCGACGAGCTGGTCGCCGAGCTGAGACACCTGCCGCAGAAGGGAGACCTGGCATGAACACCGAGGCGCTGGCCCAACTGGCCAATGTGGGTGTCGCGTCCGCCACCGTCGTGCTGGCGCTGGCATGGCTGACACACCTGGTGGAGTGGGCCGCCGCCAGGGAGGTCCGGCCGGCTCGCCTCGACAGCGACGCCTCATTGGTGTCCGCGGGCGGGCACAGCGCGGGCGGGTCGTCGCCCGCGACCGGGGTGGCGGCTGAGGGGGAGACCTCGCCCAGCCCGTCGCGGCCGGATCGCTTCGGCCAGGCCGGCTTGTCGCTGACTGTTCTTGGCACCGCGCTGCTTGCTGCCGGCGTGCTCGCTCGCGCGCTGGCGGCCGGGCGGGTCCCGTGGGGCAACATGTACGAGTTCGCCGTCACTGGTGCGCTCGTGGTGCTGGTTGTCTACCTCGGGCTGGTGCTGCGGGCGGGAATCCAGTGGCTGGCGCCAATCGTCACCGGCTTCGCCGTCGTGGTCCTCGGGCTGGCGATCCTGGTCTACGTGCCCGCCGGGCCGCTGGTGCCGGCGTTGGACTCGTACTGGCTGGTCCTGCACGTGTCCGCCGCTGCCATCGCCGGCGGCGCGTTCGTCGTCGGCGCGGGCACCTCGGCGTTGTTCCTGCTCAAGCAGCGCGCCGAGCAGCGCGCCGGCGCGCCGGTCACGACCGGCCCGCTGGGCCGGCTGCCCACGACCGAGCAGATGGACCGGCTGGCCTTCCAGGTGCATGCGTTCGCGTTCCCGCTGTGGACCTTCGCCGCCCTCATCGCCGGACCGATCTGGGCCCAGAACGCGTGGGGTCGCTACTGGGGCTGGGACCCCAAGGAGGTCTGGGCGTTCATCACCTGGGTGGTCTACGCCGGCTACTTGCACGCCCGTGCCACCGCCGGCTGGCGCGGCAGGGGTGCGGCGGTGCTGGCGCTGGTCGGCTTCGCGACCTTCCTGTTCAACTTCGTCGGCATCAACCTGTTCGTGTCCGGGCTGCACTCCTACGCGTTCTGACGCATCGCCGCTCCAGGCGACTGTGCGTCAGGTCGGCTCCGCGGAGGGCGGGTCCTCGTCACCGCCCTGGCGCTTGCTGCGGCGCTCGCGTTGCTGGATACGCCACAAGAAGTCCGGGTCGTCGTCGGGGCCGACGACCCGCGGTTGCGGGCGGGGCGGCGGACCGGCCCGCGGCGCCTCGCGCCCGCCCAGGAACCATGCCAGCGGCCCGGCGATCGGCACCAGCACGACCAGGAACCACACCGGCTTGGGCATCGCCCGCACGGCCCGGGCGGGCGTCCCCGCGATCTCGTACAGGCAGTACACGCTGAGCCCGACAGCCACGATTACCACGAACGCCTTAACCACACCCCCAGCGTAGGTCGACTTCGGCCAACGCGCGGGCGGACCCAGCACTCCTGGGCCACCGACCGGCCATCGACCACATGGGAGGCTGGCCCCGTGCAGCCCGAAGCGTTCGACACGCAGCCTCTGGTGGGTCTCGACGACGTACGCGCCGCCGCCGTTCGCATCCGCGGCACGTGCCTGCGGACGCCGTTGCTGCCGGCCTCGTGGTCACCCGGCGGCCCGGTCTGGGTCAAGGCCGAGTCGCTGCAGGCCACCGGGGCGTTCAAACTCCGCGGCGCCACCAACGCCATCGCTCGGCTCAGCGCTGAGCAGCGCAGGAGGGGGGTGGTGACGCACTCCTCGGGCAATCACGGCAGCGCGCTGGCCTACGCCGCCCGGCAGGCCGGGATCGGCGCCACCGTGGTCGTCCCGCACGGCGCCCCGCAGGTGAAGGTCGACCTGGTCGCCGGCGCCGGCGCCGAGCTCGTCCGCGTACCGGCAGCCGACCGGATGAGCGCCTGCGCCGACATCTCGGCGCGTACCGGTGCCGTCGAGATCCCGCCGTACGACCACCCCGACGTGATCGCCGGGCAGGGCACCGTCGGGCTCGAGATCGCCGAGGACCTCGCGGACGTGCAGATGGTGCTGGTGCCGGTCGGTGGCGGCGGGCTGATCGCGGGTGTCGCCGTGGCGCTGCGCGCCCTGGTCCCCGGCGTGCGCATCATCGGCTGCGAGCCGGCGCTGGCCGGGGACGCCGCCGCGAGCCTCTCCGCCGGCACGAAGCAGACCCTGTCGGTGACCGAGGCCGCGCGTACCGCGGCCGACGGCCTGCGTGCCACGACCCTCGGCGAGCTCACCTGGCCGCACGTGCAGGCGCTCGTCGACGACATCGTGACGGTCGAGGAGGACGCGATCGCCGCGGCGGTGCGGGTGCTGGCGGCCGGATCCCGGCTGGTGGCCGAGCCCAGCGGCGCGGTCACGACCGCCGCGTTGATGACCCGAGCCGACCGGCTGCCCGGCGGGCGTACGGTCGTGGTCATGAGCGGCGGGAACGTCGACCCCCGGTGGTATGCCGGGGTGCTCGCCGGACCGGTCGGCGGGGAGGCGGCATGCGCGCGCTGATCATGTACACCGTCGCCCGGGTCTGGCTGTTCCTCATCACCTTCGGCCTGCTGTGGGTGGTCGGTTCGCGCTGGCTGACGTGGAACGAGCAGACGGTGCTCGCCCTCGCGGTCGCTGCGCTGGTGGTGTCGGCAGTGGCGTCGCTGTGGCTGTTGCGCGGCCTGCGCGCGGACCTGTCGGCGCATGTGGATGCGCGGGCCCGGCGGGTCAGCCAGACCCTGGACAACGCCAGGCGTGCCGAGGACGACTGAACCTGCGCGTCCAGCCGGCCGTGCGTGCGCTGCGCCACGTAAAACGTGGCGTGGGGCGGGCCGCATGGCCAGGCCCTCAGGCCAGCAGCAGCCCGAGCGCCAGCCCGCCGGCCCAGACCAGCTCGGCCCGGCCGGTGTCGCGCAGGACCGGAACAAGCCCGGCCCCCCGGGCCCGCCTCAGCACCGCTCCGGTCACCCGGGCCTGGAGCGGGAGCGCGACCAGCGCCAGCAGCACCCAGCGGGTCTGGGGTACGAGCCCGGCCAGCACCAGCAGCGAGACCAGGTGCAGCCCCACGAACAGCATCCGGGTGCCCGGCTCACCGAGCCGCACCGCAAGGGTCCGCTTACCCGCAGATCGGTCGGTCGGTTGGTCGCGCAGGTTGTTGGCCACCAGGATGGCGCAGGCCAGCGCACCCACGCCGACGGCGGCGAGGACGCTGACACCGGTGACCGTGCCGGCCTGAACGTACGTCGTGCCGCAGACAGCGACCAGGCCGAAGAAGACGAACACGAACAGCTCGCCGAGCCCCAGATAACCGTACGGGCGGGCCGTGCCGGTGTAACCCCAGGCCGCGGCGATCGCCGCGACCCCGACGAGCAGCAGCCACCAGCTGGTGATGGCGGCGAGGACGGCACCCGACACGGCCGCCACCGCCAGCGCGGCGAATGCGGCGTTGCGCACCGCGCTGGGCGTCGCCGCACCCGAGCCGACCAGCCGCACCGGTCCGACCCGGTGGTCATCGGTGCCGCGGATGCCATCGGAGTAGTCGTTGGCGTAGTTGACACCCACCTGCAGCGACAGCGACACCACCAGCGCGAGCAGGGCCGGGCCGAGGGCGAAGGCGGCGGTGAAGGCGGCCGCGCCGCTACCGGCGAGCACCGGTGCGACCGCGGCGGGCAGGGTGCGGGGGCGGGCGCCCTCAATCCACTGCGCGAGGTCGGCCACGCCCAGCATCCAACCAGCCGATGCGTAGCCTGGGGCGTCGTGACCCTGCGTCCCGTGGGCGGCCCGCCGCGTGAGGTGCTCGGCGAGCTGCGCCGCTGGTGGCAGGCGCCCGACGGCCCGCTGGTGGTGCGTACGTCCGGCAGCACAGGCCGCTCTCGCGGTGTTCGGCTGTCGCACCGGGCCCTGCTGGCATCGGCGACAGCCACCCAGGAGCGCATGGACGGCCCGGCGGCGTGGGTGCTGGCCCTGCCGACCGAGTTCGTCGCCGGGCTGCAGGTGCTGGTGCGCTCGGTCCTTGCCGGGACCGAGCCGGTGCTGCTCGACGACCACGGCGGTGACTGGGCCACGGCCCTGGCGGCCGCCGAGCGTTCGGCCGACGCCGCCGGGCTGACCCGGCGGTGCACGGCGTTGGTACCCACCCAGCTGCACCGGTTGGCCACCAGCAACCGGCTCGGCGAGCTCGCAGGCTTCGATGCCGTGCTGCTCGGCGGCGCCGCCGCCGCCCCCCAGCTGGTGCGGGCCGCCCAGGACGCGGGGGTGCGGGTGCTGCAGACGTACGGCATGGCCGAGACCTGCGGCGGCTGCGTGTACGACGGCTACCCCCTCGACGGCGTCACCGTGCAGGTCGACGACTCCGGCCGGGTGCACCTCGCGGGCCCGGTGCTCTTCGACGGCTACGCCGACGACCCCGTGACCACCGCGGTCGTGCGCGTCGACGGCTGGCTGCGCACCGGTGACCTCGGGCGTATCGACGATGACGGCCGGTTGCTGGTGCTCGGCCGCGCCGACGACATGGTCGTCAGTGGCGGCGTCAACGTCTGGCTGCCGACCGTGGAGTCCGCCCTGCGCACCCACGCCGAGGTCGAGGATGGTGCCGCGGTGGGGGTGGAGGACCGCGAGTGGGGGGTGGTCGTGGTCGCGGTCGTCCGCCCGGTCGACGGGTCCACGCCACCGAGCCTGCGCGACCTGCGCGACCATGTGTCGGCGGGGCTGCCGCGCACCTGGGCGCCGCGCGCCATCGTCTGCGTCGACCGGCTGCCTCTGCTCGCCAACGGCAAGGTCGACCGCGCCGCCGTGCAGCTGCTCGCCGGGCGCGCTGTCGATACCTCCACCTAACCTGTGGTCGTGGACCCGCCCGGCGTGCCAGCGACGGGACCGGCGACGGACCCGGCCGTCTACGCGGTGCCGCTCCGCGCGCGCTTTCGCGGGGCGAGCGTGCGCGAGGGCGTGGTGTGGCGGGGTGCGTCGGGCTGGGCCGAGTTCGCCCCGTTCGCCGACTACGACGCCGCCGCGTCCGTTGCCTGGTGGCGGGCTGCGGTCGAGGCGGCCGACGTCGGGTGGCCGGCGCCGGTGCGGGACTCGGTCCCGGTCAACTGCATCGTGCCCGCCGTCGCGCCCGACCGCGCCAGCGCGCTGGTTCTGTCCGGGCACGGCTGCCGCACCGCCAAGGTCAAGGTCGCCGAGCGCGGCCAGAGCCTTACCGACGACCTGGCTCGGGTGGAGGCGGTGCGGGCCGCGCTTGGTCCCGGCGGACGGGTGCGCATCGACGCCAACGGCGCCTGGGGCGTCGACGAGGCGGTGACGGCCCTGCGCGAGCTCGACCGGGCCGCCGGTGGCCTGGAGTACGTCGAGCAGCCGTGCGCCTCGGTCGAGGACCTGGCTCGGCTGCGCCGGCGCACCCACGTGCTCGTGGCCGCGGACGAGTCGATCCGGCGCAGCGATGACCCGTACCGGGTGCGGGCACTGGACGCCGCTGACGTCGTGGTGCTCAAGGTGGCCCCGCTCGGCGGCGTACGTGCCTGCCTAGAGCTCGCCGCCCGCATCGACCTGCCGGTCGTCGTCTCGTCGGCACTGGAGACCTCGGTCGGGCTCGCAGCCGGGCTGGCGCTCGCGGCGGCACTGCCGGACCTCCCGTACGCCTGCGGGCTCGGCACCGCGACGCTGCTGAGCCGCGACCTCACCGCTGCCCCGCTGGTTCCGGTGGACGGCAGGCTGGCCGTACGCACCGTCGAGGTCGACACCGACCTGCTCGCCGCCGCGCGGGCCGGCGGGCCGGTCGCCGAGCGGTGGACCAGGCGGCTGGCTGCTGTCCGTGCCCTCGCCGCCACCGACACCGTGCCACCGGCACGGCAGGATCAGGGCCCATGAACGCCTCGACCCGGCTCGCGCGGCTCGTTGTCGACGAGCTCGTACGCAACGGCGTGCGCGATGCGGTGCTGGCCCCGGGGTCGCGTTCGGCCGCACTCGCGCTGGCTCTGCATGCCGCTGACGCCGCCGGGAGACTGCGGCTGCACGTGCGCATCGACGAACGCAGTGCGGGCTTCCTGGCACTCGGGCTGGCCCGCGGTGCACACCGCCCGGTGCCCGTGGTCACCACGTCGGGCTCGGCGGTGGCGCACCTGCATCCGGCCGTTCTGGAGGCGCACCACAGCGGGGTGCCGCTGATCGTCGTGTCCGCCGACCGGCCCGCGCAGCTGCGCGGCAGCGGTGCCAACCAGACCACCGACCAGGTGCGCCTCTTCGGGTCCGTGCTGCGGTGGAGCGCTGACGTGCCGGCCGGCGCGGTCGCCGAGGATCTTGGCGCCACCGCCGCAGACGCCTGGCGCGCCCAGCTGGCCCGGGGGGTGCTGGCCGCCACCGGAGCCGCCTCGCGCGACCCCGGTCCGGTCCAGGTCAACTGCTGCTTCGCGCCGCCCCTCGTCCCTGACCCCGCAGCCGCGACCCGCGGCGACGCCTGGGCCCCGGGTGGGCGTCCGGGTGGGCGAGCCTGGGCCACCGTCGCAGAGCGAGCACTCGGCGCCCCGGTCGAGCTGCCACGTGGCGTCCGCACGGTGGTGGTGGCCGGCGCCGACGCCGGCCCACCGGTGCGGCTGCTGGCCGAGCAGGCGGGGTGGCCGCTGATCGCCGAGCCGACCTCGGGGGCGCGGACGGGGCGAGCGGCACTGCGTGCCGGCACCTTGCTGGCGGGGTACGAGCCGTTGGCCGCCCGGGTCGAGCGGGTCATCGTCGCTGGCCGTCCGACGCTGTCGCGTCAGGTCACGTCGCTGCTGGGCCGCCCCGACGTCGAGGTGGTGGCGCTGGCAGCCGGGCCGAGGTGGGCTGATCCCGGCAACCGGACCGCGCAGGTCGTGCCCGCCGCCACCGTCGCCCCCGGCGACGCCGACCCCGACTGGCAGCGCCGCTGGGCCGTCGCCGACGGGCTGGTCTCAGCGGCGGTCGACGAGGTGCTGGCGCGGGCGTCGGCGGCACTGCCGGCGGGTGTCCTGCTCGGCGCCGACGTCGCCCGAGCCGTCAGCGAGGCGGTGCCGCCCGAGGGGCTGCTCGTCGTGGGCTCGTCCCAGCCCATCCGCGACCTCGACTGGGTTGCCGCGCCGTACCCAGTCGGCGAACGGCGTCTGGTCGTCGGCAACCGCGGCCTGTCAGGCATCGACGGCACCTTGTCGACAGCGCTGGGGATGGCCCTCGGCCGCCGCTCGTCGCGATCACTGGCCTTGATGGGCGACCTGACCTTCCTGCACGACGCCAACAGCCTCCTGCTCGGTCCCGACGAGCCGCGTCCGGATCTCACGGTGGTGGTGGCCAACGACAACGGGGGCAGCATCTTTGCCACCCTCGAACAGGGTGCCGAGCAACACGCCGCCGCCTTCGAACGGGTCTTCGCCAGCCCGACCGATGTCGACCTGGCCGCCCTGTGCGCGGCGACGGGGACGATGCACAGGGCGGTGACCGGCGTGGCCGCGCTGCGCGACCTGCTTGCCCAGCCTGCGGAGGGCATCCGGGTACTCGAGGTCGCGGTCGACCGCTCCGGTCGGCGGGCCCTGCACGCCGACATCGCCCGAGCAGCTGATCATGCAATGGCCGCCGCCAGGCCCGTTTAGCAGAGCTGTGTCATGCTCGCGAGGATCGTGGCATGGGTCGACCACTGTCGACCAGACCGTATCGGGGACGAGGGTGGAGCGCCTATGGGTGCCGGGGAGTCGCGCCGTATCCATGGTCTCAGCGAGCTTGCCGAAAGCGTCCAGTCCAGTGCGACCGTGAATCAGCTGGCGGCGCGGACTGCCGCCAGCGCTCTTGGTCTCCTCGGCGCCGACTCGGTGTCGGTGCGCAAGTACGAGCACGCCCACGTTCGTGTCATTCACAACGCCGGCCAGCTGGCGCCCGGCGTCGAGCCGTGGCCGGGCGAGGAGACCTACCCGCTCCCGGACGGGCAGCGGTTCAACCAGGCCGACAGCATGCCCGCGCCGGACTGGCACAGCTCGGTGCACGGGCTGCGGACCGAGGCCGCCGACCGCGTGGGGCCGCTGCGGCTGAGGGACACCCGCGCTGTCGCCATGCCGGTGCGGGCGGGTCGCACCGTCTGGGGCGAGGTGTATGCGACCCGCGCAGGTATGGCGGACTTCGATCCGGTCGACCTTGCCACGGGCGCTACCGTGGCCGGTTTGCTCTCGGCCGGGTTGTCCCGGCTGGAGCTGCACGGCGAGCTGACGCTGCTCGCCTACACCGACCCGTTGACCGGGTTGGCCAACCGCCGGGCAGCCGATGAGTGGCTCGAGCAACGACTCGGGGCGGCAGAGCCGTTCGCACCGGTCTCGGTGGTGTTGTGCGACATCAACGGGCTCAAGCCGGTCAACGACCGTTTCGGGCACGCCGCGGGCGACGAGCTGATCCAGCGCGTCGCGGACCACCTCCTGCTCACGTCCGGAGGCCTGTCGGATACCAGGGTTGCGCGCATCGGTGGCGACGAGTTCGTCCTCTTGCTCGCTGGTCCGGACCATGACGAGGTTGCCGAGCTCGTGCAGCGGTTGGCTGCATTCGAGGTGCCGTACGCAGCCGGGTTGGCCGTCGGGGTGGCGACGGAGACCAGGCGACCGGCTGGGGCCGACAGCGCGGCGGCGGCCGCACGGGCACTGCTTCGGCTGGCCGACGCCGCGCAGTACCAGCACAAGCACACCCGGCGGCTGGGCACAAAGACGTCGTCCGCGACCGTGACCCCCATCTCGGTGCTGTTCCCCAGCGCCGGGTTGCGAGTGACCGACCGGGTCCTCGCCGCCTGGGCCGGGGACGACGACCAGGCAGTGTTGCGCCGGCTGAGCATCGTCGCGGACGAGGTGGCGCAGGTGTTCGACGCCGCCTCGTGGTTTGTGAGCCGTCAGCACGGCGCGATGCTGGCTGAGGAGATGGGTTGGCTGCTCCGGTCGCGTTCGGCCGGCCCGCTGCCGCTCGACCTGGGGACTGGGCAGGACTTCCACCCCGACGAGTACCCGGCGACCAGGCGCGCCCTTGACGGCGGTGGCTACTACGCCAGTCTCACCGACGGTGACGAGGCCGAGCGGGCGCTGATCGCCAGGATGGGGTACGTCAGCACTCTCGCCGCGGGTGAGCGCGCCGCGGACGGGTCCGGGTGGCTGGTCGAGCTGTTCGGCGACGGAGCCACGTCGAGCGGCATGGTCGTGGCCTTACCGCTCCTGCGGGCGCTGGTCCATCTCGCGGTGGCCGGGGCGGCGCCGGCGATCAGCCGGGAACGGGGCTAGCTCGGGCCCAGGGCGTCCCGCAGCGGCACGAACTTGGCCTGCGACTCGGCCAGCTCGTCATCGCCTTGCGAGCCCGCCACGATGCCGCACCCGGCGAACAGCCGCACCCGGTCACCCTCGACGAGACCGCAGCGCAAGGCGATGCCCCACTCGCCGTCCCCGTCGGCAGCCACCCAGCCGACGGGGCCGGCGTAGCGGTCCCGGTCCATCTGCTCCAGTGCGGCCAGCACCCGCTGTGCCGCGACCGAGGGAGTGCCGCCGACCGCCGCCGACGGGTGCAGAGCCGCCGCCAGCGCCAGTGCACCGCTGTCGTCGGCGAGCACGCCGGTGACGTCGGTGGCCAGGTGCATCACGTTGGGCAGATGCAGCACGAACGGCGCCTCGGGAACGAAGACCGTGCTGCAGTGGGACGCCAGCCCGTCGGCGACCGAACGCACCGCGTACTCGTGCTCCTCCAAATCCTTGCTGCTGCGCGCCAGCGCGGCCGCCAGCGCCAGGTCGTGTTGGTCGTCGCCGGTACGGCGGATGGTGCCGGCGAGCACGCGTGAGGTGACCAGACCGCGCTCGCGCCGTACGAGCACCTCCGGTGTCGCCCCGACCAGACCGTCCACGTGATAGGTCCAGCAGCCGGGATACGCCGCTGCGAGCCGGCCCAACGGCCAGCGGACGTCCACCGGTCCGGCGGCCTGCGCCATCAGGTCGCGGGCCAAGACGACCTTGTCGACCTCGCCGCGGCCGATACGGCACACGGCCTCGTGCACCGCGCCGACCCACCGGCCTCCGCTCAGGGCCCCATCGGAGAAGCGCAGGTGCTGAGGTGCCTCGGCCGGTACCGCCGGCTGCAGGCTCGGTGTGCTGGGGATGCCATCGGTGCCGACCACGGTGATCCATGCCCGGTGGCCGCCGTCGTGCCGACGGGAGCCGACAAGCACCCGTGGCACCGTGAGGACGGAAGCCGCTCCGGTGTCGTCGCTGAAGCCGAAGGAGCCGAAGGCGGTGAGCCCGCTGCCGGGTAGCCCGACCTCGTCGCGGATGACCGCCCGGCCGACGAGCTGTCGCCACCAGGCCTGCGCTGCGCTGAAGCGGTCGGCGCCCCCGGTATTGACGCGGGCCGCGACCCCCCAACCGACCATGCCATCACCGTGGTGCAGCCAGGCCACGGGATCGTCGGCAGGTAACAGCGCCAGCAGGGGCCCGGGGTCGGGGATCTCGACGCTGCGCACGACCAGCGGAGCGACGTCGGGGTTGCCCGCAGCAGCGCTGGTCACCGCACCGAGACTACGGCCCGGGGGAGCCGGAGCGGCGGCCAAGGCCAGGCGTGGCAGCCTTGCCTGCGTGACGAGAGCCTCGCTCGACAAACGCCCAGACGAGGTCGCCGCCATGTTCGACGCGGTGGCCCCGCGCTACGACCGGACCAATGACGTGCTGTCGCTGTGGCAGGACCGGCGCTGGCGCCGCGCCGCGGTCGCCGCCGTGGCGCCGCGCGCCGGTGACACCGTGCTGGACCTGGCGGCGGGCACCGGGACATCGAGCCAGCCCTTTGCCGACGCCGGTGCGCTGGTCGTGCCCTGCGACTTCTCCCTGGGCATGCTTTCGGCCGGGAAGGCCGTGCGACCCGGGCTGGCTTTCACCGCCGGCGACGCGATGTCGTTGCCTTTCGCGGACGGGGTCTTCGACGCGGTGACGATCTCGTTCGGGCTGCGCAACGTCGTCGAGCCGGATCGGGCGCTGCACGAGATGGCGCGGGTGACGCGGCCGGGCGGACGCCTGGTGGTCTGCGAGTTCAGCCGGCCGGTGCTGCCGGTGTTCGCCACCGTCTACACCGAGTACCTCATGCGGGCGCTGCCGCCGGTGGCCCGGGTGGTGGCGTCCAGTCCGGATGCCTACGTCTACCTGGCCGAGTCGATCCGGGCGTGGCCCGACCAACCGGGGCTCGCGGCCCGGATCGCCGTCGCCGGTTGGGATCGCGTCGCCTGGCGCAACCTGTCGGGTGGCATCGTCGCTCTGCACACGGCCGTACGCCCCTGACCGCGCCCGGCTGATGGGGTCGCCGGGACCTGGCGTAGCGCCTACACTCGGAGAATCGAGTTCGTGAAGATATTCACAAGCGCACGAACGGCCACTCCGAGAGCGTCAAGGACGACGATGAGCGCCAGACCGACCAGCGGCAACGCTGTCGGCCAGGACGCCCGCGACGCGGACGTCATCATCGTCGGTGCGGGTCCCGCCGGGTCGGCCGCCGCCCATCACCTGGCCCAGGCCGGCATCGACGTGCTGCTGCTGGAGAAGACCGCCTTCCCCCGCGAGAAGGTGTGCGGCGACGGCCTCACCCCGCGGGCGACCCGCCAGCTGCTCCGGATGGACCTCGACCTCGACGCGCCGGGGTGGGTGCGCAACCAGGGTCTGCGCATCGTCGGCGGTGGGCACCGTCTCGAGCTGCTGTGGCCCGACCTCGCCGACTATCCCTCGTACGGACTGGTGCGCACCCGGGTGGACTTCGACGAGGTCCTGGTCCGTCACGCCGAGAAGTCCGGCGCCCGGCTGCGTGAACGCACGGCGGTGACCGGTGCGGTCCTGGATGAGCGCACCGGTCGGGTTGTCGGTGTGACCGCGCGGGGCGTCGACGAGACCGGTCGGCGGAGTGGGGACGAGGCCACCTTCCGGGCGCCCATCGTCGTGGCCGCTGACGGCAACTCCGCCCGCCTCGCCCTGTCGCTGGGACTGCAGCGCCGGGAGAACCGGCCGATGGGAGTCGCGGTCCGCACCTACTACGAGAGCCCGCGTCACGACGACGCCTGGCTGGAGAGCCACCTCGAGCTCTGGGACGGGCCGCCGAACGCCGCCGGCTCCGCCCTGCTGCCCGGTTACGGCTGGATCTTCGGAGTCGGCGACGGCACCTGCAACGTCGGCCTCGGCATCCTCGACACGTCGGCGGCCTTCGGCCACGTCGACTACAAGGACCTGCTCAAGACCTGGCTCGACCACACGCCCGAGGCGTGGGGGTTCCGGGAGCCGTACCGCACCGCCCCCGTACGGGGGGCCGCGCTGCCGATGGGCTTCAACCGCAAGCCGCACTACGAACGCGGGATGCTGCTGGTCGGGGACTGCGGGGGGATGGTGAACCCCTTCAACGGCGAGGGCATCGCCTACGCCATGGAGTCCGGTGAGCTCGCCGCGGACGTCATCACCCAGGCGATGGGCCGGCCGGTCGCCGAGCGGGAGCGCGCGCTGCAGGCATACCCGCAGGCGCTGGCCGCGCGCTACGGCGGCTACTACACGCTGGGGCGCCTGTTCGTGCAGCTGATCGGTCATCCCGAGGTGATGAAGCAGGCGACCCGGCACGGTCTGAAGCGGCCCACCCTGATGCGTTTCACCCTCAAGCTGCTCGCCAACCTGACCGAGCCCCGAGGCGGGGACGCGATGGACCGCACGATCAACGCACTGAGCCGGATCGCCCCGGCTGCCTGACCGCGGGCCCCTTCGGGAGGGGTCCTAGGATGCTGACTCGTCCGTACGAGACGTAGGAGGACCGACCGTGACTGAGTACATCCCGATCGTCGCGCTGCTGGCTCTCGGTCTCGGCTTCGGCCTGTTCTCCGTGGCCATCAGCGGACTTACCGGTCCCAAGCGCTACAACCGGGCCCGTCTGGACGCCTACGAGTGCGGCATCGAGCCGACCCCGCAGCCAGCGGGTGGCGGCCGGTTCCCGGTGAAGTACTTCATCACCGCGATGCTGTTCATCGTCTTCGACATCGAGATCATCTTCCTGTACCCGTACGCCGTCGCCTTCGACGCGCTCGGCTTCTTCGGGCTGGTCGAGATGGTCTTGTTCATCGGCACCGTGTTCGTCGCGTACGCCTATGTCTGGCGCCGAGGCGGCCTCGAGTGGGACTGATCGCCACCGCACCGGAGGGCAACAGCTGATGGGCCTCGAGGAGAAGCTCCCGAGTGGAGTGCTGCTGACCTCGGTCGAGCAGGTCGCCGGCTACTTCCGCAAGGCCTCGCTGTGGCCGGCCACGTTCGGCCTGGCCTGCTGCGCCATCGAGATGATGACCTTCGGTGGGCCACGCTACGACAGCTCGCGCTGGGGCATGGAGGTCTTCCGCGCCTCACCACGGCAGGCCG
>Ga0183260_10000745_pt1 | contig 27705 bp, 26 predicted proteins | sample AntDrymUQ4972206_2_FD_129768 | JGI IMG/M metagenome (GOLD analysis project Ga0183260, IMG submission 129768) | Polar desert sand microbial communities from Dry Valleys, Antarctica - metaG UQ497 (22.06) (version 2) (version 2) | ecosystem: Environmental > Terrestrial > Soil > Desert | place... | reverse complement strand
CGCCAGGCCGCGACGCCGACGATCGCCCAGTCCTGGGCCCGGCGGTTGAACTTCTGGAAGCTCCAGCCGGCCCCGTTCATCTTGGGGATGCGGATCTCGGTGAGCAGCTCGTCGTCGGCCAAGGTGGACGTGAGGAAGCTCTCGTAGAACTCGGCGGCCGGGATCTCGCGGGTGCCGTTCGGGCCCTGCGCCACGTAGACGGCGCCGAGGGCCAACGTCGTCGCCGGCAAGTCCGACGCCGGGTCGGCGTGGGCCAGCGACCCGCCGATCGTGCCGCGATGGCGCACCTGGGGGTCGCCGACGTGGCTGGCGGCATGGGCCAGCAGCGGGGCGTGCTCCTGCAGGACGTCGGAGCGCTCGATGTCGCTGTGACGAGTCAGCGCGCCGATGGCGATGTGGTCGCCGTCCTCGCGGATGTACGACAAGTCCGTCAGCCGGCCGATGTCGATGAGCACACTCGGCTGGGCGAGGCGCAGCTTCATCAACGGCAGCAGGCTGTGGCCGCCAGCGAGGAACTTGGCGTCCTCCCCGTGCTCGCCGAGCAGGCTCACCGCCTCCTCGGCCGACCCGGCCCGGACGTAATCGAAGGCAGCGGGGATCATGACTCATCTCCTGCGGGGTTGGCGACGGCCTCGTCGCCGCCGGAGGTGGTCGTGCGGGCCGTGACGCCGGGGTGGTCGCCGACGGCGGTGCCGGCCGTGTCAGTGGCGGCGGCGGCGCCGTGAATCGCCTTCCACACGTTGAACGGGCTGGCCGGCATCGGGACGTTCGTCACGCCGAGGCCCTTGAGCGCGTCGACGATGGCGTTGATGACGGCCGGCGCGGCGCCGATGGTGCCGGCCTCACCGACACCCTTGACACCGAGCTGGTTGGTCGGTGACGGCGTGACCGTGTGGCCGAGGGTGAGCGACGGCACGTCGCTGGCCGCCGGCACGAGGTACTCGGCCAGCGTCGACGTCTTGAGGTTGCCCTCGGAGTCGTAGACCGCCTCCTCGAACAGCGCCTGGGCGAGGCCTTGAATGACTCCGCCGTGGACCTGCCCGTCGACGATCAGCGGGTTGATCTGGGTGCCGCAGTCATCGACGGCGACGTACTGCTGCACGTCGACGCTGCCGGTCTCGGTATCGACCTCGACGACGCACATGTGCGTCCCGAACGGCCACGAGAAGTTCGGCGGGTCGTAGGTGACGTGGGCCTCGAGGTTGGGCTCCATGCCGTCGGGCAAGTTGTGGGCGGTGAAGGCCCCGAAGGCGATGGCCGCCAAAGGCAGCTCCTTGTCGGGGGAGCCCTGCACGCTAAACGTTCCGCCGGCGAAGTCGAGGTCGTCGGCGTTGGCCTCGAGCTGGTGGGCGGCGATCTGCTTGGCCTTGTTGATGACCTTGTCGCAGGCCATCGCGACGGCGACGCCGCCGACCGGCAACGAGCGCGACCCGTACGTGTCGAGGCCGAGCGGCGAGATGGCGGTGTCGCTGTGCAGCACGTCGACGTCGTCGGGATCGATGCCGAGCTTGTCGGCGACGATCATCGACCACGCCGTCTCGTGACCCTGGCCGTGTGGCGCCGTGCCGGTCACCACCTGCACCTTGCACGTCGGCAGGATGCGCACGGTCGCCGCCTCCCAGCCCCCGGCCGAGTAGTTCAGCGAGGCGAGCACCCGTGACGGCGCCAGGCCGCACATCTCGAAGTACGACGAGACGCCGATGCCGAGGCGCTTCGTGGCGCCCTCGACGTTCTGGGTCTGCTGGCGGGCGCGCACACCTTCGTAGTCGGCGAGGCGGGCTGCCTCGGTGGCGGCCAAATCGTGGTCGCCGGAGTCGTAGACGAGGCCGCTCCACGCCGTGTACGGGTAGGACTCCTTGGGGATGAAGTTGCGCCGGCGCAGCTCCAGCGGGTCGACGTCGAGCTGCCGGGCGAGGGCGTCCATCGCCCGCTCGATGGCGTACGTCGCTTCCGGGCGGCCGGCGCCGCGGTAGGCGTCGGTCGGCGTCATCGTCGTGAACACTGACGTGCACTCGAAGTCGTAGGCAGTCGGGATGTCGTACACCCCGGCGTACAAGAAACCTCCGAGCAACGGGACGCCCGGCGTGACCAGCTGCAGGTAGGCACCCATGTCGCCGATCAGGCGGACGCGCACGGCGGTCAGCTTGCCGTCGGCGTCGGCGGCTAGGTCGATCTGCTGGATCTGGCCGCGGCCGTGGATCGTGGCGACCGAGTTCTCCGAGCGCGTCTCGTTCCACCGCACCGGCACTTGGTGGCGGCGCGAGAGCGCCATGCACAGCAGCTCTTCGGCGTAGACGTTGAGCTTCGACCCGAAGCCGCCGCCGACGGCCGGGGCGACGACGCGCACCTGGTGCTCGGGGATGCCGAGCGTGATCGCCGTCATCACCTTGAGGATGTGCGGGATCTGCGTCGCTGAGTACAGCGTGATGTCGCCGCCGAACGGTTGCGGGACCGAGACGACGGCCCGCGGCTCCATCGCCATCGGCAGCAGGCGCTGCTGGACGTAGCGCTCGCTGACGGTGTGGGCCGCTTCGGCGAAGGCCCGGTCGACGGCGCCCTCGCTCTCTTCGACCTTCAGCGCCCACGTGTAGCTGACGTTGGTGCCGAGCTCGTCGTGGATGACGACCCGGTTCGACAGGGCGTCTTCGAGGTCGATCACCGCCTCCAGCGGCTCGTAGTCGACGTCGACCGCCTCGACCGCATCGCGCGCGGCGACATCGCTCGTCGCCAGCACGGCCGCCACACCGTCGCCGACGTAGGCGGCCTTGCCGATGGCGAGGGGGTAATGGGCCGGGTTCTTCATGTCCTCGGTCACCGGCCAGGCGCACGGCATCGGCGCGGCCCACGTGTCCTTGAGGTCCTCACCGGTGTAGACGGCGACGACGCCGGGCAGCGCGACGGCGGCGGCCGTGTCGATCGAGCGGATGCGGGCGTGGGCATAGGGGCTGCGCACGAGGGCGAGGTGGAGGGACCCAGGGATGTCGAGGTCGTTGGCGAAACGGGCCTCGCCGGTGAGCAGGGCCGGATCCTCTCGCCGCAGGCGCCGGGTGCCGATGAACGCGCTGGAGGCCGAGGCCTCGACGACCGGTTCCTCGGTGACGGTCATGACGCCACCGTCCCGGCCTCGGCCGCCGCCATGATGGCGGCCACGATGTTGTGGTAACCGGTGCAGCGACAGAGGTTGCCCTCGAGCCCCTCACGCACCTCGGCCTCGGTCGGCGACGGGTTCTCCTGCAACATCGACGTGGCCGCCATCACCATGCCGGGCGTGCAGTAACCGCACTGCAGCCCGTGATGCTCCATGAAGGCCTGCTGCATCGGATGGAGCTGGCCGTCGGTGGCCAGTCCTTCGATCGTCAGGAGGTCGGCGCCGTCGGCCTGCACGGCCAGCAGCGTGCAGCTCTTGACCGACTCGCCGTCGAGGTGGATCGTGCACGCGCCGCACGACGACGTGTCGCATCCGATGTTCGTGCCGGTCAGGCCGACCTGCTCGCGGATGTAGTGCACCAGCAATGTGCGTGGCTCCACGTCGTCTGTGTGCGTGGCGCCGTTGACCGTGACCGTGATCTCCACGTGTGCCCCTTCGCGTCTGCGTCGTCCCCCCTGCGGGCCGCCATCTTGACACGCCGGGCTCGGCGTCCGATCCCGCGGCGGCGACGTCAGGCGGCCAGCGCGATGGCGTCGCGCACGGCCAGCACGACGACGAACACGAACACGGTCCCGCCGAGGGCGCCGTACCACCACCGCTTGGGATGGTCGGCCCGCCAGAAGCGGCGCATCGACATGGCGATGCAGACCATCGCGACGGCGTTGACGACGAGGCCGATCACCGGTCCGACACCCTGGGCCACGCCGATCGCCGGCAGCACGAACGGGAAGATCAGGTACATCAGCACGCAGCGGACGGCGGCGACGGCGATCGACGTTTGGAAGGCCCGCTGGGCGTCGGCCGCCGTCGCCGGCGGGGCTTCCTCGGGGAGCCGCAGCAGCCGACGCATGACCCGGTCGGCAGGTGAGCGAGTCAGCGTCGGCGCCGGCTCGACCGTCTCGGGGCACACGCGCGTCGCCATGCGGCGAGGACGTTATCGCTCGCTACGGGTGCGGGTCAGGCGTGGAGCTGTTCGGCGAGGTACGGCTCGGGGCCGATCTGGCGGATCGACTCGAGCTGTGTCTCCAACCAGTCGACGTGCTCCTCCTCGGCGGTGAGGAGGCCGGCCAGCAGTTCACGGGTGCCGTTATCGCCGCGCTCGACGCACAGCGCGATGCCGCGGTTGAGGCGGTCGACGGCGGCGTACTCGACCTGGAGGTCGGACTCGAACTGCTCGGGGACCGTCTCGCCGACCGCCAGCGGCAGGAGGCGCTGGACGTTGGGCACCCCGTCGAAGTAGAGGATCCGCTCGATCAGCGTCTCGGCGTGGCGCATCTCGTCGATCGATTCGGCGCGGATGTGTTCGGCCAATCGCTCGTACCCCCAGTTGGCACACATCTTGGCGTGCACGAAGTACTGGTTGACCGCCGTCAGTTCCGCCGTCAGCACCTCGTTGAGGAGTTCGACGATGTCGTCGTCACCGCGCATGGCGGGGCACGTTAGGTCGCCAGCCCGAAGGCGGGGCGCACGGTGACCGGGGCATGGGCGTCAGCCAGGAGCCTGTCGATGGTCGGGTGGCAGCCGTGGCAGGTGCCGCCGGCCCGGCAGGCCGCGGTGACGTCGTCGATCGTCGTCGCCCCGGCCTCGATGGTCCGGCGGACCCGCCGCTCGTTGACGCCGTGACAGAGGCACACCATGGCCATGGCCTTGTAAGGTACGCCTAACACTCGCCGTGTTGCAACCCAGACACCACCCGTCATCCCCGGGCGTCTTGGATCGCCGCCCACACGCGTTCGGCGGTGGTCGGCATGTCGATGTGGCGCACACCGAGGTGGCTGACGGCGTCGACGACGGCCGACTGGATCGCCGGGGTCGAGCCGATCGTGCCCGACTCCCCGATGCCCTTGGCCCCGAGCGGGTTGATCGGCGTCGGCGTCTCCATCGACACGAGCTCGAAGCTCGGCAGCTCGGCCGCCGAGATCATGGCGTAGTCGGCCAGGTTGGACGTGACCGGGTTGCCGTCGGCGTCGTAGGCGACCTCCTCGAGGAGCGCTTGGGCCGCCCCCTGGGCGATGCCGCCGTGGCGCTGACCGTCGAGCAGCAGCGGATTGAGCACGGTCCCGGCGTCGTCGCAGGCGACGTGGCGCTCGAGGCGCACCTGACCGGTCTCGGTGTCGACCTCGACGACGGCGACGTGAGCACCGAACGGGAACGTCGGGCCGGATGCCTCGAAGCGAGTGTCGACGAGCAGCGGGTCGCCGTCGGCGGCCGCCAGCACGGCGAGGTCGCCCCACGACTTGAACACGGCGGGCGTGCCGGCGACGTGGAACACACCGTCGTCCTTGTCGAGCACGATGTCGGCCTCGTCGGCTTCCAGCGCCGTCGCCGCCAGGGCCGTCGCCCGCTCGACCAGCTCGGCCGCGGCCTTGTCGACCGCCGCCCCACCCTGCTGCAACGAGCGTGAGCCCATCGTGCCGCCGCCGGCCGGGACGAGGTCGGTGTCGCCCCACACGAGGCGGATGCGGTCCATCGGGATGCCCGTCTGGGCGCTGGCGATCATCGACCACGCCGTGTCGTGGCCCTGACCGTGCGGTGACGTGCCGGTGTAGACGACGGCCGATCCGTCGTCGAGCACCTCGAACTTGGCGGCCTCGCCCATCGGGGGCACCCCACCGGTGATCTCGACGTACACGCTGACGCCGATCCCCATCTGCACCGGGTCGCCCGCGTCGCGCCGGCGAGCCTGCTCGGCCCGCAGCTCGGCGTAGCCGGCCGCAGCCAGAACGCGGTCGAGCGAGCCGACGTAGTCGCCGACGTCGTAGGTCTGTCCGACGACGGTCGTGTGCGGCTCTTGAAACGGCGGGATCAGGTTGATCCGGCGCACCTCGGCCGGGTCCATCCCGACCTCCATGGCGAACAGGTCCATCGCCCGCTCGATCGCCGCCGTCGCTTCCGGACGGCCGGCGCCGCGATAGGCGACGGTCGGCGTCGTGTTCGTCACGACCGACGTCGTGCGGCACTCGATGTTGGGGATGGCATAGACGCCCGAGGACATCGGCCGGGTCATGAACGGGGCGAGGATCGAACCCATGTCGGCGAAGGCGCCGCTGTCCTGGATGGCGTAGAGGCGGTAGTGGGTGACCGTGCCGTCGCGGCGTCCGCCGATCGTCACGTGCTGCACCTGGGCCCGGCCGTGGCCGAGGACCATCATCGACTCGCTGCGCGTCTCCTGCCACCGGACCGGCCGCTCGACCCGCTTGGCCAGCGTCCCAAGCAGCAGCTCGTCCGGGTAGACGCCGATCTTGGCGCCGAACCCACCGCCGACGTCGGGGGTGAGGATGCGCACGTCGTCGGCGTCGACACCGTTGGCGGCCGTGATCGCTTCCTTGATCCCCTGCGCGTGCTGGGTCGAAACCCACTGCCACAGGCGATCGTTGACCCATGCCGCGGCCGACGCGCGGACCTCCAGCGGGCACGGCGCGACCCGCTGGTTGACGAAGCGGCCCGTCGCCGTGACTTCGCAGTCGGCGAAGTACTCGTCGCCGGTGTTGTCGGGCAAGCCGAGGGCCATTGTGTCGAACACGACGTTGCTGCCGGCGTCGTCGTACAGCGTGGCGCCGCCGGTGAGGGCGACCTCGGGGTCGATGACCGCGTCGAGCACGTCGTAGTCGACGAAGACGGCGGCGGCCGCGTCGGCCGCCTGCTCGCGGGTCTCGGCGACGACGGCGACGACCGGTTCGCCGACGTAGCGGACACGCTCACGGGCCAGGAACGGGCGGCCGACCGCCGGGTTGTACGGCGACGGCACGGGCTGCAGGTCGAGGTCGTCGCCGGTGAAGACGCCGACCACCCCGGGCATGCCTGCGGCCTCGGCCGTCTCGATCGACGTGATCGTCCCGTGGGCCACGCTCGATCGCACGAAGGCGACGTGAACGGCGCCGGCCAACTCCGGGACGTCGCGGAGATCGTCGAGGTACTCGCCGCCGGTCGTGAGGAACTTCGGATCTTCCTTGCGGACGACACGGTTGCCGAGGATGCTGCCGGGCACGGGACCCCCCTGGTCGATGGCGCTACTGGCCGCACTGTAGGTGGCGTGCCATGCTTCGGGGGATGGCCTGGTTGGTGAGCGAGGCACGCGTCCTGGCGTCGGCCGAGCTGGCCGAGGACCGGCGCACCCGTCGCCGGGGACTGCTCGGCCGGTCAGGACTGGACGGTGCCCTGGTGTTGCGCCCGTGCCGGTGGGTGCATTCGGTCGGCATGCGCTTCCCCCTCGACGTCGCCTTCGTCGACGACGACGGCATCGTCGTCAAGGCGGTGCGGATGTCCCGTTACCGGGTCGGGCTGCCGGTGCGGTCGGCGTCCTGGGTGATCGAGGCCGAGGCCGGCGCCTTCCATCGCTGGGGCTTGCTGCCCGGCGACGAGGTCGAGTTGCGCACCGAGGCCGAACCCTCGACCGACGACGCCGGCCGCGTCGTGGGTCACGGGTGACGACGCCGGGGCGGCTCGTCCTCGTCGCCACCCCGATCGGCAACCTCGGCGATCTCGCGCCGCGGGCGGTCAGCGCCCTCGCCGGCGCCGCCCTCGTCTGCGCTGAGGACACCCGCCGGACCGGCCGGCTGTTGCAGCACGCCGGGGTGCGCGCCGCCCGCCTGGCCGTGCTCAACGATCACACCGAGGCGGACCGGGTCGCCGAGGTCGTCGCCGCCCTGGGCGCCGGGGGCGACGTCGCCGTGGTCACCGACGCCGGCACGCCCGGGATCAGCGATCCCGGCAGCCGCCTCGTCGCCGCCGTGCTGGCCGCTGGGTTCGAGGTCTCGACCGTGCCCGGCCCCGTCGCCGCCGTCGCCGCGCTCGTCGTCAGCGGGCTGCCGACGGCCCGATTCGTGTTCGAGGGCTTCCTGCCGCGGTCGGGCCGGGACCGCCAGGCCCGCCTGGCCGAGCTGGCCGGAGAGCGACGCACCATCGTGCTCTACGAGGCGCCGCACCGGATGGCCCGCACGATGACCGACCTGGCCGGCGCCCTCGGAGCCGACCGCCCGGTCGTCGTCGCCCGCGAGCTGACCAAGCTCTACGAGACCGTCGTGCGAGGCACGCTCGGCACCGTCGAGCTCGGCGAGCCGCGCGGCGAGTACGTCATCGTCGTCGGCGGCGCGATCGACGAAGCGGCGCCGCTCGACGAGGTCGCCGTTCGCGCCGCCGTCGACGAGGCCCGGACGGCCGGCGCGTCGACCCGCGACGCCGTCGCCGCCGTCGCCGCCCGCCTCGGCCTGCCGCGCCGCCGGGTCTACGAGTTGGCCGTCAGCCCGCCCGACCCAGCCAGTACGGTCGGTCAGTGCGATGAGCGATGACCTGTCGACGCACCACGCGGCGCCCGTGCTCGACGGCGGGCTGGGGCCGAGCGGTGCCTTCTTCGACCTCGACCGCACGCTGATGGCCGGGTCGTCGGCGTTCATCCTCGGGATCAGCGCTTACCGGGCCGGGCTGATGTCGCGCCGCCAGCTCGGTCGCGATGCCGCCGCCGCGCTGTCGTTCAAGCTGCGTGGCTCGACCGACCACACGACCGACGACGTGCGCCAGCGCATCCTCGGCGCCGTCGAGGGGATGCGCGCCGACGACCTGATGGCGCTGAACAGCGACGTGCTGCCGAAGCTGCTGGCCAAGATCCGCCCCGAGGCCCGCCGCCTGCTCGACCTCCACCGCCGGGCCGGCCGGGCGACGTACATCGTGTCGGCGGCGCCGGTCGAGATCGTCGAACCGCTGGCCCAGTCGCTCGGCATGACGGCCGGGATCGGCACGCGCAGCGCCATCGTCGACGGCGTCTACAACGGGGAGCTGGCCGGTCCGTTCTGCTACGGCCCCGGCAAGGTGACGGCGATGGCGGAGATCGCCCGCTGGGACGGCCTCGACCTCGGCCAGTGCTACGGCTACAGCGACTCGCACAGCGACCTGCCGATGCTGGAGGCGGTCGGCCACCCCGTCGCCGTCAACCCCGACGGTGCCCTCGCCCGTCACGCTCGGGCCAACGGCTGGCCGATCGTCCACTTCAGCCAGCGTTCGAAGGCCGTGATCCGCCGCAGCCTCGCCGCCACCGGCACCGTCGCTCTCGCCGGCGCCAGCTTCGCCGCCGGCACCAAATACGCCCGCGCCACCGCCTGAGTCAGGGACGCGGCGTCAGCGCGAGTTGGCGGCTCTGGGCGACGAGGTGGCCGGTGCTGTCCCACAGCTCGGCGTCCTCGGACAGCAGGCCGCCGTCGACGAAGTGGGTGTGGAAGCGGGCGCGCAGCGGGCCGGGGGCGGGCCGGGCTCGCACGTGCACGGTCAACTCGACCGTCGGCACCCAGCCCGGGGCGCCGGTGAGGTTGAAGATCGGCGGCGCGAAGGCGTCGGCGGCCAGCAGCAAGGCGACCTCGTCGATCGGCGCCTCGTCGGCGAAGGCGAACCAGCCGGCGAGCTCGGCCCGGCCGCTGACGGCGCCGGTGCGGAACCCGTCGTCGCCGGGACGCAGCCGGTTGGCCAGGCGGTCGTTGAGCCCGGGGAATGGCGGCTCGTCGCCCCGCGGCGTGGGTGCGCACGCCTCGTAGGGCGGCAGAGCGGGCGGCGCGCCGTCGACCAGCACGGCCGGCTCGTCGCTGGCGGCGCCGCACGTGGCGAGCACGCGGATCAGCTCGTCGTCGCCCCGGCGCAGTGACGCCGTCACCGTGGCCAGCCGCCGGCCGAGCCGCACCGGCGTCACGGTGACGTTCGCCGGGCCGGGCAGGCCGGGCTTGAGGTAGTGCCCCGTCACCGTCAGTGGCGGTCGCCCGGTGAACTCGACGAGCGCCCGCCCAACCAGCGCCAGGAGGTAGCCGCCGTTGGCGACGCCGCCGATGTCCCAGCCGTCGTGGACCTCGGTGGCGTAGGTGACGGTGCCGTCCGGCGCCTCATCGACCCTGGTCACGGCGGTGGCGGCGGCGAACTCGTGGCCCACCGCGGCGAGGGTATCGGTAACGTCCTGACCGTGAGCGAGCGCCAGCGAGCGAACCATCAGGCATCGTCTTCGGCTCAATGGTGCACCAGCGCTGTCCGGAACGCGTCGCCTGCCGACAGGGTGCACCAATGAGCCGGTTCTACGTGACGACCCCGATCTACTACGTCAACGACGCCCCCCACACCGGCCACGCCTACACGACCGTCATCGCCGACGCCCTGGCCCGCTGGCACCGTCTCGCCGGCGACGAGACGTTCTTCCTCACCGGCACCGACGAGCACGGCCTCAAGGTGGCCCAGTCGGCGGCCGCGCTCGGCATCACCCCGCAGGAGCAGGCCGGCCGCAACTCGGCCCGCTTCGAGGAGGCGTGGCGGTCGCTGGACATCTCCTACGACGACTTCATCCGCACGACCGAGCCCCGACACCACGTCGCCGTGCAAGCCCTGCTCAGCCGCATCAAGGACCACGGTGACATCGAGCTCGACACCTACGAGGGCCCGTACTGCGTGTCGTGCGAGGCGTACTACCAGGAGAGCGAGCTGGTCGAGGGCAACTGCCCGATCCACGGGCTCCCGGTCGACTGGCTCAAGGAGGACAACTACTTCTTCCGCCTCAGCCGCTACGAGCAACGCCTGATCGACTGGATCGACGCCGACCCCGACGTCATCCAGCCCGAGTCCAAGCGCAACGAGGTGCTCGGCTTCCTGCGCCAGGGGCTGCAGGACGTGTCGATCACGCGCACGTCGCTCGACTGGGGGGTGCCGGTGCCGTGGGCCGAGGGCCACGTCTTCTACGTCTGGTACGACGCGCTGATCAACTACGCCACGGCCATCGGCTACGGCACCGATCCCGAGCGCTTCGCCGCGTGGTGGCCCCACGTCCACCACATCATCGGCAAGGAGATCATCCGCTTCCACTGCGTGTACTGGCCGGCGATGCTGCTGGCGGCGGGCGAGGCGCCACCGCGGCGGGTCCATGTCCACGGCTGGCTGCTCCTCGGCGGGGAGAAGCTGTCCAAGACCGTGCACGGGGGGGCCAAGCTGACCGACATCGCCCCGGCCCGTTTGGTCGAAGACTTCGGCGTCGACGGCTTGCGCTACCACCTCCTGCGCGACGCCCCGTTCGGACCCGACGGCGACTTCAGCCACGAGCGCATGGTCGACCGTTACAACGCCGACCTCGCCAACAACCTCGGCAACCTGCTGTCGCGGGTCGCCACCGTCGTCGGCAAGTCATGCGGTGGAGTGGGCCCAACTCCGCAGCCGGCCAGCCCGTTGGCCGAGGTCGCGGCCGAGGTGGTTACCGCCGCGACGGCGGCCTGGGAGCGGGTCGAGCCGTCGGTCGCGCTCGACGCGACGTGGCGGCTGATCCGCGAGACCAACTCCTACCTGGAGGTCCGCCAGCCATGGAAGCTGGAGGCCGGAGCCGAGGTCGATGCCGTGCTCGGCGACGCCCTGGAGGCATTGCGCATCGTCACGATCCTCGCCTCACCGGCGATCCCGGCCACGGCCCAGGTCATCTGGACCCGCCTCGGCCTCGACGGAATCGTCACCGATCAGCGCGTCCCGGCCGACGTCGCCTGGGGCGGCTACCCCGGCGGCCGACCGGTCACCAAGGCTGCGCCTCTCTTCCCCCGGCTGTCGTGAACACGACCTGGGTGGACTCGCACTGCCATCTGCCGAGCGACCTCGACGAGGCGCGGGTCGTCGTCGAGGCGGCGGCGGCGGCCGGGGTCGGGCCGCTGATCACCGTCGGCTGCGATCGCCCGTCGTCGCTGACCAACCTGCGCCTGGCCGCCACGTTCGACGCCGTCGCCGCCACCGTCGGCCTGCACCCCCACGACGCCAAGCAGGGCCTCGACACCGTGACCGACCTGTTCGACGGCGTCGACGGCACCGTGCCGATCGCCGTAGGGGAGTGCGGCCTCGACTTCCACTACGACCGCTCGCCCCGCCCGGTGCAGCGCGACGTCTTCGCCGCCCAGATCGCCATCGCCCACCAGCGTGCGCTGCCGCTCGTCATCCACACCCGCGAGGCGTGGGCCGAGACGTTCGACATCCTCGACACCGAGGGCGTGCCGGCGAGCACCGTGTTCCACTGCTTCACCGGCGGTCCCGACGAGGCCGGCGAGTGCGTCCAGCGGGGGGCCTTCGTGAGCTTCTCGGGCATCGTCACGTTTTCCGGCGCGCCCGAGGTGGTTGAGGCGGCGGCCGTCGTCCCGCTCGACCGCGTGCTCGTCGAGACCGACAGCCCGTACCTCGCCCCGGTGCCCCATCGCGGCCGCCGGAACCAGCCGGCCTGGGTCGTCGACGTCGGCCATCGCGTCGCCGCCGTGCGCGGGGTGGACGTCGAGGAGGTGCGGGCGGCGACCGTCGCCAACACCCACCGCGCCTTCCCGCACCTTGCGATTTGTACGAAACGTTCGTAACGTCGGTGTCTTCCCTGGTCAGCCGCGCTGACCCCGGCTCCTCTCGACCCGTGAGACTCGACTCCACCGATCGCTCCCGCCTGGCCTTCGCCAGCGTGATGACGATCCTTGCCCTGCCCGCGGTGTGGTGGGCCAACGAGGACGTTCGGGTCAACCGGCCCAACGTCGCCGCTGTCGGCTTGGCCGCCGACGAGGCCCCGGACGTCATCGCGCCCGTCGCCGAGCCGGTGATGGCGGCCCCCGCCTATCTCACGCCGGCCGTTACCGCGGCGCCTCCGGCGCCGCCGGCCACCGTGATGGTCGGCACCGCCGACCACACCGTCGTCGGGACGTTGCCGGCGACGTTTCGCCACGGCGTCGGTGGCGACACCTGCGAGATCGCCGGCCTCGGCGTCGACGGTCGGGTCACCGTCTTCAACCCGGCCAACGGCCAGTCGGTCGAGTGCTGGCCGACCGGGTCCGGGTCGGAGCAACCGACGATCGTGCTGTCCCCGAACACCTTCGCCGAGCTGGCCGACTTCACCGAAGTACCCGTCATCGTCGAACTGCGGCAATGACCCACTCGCGCCCGGCGGTGCGCGACCTGTTGACCAGCCGGGGCCTCGCCCCTCGTCGTGAGCTCGGGCAGAACTTCGTCGCCGACCCCAACACCGTGCGCCGGATCGCTCGTCTCGCCGGCGTCGGACCGGGGGACCACGTCGTCGAGATCGGGGCCGGCCTCGGGTCGCTGACGCTGGCCCTGGCCGAGACGGGGGCGGCCGTCACTGCGGTCGAGGTCGACCGGGGGGTCGTCGCCGTGCTGCGAGAGGTCGTCGCCGACGTCGAGGGTGTCCGCGTCGTCGAGGCCGACGCCATGCAGCTCGACTGGTCGGTCCTCCTGGCCCGGGCCGACCGTTGGGTGCTCGTCGCCAACCTGCCGTACAACGTCGCCACCCCCCTCGTCGCCGACCTCCTCGACGGGGTCCCGGCCATCGAGCGGATGCTGGTGATGGTGCAGAAGGAGGTCGGTCAGCGTCTCGCCGCCCGCCCGGCCACCCCGGCCTACGGCGCCGTCAGCGTCAAGGTCGCCTACTGGGCCACGGCCCGCCTCGTCGGCGACGTGCCGGCGTCGGTGTTCGTGCCCCGACCGAACGTCACCTCGACACTCGTCGAGATCGTGCGCCGGCCGCCGCCGGCCGTCGATCGCGGTCGGCTGTTCGTGCTCGTACGGACCGCCTTCGGTCAACGGCGCAAGATGCTGCGCCGCTCGCTGGCCGGCGTGGTGACCGCCGAGCAGTTCGCGGCCGCCGCCATCGAGTCGACCGCCCGCCCCGAGGAACTCGGCCTCGACGACTGGATCCGTCTCACCGAGGCGACGGCGTGAGGGTGCTGACCGCCCCCGCCAAGCTGACGTGGTCGCTGCGGATCACCGGCGTCCGGGCCGACGGGTACCATCTCCTCGACGCCGAGTTCGTCGCTCTCGACCTCGCCGACGAGGTCCACATCACCGCAGGCGGTCACGGGCTCAGCGTCGGCGGGCCCTACGCCGACGGCGTGCCCACCGACGGCGCCAACATCGTCACCCGCGCCCTCGCCGTGACCGGCCGAGCGGCGGCCGTCCATCTCGTCAAGCACATCCCCCGCGGCGGGGGGCTGGGCGGCGGCTCGGCCGACGCGGCCGCCGTGCTGCGCTGGGCCGGCGTCGACGACGTCGCCGTCGCCGCCCGCCTCGGCGCCGACGTGCCGTTCTGCCTGCACGGCGGCCGGGCCCGTGTCGGCGGCATCGGCGACGAGCTGACGCCGCTGGCCTTCGAGGCGCGCACGGTCACGCTGGTCGTCCCCCCGTTCGCCGTCTCGACGCCGGCCGTCTACCGGGCCTGGGACGACCTCGGCGGCCCGACGGCCGAGGGTCCCAACGACCTCGAGCCGGCGGCGCTGGCGGTCGAGCCGCGCCTCGCCGACTGGCGCGACCGGATCGCCGCGACCACCGGCGGGCGCCCCGTGTTGGCCGGCAGCGGGGCGACGTGGTTCGTCGAGGGTCAGCGCGACAACGCCCTCGACTCCTTGCGGAGCGAGGGCGCAGCGGTGATCGTCGCCCGCACCGTCAGGTAGCAGGCGGAGCGGCTACTTGCGGCGCTGGTGGCGGGTGCGGCGAAGCATCTTCTTGTGCTTCTTCTTGCGCATCCGCTTGCGGCGCTTCTTGATCAGCGAACCCATACGGGCGACGACGCTACCGGGCGCATCGGGAGTTCCGTCCGGGTACCTTGAGCCGGCGATGGTCCGGGGTCGTTCAATCGGTAGGACACCTGATTTTGGTTCAGTGAATAGGGGTTCGATTCCTCTCCCCGGAGCGTGACTGGAATGCTGCTCTCATGAGCGTGTCGGCCATCGTCCTGGCGGCCGGGGAGGGCACGCGGATGCGCTCGACGCGGCCGAAGCCACTGCACATGATCTGTGGCCGGGCGATGGTATTGCACGTCATCCACGCCCTCGAGCGACTGCGCCCCGAGCGCACGGCCGTCGTCGTCGGTCACGGTGCCGAACGGGTGACGAAGGAGATCCAGGAGCTGGCCCCGTCGTGGGCCAACGTCGTGTTCGTCGAGCAGGCCCGCCAGCGCGGCACCGGCGACGCCGCCGCCCACGGCATGTCGGCGCTCCCCGGCGACGACCTCGACGACGAATCGACGATCCTCGTGCTGCCCGGTGACGCCCCGCTGCTGCGTCCCGAGACGCTTGACGAGCTCGTCGCCACCCACGTCGCCAATCAGAACGCGGCGACGCTGCTGACCTCGACGATGGACGACCCGACCGGGTACGGACGCGTCATCCGGGCCGCCGACGGTCGGGTGCTGCGCATCGTCGAGCAGCGCGACGCCAGTCCCGAAGAGCTCGACGTCCACGAGATCAACACGAGCATCTACGCCTTCCGGCGCGAGGTGTTCGGCCCGGCCCTGCGCCACCTCTCACCCGACAACACCCAGGGCGAGTATTACCTGACCGATGTCGTCAGCGTGCTCGGGGGCATGGGCCATCGTCTCGGCCGCGTTCAATCGCCGGCCCAGGAGACCCAGGGCGTGAACGACCGCTGGCAGCTCGCCCTGGCCGAGCGGGAGCTGCGGGCGCGGACCAATCGCCAGTGGCTGCTCAACGGTGTGACGATGCTCGATCCCCGCCAGACGTTCATCGACGTCACCGTCAAGCTCGGTCGCGATGTGACGCTGTACCCAGGCACGATCCTGGAGGGCACGACCGTCGTCGGCGACGGGTGCGAGATCGGTCCCGATACCCGCCTCGAGGATTGTGCCGTCGGGCGGCGCTGCACGATCCAGCACACCGTGGGGACGGAGGCCGAGATCGGCGCCGGCGCCGTCGTCGGCCCATACGCCCACCTGCCGGCTGGGTCGGCCGTGGCTGAGGCCGCGGTGACCGGCGCCTTCTACACTGCGAGCTGAGTGAGCGAGTTCCAGACTCAGTTCCAGACCGAGAAGGTCACGACCAAGAAGCTGGCGCTGTACTCGGGGCGCACGCATCCGGGCCTGGCCGCCGAGGTGGCCCTCCATCTGGGCACCGATCTCGGTCACCCCAACATCGTCGAGTTCGCCAACGGCGAGATCCGGCCCCGCTTCGCCGAGAGCGTGCGCGGTGCCGACGTGTTCATCATCCAGAGCCATTACGGCATCGACGGCCGTTCCGTGAACGACTCGATCATGGAGCAGCTGATCATGTGCGACGCCGCCTACCGGGCGTCGGCCAAGCGGATTACGGCCGTGTGCCCGTTCTACGGCTACGCCCGCCAGGATCGCAAGGCCGAGGGCCGTGAGCCGATCACCGCCCGTCTCGTGGCGGACATGTTCAAGGCGGCCGGCGTCAAGCGGATGATCTCGATCGACCTCCACGCCGGCCAGATCCAGGGCTTCTTCGACGGACCCGTCGACCACCTCACGGCGATTCCGGTGCTCGAGAACTACCTGCGCGAGCACGCCGAGTCGCCGGTCATCGTGTCGCCCGACGCCGGGCGCATCAAGGTCGCCGAGCGCATGGCTCAGCACCTCGACGACTGCGGGGCCGACCTGGCCTTCTGCTACAAGCGCCGGCCGAAGGGCAGCGCCAACGTGGCCGAGGCGACCGAGGTCATCGGCGACGTCGCCGGCCGATTGTGCGTCCTCACCGACGACATGATCGACACCGGCGGCACGATCACGTCGGCGGCCGGGCTGCTGCTCGAGCGGGGGGCCACCGGGGTGTGGGCGATGGCCACCCACGGCGTGCTGTCCGGGCCGGCGATCGACCGGCTGAAGAACAGCCCGATCGAGCGGGTCGTGCTGACGAACACGCTGCCGCTGCCGGCCGACAAGCAGATTCCGCAGATCGAGGTGCTGTCGATCGCCCCGCTGATCGCCGAAGCGCTGACCGCCGTGTTCGACGATTCCTCGGTCAGCGAGATCTTCGGCGGCGACAACCTGGCCTAGGTCGCCGTCGCAACCGGAGGTTGCTCGGCGAGTTCGTGAAGCGGCCTGCGGCCGCACGCATTCTCTGTCGGGCGACCGGCCAAGCCGGACCGCCCGACGCACGAGGGGGACCGCGGAGCGTTCCCCCTCGTGCACCCCCTCGACGCGGCTCGGTTCGGTGGCAGATGTCGGTAGGCTCGTCGGTCGGTTTCTTCGTCCCGCCGTTTCTCTCCCGAAGGTCTCCCACCCTATGGCTTCCACCGAGCTCGTTGCCCATACCGGCCGGCCGACCGGCAGCGCCGCGTCGCGTCGTCTCCGCGCCGAGGACACGATCCCGGGCGTGCTGTACGGCCACGGGATGGACCCGATGTCCGTCGCCGTCGGGCGCCGCGACCTGCGTCTTGCCCTGTCGGGTGCGGCCGGCGTGAACACCGTGCTCGACCTCACCGTCGACGGCACCGTGTACCCGGCGATCATCAAGGAGATGCAGCGTCATCCGGTGCGCCGCAACGTTGCCCACGTCGATTTCATCCAGGTCAACCTGGACGAGAAGATCACGGTGGCGGTGCCGTTGCGCCTCGTCGGCGAGGCCGAGGCCGTCGCCGCCGGAGGCGGCTTGGTCGACCCGGCCGTCGACTCGATCGAGGTCGTCACCACGCCGCGGCACATTCCCGACGAGTTCGTCGTCGACGTGTCGGCGATGGACATGGACACCGTCATCCGCCTCGCCGACGTGCCGATGCCGTCCGGGGTCGAGGCGGCTGGCGATCCGGAGAGCCCGGTGGTCACCGTCTTGACGATGCGGGCCGAGCTGGCCGAGATCGAGGCGCTCGACGCCGAGGTCGCCGAGGAGCAGGCCGAGGAGGCCGCCGAGGAGGAGGGCGCCGAGGGTGCCGCCGAGGGCGACGGGGCCACCGAGCCGACCGCCGACGGCGAGTCGTCCGGCGAGGCTGCGTCCGAGGGCGACTCCGCCGCCGAGTGAGACGCTCCACCCCGTTCGACTGGTTGATCGTCGGGCTGGGCAATCCGGGCAAGGAGTTCGCTCGGACCCGCCACAACGTGGGCGAGGACGTCGTCGTCGAGCTCGCCCGACGCCGGGGCGACACGCTCAAGGGCGGCCGCGACAACGCGCTGGTGGCCGAGTCCCGCCTGCCCACGCCGAGCGGTGAGGAGCGGGTCGTGCTGGCTTTCCCGCTCACGTACATGAACGACTCGGGCCAGGCCGTCGGGGCCTTGGTGCGCCGGTATCGCATCGATGATCCGGTGCGAATCGTCGTCGTGCACGACGAGCTCGACCTGCCCCCGTCGCTGGTGCGGGTCAAGGTCGGCGGCGGGCTGGCCGGCCACAACGGGCTACGCAGCATCACCCAGCACCTCGGCACCCAGGATTTCGTGCGGGTGCGCATCGGTGTCGGCAAGCCGCCGGGCGGCAAGGAGCGGGGCGCCGATCACGTGCTCTCCCGGCTGCCGGCGCGTCAGCGGGAGCTGTTCGACGTCGCCGTGCAGGAAGCCGCCGACGCCGTCGAGATCATCGTCGCCGAGAGTGCCGACGCGGCGATGCGCACCTACAACGCCCGCCCCCTCCCCGAGCCCTGACGAGCTTCCTACCGAGGGCGGTAGCGGAGGTGGACGACGCCGTTGCTGAATCGGCGCTCGTCGAGAAGTGCGAGCTCGCTGCGCATGTCGATCGGCAGCGCCGGCTTGCCCCCACCGAGGACGACAGGCCAGATGAACAACTGGCACTCGTCGACCAGCCCAGCCCTGACAGCCTGGGCCGCGAGGTTCGGCCCTCCCACGAGGAGATCGCTGCTCGCCGCCGCCTTCAGGTCGTGGACCGCGCCCGCGTCGAAGTGGCGTTCGAGTCGGGTCTTGGCGGTCGATACCGCGGTGAGGGTCGTGGAGTAGACGACTTTGTCCGCCTCCTGCCAGACGTTCGCCAATTCGCGCATGAGGTCCGATTGCTCGGCCAGGGCGGGGTCGGTCTCCCAGACGGCCATCGTGTCGTACATGCGCCGCCCGTAGAGGTAGGTGCCAGCGGACCGCATGAGGTCGGTGATGAACGCGAACACGTCGTCGTCCGGTGGGGCCCAGTCGAAGGCGCCGCGTTCGTCCTCGGTACAGCCGTCGAGGGACATGTTCGACGCGTAGATCAGCTTGGCCATTGCCGCTCCTTCATCGCCGCCGATGAGGTGGCCAGGCCGGCGGGTACCGGAACAGGGGCATCGGCCATCGCGGGAACGTACCGTGTCGCTCTACGGTGGCGCCGTGCGGTTCGAGGCGTACCACCAGCTCGACGGACGGCCGAATGTGATCGTCGACGGGTCACCGACCGAGGGCACGGTCCTCACCGTCACGCACTGGCCGGGCTACCCGGCCCCGGAGGCCGTCGCCGCCGACCTCTCGGCGCAGATGGCGTTCCGGATGCTCGAGCAGCCCCAGCTGATCCCGCCCGGCGTCGAGCTCGTCTCCAACAACCACTTCGACCAGGACGGGCTGGTGTCGATCCTCGCCCTCGTCGACCCCGAGTCGGCCGTGCCGCGCCGGCGGTTGCTGGAGGACGTCGCCCGGGCGGGCGACTTCGCCACATTCGATGATCGCGACGCCGCCCGCTTGTCGATGGCCATTGCCGCAGCGGCCCGCGGCGAGGACTCGTCGGCGCCGACGTTGCCGGAGGACTACGCCGAGCTGACCGGCATCCTCTACGCCGATCTCATCGAGCGGCTGCCAGCGTGGTGCGACGACCCGTCGTCGGTCGAGGCGCTGTGGGCCGAGGAGGACGCCACGCTGACGGCCAGCGACGACGCTTTCGAGCGCGGTGACGTCACGATCGACGAGCACGCCGACGTCGATCTCGCCGTGGTCCGTGTCACCGGCGACGCGCCCGTCGCCGGTGGGCACCGCTTCGGCAGCAGCTGGGCCGCCGGCCTGCACCCGATGGCGGTGTACGCCCGCACCGACCGCAACGTCGTCGCCACCGTGCGCGGCCGGACCTACCAGATCGAGCAGCGCTACGAGTCGTGGGTGCAGTACCGCTCACGGACCGTGCGGGGCCGGCGCGACCTCGCCCGGCTGGCCGAGCGCCTGAATGACTTCGAACAGGGCGGCGACGCCACGTGGTCGGCCACATCGGTCGGCGCGATCACGCCGACGATGACGAGCGGCGACGGCGACAGCTCGCTCGACGCCGAGAAGGTGGTCGGCCTCCTCGTCGACCACCTGGCTACCGCGCCCGTGGCCTGGGACCCCTTCCGTCCGGCCTCGTGACATCGGCCGACGCCCTCGGCTAGACCAGGGCCCATGGCTTTGCGTTGGTACACCGCCGTCGTCGACTGCCAGGACGTCCACGCGCAAGCCCGGTGGTGGGCCGACGTCCTCGGCTGGCAGATCTTCTACGAGGCCGACGACGAAGTCGTGATCATCCCGTCGTGGGTGACCCCCGCCATCGTTGAGCGGACGCCGTGGGAACAGGTCGGCCCCGGCCTGGTGTTCGTGCCGGTCGAGGAGGCCAAGACGGTCAAGAATCGCCTCCACATCGACCTCGCCCCGCACATCAGCGACGACCGCGACGGCATCATCGACGACCTGCTGGCCAAGGGCGCGACCCGCGTCGAGGTCGGCCAGAGCGAGGATCCGGGGGAGACGACGTGGACCGTCCTCGCCGACCCCGAAGGCAACGAGTTCTGCGTCCTCTCGTCCCGCGAGCGCTGACGATGGGCCGAGCGCCGGAAGTCACCCGAATTCGTCGGATTCTGGTCGCTCATGCCGCGTCAGTCGCGCGATTCGCTGCGAGAATGGCGGGCTGGTGGATGCCTTCACGCGCCTGGTTTCGGGTCGCTCCACGCCGCTGCTGACGGCCGGTGCCCTCGTGGGCGCCGTCGCGCTCGTCGCCGCCGTCAGCGCGTCGGCGGGCGGCAACGGGGGGCCGGAAGTCGCCTCGGGGTCCGAGAGCGCGGCGGCGATGCCAGCCGCGGCGATCGCCTTGACCACCACGACGACGCTGCCGGCGACGACGACCACCGCTCCCAAGACGACGATCGAGTCGTCGTTGCACGAAGGAATGTACGGCGCCGAGATCGAGCGGCTGCAACAGCGCCTCACCGACCTCGGCTTCCAACCGGGTCCGGTCGACGGGTACTTCGGCGACCTCACCGTCGGCGCGGTGTGGGCCTACCAGACCCTCGTCGACGGGGTTCCGTTCAATGCTCGGGACGGCGTGGTCACGCCGGAGATGTGGCAGGCGCTGCAGGACCCTCTGCCGATCACCGCCCGCCGGCCCGACGCCGGCAAGCACACCGAGATCTACCTCCCCGAGCAGGCGCTCATCGTCTACGACGGCGCTACGCCGTTGTTCATCAGCCACATCTCCAGCGGCGACATCGGCGAGGAGGGCCCCGGCGGCGACGACATCAACGACGGGGCCGAGTGGTGCCAAGAGGTCACCATCGACCCGGGCGAGTACGGCAACGAGACAGGGACCGAGCCCCTGAAGAAGGGCGTCTGCGGCAACGCGTGGACCCCCGGCGGTGTTTACGAGTTCTACCGCAAAGTCGAGGGTGTCCGGGAGAGCCGCCTCGGCGGATTGCTCAACCCCGTCTACTTCAACAACGGCATCGCCGTGCACGGCGCCTATCAGGTGCCCGACTATCCGGCGTCGCACGGCTGCATCCGCATCCCCAACCTGATCTCCAAGACGTTCCAAGACCTCGTCCAGATCGGCGAGCAGGTGTTCGTGTTCGACGGCGTCGAACCGCCCGAGGTCTACGGCGACCAGTCGGGCTGGTGGGACTGGGCCGACCCCGACTACACCACGACGACGACGGCCCCGCCGTCGACGACAGCGCCGCCGACCACCGCCGCCCCGACGACGACGCAGCCGCCGGCACCGGTGACCACGGCGGCGCCGGCGACGACCCGGCCGCCGGCCCCGCCGACGACCCGCCCGCCAGCGACGACGCAGCCGCCACCGCCACCACCGCCGCCGCCGCCGCCGACGACCGCGACGACGATGCCGCCTCCCCCACCGACGGTGCCGGCCATCACCCCCGCCCCCTGACGGACCGCACGCCCCGTGCGGCTCGCCGATCTCCCCCCGCTGCTTCGTGACGAACCGGGGCTGACCCGCGCTCTCGGTGAGCCCGACGCCCGCCTTGCCGTCGTCGAAGTGGCTCGGCCGATCGCTCTCGCCGCCTTGGCCACGCTGTCGCACCACTGCCCGCTCGTCGTCGCCTGCCCCACCGGGACGATGGCCGGCCAACTCGCCGAGGACCTCACTCAGTTCCTGCCGCCCGGCGCCGTCGCCCTGTTCCCGGCCTGGGAGACGCTGCCGTTCGAGCGGGTCAGCCCGTCGGTCGAGACGATGGGCCAGCGCCTCGAGGTGCTGTGGCGGCTGCGCGACCCGGCCCGCACCCCGGCCTTGATCGTGACCGGTGTGCGGGCCCTACTGCAGCGCCTCGGGCCCGACGCCACGGCGGTCGAGCCGATCGTCGTCCGACCCGGCGCCGTCGTCGACCCCGACGAGCTGGCCGCCCGGCTGGTCGAGTTCGGCTACCGCCGCGAGGGCCTCGTCGAGCACCGGGGCGAGTTCGCCCGGCGGGGGGCGATCGTCGATGTGTTCCCGTCGACGGCTGACGCCCCGATCCGCATCGATCTCTGGGGCGATGAGGTCGACCGCCTGACCCGCTTCGGCGTCAACGACCAGCGCTCGATCGACGATCTCGACGAGGTGTGCGTCTTCCCGGCACGCGAGCTGATGCCGACGGCCGCCGTGCGGGCGCGGGCGGCCGCGCTGGTGGGGGAGGAGCCGTGGGGTCGCGAGCAGTGGGAGCGCCTGGCCGAAGGCGCGCTGTTCGACGGCATGGAGAGCTGGCTGCCCTGGCTGGTCACCGACGAGCGGCTGCTGGCCGACGTGCTGCCGGACACGGCCAAGGTCGTGCTGGTCGAACCGCGGCGCATGCGCGACCGGGCCCGTGACCTCCTGGCCGAAGAGGACGACCTGGCCGCCACGCTGGCTTCGACGTGGGCCCGCGATGCGACGACGACGTTCCCCCGCCTGCACGCCGACCCTGACCGCCTGCTCGCCCGGGCCGGGCAGATCTGGACGATCGACTCGGCCCCCGAGTCGCCCGACACGCCGGTCGTGGAGGCATCAGGCTGGGGCCCGGTCGTCGGCGACGGGGGTGGCCTCGTCGCCCGCCTCACTCAACTCCTCGCCGGCGGGTACCGCGTCATCGTCGCCGCTGACGGCGAGGGCTCGGCCGACCGGGTCGCCCAGCTGCTGCGCGAGCTCGGGCTCGACCTGCCGGTCCACGCCGAGGGCGGCGGCGACCTGACCCGGCCCGGCGGCCACATCGTCGTCGCCCCGCTGCACCGCGGCGTCACGCTGCCGGCCGCCCGACTGGCCGTCATCGCCGAGAGCGACCTCACCGGCCGCCGCCGGGCCCACCGCCGGGCGCGTCCCCGCCGCCGTGACGGCGTCAGCATCTTCGAGGACCTCAAGCCCGGGAACTACGTCGTCCACGTCCAGCACGGCGTCGGAAAGTACGAGGGCATGGTCAAGCGCACGATCGGCGGCGTCGAGCGCGACTACCTGCTCGTGGCGTACAAGGGCAACGACAAGCTGTACGTGCCGTCCGATCAGATCGACGTGCTGCGCCAGTACGTCGGGGGCGAGGCGCCGACGTTGCACCGCCTCGGCGGCGCCGACTTCGCCAAGGCCAAGACCCGGGTTCGCTCGGCCGTGCGCGAGATCGCCCAGGAACTGGTCGTGCTGTACCAGAAGCGGGTCAACGCCGAGGGTTACGCCTTCGGCCAGGACACGCCTTGGCAGGGCGAGATGGAGGATGCCTTCCCGTACGTCGAGACGCCCGACCAGCGCGTCGCCATCACCGACGTGAAGGCGGACATGGAGCGGCCCTATCCGATGGACCGGCTGCTGTGCGGCGACGTCGGCTTCGGCAAGACCGAGGTGGCCATCCGCGCCGCCTTCAAGGCGATCCAGGACGGCAAGCAGGTCGCCGTGCTCGCCCCGACGACGCTGCTGACGACCCAGCACGGCAACACGTTCGCCGACCGCTTCGCCGGCTACCCGATCCGGGTCGAGACGTTGAGCCGCTTTCTCACGCCGGCCCAGGCCCGCGACGTCGTCCGGGGCATCACGTCGGGCGAGGTCGACTGCGTCATCGGCACCCACCGCCTGCTCGGCGAAGGGGTTCGCTTCAAGGATCTCGGCCTGCTCGTCGTCGACGAGGAACAGCGCTTCGGTGTCCAGCACAAGGAGACGATGAAGCAGCTGAAGACGAACGTCGACGTGCTCACGCTGACGGCGACCCCGATCCCGCGCACGCTGGAGATGAGCCTCGTCGGCATCCGCGACCTGTCGCTGCTGCAGACGCCGCCGGCCGACCGCCAGCCAATCCTCACCTACGTCGGTGGCTACGACGAGCGCGTCGCCGTCGAGGCGATCCGGCGCGAGCTGCTGCGCGAGGGCCAGGTGTTCTGGGTGCACAACCGCGTGCGCTCGATCGAGCACGCCGCCGCCCGCCTGCGCGAGCTCGTCCCCGAGGCCCGCATCGCCGTCGCCCACGGCCAGATGGACGAGGGCACCTTGGAGCAGGTCGTCGTCGACTTCTGGGAGGGCCGCTTCGACGTCCTCGTGTGCACGACGATCATCGAGTCGGGCATCGACATGCCGACGGTGAACACGCTCGTCGTCGAACGCTCCGATCTGCTCGGCCTCGGCCAGCTGCACCAGCTGCGGGGGCGGGTCGGGCGCAGCGGACAGCGGGCCTACGCCTACCTGTTCCACCCGGTCGACGTCACGCTGACCGAGGAGGCCTACGAGCGGTTGAAGACGATCGGCGAGGCGACCGAGCTGGGCAGCGGTTTCAAGATCGCCATGCGCGACCTCGAGATCCGCGGTGCCGGCAACCTGCTCGGCGAGGCCCAGTCCGGCCACATCGCCGCTGTCGGCTACGACCTGTACTGCCAGATGGTGACCGAAGCGGTGGCCGAGATGAAGGGCGAGCCGATCCGCCCGCCGTCCGAGATCAAGCTCGACGTGCCGACCGACGCCTACCTGCCGACCGACTACGTGGCCAAGGAGGAGTCGCGGCTGGAGGCCTATCGCCGCCTCGCCGGGGTCACCAGCCAGGGCGAGGTCGACGACATCCGGGTCGAGTGGGAGGACCGCTACGGCCCGCTGCCGGCGCCGGCGGCGGCCTTGCTCGAGGTCGGGTCCCTGCGGGCCGAGTGCCATCGGCTCGGGCTGACCGAGCTGACGGTGCTCTCCGCCCAGGCCCGCCTCGGTCCGCTCGAGCTAAAGCTGAGCGAGTCGACGCGACTGCGCCGGCTCGCCCGGGAGGCCATCTACAAGGAAGACCTTCGCCAACTCGTCGTGCCGATCCCCCGGGCGGCCGAGCCGGCGGCCTACCTCGTCGGATTCCTCCGCCAGCTCATACCACCCGACGCGTGACCTCGATAGGTTCCCCCCGATGAGTCGAGCCCGTGTCCTCCTCGGCGTCGGCGTGGGGGCGCTGGCCCTGTCGGCGTGCGGTGCCGGCGAGCGTTCGGCCGCGTCGATCGGCGGCCACGACATCAGCCACACGGACGTCGAGCGGGTCCTCTCGGCCCTCGCCGACATCCCGTCGCTGGGCATTCCCCACGACGTCGACGCCGGCACGTTCGACCCCCAGTCGGCCCGCCAGGTGGTCGGCCTGATGATCGTGCACGAGGCGACGAACGCCGTGCTCGCCGACAACGGGGAGTCGATCACGGAGCAGGACCGTGCCGCCTTCCTCGACACGGCGCCGGCCGAGGATCCGCTGATGGCGCTGCCGGAGGACGTGCTCGCCTTCGCCGCCGACACCCAGGTGGCGCAGACGGCGCTGGGGCGGATCGAGACGCCGGCCGATGCCGACTTGGCCCGGCGCTATCGCCAGGACCCGACCGCCCTCGGTGTGTTCTGCGTGCGCCACATCCTCAGCGAGACGGAGGCCGCCGCGGCCGAGGCGCGCGCCCAGTTGGAGGACGGCGCCGACTTCGCCACGCTGGCGGCCGACGTGTCGATCGACCCGACGGCGGCCGACAACGGCGGCGCGCTCCAGGGTCCGAGCGGTGAGGCGTGCATGCCGACGGCCCAAGCGGGCCAGCTGCTCGACGCCACGTTCTACGAGGCCGCCGCCGGCGCCGTCCCCGGCGCCCTCGTCGGCCCGGTCGAGACGTCGTTCGGGTGGCACGTCCTCGAGGCGCTCCCCTACGAGGAAGCGGCGCCGTCGATCGGCGCCCTGTTCGACCAGTTCCAGGGCTCGCTCCTGCTCGACGGCTACCTCCGCCGGGCCGACGTGTTCGTCGACCCCCGGTACGGCTCGTGGGACGCCGCCGCGCTGATCGTCGTCGCACGGTCGTGAGCGACGCGGGAGTGGCCGGGACGGGCCACGACCGCTTCCACACGCTCGTGCGAACGCTGCGTCAGCAGTGCCCCTGGGACCGGGCTCAGACGCACGCCAGCCTGGTGCCGTACCTGGTCGAGGAGACCTACGAGCTGGTCGACGCCTTGCAGGCCCTCGACCCCGACGACCCGGCGACGTACGCCGCCGTGGTCGAAGAGCTCGGTGACGTGCTGTTCCAAGTCGAGTTCCACGCCGTCGTCGGAGCCGAGGAGGGGCACTTCAGCATCGCCGAGGTGACCGCCGGGATCCACGACAAGCTCGTGCGCCGCCACCCCCACGTGTTCGGCGACGTGACGGCCGACGATGCCGCTACCGTCGTCGCCAACTGGGACGAGATCAAGCGGGCCGAGAAGCACCGCCGCTCCGTGCTCGACGGCGTTGCCAACTCGTTGCCGGCGCTGGCGCTCGCCGACCAGCTGATGGGCAAGGCCGCCGGCGTTGGCTTCGACTGGCCGGACGTCGACGGCCCCCGGGCCAAGCTCCACGAGGAGCTGGCCGAGTTCGACGCCGCCGTCGGCACCGACACGCCGGACCCGGCCGCCGTCGCCGAGGAGCTCGGTGACGTGCTGATGAGCGTCGTCTCCATCGCCCGCCATCTCGGCGTCGATCCCGAGCTGGCGCTGCGGGCGGCGGCGCACAAGTTCCGCGACCGCTTCGCCGCCGTCGAACAGCGGGCGGCAACGGCCGGCGTCGATCTCGGGACCGCCGATCTGACCGCCCTCGACGCATTGTGGGACGACGTCAAGGCCGCCGAACGCGGCGACGGCCCACCGGCGACTGGGGAGCAGTCGCCAGTGGGGCCGTCGCCCGACGGATGCGGGTCCGTCCCGCCCGCATCCGTCGGCCCCAGCTAGAGGGGCTCAACGGTTCTTCATTCGGAGACCCGGCCGATCCGGATGGGAGAAGATGGCGGGCGTGCGCCTGCAGTTCGCCGATCCCTCCGATCACCCGTTGATCGGCTCGCTGCCGTTCGCCACGCCGCTGGAGGACTGGGACCTGCCCCACCTCCACGGGGTGCTCGGGTTGCACCGTCACGTCGTGCGCCTCGTCGAGCTCGGCGAGGAGCACAAGCGCGTCTCCTACGTCGTCAAGGAACTGCCCGACCACCTGGCCCAGCGCGAGTACCGGCTGCTGCGTGGTCTGGCCGCCGACCGGTTGCCGACCGTCGTCGTCGTCGCCGCCGTCACGCAGCGCACCGGTGGTCGGGACGGGCTGCTGATCACCCGCCACCTCGACTACGCGTTGCCGTACCGCACGCTGCTGTCGGGGCGCGGCCTGTCGATCCCGTACCTCGGTGAGAAGCTGCTCGACGCGCTCGTCGGGCTGCTCGTGCGGCTGCACCTGGCCGG
>Ga0183260_10000744_pt1 | contig 27748 bp, 25 predicted proteins | sample AntDrymUQ4972206_2_FD_129768 | JGI IMG/M metagenome (GOLD analysis project Ga0183260, IMG submission 129768) | Polar desert sand microbial communities from Dry Valleys, Antarctica - metaG UQ497 (22.06) (version 2) (version 2) | ecosystem: Environmental > Terrestrial > Soil > Desert | place... | reverse complement strand
GGAGTCCGAACCGCCCGCGCCGCTGATCCCGGAGTCCGAACCGCCCGCGCCGCCGATCCGGGACTCCGAACCGCCCGCGCCGCCGATCCGGGACTCCGAACCGCCCGCGTCACCGATCCCGGACTCCAAAGCGCCCGCGCCTCCGACTCCCGCAGCCGCGCCACCGCCCGCCGCGCCGGAGCCCGCCGCGCCGCTGCCGCCATCGCCTTCGCCATCGCATCCCGCGCCCGCTCTCGATCCGCCCGCGGAGGTGGTGCAGCCCGTCCCGCCGCTCGCGGAGCCGCAGCACCCGATTCGCCGCATCCAGCCCGATCCACCGGCGCCGCCCGCGGCCCCCGCGGGCGCGCTCGGCGACGAGACCGAGCACGCGAGCGGCGTTCGCTGGGCGCGAAACCTGGCACACAGACATCCGCGCGTCACCCCGCCGGGGGACGTGCCGCGCGGCCCCGCGCGGGCGCACCGGTCGATTGGCAAGCGGCTGCTCGCGCTGCTCGCACTGCTCGTCGCAGCTGCGCTCGCCTACGGCGTGATCACGGTCTTCCAGCCGTTCCACGGAGCCGCGGGTGCGCCGGTGCGCGTCGAGATCCCGTCTGGCGCGGGAGCCGATGACGTCGGCGAACGGCTGGCCGCCGCCGGCGTCGTCGATTCCGGGACGATCTTCTCGCTGCGCGCGACGCTTGCCGGCAAGCGCGGCGGCTTGAGGTCGGGCTCCTACGCGCTGGAGCGCAACATGACCTACGGGGCGGTGATCGACGCGCTCAGCGCGGCGCCGGCCGCCGCCAAGGAAGGTGCGATCACGGTCACGATTCCGGAGGGCCGCTCGCGGCGCGAGATCGCGTCGATCGCGAAGGACGCGGGCGTGAATGGCGACTACCTGCGGGCCTCGCGGCGCTTCGCGGGTGCGCTGAGCCCCTATCGCTACCGCGCTCCCAAGCGCACGCGCAAGCTCGAGGGCTTCCTCTTTCCCGACACCTACGAGCTCAAGCGCGGCGCTACCGCGCGCGAGCTCGTCGAAAAGCAGCTCGGGACCTTCCGCGAGAAGTTCGCGACGGTTGACCTGCGCTACACGCGCGCAAAGAAGCTGACGCCGTACGACGTGCTGGTCATCGCCTCGATGGTCGAGCGCGAAGCGCGGATCCCGCGCGAGCGCAAGCTCATCGCGGCGGTCATCTACAACCGCCTCAAGGACGGCACGCCGCTGGGCATCGACGCGACGGTGCGCTACATCTTCAACAAGCCCAGCGGCGCGCTGACGAGCTCCGAGCTTGCCAGCGACTCGCCCTACAACACGCGCAAGCGGGCGAACCTGCCACCGACGCCGATCGGAAACCCCGGCCTGGCGTCGATCGTCGCCGCGGCCAATCCGGCGCGCGTCGGCTCGCGCTACTTCGTCGTCAAGCCCGGCAGCTGCGGTGAGCACGCCTTTGCGTCGAGCCTCGCGCGACACGAGCGCAACGTGGCGCGCTACGCGGCCGCGCGCCGGAAGGCAGGCGGGAAGTCGCCGACGACGTGCTAGAGCGCCGCTACGGCGTTCTAGGCTGGCCCGTCGGCCACAGCCGCTCGCCGGCGATGATGCGCGCCGCCGGCCTGCACCGCTACCAGCGCCTACCCGTCGCCCCCGATGTGCTCGCCGACACCGTCCGCGCGCTCGGCGCCGCCGGCTTCCGCGGCGCGAACGTGACGATCCCGCACAAGGAGGCGGCGCTGGCGCTCGCCGACACGGCCAGCGACGCCGCTCGCGAGATCGGCGCCGCGAACACGCTCACCTTCGCCGACGACGGATCGATCGCCGCCGAGAACACCGACGCGCCGGGCCTGCTGGCGGCGCTCGGCGACACGCCGCCGGCGTCGGCGCTTGTGCTCGGCGCCGGCGGCAGCGCGCGCGCCGCGGTATGGGCGCTGACCAGGGCCGGCACCGACGTGTCGGTCTGGAATCGCACCCCGCAACGATCCCTCGAGCTGGGCGTGCGCGTCGTCGAGCGGCCGGAGCCCGCGGAGCTGCTCGTGAACTGCACGAGCGTCGGTCTCGACCGTTCGTCCACGGATTTCAAGCAGCTCGCGCTTGACGCCGATGGACTTGGCGAATACACGACCGTGGTGGACCTGGTCTACAGGGCGGGCGGGACGTCGCTGATTGCGCAAGCCGCCAGACGGGGCGTACGTACCGTCGACGGCCTCGAGATCCTGGTTCACCAGGGCGCGTTGAGCTTCACGCTCTGGACCGGCCTGCCGGCACCGCTTCGGACGATGCGCGCAGCGGTTGCCGACGCAGCACCCGACCCACGTGCTCCCCAACCCAATCCCAATCAGACGACCGACAGGCGACGCTCCGGCGCCGAGTCCTGACGCGCCGAGTCCTGACGGGATCACCAAGCCGCGCCAGGTCGGCGGTTCGGCGCGCTTTCTGACCGACGTCATCGTCGAACTCGGGCTCGTCGACCACGAACGAGTGACGATCGCGAGTGACGAGGCGCGCCAACTCGGCAGGATGCCCGAGGACGTCCTGCTCGACCTCGGCGTGCTGACCTCCGACGGGCTCGCGCGCGCGGTCGCCGAGCGCCACGGCCTCGACCACCTGGACCTCGCCACCTTCCAGCCCGACGCGCAGGCGGCCAGCCTGATCTCTATCGCGGCCGCCAAGCGCTACGAGGCCGTCCCGGTCGCGTTGGTCGACGATCGCACGCTGCTCGTCGCGATGGCCGACCCGGCCAACGTACTGGCGCTCGACGACATCGTGCTGCTGACCGGCAAGGAGATCCGGCCCGCGGTCGCGAGCTGCGAGGACATCGCGGGCCTGATCTCGCGCCTGGCACGTTTGGACGGCGTCGTCGCCGAGACGGAAATGCTCGAGGCGGAGGATTCCGGCCCCGCCGAGGTCGTCGACCTGCGCGAGTCGGTCGTCGACGCGCCGGTCATCCGGCTCGTCAACCAGATCATCGCTCAGGCCGTGGAGCAGGGGGCGTCGGACGTGCACCTCGAGCCCAACGGCCGGGAGATGCGTGTTCGCTACCGCATCGACGGCGTGCTCGTCGAGTCGTCGACGGTCCGGCGCCGCATGGTGCTGGGCGTCATCAGCCGCGTGAAGATCATGAGCGATCTCGACATCTCCGAGCGGCGCGTGCCCCAGGACGGCCGCGTCGGCCTGTCGATCGATGGGCGTGAGATCGATCTGCGCATCGTGTCGCTTCCGAGCGTGCACGGCGAGTCGATCGTCATGCGCATTCTCGACAAGACCTCGATCGTCATGACGCTGGACAAGCTCGGCATGGCGGCGGGCGAGCACGAGCGCTTCGGGCGGGCCTTCCGCCAGGCCCACGGCGCCGTGCTCGTGACCGGCCCGACCGGCTCGGGGAAGTCGACGACGCTGTACGCGGCGCTCGGCGATCTCAACACGCTCGACAAGAACATCATCACGATCGAGGACCCGGTCGAGTACCAGGTCGACGGGATCACGCAGGTGCAGATCAACCCCAAGGCGGGCCTGCACTTCCACACGGGATTGCGCTCGATGATGCGCGCCGACCCGGACATCATCATGGTCGGCGAGATCCGCGACCGCCGAGACGGCGCAGATCGTGATCGAGGCTGCGCTGACCGGGCACCTCGTGCTTTCGACGCTGCACACCAACGACGCCCGCGAGCGCGATCACGCGCCTGGTGGAGATGGGCATCGAGCCGTTTCTGGTCTCCTCGGCGATCGACTGCGTCGTCGCTCAGCGGCTCGCACGGCGGCTGTGCCGGTACTGCAAGCAGCGCCAGATCATCAGCGCCGACGCCCTGCGCGCCAGCGGCATCCGCAGCCAGTTTGACATGGAGGCCTACGCGCCCACCGGCTGCGCGCGCTGCGTGAACTCCGGCTACAAGGGTCGTGTCGGCCTCTACGAGGTCTTGACGGTCTCCGACGAGATCCGAAAGCTCGCGCTCGAGCGCGCTGCCGCGACGGAGATGCAGGAGGTCGCCGTACGCCAGGGCATGCGCCTGCTGCGTGACGACGGCTTGGAGAAGGTGCGCCTCGGCCTGACCTCGATCGCCGAGGTGACACGGGTCGCGGGCACCGGCGAATCGCCGGTCGAGATCTGAGCGTTTCCGAGTCGCGCATTGCTATCTGCGGCGTACTCGGTCGCGCGCAATGGCACCATGATCGCGATCAGGCGGGGTCGGGCTGCGCTGCGCGCTCGGCCACGCTGTCGTCCCCGGCCGGGTCGTTGCCTGACGTGATCTGCGCCGGCGACGCGCCGGGCTCGAAGCCTGCGGCTCGGTAGGCATCGTCCTCGTCGAGCGTCTCGCGTTCGAGCAGCGCCTGGGCCAGCGACTCCAGCCGGTCGCGGTTGGCGCCCAGCATGCGCTTGGCCTTGTCGTAGCAGGCCTCGATGATCCGGCGCACCTCGCGGTCGACGAGCTCGTGCGTCTCCTCTGAGACCTGCACCGGCCCGCCCGGAGCGTAGTAGGGCTCCTCGCCCGGCGCGGGCAGCACCGACACGAGACCGATGACGTCGGACATCCCCCAGCGACCGACCATCTGGCGGGCGATCTGCGTCACCTGCTCGAGATCGGACTCGGCGCCGGTCGTGACGTTGCCGTAGATGAGCTCCTCCGCGGCGCGGCCGCCGAGCGCGCCGACGATGCGGCCCTCGAGGTAGCGCTTGTCATAGCCGTAGCGATCGGCCGACGGCGACTGGAACGTCACGCCCAGTGCGCGGCCGCGGGGCACGATCGATACCTTGCGCACCGGGTCGGCGCCCGGCTCGAGCATGCCCAGCACGGCGTGGCCGGACTCGTGGTAGGCAGTGCGCTGGCGGTCCTCCTCGGACAGCGTGATGTTGCGCTCGGCGCCGAGCACGATTCGCTCGAGCGCATCGGCGAAGTCGGCCATCGTCACCTTGTCATGGTCGCGCCGAGCGGCGAGCAGCGCCGCCTCGTTGACGAGGTTGCGCAGGTCGGCGCCGACCATGCCCGGCGTCGTCGCGGCGATCCGGTCCAGACGGACGTCATCGGCCAGCGGGACCGAGCGCGTGTGGATCTTGAAGATCTCCAGGCGGCCGTCCTTGTCGGGCGGGTTCACCGTCAGGCGGCGGTCGAAGCGCCCGGGGCGCAGCAGCGCGGAATCGAGGATCTCGGGGCGGTTTGTCGCCGCCAGCACGATCACGCCCTCCCCGCCCGAGAAGCCGTCCATCTCGGTCAGGATCTGGTTGAGCGTCTGCTCGCGCTCGTCGTGGCCGCCGAGGCCGCCGCCGCCGCCGCGTGCGCGCCCGATCGCGTCGAGCTCATCGATGAAGATGATCGCCGGTGCAGCTTTCTTGGCTGTCTCGAAGAGGTCGCGCACGCGGCTGGCGCCCACCCCGACGACCATCTCGACGAACTCCGACGCGCTCAGCGAGAAGTACGGCACGTCGGCCTCGCCGGCGACCGCGCGCGCGAGCAGCGTCTTGCCGCCGCCTGGTTGTCCGGACAGCAGCACGCCCTTGGGGAACGAGGCGCCGAGCTTGCGGTAGCGGTCGGGGTTCTTGAGGAAGTCGACGATCTCCTTGAGCTCGTCCTCGACCTCGTCGATGCCGGCGACGTCCTCGAACGTGACGCGCTGGTCGGATGCCTCGTAGCGCTTGGCCTTGGAGCGACCGAGGCTCATCGCACCGCCGCCGGCGGCGGCGGCGCTGCGGCGGAACAGCCAGATGAACAGCGCCACGATCAGCAGCGTCGGCCCGAAGGAGATCAGCAGCGTCGACAGGAAGCCGCGCCCCTCGTCGATCGAGGCGTTGACCTCGACCTTCTTCTCGAACAGCAGCTTCGCGATCCCGTCCTGGTCGGCGAACGTCGGCCGGACGGTGTCGAACTTCTTCTCGGGGCCCTGCTTCTCGAACTTCGTCTCGCGCCGGAACTTGCCCTGGATGACGTCGTTGCGGGCGTTGACCTCGGTCACGTTGCCGGCGATGACCTGATCGCGAAAGAACGTGTACGGAACCTTGATGCGCTTATCGGCGTCCGTCGGTAGCAGCTGGCCGGCGACGATGTTGAGCAGTAGCAGACCGACCACGAATCCCCACAGCCGGCGGCTGCCGGGTAGCCGCGGCATGCGCGGGCGCTGACTGCGCTGCGGTTCGTCGGGCTCGCGCTCGCCTTCGACGCGCCACGGCCGGCGCTCGCGAGACTCCTCAGGGCGCGTGCGCGGCGGGGTTTCGGCCATACCTGATCATACGGTCGTCCGTTTGCGTCGGATAACTCGCCGCGCAGCGCTCCCGCGGTCGATACGGCCACCAATGAGCCTGGACTTCGCCGATCTGCTGCTCGAGGTCATCGAGCGCAACGCCTCCGACCTGCATCTGACCGCGGGGGCCCACCCGACCGTACGCGTCCGGGGCCGCCTGATGGCGCTCGAGGACTACCCGATCATGACGACCGAGCAGACGCGCGAGATCGTCTACTCGATCCTGACCAACGACCAGCGCCAGCGGCTGGAGACGGACTGGCAGATCGACTTCGCCTACGCGGTCCCCAACCAGGCTCGCTTCCGTGTCAACGCCTACTACCAGCGCGCCGCGATCGGAGCTGCCTTCCGTCTGATCCCGTTCTCGATCAAGACGATCGACGAGCTCGGGCTGCCAACCGTGCTGCACGAGCTGGCGCGCAGGCCGCGCGGCTTCGTGCTCGTCACGGGCCCCACGGGCTCGGGCAAGTCGACGTCGCTGGCCGCCGTCGTGGACGAGATCAACGAGACGCGCGAAGAGCACATCATGACGATCGAGGACCCGATCGAGTTCCTTCACGGCCACAAGAAATGCATCGTCAACCAGCGTGAGATCGGCTCCGACGCGAAGTCCTTCGGAATGGGCCTGAAGTCCGCGCTGCGTCAGGACCCCGATGTGATCCTCGTCGGCGAGATGCGCGACGTCGAGACGATCCACACGGCGCTGACCGCCGCTGAGACCGGCCACCTCGTCTTCGCAACCCTGCACACGCAGGACACGCCACAGACGATCGATCGGATCATCGACGTCTTCCCGGCCGAGCAGCAGCAGCAGGTCCGCGTGCAGCTGTCGGTCGCGCTGCAGGGGATCGTAACCCAGCAGCTGTTGCCGACCGCCGACGGCGCCGGGCGCATCGCCGCCTGCGAGGTGCTGCTCGCGACGCCGGCGATCCGCAACCTGATCCGTGAGGGCAAGACGCACCAGATCTACTCGTCGCTGCAGACCGGCGGCAACATCGGCATGCAGACAATGGACGCCGCGCTGGCGACGCTCGTGCGCGCCGGCAAGATCACGTCCAAGCTCGCCGAGTCGCGCTCCTCCACCCCCGAGGAGCTGCGTCGCCTGCTCGGCGCGGACTCGTTCACGATGACATGACAGCGCGTCATTACTCGTCGCTGCGCCCAGGCGCTCAGTTCGAAACGGCCTGCTCGCGATGAGCACCTACGTCTTCAAGGCGATCGACCTCACCGGGCGCCAGGCCAAGGGCGAGCTCGACGCGGACTCCAAGCAATCGGTCGCCGATCAGCTCAAGTCCAAGGGCCTGATCGTCCTGGACATCGCCGACAAGCGATCCTCCATGGAGATCGAGCTGCCCTGGGCGAACCGCGTCAAGCTCGGCGATCTGTCGATCATGAGCCGCCAGCTCGCGACGATGGTCTCCAGCGGCATGACGATCCTGCGCGCGTTCTACGTCCTGGAGGCGCAGACCGAGAACAAGAAGCTCGGCGAGGAGCTCGTCCTCGTACGCAAGGACGTCGAGGCCGGCCTGCCCCTGTCCGATGCGCTGGAGCGCCATCCCAAGACCTTCAACCCGCTGTACGTCGCCATGACGCGCGCGGGCGAGACGGGCGGCGTGCTCGAGGAGTCACTGATCAGGATCGCCGACCAGCTCGAGGAGGAGTCGCTGCGCCGCCAGGTCAAGTCGGCGATGGCCTATCCGACCGTCATCCTGACCTTCGCGATGATCGTCATGATCGGCATGGTCGCCTTCATCGTGCCCGTCTTCGCCGGTGTCTTCGAGGAGCTCGGCGATGCCGAGCTGCCGGTCATGACGCAGTTCGTCATGGGTATCTCCAACGTCGTCACGACGAAGTGGTACCTGCTGATCATCGGCACGGTCGTGCTCGTCGTGGGCTTCATCAAGTGGAAGAAGACGCCCCGGGGACGCTCGATGTGGCAGCGCTTCCTGCTGCGGATCCCGTTCAAGATCGGCGACATCTTCCAGAAGGTCGCGCTGGCCCGCTGGTCGCGCACGTTCTCCGCGCTGATGGGCGCCGGCGTTCCGCTGCTGCAGGCGATCGACATCACGTCGCAGACGGCCGGCAACATCGTCGTCGAGGAAGCGATGGCGAACGTCACCGAATCGGTCAAGGCCGGCGGCACGATCGCCCAGCCGCTGATGGACTCCCCGGTCTTTCCCTCGATGGTCGGTCACATGGTCAAGGTGGGCGAGGAGACCGGCGCCCTGACCACGATGCTGACGAAGATCGGCGACTTCTACGAGGATCAGGTCGAGGCGTCGGTCAAGGCGCTGACCTCGATCCTCGAGCCCGTGATGATCGTGATCATCGGTGGCATCGTCGGCTTCATCGTGATCTCGATGTACCTGCCGCTGTTCAGCGTGTACGACCAGATCAAGTAGCGCGCCGCGCGCGCCGCACTCAGTGCGCCAAGAGCTCGACCCGGTAGCCGTCGGGGTCGGCGACCTGGACGCGGACGAAGGTGCCGTCATCCTGCCATTCGGTCTCGGTGAGCCCCGCCGCTTGTAGCCGCTCGCGGGCGCGCCGCACCTCGTCGCCATCGGAGAGCTGAAAGCCGAAGTGGTTGGTGCGCGGCAGATCGACCGGCACGCTGCCCTGGCTGAGGGCGAGCAGCGAGCCGTCGGGCGAGCCGAGGATCAGCAGGTGATCGTCCTCGTGCACCCGCTGGGTCATGCCGAAGTGCTCGCCGTAGAACGCGGCCGAGCGCTCGCGGTCGCTGACGGTCAGCGCGACATGGTTGAGCGGCACCGGCCGATCATCGCAGCGCGGGGTTCAGGATACGGTGACCCGATGGCGGCCACGACGATCCCCGCCCTGTTCGAGTCGGCCGTCGCGGAGGCGGGCGACCACGTCTGGCTGCGCACGGACGCCGGGCAGTGGACCTACGGCGAGGCGGCGCGGGGGTCGTCGGTGGCGAGGTCGGCCATCTGCGAGCGCAACGGTATGCGAGCGGATGTCGAATATGCCGCGCATAGCGCTGCAATGGCGACATCGGCGACCCAGTCGCCCCGCTGGGGCCAGCGCGAACGCTGGCGCAGCCGCCCTACGCCGAGACCGACGCGCCGAGAGGTGCGGGAGCCTGAACGGCTGCCCCCAGCGGCCGCGCGGCGCGGCCCCCACGGCGCTGCGCGGCGATCGGCTCGCCCGCGCAGGACAGATCGGGAGCGAGCTCGAGGATGCCCGGCAGGCGGATCATCGCGATCGCGCCGAGCAACGCCGGCAGGCCGAGCTGGAAGACGCGGTACGCGAGCACCGCGGCGGCGGCCGCGCCGAGTGGCGTCCCGTAGAGGACGAGCGCCGCGATCAGCCCGCCGTCGGCACCGCCGACGCCGCCGGGCAGCGGGATCAGCCCGCCGAGCTGGCCGAGGACGTAGGCGAGCATGAGCACGCCGAGCGGCGGCACGTCGCCGATCGCCGCGAAGGCCGCTGTGAGCGCGGCGAGGTCGAGGGCCATGTAGCCGATGGCGCCGCCGATCGCGCCGCTGTTGCCGGCGCGCACGACGCCGCGCGCGTCGCCGATGCCGTCGGCAAGCGCGGCCGATCCGGCGCCGAGCAACCGCCCGAGATGCCCTTCACGCGGCCGTGCGGCGGCACCGTGCAACAGGCGCGGCGCCACCAGCACGCCCGCGATGGCCAGCGCCGCGAGCAGCGCCGGCCCGGCGCTCAGCGCCAGCGACGGCCCACCGGAGAGGATCCCGAGCGCGAGCAGCCCACCCGCCAGGATGGCCGTGAAGAAGTTCACCGAGCTCGTCAGCACGTAGAGCGCGACGGTGCGTCGACCGAGATGCTCGACAGGCAGTCCGGTGCGCCGCAGGGCGAGTGCCCCGAGCGCGAGCCCGCTGGCGCCGCCGGCCGGAAGCAGGGCATTCGTGCCCTGTGCCGCTGTGCCCACAGCGATGCTCAGGCGCCATGGCATGCGGCGCGAGTACACGCCGCGGAAGACGGCGATGAAGGCCAGGCACGAGCCGGCCTGCAACAAGAGCCCGAAGGCGAGCCAGCCCAGCGAGGCGTCCGAGAGCCGATCGCGGACCTCGCCCAGCCCGGGCAGCGCTGAGACGGCGAGCGCGAGCCCTCCGAGGACGCCGGCGACGAGCGCAAGACGCAGCGCGAGCCGGCGGCGATCGGGGAGGAGGGAGATCCCCGCCGGCGCGCTGGTGGTCTTCACGGTCATCGGGTTCGGCTCGGTAGCACTGAAGCCACACTCCCATTTGCACGGGGGCGTTCACCATGCGGGCTCCCGGTGTCCTGGGGTACGGCCAGCCACACCATGAGCTGCGGTTTCCAGCAGGGGCCAAGACCTCGGAGTTACTGGTCTCGCCCTCCGGTCGTCGCAAGCGGCGATCTCCGGAGCTATCGGTTTCGCCCTCCGGTCGCCGCAAGCGGCGATCTCTGACCAACGTCACTTCAGGTACTGCAGGACCGCCAGCACCCGCCGGTGCCCGTCCTCGGCGGCCGTCAGGCCGAGCTTGGAGAAGATGCTCGTGACGTGCTTCTCGACCGCGCGCTCGGTCACGACGAGCTCGCGCGCGACCGCACTGTTCGAGCGGCCCTCGGCCATCAGCGCAAGCACCTGGCGCTCGCGCGGCGTCAGGCGGTCGAGCGGATCGTGGGTGCGGCGGCGGCCCAGAAGCTGCGAGACGACCTCCGGATCGAGCACGGAGCCACGCGCGCCGACGCGGCGCAGAGCGTCGACGAAGGCGTCGATGTCGGCGACGCGGTCCTTGAGCAGATAGCCGATGCCCTCGGCGCTGTTTTGCAACAGCTCGAGCGCGTAGCCCTCGTCGAGGTGCTGGGAGAGCACCATCACGCCGATCTCGGGCATCTCGGCGCGGATCTGCTGAGCGGCGCGCAGCCCCTCGTCGGTCTGCGTCGGCGGCATGCGGATATCGGTGACCGCAAGATCGGGCCGGTGCGCGCGCACCTTGCGCAGCAGATCATCGGCGTCGGAGGCCTCCCCGACGACCTCGAAACCCGCCTCCTCGAGCAGCCGCACGAGGCCGGCTCGCAGCAGGACGGAGTCCTCGGCGATGACCACGCGCATGCGCGTAGGGTCTCACCTCGAGCGGTCGACGGGAGCCGTAGCCCGTAGACGGTTCGTCAGCTGTGCTCGCCGAGCAGGCGATCGAGCGCCGCGCCGCACACGTCGTGCTTGGCCAGGAAGCCATGTGCGCCCGAGCCGATCGCACGGTCGGGGTACAGCGGATCGTCGGAGCTCGACGTCACGATCACGGCGGGGCCCTGGTCGGTTCGGGTCATGATCGCGGCGATGTCGAAGCCGTCGACGTCCGGCAGGCGCACGTCGAGCAGGACGACGTCGGGGTGCAGCGCGCGCATGGCCTCGATGCCCGCATTGCCGTCCCGCGCCTCGCCGATGACCTCATAGCCGTCGGCCTGCAGCAGCGCGCGCGCGGTCGTCCGGAACGTCGCGTGGTCGTCGACGATGAGGACGGTCGGGGACACCGTGTGATTGTCGACACAGATCGCCATGGGGCCAATACGGCTGGCAGGCACCCCCGGTGCGCTCAACCGAACCTCACGACACATGCAGACCCCATCGCGCCGGCGGCCCGGCGCTGGAACGCTCCCGTTCACACCACCCCGAGCAACCCCATCTCAAGGGAGCGCAACCAGATGCAGTCGATGAACTTTGCCGCCCGGGCGGGGCGCTGGAGCGCCAGGCACCGCAAGACGGCGATTCTCGGCTGGCTGGCGTTCGTCATCGCCGCGGCGTTCGGCGGCGGCGCCGCCGGCCTGAACACGTTCGAGTGGCAGGAGAACGGGCCCGGCGAGTCCGGCCGCGCCGACAAGGCGATCTTCGACCATTACCCGCGTCATGCCGAGGAGCAGGTGCTCGTGCAGACGGCCTCAGGCAGCGCGCGCGATCCGGGCTTCAGGGCGGCCGTCCGTGACGTCGAGCAGCGGATCGGCGGGGTCGCGCACATCAGCAACATCGAGAGCCCATACGCCGCCGGCAACGAGGGTCAGATCTCCAAGGATGGGCGCTCCGCGCTCGTCTCCTTCCCAGCTCGCGGGCGACTTCGATGCCGCCGAGGAGCGAGTCGACGCGCCGCTGAACGCCGTCGCCGGCCTGCAGAAGGCGCATCCCGACCTGCGCATCGAGCAGTTCGGCGACGCCAGCGCCGGCAAGGCGCTGCAGAAGGTCTTCGACGACGACTTCAAGAGGGCCGAGACACTGTCGCTGCCGATCACGCTGCTGATTCTCATCGTTGCGTTCGGAACGCTCGTCGCGGCCGGCTTGCCGCTGCTGCTCGCGCTATCGGCCGTCGCCGGCACGATCGGGCTCGTCTCGCTGTTCAGCCAGGCGTTCCCCGTCGACCAGGCGATCACGTCGGTGATCCTGTTGATCGGCCTCGCCGTCGGCGTCGACTACGTGCTGTTCTACCTGCGCCGCGAACGCGAGGAGCGGGCCGCCGGCCGCGAGCCGGAGGCCGCGCTGGGGGCCGCCGCCGCGACATCCGGCCGCGCCGTGCTGATCTCGGGCTTCACCGTGATGGTCGCGATGGCCGGGATGTACTTCACCGGCAGCTCGACGTTCTCGTCGTTTGCGACGGGCACGATCATCGTCGTCGCGGTTGCCATGGTCGGCTCGATCACGGTGCTGCCGGCGCTGCTGTCCAAGCTCGGCGACAAGGTCGAGAAGGGCCGCATACCGTTCTTGCACCGGCTGCGCTCGCGCGGCGGCGAGTCGCGCTTGTGGAGCGCGATCCTCGATCGAGTGCTGCGCCGGCCGGTGATCTCGGCGGTCGCGGCGACGGCGGTGCTGCTCGTGCTCGCGTTCCCGGCGTTCTCGCTGAAGACCGGCGTTCCGGGCACTGACACGCTGCCGCGCAACCTGCCGGTCATGCAGACGTTCGACCGCATCGAGGCCGCGTTCCCCGGTGGCCCGCTGCCAGCGATCGTGGCGATCGGAGCCGGCGACGTGACGTCGCCGCAGATGCGCGCCGCGATCGCCAAGCTGCGCGGCGACGCGCTTGCAAGCGGTCAGGTCCGTCAGCCGGTGCAGCTCGACATCAGCCCCGACAAGAAGGTCGCGCGGATGCTGCTGCCCCTGGCGGGCAATGGGAGCGACGATCGCTCCAACCAGGCGCTGACGACGTTGCGCGACGACCTGATCCCCTCGACCGTCGGCCGCGTCGACGGCGCCACGGCTGACGTAAGCGGCAACACGGCCCAGAGCAGGGACTTCAACGACCTGATGAAGGGCAACGCGCCGATCGTGTTCGCCTTCGTGCTGTCGATGGCGTTCATCCTGCTGCTGCTCACGTTCCGCTCGATCGTGATCCCGATCAAGGCGATCATCCTCAACCTGCTCTCGGTCGGGGCCGCCTACGGCGTGCTCGTGTACGTCTTCCAGGAAGGTCACGGCGAGAAGCGGCTGGACTTCGAGTCCACCGGGGCGATCACATCGTGGCTGCCGCTGTTCTTGTTCGTGATCCTGTTCGGGCTGTCGATGGACTACCACGTGTTCATCCTCAGCCGCATCCGCGAGGCCTTCGACGGCGGCATGAAGACCGAGGACGCGGTCGCGCACGGGATCAAGGCGACAGCGGGCGTCGTGACGAGCGCGGCGATCGTGATGGTCGCGGTGTTCGCGATCTTCGCCACGCTGACCGCCGTCGAGTTCAAGCAGATGGGCGTCGGCCTCGCCGTCGCCGTGTTGATCGACGCGACCATCGTGCGGGCGGTCCTGCTGCCCGCGACGATGAAGCTCCTGGGCGATTGGAACTGGTATCTGCCGCGCAGGCTGCAGCGGATTCCGCGGATCGTCCACGAGCCCTCGCTCGAGAGCAGGTAGAAGCACACACTCGTCCGCTCCCGGGGCCGGAGGTACGATCTCCGGCCCCGGGAAGCGACGAGACGCGTGCTGCGACACAAGCTCAGGACACGGATTACCACCAAGGTCGTCGCGATCAGCGCGGCGGCCGCCGCACTGCTCGGCACGACGCTCGTCTTTCTGATCGTGGCGGTGACCGGCCAGCGCGACGCCGCCCGCACGGCGTTCCGCTCACAGGAGGCGCTCGCGGCGGGCGGTCAGCTCGAGAACTCGATGATCACGATCGAGAACGGCCTGCGAGGTTATGCCGCCAGCGGGCTCAAACGCCTGCTCGAGCCCGTCAACGATGCGCTGCGCACGTACGACGGCGAGCAGCGGCGGCTGGCGCAGCTCGTGTCCGCCGACGCCACCCAGCAGGCGCGGGTGCGCGAGATCGCGCAGAGCATCGAGGACTACCTGGGGCTGTGGGCCAGGCCCGTGCTACGCCTCGCGAACAACGACCCCGCTGCCGCGCGCAGCCAGTTTCTGTCCAACCCGGTGGGTCGCGCACGGGTGGAGACCATGCGGTCGCAGTTTGACGCCCTCTACAAGCGCGAGCGCTCCGTCATCAAGACGCGTGAGGACCGCGCCGAGCGGCGGTCGGCGTACGCGATCGGGTTCGGGGTCGGCGGGCTGGGCCTCGTGCTGGCCGTCGCAACGGGGTTCACGGTCTATCTGCGGCGCTCCGTCGTCACGCCCGTGCTGACGGTCGCCGAGGCCACCGGCCGTCTGGCCGCGGGGCAGCTCTCGACACGCGTGCCCGCCGCGCGCGAGGACGAGCTGGGCGACCTCGCGCGCAGCTTCAACTCGATGGCCGACTCGCTGCAGCACAGCCAGGCCGAGCTCGAGCATTCCAATGCCGAGCTCAAACGCTCCAACGCCGAGCTCGAGCAGTTCGCGTCGGTCACGTCGCACGACCTGCAGGCGCCGCTGACGACGATCTCGATGTACGCCGAGCTGCTGGAACGCCGCCACGGCGCCGAGGATCCCGAGAGCGGTCCGGCGCTCGTCGACGGAATCCGGCACGCGACGACCCAGGCACGCGCGCTGATCCGTGATCTGCTCGAGTATTCGCGCGCGGGCCGCGGCCGGCTCAGGCTCGAGCAGGTGCCGGTGGGCCTCGTCGTCGAGCAGGCGCTCGAGGCGCTTGCGGGCTCGATCGAGGGGAGTGGCGCGCAAGTGCACGTCGGGCCGCTGCCCGTCGTACGCGCCGATCGTGCGAACCTGTGCCGGGTCTTTCAGAATCTGATCGGCAACGCGGTCAAGTTCACACGCGAGCAGGGCCCCGATGTGAGCATCGAGGCCGAGGCCGACGATGGCCACTGGTGCTTTTCGGTGAGCGACAACGGAATCGGAATGGATCCAGAGCAGTGCAAGCGCATCTTCGAGCCTTTCCAGCGCCTGCACGGCGAGGAGGACTATCCCGGCACCGGCATCGGCCTCGCCGTCTGCGAGCGGATCATCTCCCAGCACGGCGGCACGATCTGGGTCTCGAGCCGTCGCGGCGAGGGCAGCGTCTTTCACTTCACGCTGCCCGCTGCCGAGGCGCTCCGCGAGGACGACCGCGCCAGCGCGGCGCACGCGCCCGCGGGGGCCTAGTGGCTCGCGCCAGGAGCAAGCACTAGATGAGGCGCGCGATGAGGCGCGCGGCATGCTTCCTCGCAGTGCTCGCTGCGGTGCTGGTCGGCGGCTGCGGCGAGAGCGACAGCGAGCGCGCGAAGACGACGCCCGCCACGATGCCCGGCGGCCCGCCGGTCCGGATCGGTACGAAGAACTTCTCCGAGCAGTACATCCTCGGCGAGCTCTACAAGCAGGCGCTCGAGGCCAAGGGCTTCCGCGTCGAGCTCAAGGAAGACATCGGCAGCTCGGAGATCACCCACGAGGCGATGGCCGGTGGAGCGCTGGACATGTATCCCGAGTACGTCGACCTGCTGCTGTCGGAGGTCGCAAACGTGCGCGTGCGACCGCGCGACCCCAAGGCGGCCTATGAGGCGGCCAAGGCCTTCGAGGAGCGCGGCGGCTTCACGCTGCTCGCTCAGACGCCGTTCAACGACGCCAACGCGCTGGTCGTCAAGCCCGCCTTCGCGCGCCGTCATCGCCTGCGGACGATCGCTGACCTGCGCCGTCTTCGCCGCGTGACGCTCGCGGCGCCGCCGGAGTTCCACAGCCGCTTCGAGGGCCTGATCGGGCTCGAGGAGCGCTACGGCCTGAAGAACCTCAAGCAGGTCGTGCTGAAGATCCCGGGCCAGTACGCCAGACTCGACTCCGGCCGCGTCGACAGCGCCCGCGTCAGCACGACCGACGGGCAGCTTCAGAAGGGCAACTACGTCTTGCTCGCCGATCCCAAGCGGGTCTTCGCGGCCAACCACGTCGCACCGGTCATCAACCGCAAGGCTCTGAGCACGCACGGCACGAAGCTCAGTGCCGCGATCGACGCGGTCAGCCGGCTGCTCACGACGGGCGCGATGCAGCGGATGAACGCCGCGGTCGACATCGAGAAGCGCACCCCGCGCGATGTCGCGGCCGAGTTCCTGCGTCAGAACGGCCAGTCGTGACATCGAGTCATTGCTCGACCACCGGCGGTGCGGATTCGGAAGCTAGGCCCTCGCGATGAGCGATGTGATTCGCGTCGCGGTCTGCGACGACGCGCGCGCGGTCAAGATCTTCCTGCGCCACGTGCTCGAGGAGGAGGGCGACATCGAGGTCGTCTCCTCGACGGGCACCGGCCGTGACGTGCTCATCGACCTCGGCGAGCAGCGCCCCGACGTCCTGCTGCTCGATCTCGTGCTGCCCGACGTGCCCGAGCCGAAGGATCTCGTCCGCCGACTGCGCGAGCGCTCGCCGCAGACCGCGATCGTGCTGGTCTCCAACCTGCCGGCATTCCGCCTGGAGGAGGAGGCGCAGCGACTCGGCGCAGATGGCTGGACGACCAAGGCGCACAAGCCCGCGGAGTTGCGCGCGGTCGTACGCAGCGCCGCGCGCCCGTGCTCCTGACTCTCATGGGATGTGACCTTCAGCGGTAGGGGGAGGCGCTCAGCGCTTGGTTGAGCTGTGCGTCAAGCGAGTGTGCCGTCGGGGACCAGCCAGCGTGCGTCGAGTGCGGTGACGCCGGCAATGCGCTCGTAGTCGCGGTCGTAGTGGACGAGTTCGACTCCGGCGCTCTCGGCGGCCGCCGCGATGAGCAGGTCCGCTGGCGGGATCCCGCGATGGGCGCCGCCGGAGGCGAGCGCGAGCTGGATCTCGCGGGCCCGTCCCCACGCCGTGCTCGGCATGGGCACCGCGGCGAAGGCGTCGAGGCGACCGGCGACCTCGTGCGCGCGGGCCTCGTTCGGCGCGAGGCGGGGGAGCTCGAGGATCACGAGGTCGCAGACCAGGACCCGCCCGGCAGCGACCTGGTGGTTGAACCAGTCCGCGAGGTGAGGAAAGCGCCGGTCACGAACCCACGTCCAGACGCCGGTGTCGACCAGCGGACGATCGAGCGCCGGCGGCGCGGCAAACTCAGGCGAAACGGCGGTCCTGACGATTGGCCTCGACCTCGTGCGGCGTGCCATCCACGTCGCAGCGCACGTCGAACGTCGCTAGGGCCCGCCGTCGCCCGACCTCTCGGAGCGCCGCGTTGACCGTGGCGCTGAGCCCGGTTGTGCCGAGCTCTTCTTGCGCCAGAGCGAGCGCGCGTTCATCTACGTCGACCGTGGTGCGTGACATGTGCATCATGGTACGCATCATGACGGAGCTCGCGTGACTGCGAACGGCTCTGCGTCTCAGTTCCGGCACCTCCCAGGCCGGGCGCCCGACGCCGCTCCCGCTCGCGTCGCGGCTACGCCATGGCGCGCCAGGCGTTCTTCAAGGGCCGCGCGAACAGCCGGCCACTCCGGCGCGATCACGCTGTACCAGGCCGGGTCGCGCCAGCCGCCGGGGATCTTCATGTGCCGGCGATGCACGCCCTGCAACTGAGCGGGAAGGGCCTCCATGGCGGCGCGCGAGCGCGCATTGCGCGCGTCCGTCTTCAGCTCGACGCGCTCGCAGCCGAGCGTCTCGAACGCCCGGCCGAGCAAGAGCAGCTTGCCCTCGACGTTGGCGCCGGTCCGCCACCAGGCACGCCCGAGCCAGGTCCAGCCGATCTCGAGCCCACGATGCTCGGGGCGCAGGGCCCACGACGAGTTCGCCCTCCTCGCGTGCGGTCAACTGCGGCCAGATGCATCATTGGCCTACCAATCGCGGATCGCGCGGCGGGAAGGGGAGACGATGCGTCGAACGCCGAAGGCGTCGAGCGTTCTTCGCCGCCAACGTCGGCTCGAACCGGCGAAGGGTGGGCCGGACCTACGCCTCCGCGACCGCCACATGCCGGTCCGCACCGACCGTCAGCGATCGCCGCCCCTCGAGCAGCTCGAGCAGCTCGTTGCCGACGACTTCGCGGCGCCACCCCGACAGCGTCCGCACCTCGGGCTCCGGTGCCCCCTCGCGCAGCGCCAGGACGATCCGCTGGAGGTCTGCGCGCGCCGCGATCAGCTCGTATGCGAGCTCGCACTCGAGCGCGCGCGTGCGCACGAGCGCCTCCGCCAGCGCGATCACCGGCGCATCGAGGGCATCGGGCTGCGCTGGGCGATCGCCCTGGACCGGGATCGGGGCTCGCGCCCGCGCGCGCTCGACGGCCTCCAGGATCGCGCGACCCCGGCGCCGCAGCGTCGGCTCGTTGATCCCGCGGATCTGCTCGAGGGCGGCGACCGTGCTCGGGCGGCGCTTGGCCACCTCGATCAGCGCCGCGTCGCTCAGGACCGACGCAATCGGGCGGTCCGAGGAGCACGCGGTCTCCTCCCGCCACTCGACGAGCTCGTGAGCGATCGCGCGCAGCTTGGGGTCCAGCGAGTTCACCCGCGGCAGTCGCGCAAAGACGGTCTCGGGATCGCGGATGTCGGTCGCTGCGGCGAGCACCACGCACTCCTCGCGTGCCCAGTCCAGCCGGCCGCGCGACTGCAGCCGCTCCTGCAGCACCTCCGCCGCCGCCAGCAGGTGACGGACGTCGTCGCGCGCATACTCGACCTGCTCACCGCTGAGCGGGCGCGCGTCCCAGCGCGTGAAGCTCGCGCTCTTGCTCAGACGCACGGAGAGCAGCTCGTGCAGCAGCGCCTCGTAGCCGAGCTGGGCGCGCAGCCCCGCGAACCCCGCGGCGAGCTGCGTGTCGAAGAGGTTCGTGATCTCCGTCTGCCAGACGCGGCGCAGCAGCCCGACGTCCTGGCGACCGGCGTGCATGACGATCTCCACGTCCGGGTCGGCGAGCACGGCGGCGAGCGGGGCGGGACCCAGCGCGTCGTCGAGCGGGTCCAGGACCTCGATTCGGACGCCGCCCGCGCCGTCGGGCACGGCCACCTGCACGAGGCACAGCAGCGTGCGGTAGCGACCTTCGCCCATGAACTCCGTGTCGATACCCAGGTGCCCGCCTGCGCGCGCCATCTCTGCCAGCTCGGCAACCTGCCTGTTGCTCGCGAGGTCGGCCACGCGGTGACCCTAATGGGTCGCCGGATCCAGGACGGTCGCCTCGCGTGGCAGGCACGCCGGATCGAAGCGCTCGAGCAACTGCGCCATCGCCGGCCGCTCTCCCGGCTCGGCCAGCCCGACCGACGCCGCAAGCCGGCCGCGCACGTCCAGCGGCGACTCGCCCGCAGCGTGACGATCGGCGAGCGTCACAGCGCCGTGGCGCTTGGCCAACCGCGCGCCGTCGGCGCCGAGCATGAGCGGCACGTGGGCATGGGCCGCAGGCGGCAGCCCGAGCAGCGCGCCGAGGTGAAGCTGGCGCGGCGTCGTCTCGAGCAGGTCGGCGCCGCGCACCACCTCGCCGACACCCTGTGCGCCGTCGTCGACGACGACCGCGAGGTTGTAGGCGTAGGCGCCGTCGTTGCGGCGCACGACGAAGTCGTCGACGGTGCCCTCCTGCCTACCGAGCACGCGGTCCTCGAAGCTGATCCGCGCCGTCTCGCCGCGCAAGCGCAGCGCAGGCGGGCGCCCCGAGCGCTCGCGCTCGGCGCGCTGCGCCGCGCTCAGCTCGCGGCAGGTGCCGGGGTAGGCGCCCTCGGGCAGTGGCCCGTGCGGCGCCGACGCCGCCTCTCGGATCTCGGCGCGCGTGCAGTAACAGGGGTACACGCGAGCGTCGCGGGCGAGGCGCGCGAGCGCCTCCTCATACAGGTCCAGGCGCTCGGACTGGCGTAGCACGGGCCCGTCCCAGTCCAGCCCGATCGCATCCAGATCGGCGAGCTGCGCCTCGGCCATGCCCGGCCACACCCGCCCTGAGTCGAGGTCCTCGATGCGCAGCAGCAGCGGCGCGCCCTGCGACCGCGCGAACAGCCACGCAAGCAGCGCGGTGCGCAGGTTGCCGAGGTGAAGCGCGCCCGTGGGCGACGGGGCGTAGCGGCCGGTGAGGCTCAGCGCGCGCGCGAGGAGAACCGCGTGCCGCCGGCGGCGTGATCGCCGATCGCTGCCACGCTCACCGTCGGATGCTCACCGATGCGAACGTCGACGATCACCCCGCCGCTGACCGCCAGCTGCTCGGCCACGCGCCGGGAGGCGATCGCACGGTCTGCGCGGGTGACGCCGCTGGCCTTCAGGAAGCCTTCGAGCTCGGGACCCTCGACGTCGAGCACGTCGAGCTTGAGCTGCTCGATGCGCGCTGCCGGGGCGCTCGCTCCCGGCGCGGCGTGCAGGACGACGGCGGCGAGATCGTCCGGCACGCGGTCGGCGCGCTGGACGACGAGGTCGAGCAGCGCCTTCGCGGTCGCCTCCGGTCCCAGCTCGGCAAGCCACTCGCCGAGCCGGTCGCGACCGAGCGTCTCGCCGTCGATGCGCGCTTCGATCAGGCCGTCGGAGAAGACCGCCACCGTCGAGCCCTCGGGCATCGGCAGCACTGTCTGGCGCTGGCCGGTCGGGAAGCCGGCCCCGATCGGGGGCGCGGAGGAAGCGGTCACGGGCTCGTGCGCCGGCGGGCCGATGACCAGCGGCGTCGGATGGCCGGCGCTCGCATACGTGAGCGTGCCCTTGACCGGGTCATGGATCGCGGCGATCACCGTCGAGAAGTCGTCGGACAGCCGGCCGTCGAGTGAGCGGCCCGAGATCGAGAGCGCCTCGCGCGGAGACAGTCCCGCCTCGAGGTGGGCGCGCACCGTGAAGCGTACGAGCGTGGTCTTCGCCAGCGCCTGACGGCCGTGACCGGAGATGTCGCCGAGCAGCAGTCCGACCCGGCCGTCGGAGAGCGCGAAGGCGTCATAGAAGTCGCCGCCGGCCGCCGGTCCGTCCGCGGGCCGGTAGGCGACCGTCGTCAGCAGTGCGCCGAGGCGGCCGGGCACCGCCGGCAGCAGCGCCGCCTGGAGCAGGCCGATGTCCTCCATCAGCTTGGAGCGCTGACGCTCGAGGCGGCGGGTGCGCGCCGCGGCAAGAACCGTGTAGGCGCCGAGCGCCACGACGAGCGCGGCGAGCCCCGCCAGCGCGATCTTGATCCATGGGGGGATATCCTTGACGAGGTTGGCGACCTGCTCGAGGCCGACGCTGCTGGACTCGCTGAGCCTGCCGACGGCGGCGCCGCCGTCGCTGCGTGGCCGCGAAGCGCTCGTGCCCGAGTTCTCCTGCGCCGAGTTCTCCTGCGCCGAGTTCTCCTGCGTGATCTCGCGCGCGGGCACCTGCAGCACGGGGCCGTCCCGCAGCGAGTCGCCGGTCGGTGGCGGCCCGAGCGGGGTCGGGGTGCCCGGCGGGACCGGCTGGGTGTCGTCCTGCGTGGCGGGCGGCTGCGGCGTATCGCCCGCCGGCGGCGTATCGCCCGCCGGCGGCGGTGCGGCCGACGGATCAACGGGCGGCGGCGTCACCGTGGTGGGCGGCTGGACGCCGCTGGCCGTATCGGGTGTCTCCTTCTGGGCCAGGGAACCGGTACCGACGGACGCGCGGGAGGAAACCTCGTCCGAACTCCGGCGGCTCGCGTTCTCCGACTGCGCCGGCGCCGCGCTGTCCGGTGCCGACTCGTAGGTCTTCGGCGGTCGCGCTGTCGTGCCGGCGCCCTCCTCCTGCTGGGCGGCAGCGCCGGCGGGAATGTCTACCGGGCGCGGCTCGTCGGCGGGCGCCGGCGTCGGGTCTGAGTTCTTCTTCCCATCAGCAACCTGTGCGACGGCGGCCGGAGCCTGCGCGCGGTTCTTGCCGTTGCCGCCGCCCCACGCGGGCTGGCCGGCGAGCGCCGCGACGAGCAGCACGCACACGAGCATCTCCAGGAAAGCACGGCGTCGGGAACCACCATTCGTGGTCCCATCCGCAATTGCGCGAGCCGATCTCTCCCCGTTGGCATCCATACCCGCCGGCATCCTGGCATTGTGCCCGCGGGCGAATGCCATGTCCAGCGCAGACAGGGTGCTTCACGCAGGTCACCCTGTCAGCCCGCGCAGTGTTGGGTTGCGGGATCTCGCAGCGCTGATCGTGGCCGTTGCGGCGTCGTACGGACGTCCAGGCGCGGCGGGTACATGCGGCGGCAATTTTCGTGGCTCGCCGAACTGCGCCGGTGGACGGGATGATCGATCATCTAGCGTGCAGGGCAATGGCGAGCGATCCCGAGCAGCAGCCGGCTGAGCCGACCGAGCCCGTTGTGTGCGCTCCCTGCCGCGGGACGGGCCGGGTGATCTCCAACCTCGGCGGCGAGCGGGCCGTGGTCCCGTGCCCCTGGTGTGAGGGCAGCGGCGTGCAGATCCCGGCTCACGACGCGCAGGCGGCGCGCCGCGCCGCCACAGCCGGTCCCTAACGGGCCGCGGACGAGCGGCCGGCAGCGCTCACGACAACCCGCCCCGCGCGCCGACCGCTGAGCGTCAGCATCACGGGGAACGTGCCGGCGCGATCGGCGCGGAACGAGAACTGCGCCGGCGCGCCGGGACCGGCGGCGTCGGTGAGGCCGAACCCCGCGATCGTCGCGCTGTCGAGCTGGCGGGCGTTGACGGTCAGCTCGACGTTGTCGCCGACCCGCGCGCGGACGATCCGGTCGCGCGGCAGCGTCGCGTGCACGGCGGCCGTTACGTCGTCGCGCGCGGTCGTGGCCGGGGGCGGGGTCGTTGCGCGGTTGTCGTCGGCGCGATCGCGGCGCGGCGCGACGGCTGTCAGCACGGCGCTGAGCACGAGCAGGAAGGCCAACAGGATGGCGGCGCGGCGCAGCATCGCCGCACAGGTTGGCGCATCGCGTCCTTCATCCGTCCAGCGGTGCAGGGGTTCCGTCGTGCCCGGGCGCGGGGCGCCGATGAGTACAGCGTGCAGCCGACGGCTCGCACGACATCGGAAACACGGATCCAGGAGGGATCACATGCTGCACAACCTGCGCACCCGCGCACAGGACGAGAAGGGCTTCACGCTCATCGAGCTGCTGGTCGTTGTTCTGATCATCGGCATCCTCGCCGCGATCGCACTGCCGACGTTCCTCGGTCAGCGCTCCAAGGCGCAGGATTCCTCGGCCAAGGCCGACGTTCGCAATGCGGTCTCCCAGATGGAGTCCTGCTACACCGACGGCCCCGCCGTGCCGACCTGCCCGGACAGCGAGTCCCCGCTTGCGGACGGCGTGACGTACAACACGCCCGCGCCCACGCCGACCGCGTACGTGCTCAGCAAGGAGTCCGACAGCGGCACGACGTTCACGATCACCAAGGCCGGCACCGGCTACACCCGCACCTGCGACGACGCAGACGCGGGCGGCTGCAACGCCGGCGGCAGCTGGTAGCCGATCGGCAGCAGTTGCTGAATGCTCGCACCACGGCGGAACAAGGGCGGGCCTTCGGGCCCGCCCTTCGTCGTTCTCGGCAGTCCTGCGCGCCGACCGAAACCGGTCCGTCCTCCAACGTTGGTCTACCAGCAGGAGGAGGGCCGATGGTCGGGTCGGCCAAGGCCGACACGAACGGTGATGGCACATCGCCCCTGCCCAGCCCCCCAAGGCGGCTTCACGATCATCGAGGTGATGATCGCCATGCTCCTGCTCCTTGTCGGCGTCCTGGGCGCGGTTGCCCTGATCGACACCGCGTCGGGCGTCGGCTCCACGACGCGCAGTCGCGAAGCGGCGACCAACCTCGGCCGCGAGATCGTCGAGGCCGCCCGTGAGATCGACTACGACCTGCTGCTGACGAACACGGTGCCAGCAGCGTTGCAGGGGGTAAGCGGCCTCGAGGACGACAGGCCTGCCACACCCGGGTGGCAGATCGAACGGCGCAACACGATCTACACCGTAACCGTCGCGTCATGCGTCTACGACGATCCCAAGGACGGCGCGTTCAGCGGCGATCGCAGCAACTACTGCGGGGCCACCACGTCAGCGACGTCTGACTCCAACGGCGACGACTATCGCAAGCTCACCGTAACCTCCGTCTGGGGCGCGCGCAGGGTCCCGCTGATCGCGAACGTCGTCAACCCCGCCGGCGGCTTCGGCCCGCGGGTCACGAGCGTGACCTCCACGCCGACGGTCAACGGCGACGCGATCATCCCGATCATCGCCGGCACGACGAATATCGCGATGAATGTGGGGACGACGCCGGCGGCATCGTTGAACTGGGACGCGGGCGACACGAAGAACGGAGGTCAGCTCAGCGACCCGTCCGGCGCGACCGCATGGCCGTTCACGTGGGCGCTGGGCACGCCCGCCGACCCCGACACCTACACCTGCGCGACCGCGTTGGACTGGGTCCCCGACGCGCCCGCCTACCTGATGACGTTCCAGCCCTTCGACTCCAGCGGCACTCCTGGCGACCTGCGCACGCAGACGGTCTCGATCGACCGCTCGACGCCGTATCAGCTGTGCAACTTCGCCGGTGGACGCAATCCGCAGCACGGCGGCGTCATCGACCTGCAGTGGCGCGCGAGCCTCGAGGGCGACGTCGTCTCCTACAGCGTGTGGCGCCGCAAGCAGGGCGCCGAGCCGGCTGACAAGCTGGTCTGCGACGCCGTGCCCACGAGCGAGTGCTCGGACAGCAACCCGCCCAACGGGGACGGCGAGCTCGAGTACTACGTCAAGCCCCAGCAGGACAACTTCGCGCGGGGCAACGTTCTCGGGGCCGCCGCGAACCTCACGATCGCCGCCGTCGGCTCGGGAAACACCGCCCCGCCCGCGCCCGGCAACGTCACGGTCGAGGGCGGATCGCAGCCGAAGATCTCCTGGGATCCCTCCGTCGACACGGACGGCAACGTGATCCACTATCGCGTCTACCGCGACGGCCAGGCCATCGCCGATCGCTACGGCAAGACGTCCGACGTCACGTTCACCGACAAGGCGGCAGGCGGCGCGGCACACAGCTACCACGTCAGTGCCGTCGACGACGCGTTCGCCGAGTCGACGCTGGAGCTGGCGTTATGCCGTGCTGCCGCGCAGCGAGGCCGGCTTCACCCTGGTCGAACTGCTGATCGCGATGACCATCATGCTCGTCATCCTGAGCGCCACGCTGACCACGCTGGATGGCTTCAGCAAGCGCCATCGGCTCGAGGAGAGCCGCACGGACGCGCAGGAGGGCCTGCGCCGCGGCATGGACCGGCTCGAGCGCCAGCTTCGCAATCTCGCCACGCCGGCTCCCGGCGTGAAGTCGATCAGTCGCGCGCTCGGCACGGATGTCATCTTCCAGACCGCAGACCCGCTGAAGCGCTGGGCACGGTACTGCATCGACCCATCCGATGAACTCCTCCCCAGCGGCAGGGCGAGTCTCTGGTACCAGGTCTCCGCGGGCGTGTCGAACACGCCGCCCGCGGCGACCAGCTGCCCCCAGACGACCGGCTGGAGCTCGACGGAGTCTGTCGGCGAAGCCGTCGTCAACGCCCGCGACGGGCTCGGGCCCAGCCGGCCGCTCTTCACGTACAACTGGCCCGCGGCGGCGGAGGCGGCGGATCCGCCGGACACGTCGGCGATCACGCGGATCCGGACCGAGCTGTGGGTCGACACGAACCCGGGCGCGAAGCCGGCGGAGCAGCGGCTGACGAGCGGAGTCTTCCTGCGCAACCAGAACCAGCCGCCCGTTCCCGGCTTCACGTGGTCGCCCAATGCCCCGGGCGCGATCCTCAACGCTTCGACGACGACCGATCACGAGGGCCGGCGACTGGAGTACCACTGGTACTACGGTGCGTCACCGGGCGTCCCGGGCGGCTGCAAGCCCGGCGCGGAACCTCCAGCGAGCTACCTCGGGTCTGGAATCGTCCTGCCCGCCAGGTTCCCGGCCAACACGAACCTGCCGCAGGAGCCTCTTCCGCAGAACGTGACCCTCTGCGTCGTCGACCCAGGCGACCTTACCGCAACCCTCTCAAAGCCGGTGGGCTGATGATGACACGTGCAGATAACCGCTCCCGCCGCACGCTCGACGAGAGCGGCTCGGCGATCGTCATCGCCCTCGTCGTCATGAGCCTGATGCTCGTTCTTGGCCTGGCGGCCCTCGCGATGACCGATACACAGACGAGTCAATCTCGCCTCGAGCGCGTGCGCGAGTCGTCGTTCAACCTCGCCGAGGGCGGCCTCCAGCAGCAGAGCTTCCTGCTCGGCGGCCGGGGCTGGCCACGATTGGCGACAGACGCGCTCCCGGCTGCCTGCAACCAGAGCTCCGACCCAGCCCTGACGGCAAACCGGCGCTGCCCGACGCCGTCGGCGCTCGTCACGGCCGCCGGAACCGGGGCCTATGACGAGCCCGACTACGCGAGCGGCGCCAGTTGGACGACGTATGTGCGCGACAACACGGCGGTCAACAACAAGGTCTACACGAGCAGCGTCGACGGGCAGCGCAATGGGACGCCAACGCGGACGGGTTCGTCTGGGTGCGGTCCGTTGCGACGGTGGGTGCCAGGACCCGCAGGCTCGTCGCGCTGCTCAAGCGCGATCCGATCCCGATCCTGCTCCGCAAGGCGGTGCTCGTCGCGGGTGCCCTGACCGTCGGCCAGAGTGGCCAGCCCGGCGTCATCAGCACCGATCCCACGACGCCGCCCGTGCTGCGCTGCGCGGGTTACGGCGGAGATTGTGCGACCTACGAGCCGAGCGCCCACAAGAAGGACGCGCAGGTCTTGCCGGACGCGGTCACCTACAACCCGAGCTTTCCCAATCTGGTGCCCGCCGACACGGTCTCCAAGCTCGTCGACAGCGCGAGGGTCTTCACGAGCTGCCCGACTGAGGCGCAGGCGCAGGGGTTCGTCGTCATCGACCTGCCAAGCGACACCATCCGGTGCAAGTTCACCGGCGGCACGGACTTCAACAGTGCCACGGCGCCGGGGTTCGTCATCATGCGCAAGGGCACACTCGAGTTCGCCGGCAACGGTCAGTTCTATGGACTGATCCTGCACCTCAACGAGGCTGGCCGCAATGTGGCAGTCGGTAGCCCGAACTGCGTCGAGGTCACTGGCACGCTCAACATCTTCGGCGGGGTCGTCGTCGAGGGCAAGTGCGGCCTCTACATCTCCGGGAACGCGCGCCTGACCTTCTCCCCCAACAACATGAACTTCTCCGTGACCGGCGTCGCCGGGCTGGTCCAGAACACCTGGCGCGAGCTGCCCGCCCCCTGAGCACCTCCGGGGCTCGGAGGACGCGTCAAGACACTCGGCCTCGCGGCCGATATCTCCCACAGCCGTCGCTTGCCGTTGCACCAGACTGAGGATGTGTCCATGCCCATCGCACTGCTGCCCGCCGCCGTCTTGGGCCTGATCATCGGGTCCTTCCTGAACGTCGTGGCCTACAG
>Ga0183260_10000742_pt1 | contig 27805 bp, 36 predicted proteins | sample AntDrymUQ4972206_2_FD_129768 | JGI IMG/M metagenome (GOLD analysis project Ga0183260, IMG submission 129768) | Polar desert sand microbial communities from Dry Valleys, Antarctica - metaG UQ497 (22.06) (version 2) (version 2) | ecosystem: Environmental > Terrestrial > Soil > Desert | place... | reverse complement strand
TCAACCATGTCGTCCGGGTCAATCTGATCGCGCACGACCCGAAGAGTAGGGAGCGGAGCGCGGTAAGTCTAGAACCTTAGACAGAGCGAAAGGGTTCCCCTGATTGCGCCCGGAGGGAACTCATCATTGCCGCTCGCGCGTATGAGATTCGCTACTCCGGGGTCAAGGAGTAACCCTCGACGAGAAGTTGACGTCGCAGTTCGCGTCTACAAACGCGTTCGGTTCACGAGCGTCGGGCACATATTTTTGGGGAAAGATGCGTTTAGTGGCGCGCGTGGCGTGCCCCAAGAGACACCGACCTGCTCAACAAGAATGGTGCTGGCTGGAAGGATGTGGATCTCGATTTGGTTGCCGGTGCTGATGGTCGGCTCGGGCCGAAGTCGGCGTTGGTTTCGGTTTCGATAGCGTCGAAGTCCGAAGACGTTTGGGCGACGATCGAGGCGGCGCCGGGAGCTGTCGCTCGCCAGGAGCATGGGGCCACCGTGAGGTGAGTTTCGCCAGGAGCATGGGGCCACCTCTTCGCCAGTAATGGGGCCACCCGGGGTCCACCAGCAGCGGTGCCGCTGCCGGTCGAATCGCCGCCATCCGACCAGCGGGTCAGGAAAGGCGGCGATGGCGTTCAGGGAGGTTCGTGTGTTCGAGGTTCGAGAGGTGCTGCGGCTGTGGTTGCGCGGCGAGAGCGGCCGTTCGTCGGCGCGGCTGGCGGGGGTGGACCGCAAAACGGTCGACCGCTATGTCGGCGCCGCGGTCGAGCTGGGTTTGGTCCGCGATGGCGGCGAGGGCCAGTTGAGCGACGAGTTCGTCGGCGTGGTGGTCGAGGCGGTGCGCCCGCATCGCGCTGATGGTCGGGGGGAGGGTTGGCGGCTGCTGGTCGCCAATCACGATCTGATCGTCGGCTGGCTCAAGACCGACGACTTGACGGTGCGCAAGACACATGAGCTGCTGGGGCGGCGCGGCGTGGTCGTGCCGGAGCGGACGGTGCACCGTTACGCGCTCGAGGTGTGCGATGTGGGCCGCGGCCGGCGCGGCACGACGGTGCGCGTGAATGACGGCGAGCCGGACGACGAGTTGCAGATCGACTTCGGCCGCCTCGGCCTGGTGTTCGATCCGGCTGCGGATCGTTGCCGGGTGTGCCAGGCGTTGATCTTCACGCCGGTGGTGTCGCGTTACACGTTCGTGTGGCTCACGTTCCGCCAGACCATCGACGACGTGATCGCGGGGTGCGAGGCGGCGTGGGTCTTCTATGGCGGCGTGTTCGCCACGGTGATCCCCGACAACATGAAGACGATCGTCGTCGGTGCCGACGCGCTCGAACCCAGGTTGAACCAGGCGTTCGTCGAGTACGCGCAGTCACGTGGCTTCAACGTCGACCCGGCCCGGGTGCGTTCCCCGCAGGACAAGCCTCGTGTTGAGCGGACCGTTCCGTTCGTTCGCCAGTCGTTCTTCGCCGGCGAGTCCTTCGTCGATCTCGTCGACGCGCAACGCCGCGCCGAGCAGTGGTGTCGGGAACGGGCCGGGATGCGCGTGCACGGCACGATCCAGGCGCGGCCGGCCGAGGTGTTCCGCGTCGAGGAGCAGCCCCGGCTCGCGGCGGCGCCGACGGCGGCCTATGACGTGCCGATCTACGCGACGGCGAAGGTGCACCGTGACCATCACATCGAGGTTGCCAAGGCGTTGTATTCGATTCCGGGGAACCTGATCGGTTCCCGGGTCGAGGTGCGCGCCGACCGGTCGTTGGTGCGGGTCTTCGCCCGCGGCCAGCTGGTGAAAGTGCATCCGCGCCAGGCGCCAGGGCGCCGCTCGACGGACCCGAACGACCTGCCGTCGGAACGGACCGTCTACGCGATGCGCGATCTCGACGCGCTCCGCCGACTCGCCGCCGGCCACGGCGAAGCGATTGGCGCGTACGCGGCCGCGTTGCTCGACATCCCGTTGCCATGGACCCGGATGCGGCAGGTCTACGCGCTTCTCGGCCTAGTCAAGAAGTGGGGCGCCGACCGTGTCGAAGTCGCCTGCGCCAGCGCGTTGGAGCACGAAGCCGTCAGCGTCGGGCTGATCGGCCGGATGCTCGAACGCGGCACCGAGCACACGACGATCCCCCCGGCGTTGCCCGGCACCGTCATCGCGGGCCGGTTCGCCCGCGACGACGACCACTTCGCCGTCCGAGATAAGCCCGAACAGATCGTCGCGGCCGCGTTCGCGGCCGCGCTCGACGAGGACGCCCGATGACCGCGCCGACGGTCACACCCGAGCTCAAGGCGTTGCTGCGCCGCGTGAAGCTCGGCCGCTGTCTCGACACCCTGCCCGAACGGTTGGCGCTCGCTTCGACCGGCGGGATGGGACACGCCGAGTTCCTCGAGCTCGTCCTCGCCGATGAGGTCGCCCGCCGCGAAACCACTTCGGCGGATCGCCGCGGCCGCGCCGCGGGACTCGACGCGTCGATGACATTGGACCGCTGGGACGACACCGCCAAAGTCACCTACGACCACGCCACATGGAACGAGTTGTGCTCGCTGCGCTTCATCGACGGCGGCCACAACGCCGTGATCATGGGCCCCGTCGGTGTCGGCAAGACGTTCCTGGCGACCGCGCTCGGTCACGCCGCGGTGCGTCGCCGCTACACGGTGCACTTCGAACGCTGCGACCGACTCCTCAAACGGCTACGCGCCAGCCGGCTCGACAACAGCCACGACGTCGAGATGCGAAAACTGCTGCGCGTCGACCTACTCATCGTCGACGATTTCGCGTTACAGGCCCTCGACGCGCTCGACACCGCCGACATCTACGAACTCATCGTCAAAAGACATCGCGTCGCCGCCACCGTCGTCACGTCGAACCGCGAACCGATCGAGTGGCTCGCCCTGATGGCCGACCCGCTGCTCGCGCAGTCCGCGATCGACCGGCTCCAGTCCGCCGCGCACGAACTCGTGCTCGACGGCGAGTCCTACCGCCAACGCCAAAAGCCCGGCGTCACCGACGACTCGCTTGACTCCCCGGCACCCACGCGGCCATCATCACGCCGCCGACGCTGACGACCCCAACGTGGTCCCATGCAACTGGCGAAGCGGTGGCCCCATCACCCTGGCGAGCGACACGTTCCCGAGCGACGCACCACGGCTTCCGGCGGCGAGACCAAACATCGTCTGCACCGCCTCGCGGTACACACCGGCCTCGCGATCTGCCGCGGCAGCGCGTTCAACGCTTGCACTCGTGATCGTGGTTCGCTCGGCACGACCGCGCGAGCGACCACTGCGCGCCAAGGTCATCGCAAACCAGAACTCAGGGGGCGCCGCATTGATCAGTACTTCGCTGCGCGCGACGCGGTCATCCGGCTCATAACCCTGATCGACGATCGCAGATAACGAGTCGTGACCTCCCGCGTCTTCCACTAATGGCTAACGACTTTCCCGCCCAGCTGTCTGCCCGCCGTCCTCAGCGTCGCGGCGACGGTCATCGCGCAATGCCCGAAGCACCATGGCGACGTTGAAGATATCCACGGCCAGTCCTCGGCTAGCGGATCTGTGAGTTTGCGCGTCGTCGCGCGAATTGTTCCTTCGTCGCCGATGGCCTCGACGTTGCTGAGTCTCTGCTTGATGGCATGCATCTGCTCGGCGGTCGCGGCGGGAAGGGACGTGTCGTCTATGAACGGCCGTAGCCCGACGAAGTGCGAGATGCCGGCGTTGAAGAGCCGCTTTGGATCGGAGCAGCGCTCGCCGCGAGTGCGTAGACGGCTAGGTCGCAATTTTCGATCAGATAGTCCAAATGCATTCAGGTCGCGCTCCGTCGGCCTCTTAGTATGTCCGTTTGCATAATCTGCAGTTGCCGGCACTGGGGGAGTCGGTCGTCGTTACGATGGACATCCGTCCGGCTCCCCCAGTGCTGCTCCTCGGAGTGGCCCCGCTAACGATGGGGCGCCCACGCCGAAGACCTATGACAGGCGGCCTCGTTGGTCCATGCAAGCGTGTTACCACCATCGAGGTAGGCGACGCCCCGGCGCGACGAGTCGGTTTCGATGGCGAAATGCTCGCAAAACCGGGGGACCTCCCGGAGTGTGCGCTGCGCGCCAACAGAGGCGGCGTCGGGAGCTCGGTTTTCGCCCCACACTCTTGACCCTCTCCCCCCGGTGTGGTCAGATAGCGGTGGCTGGAACAAAGAAAAGGGGGCAACGTGATGAGACGGATCCGTATGCTGGTCGCGTGGTTGATTATAGCTGTGGGGCTTGTCGCCGGCACTGCCGGAGTTGCGCACGCCGTGAGCCTCACCGGCTGTTATATGGGCCGTGGCTCGATCGGCATCGGTACCGATCCCGACGGCAGCAGCTATCAATTTTGCGACGGCGGCGTTTACGACGGTGAGCGCATCGGGTAGCCACTCATCGAGCGCAAGCGCCTGCGCAGGAGGGCTTGGGGGCACCTCCGTCGAATGACACTTAGGTTCTCCTAGCGATGAGGTCGGGCCAGGCTCATGATTAACCAAGCAGCGACTCTCGAGGCTCTAAGCGTCGCGGTCGCTGCACGCGTACCTGTCTTGCTTTGGGGCGCGCCCGGAACGGGCAAGACGTCGGCCATCCGCGCCTTGGCGGCAGCGATCGGCTGGCCGTGTGAGGTCGTCATCGCGGCGATCCGAGAGCCCTCCGACTTTGCCGGACTTCCGGTTATCACCGACGGTCAAGTGCGATTCGCACCGCCACAATGGGCCGATCGACTGGCAAATCATGGTCACGGCATTCTCTTTCTCGATGAAATTTCGACGGCCCCGCCAGCCGTGCAGGCCGCACTTCTACGCGTCGTGCTCGAACGCGTGGTGGGGGACCTTGTGCTGCCCGAGCAAGTCGTGGTCGTAGCTGCGGCTAACCCGCCCGAACTTGCCGCCGACGGGTGGGACCTGTCTCCGCCGCTAGCCAATCGTTTCTGTCATCTCGACTGGGAGTGTGATCCGCAAGGGCTTGCCGTAGGGCTAACCAGTGGGTGGCCCGCGCCGATCGTGCCCTTGCTGCCAGGCGACTGGGAGATGCACCTGCCCTATGCAAGAGGGCTTGTGGCCGCCTTCATGTCGTTGCGTCCGATACTTGCCTGCGTGCCGCCGACGGATAGCGTTCGTGGGGGACGAGCTTGGCCTAGTCCACGAACGTGGGAAATGGCGGCGCGCCTGCTAACGGCAGCGGAGCTCGCGGGCGCTGGCGATGGCGTACGAGCATCGTTGATTATCGGGTCCGTGGGCGAGGGCGCGGGCGTTGAGTTCCTCTCATGGGTAGTCGAGATGGACCTCCCTGATCCCGAAGCCGTCCTTGCCGACCCGGAATCGTTCGCAGTGCCAACCCGCGGCGATCGCGCGCACGCGGCGCTAACGGCGATCGCCGCCGCCGTGAGTCGTAACCCGACGCTAGACCGATGGGCGGCGGCATGGCGCGTTCTCGGGAGGGCGGGCGAGAGTGCCCCAGACGTCGCCGCGGTCGCAGCTCGGATGCTTGCCCGTTGTCGACCTGAGCACGCCCCTCTGCCTCCCGAAGTAAGGGCCTTCATGCCGCTTCTGCGTGAGGCGCAGCTGCTGGAGTGAGCGACAACTTGATTCCTGACGCCCGGCGTCGCGTCGCCGCCGCGCGCGTGTGGGCGATCGGTCGCTTCCCATATCTGGCAGCCGGCCTGTTCGCCTCAACGGTAGTGCCGGTGCCCGACATCAGCGCGGTCGCCGTCGACCGGTCGTGGCGGCTCTATATCGACCCCGTGTTCATCGAGTCTTGGACGGTCGAAGAACTGGGAGCTGTGCTGTTGCACCACGCGGGCCACCTGCTGCGCGAGCACGCTGACCGAGCGCAGGCCAGCGGCGTAACGGAGGACACGATGGCCCGGTGGCTTACTGCATGTGATGCTGAGGTCAACGATGACCTCGACGAAGAAGAGTTGTCGCTTCCGTTCGACATGGTCCTGCCCGACGACCTGGGCGAGGTGGCAAACCGCCTCGCGGAGGAGTACTTCCACCTCACGATTAGCGACGCTCGCTGCGACCATGAGTGCGGCAGTGGCGCGCATGGGATTGTCCGTTCATGGGACGCATACGACGAGCCGGGTGGAATCTCCCCTGACGCGGCGCGACTACTCCGGTGTCGGGTTGCGAGTGACGTCCTGAGCTTCGGTCGATCCGGGGTCGGGAGCGTGCCGCGTGGATGGGAGCGGTGGGCAGAAGGAATTCTGCAGCCTCAGGTGGACTGGCGTCGCCTAATGGCGGCCGAGCTCCGGCGCGGACTTGAGCACGTCGCAGGTGTGATCGACTACACGTACTCAAAGCCCTCGCGCCGGGCATCGGCCGTCGTCGACTTCATCTTGCCTGCAATGCAGCGAGCGCTGCCGGAGATAGCGATCGTGTGTGACACGTCTGCAAGCATGAGTGACCATCAACTTGCGCAAGTGCTAGCCGAGATCGAAGGACTCTTGCGTACCACCGGACTTGGACGGCGGCGACTAAGAGTCTTGTCGTGCGACGCGGCCGTCGGCGCCGTGCAGCGAGTCGTCTCGGCCCAACAGGTGCACCTATTCGGCGGGGGCGGAACCGACATGGCCGCAGGCATCACCGCCGCTATCCGGTTACGTCCGAAGCCGGCCGTGATAGTTATCCTAACCGACGGCATGACTCCCTGGCCGATAGCACCGCCGCCGGGGGGCCTCCGGGTGATCGTGGGATTGATCGGGTTTCACTTGGTGCAACCTCCATCCTGGGCAAAGACGGTGAGGATAGAGCCGGCGGCTAGATCCAGCCGAGCGTCATGAGCGGCGCGTCGATCGAGTCGGAGCAGTGGTTGTCCGCGTTCCGCCGGTTGGAATGGGTTCCGGCCACCTATGCAGTTAAGGCGAGCGACGAGGGCGCGACAGTCCTTCTATACGCAATCGACGAGGCACTGCTGTGCGGTCATGAGTACGTCGGAAGTGAGCATCTGTTTGCTGGGGCGGTGCGGACAAGTGCCGCCGTCGTGCGGTCGCTCGGACGGTTAGTGCCTATTCGAGAAGTTATAGCTGAAGCGCTGCGGGTTTCCAACCGCCTCGTCGAGATCACGCCAGCCGATCAGATAATCATTTGTGGTAAACGCGAGGATCCTCAGGACTTGGTCTGGCAACGCGTTCAGGCCGCCGTCGCGCACCAGGATATGTTTCCGCTTACGCCGCGCGCCGAACGAAACATTGCCGACGCGCAAGCGTTGGCGCGGCAGTTCGGAAACGGGCGCTTCGGTGCCGAAGAAGTCGTGGCGGCGGTCTCACGCGACGGCGGTGCAGTTGAGAAGGCGCTAACCGCCTTCGGCTCGGCGAGGGAGGAGGCTGCCACCTTCATGCTACGCCGTCGGGAATGGGGATCGCTGTTGCGGCTCGCCGACGAGTCGAGCGATACCCCACCCCAAGGGTTGGCCGGTGTTGATAGATAGGGCGAGTTCAGGCGGTGACCTCACCGATAATGAGGACCCGTCCGAACTACCCACCGCGCTTCAAGCCGGCGAGGTGACCGACTGTTGGCGCGCGAACTATTCCGTTCGCAGGGCCGCCACCAAGTCGGACTCACTAACGCGTTGTCGACCCAAGAGAAATACGACAGGCAGTGTCAGCCCAGTCACGAGGGCGGCAGCGACAAGCAACGTCGAGTCGACTCGCGCTTCGACATTGTAAATTTGGCCGAATGCGAGTTGCGCGAGCGCTCCAACCGCGACACCGAGAACTGCGGCCAATACTAACGGTGCGGCCATAGCGCCAGTCTAGGGTAGCTGCCACGACCGCGACGGGACACCTACACACGTTAGAATCGCGCCGAGACGACGACGCTCCCAGAGGCTGTCCCATCCCGTTACGACGAGAGCGGCCACAGCGAGAACCAGCGCGAGCACCGCACCGCCCTTGAGTATCGCTAGACCTCGAACTTCGCTGTCAGCGACCACACGAACCTCTCGTTGCAGCGAGGATCGCTGCCAATCTTTGTGCCAATCTTTTCGACCGTCGATCGAGGAGGAAGCAGATGATCTTTGTCGGAGTGGACTGGGCCGAGGCCCACCACGACGTCTACGTGGAGAACGAGGACGGCAAACGGCTCGGCGGCGGTCGACTGCCCGAGGGGGTGGATGGCATCGCCCGCTTCCACGAACTCGTCGGCAGCCATGTCGAAGAGCCCGCCGAGGTGGTGAGCGGCATCGAGACCGACCGTGGTCTGTTCGTGGCCGCGTTGGTTGCCGCGGGCTATGAGGTCTACGCGGTCAACCCGATGTCGACGTCGCGCTATCGCGACCGGCATTCGGTCAGTGGCGCCAAGTCGGATCCGGGTGACGCCAAGGTGCTGGCCGACATGGTCCGCACCGACCGCCACAACCATCGCATGATCGCTGGAGACAGCGACGGCGTCGAGGCGGTCAAGGTGCTGGCCCGGGCCCATCAACGCATGGCGTGGTCCCGCGGTCGGCAGACCAACTTGCTGCGCTCGACGTTGCGGGAGTTCTATCCCGCTGCCCTGGCCGCGTTTGATGACCTGGCCAGCGGCGACGCGCTCGAAATGCTGCGGATCGCGCCGACACCGACGCTGGGCGCGGGCCCGTCTCGCTCCAAGATCGCCGCGGCGCTTCGTCGCGGCGGCCGGCAACGCCGTGTCGATGAACGCTCCGTCGAAATCCAGACCGCGTTGCGCACCGAGCAGCTACAAGGCCCAGCGGTGGTGGCCACCGCCATGGGCGCGTCGGTGGCGGCCCGCGTGGCGGTCATCGCCGAGATGACCGCTCAGATCGCCCTTTTGGCTGGCGAGTTGGAAGCGGGTTTTGAGCAGCACCCGGACGCCGCGGTGGTCCGTTCCCTGCCAGGACTAGGGACCATCCTCGGCGCCCGGGTGCTCGGCGAGTTCGGCGATGAGCCGAACCGCTATGCCACCGCCAAGTGTCGCAAGAACTACGCCGGCACGTCACCCATCACCCGGGCGTCGGGAACCAAGCGTGTCGTGTTGGCCCGCCACGTCCGGAACCAACGCCTCGCCGACGCCGTCTACCTGTGGGCCTTCGCCGCGCTCCACCGCGTCACCAGGCGCCCGTCGCTACTACGACACCCGGCGAGCCGCCGGCGACGGCCGCCACCAAGCACTACGCGCCCTCGGCAACCGCCTCGTCGGCATCCTCCACGGGTGTCTCGCCCACCACACCGTCTACGACGAAACCATCGCCTGGGGACACCGCACGGCAGTCGACATCAACGCTGCCGCTTGACAGTTAGAACCGTGGGATGTCTAGTTGCGTTTGCAGTTTGGGTTGCAGAGCCGCACTCGCAGGGCCTCGTCGCTCGACACGGTCAGGTAGTGATCTCGACCCCGACGGCTTGGGCGACGGGGGGTCCAGACATCGGCTGCGTCTGGTGGTGTCTGAATCGAGACGACGAGCGCGTAGCGCGCGCCAAACTCGGACCGATCACGATTCGGCTGGTCCTTCCACCAGTCTCCGACCGGATAGACGGCGACGATGTCTCGCTGCGCGAGTTCGGCTGCCGTGCCGGTCAAGGTGTCGGCGTGCAAAGAGCCCTTGTTGCGGATGTTGGCGCCGAGCAACCATCCCGCCTCACCGACCGCACTGACCTTCGCAGGCGTTCTGCCAAGGCGTCGCCGTAACCCCGGACGAGTTGCGCGATGTCGGTTTGAGCCTCGAACGGCGATGAGTCCTTGAAGTTGTCCATGCGAAGCGACAAACGGACGATGTCCCACGCGGCGTCAGCTGCTCCCGAGGTTCGGCGCGGCGCGGGCCGGTCGGACGACGTGTGTCGGAATTCATCGGCCAGCACTCAGTGCTTCTGTTACCCTCAATCGCAGGGTCGCCTGCAGATGGCTGGCCGCTCTCTGGGGGTTTCGCAATGGTCAATCACCGTTGGCTGCGCCGCACCATTCTCATGATGACGTTGGCCCTCACGGTCGGCGTGCTTGTCGGCGGCGCGGTTCATTCGAAGCCGGTTGCCGCAGGCGGGGAGACGGTCGAGGATCGCATGGACGCACTCAAGGCGGGGCGCCCTTTGACCGGAGCCCCGCCCCGTTCGGATCTCATCGTTTGGCGCGGCACGAACTGTCAGAACCGCGAACTGTACGTTCGACTCAACTCGAGTTCATCCGACGCGGCGAAATCTGCACTCATACAAACCCTCAACGACGCGACGTGCACGCAGGTCGCGAGTCCGATCGCGACGGAATCGGCGGGCGTTAGCCCGCTCGTTGTGAACGCCGGATATATCGCGACGTCGCACACGCTTCAAGACATTGTTCGAATCGACGTGGCGTGGTTCCGAACGTCGACGCTGCGCTCGTTCGACGGCACCAAGGTGTGGCTCGACCCGACACTCGGGAAACAGATCGCTTGGCTAGACGGCGGGCCGGGTTGGTGGCCGACTAAGACACCGCCGCACTACTACTACGCGAACTTCGATTGCCCAACGACCGGCTTCTGCTCGGAAGCAGCGACCATCGTTGAGGGCTCTTTCCACACCGACTTTCTTCACTGCAACGCCATCAACCAAGACATTCGACTGGTGACCGACATCTACGCCTACGACCTCGGCGATCGGACAGTCGAGTTCTATAAGTACGGCTCGTGCCCCGGCGTCTACAGCGCCACAGGCGACCGGTTCCAAAGCGACAGCGGAGGCTACGGCGGCCAGACTGCCGGGGCGCTTTACACGTGTGCGCAGCCGCCCGGAAGTAATCCGCCGAGGGACGTTCCGTGCGACAAACAGCTGCAGTAATTACAGCCGCGCTCGGGCTTTGCGTCATGAGCTTCGCCGGCTGTGGCAGCGGCGAGGCAGATTCGACGGATGCGATTGCACGCGTGTTGGTTCGAGCAGAGGGCTCTAGCCACGACGGGAACTCGAGCACGCGGGTGACCCCAGAGTTTCAACCCGAGAATGCGTGGCAGGTTGACTGGAAGCTTCGCTGCGATGACGATCGCCACGATGACTTCGATCTGGCGGTTCTCGACCGCGACAACGCGATCGTTGCTCACGCAACCTCAGACCGCTCGCGCGATTCGGGGCGATTGACGGTGGCTCTGGCGCCGGAGAACTTCAGACTCCGAGTGACGAGCCGGTGCACGTTCTCCGCGGACGCGAGCGAATCGCCTCAACCCGGCTAACCCTCGGCTCTAACCCGCTGGCTGTTCGACATGAGATCGGCGCTGCGCGAAAAACCGCCGGAGGGCGACCCCGCTGAGAATCAGGCAGATGAGCGGTGGAATGTAAAAATACCCGTACCCGCCCAGGAGGCCAGCGAGCAACCCGCACGAGGCGAGAAGCCAGCGACCCCGATACCACGCGATTGATGCGATCCACAGGCCGGGAATGGCAACAACTTGTAACGCAACCAGTGCTGCGCCGATGTCATAGCTACTGAGCGAAAAAAGCCAATAGTCCCAGCCAGTCAAAAAGAGTGCGAGCGCGCCAACAACGATCGCCAGGGGATCCGTTCGATTCGTCCGGCTCACGCCTGCACAGTACGACGTTCTCCGGACGTCCGCGCATGATGCGACCGCTGCCAACAGGCATGTCCCGGTTATCCGCCAAACTCATCTGAGGAACGCACGGCCGAACCCGACCGGTCGCCGCCTAGCCTCGGCGAGGTGCCACACACACCAGGAATCGAAATCCTTAGGGCCTGGCGCCAAGCCGGCGAAACAGGCCGCATTCACTACATGATCCGAACCCACGACGGCCAGGAGCGACGGCTCTTCTGCCAAGACGATTCCGCCCTAGGAAAAGTGTTAAACGCGGCGCTCCTTGCGCGGGGCTACACGGGCCCTAAGTCAGCGGAGGAGCACTAGCCCCCCTCGTTCGACACGATGCACTTCGTGTGAGCTGGTCCCCGAACAGAGCGGCGTGGCTGTCTGTCGGCGGACTGGAGCGGTCTCCGTGATTGATTAGACCGTCCAGTCGTACCGGCTAGCGCGCCCGGGCCATCGACAAACCCCGATAGAAGGCGGACACTGACGATCGTGGGAGTCTCGTGTGTTACTCGAACCGATCCCGCCAGGGGACGCCCCAGAGCCGCGCCGCTTCCGCCATGGCCTCGATCCACGAAGAGTCGTGGCGATCGCGATCGAGCGCCCGGAGGAGGGTGCGATGAAAACCCCGCTGCATCTCTGCGAGGAACTCCGGGTCATCCAGCACCGCGAGGTCTGCCTTCGCCTTCCGTTTCCGCTGCGCCGGGTGCGGCTCAGGCGAAGCGGGATATATCGCGATTAGATCACCGATATCGACGTCAAGCGCGGAGGCGAGCGCCGCTAACTGCTCCTTGGTGGGGGTCGCCTGGTTGGTCTCCCAAGTGCTGTACACACCCTGAGCGAGGGGACCGCCTGATCGTGAGCCGGTGAGTTGGCCCGAGACCTGCTTCTGTGTCAGTTCGCGCATCTCGCGCAACCGTCGAAGTTCCCCGCCAAACGTGGTCACCGCGTTCAGCGTACGCCTGCGATATCGGAAGTGCACCAGGGCAATCGGGGTGCGTATCGCGATTTATCCTTTACATCTCGCGATATGCCGTCATATAATTACATGGTTGTGATATACGAACCTCAGGTTGGGTCTACGCGCACACCGTGGGTAGAAGCCAGACCCGGCCCTGGGCCGGAGGGAGGTTCGTGATGCCTCGAGAACGACGGCCTAAAGCCCCCACACCTGAGATTCCGAACGCTGAGTCCGAGCCGACCGAGGTCCCCCCGACGCGTGTATTTGTGGCACCGCACGGCGAGGGGTCGTTGCGACTCGAGGCACTGCCACACGGCGTCGTCGCCAGCTGGCTTTCGCGGATGACGTTGCGCGCCTTTCTCGAACGTCTCGGTACCGAAGATGAACTCGAACTCGACGTCAGCCGATCGTCGCCGTCGAGCCCACTGCTGCCGCTCGGGCGGCTACGTGATCCTGCGTCCTTAAGCGAAGCGGAAGCTGGGTCAGTCTGCCTGGTGCGTGCAGACTTCGATGACGCGGCGGTTGCTTGGGAGCGCGTCTCTGAGGACAAGGCTTACGTTGCCGTGATAGGTGAATCCTGGCGATCCGTCGAGCTGTACTTGGCACGCTTCATCCCTGCGAGTCAGATCGACACTGTCGCGGACGAGATCGCAGAGTTCGCCGCGGCGAGCTAAAGGTCGCTCGCGCCAACAGCGATCGCGAGCCCTATAAGCGCCGTACCGACGCTTATCCACCTCGACATGGGCATGGTCCATCTTGCGACAGTCATCTCGGTCCCCGGTACAACCCGGTGGACCCAGGCCAACGCAAGGAACGAAGCAAACAGCAGCCCGACTGACGTAAGTGCTGTCGGTTGCAAAAGCAGGAAGAGACCGAGGATTGCAAGGAGCAGCGCCGACGCCATGGCGAACGGTTCTCCTGAACTCTTGGTCCCTTCCCACAGGTCCGCCGCGTGGGTAGAAGCATCGGCTACGCCGCGAGCTTCCAACTCGCGGGTCATCGTGTGGATAAACCACTGCTTCCCGGAAGGCATGAAACCTGGCTGTGTACTCAGCAAGAGCGACAGGACAAACGGAGCTACCTTCGTCGTGAGTTCCGAGACGTCCATTTAGGGCGTGTCGCACGACACGCAGCAGGTCGGCCCGTCCATGGTGAGCGCATCCTCTTCGAGACCGACCTTCGACTTGGTCGTAAGGATCGTTGGTGTCGCGGTCACGGGTCGATCCGTCCGGCGTACGGGCGTGTAATGCGACTTCGGCTGGCGCTTCTTGCCAAATTCCGGCGGTAGCGGCAAGGCCTCAGACTCGTAAAGCTGCTCGCCGTCCTGGAACACGAGCGGTGATGACGCTTCGATCGTCTGGGTAAGGGCGACCCACCGCGTGCCTGAGACTGCCATGTTCGTAACGAGCACATGGTGCCGGACCTCGCAGTTCACGCTTGCGAAAGGCTCCGGCTGCTCAGCCTCCATCCGGATCATGCACAACTTGTCAGGGTGCGTCCACTCGCCCGGCTCTAGCACCGGCGTCGACGGAGACACGTGCTGGCCTGACCCAGCCCTCCTCTTCTGCCCTCTTCTGGAACTCAATACCTTCCTCCTCCCCAGCGAGTAGTCGCACGAGCGATGCGAGCTCGTCGAGTTCATTGACGTCGCCAACGATATGGACAACAACCGCATCGCGTTTGCGCGTGAGCGGCGGTTCGATTCCGACCGCCCACTTGTCAGAGTCCACGCGCAACAGCGCGTAGCGGAACTTGTCGCCCGTGAGCCAAGGTCGGCTGCCACCATCGGAGGTCCACTCGCGGAGACAGCCCGTTCCTTCGTCCCATAACACGGCGGTCGATCTTGTCGAACGTATGCCCGACGTCACCTGATGAATTCGGGCGTCGGCCTCCCTCGGTGACATACGTGTCTGCACGGCGACATGCACTACGTCGTCGGAGCGGGTGATCTGTGTGACTCCCTCGCTTGCGGGACTCGCGTTGGGGAGTGGACCGTTCGGGTCCGCTGGGAGCGGGTCTACCGCGACGAGGTGGCGCACTCGTTCGAGCATCCCAGCTAACGACGGGGACAGACGGTGCGTCCGAGATGAGCCGGTCTTGCGCAGCCCGAGCGCGCGCACGGTGCCCCGCGCCTTCGGGGGTTCGCCGATCGTCGAACGCACGAGCGTCACCCTGACCCGAACGGGCTGTCCGAAATCCAAAGTCTTTGTCACTGAGCGCCTCTCGATGCGAAGGCTACGTGGAAGTTGGGGACCGAGCTACCGCGGCGCGGCGAGGTCAGTTGAAAGTAGGCGCTACGCGCCGCCAGCCGTTTTCGTGAGTCGCGGATGAGCTGGTGATCACGAGGCCCGGGTCTACGACAGGAACTGCACTTCGAGGCCGAGAACCGCCGCAGCCAGCAACGCTGCGTTGAAGGTTCCGATGACTAGTCCACCCAACCGGTCGGCAGCGGTCTTTAGCGTGCCGAAACTCGATAACCAAATCCCGAACACCAGAAAACCCGCGATCGCCATCGGAGTCCACGCCGAAGTCTCCCAGCTTGCGTCCACGAGCTTCTGCACAACTTGCCAGGCGGTAGTGACTACCCCGGCGGCCAAGGGAAAGTTGGTCAGAGCCTGGACCGTGAGGAGATCGGCCAGAGGCTTCTTCGGGGCCGCTCCGTCTGGGCTCGAATCGAGCGGATTATCGGCCGAAACGGCGTCACGGAAGAGCGAGATCATCCTTGACGGCTCATGCGTCTTCGATCGAAGCTGTCGGGGCTGTGTCCTTGACGTTCTGTGCGGCGCGGCGGGCATTCGACTTGGAGTCGAAACTCTCGCCGCTGCTGCCCACCTTCTCGCCGTTGTTGTCCTTGAGTCGCCAGCGGTACTTGCCAGCACCATCTGCGTATATCTCGAACTTTGCCATGGTTCGCTCCTGGGGGACCGGCATCGGGTGCCGCTGCGTGTTCCACGAGCGAGTCAGGTCGAAATCACAGACAAAGTTCAAGCCTCGGAGCGAGACGGGTCGGCCTCCTCCGTGGCGTGCGCCACACAGCCGGCGGGCGGCGGCATCTAGTCGAAGCGCTATCCGGAGATGGTGGCAACTCTCGGGCATGCGGCTTTCCACGTGTGATGCCCCCACGCGTCACACACGCTTTAGCGCTAGCTAGCGATCAGCGGAGCTTGACCTGCTCCACGCACGCAACGCCATTGATAATCGTGTCCACGCACGCGATCGGGTCTCCCTCTTCCTGCGGACGCGCCCAGACACGACCCTCGCCGTTGATGCCAGGCAGAGCCACTTCGACTATCTCGGACGGCGCACCAGTCGGGGTGAGCGTCGGACGTGCTGTCGGCGCGTATGTGGAGGTGGGCTGCGACGACACGGCGGCGAACCGGTTCGTCGGTCCGTTGTTCAAATCTGGAGTCGGCAAGGTCGCCCGCGCCTCACTCATCGAACTTCTCGGTGGCAACTCCGTTGGCGCGTGTGGCAGTAGCCCGACGGCGACCAACAGCACAACGGGGAGCGTCACTGCGACGGCCTCGACCTTTGGCGCTCGCAGCCGCCAGCGCAATCGCAGCCACGCCAGCAGAGCGAGGGCACCGTCAATCATTGCGGCCAAACGTGCGCGTGCTCGCAAGCGGCGCATCGCGATGCGGTGCGCCTCACGACCATCCTGCGCCGGCCAGTCCTCCGGCGACTGTAGGAGGGATGCTTGGTCGGCAAGCGAAAGGAGCGGCAGGCATCGCCTCACGGCGCTGAGCCGCATCCGGCCTTCGACGACTCGACCAACGTCAATCACGTCTGGGAGTTCAGGGACCTCGGCGACAGCGTCGAGGTGACGCGTCTTGCGAAACGAATCGATGACCAGGCGTGAGGCAACTGTATTTAGCCAGCGCAGCAGGTCTTCGACGTCCGTAAAAGCGACCTGGCGTTCGAGCGAGCGCGCTCCGGCTTCTTGAACAACGTCCTCTACAAGGGCTGCGTCGACACCACGCCGTCGCAGTGTGCGCGTCAGGCGAGCGGACGCCTCAGACCACACCTCTTCAAATTTTTCCCCCATGCCTGTGATTCCCCCGGCCGTTCTGCGTGGAGCCAGTGGACCCGAAATCAGGAAGGGGCACTGTGCATCCGAAAAAAGTTCATCGCCTTTGGTGGTTCGCACTCATTGTGACAGCTATCTCCAGTGTTGTGTTGGGGCACTCGAGCGCAGCCGTCGCGGACGAGCCGCTTCCCGGATACTGCGTCGGCGTAGAGCCGCCACCGCCGAGTCCTTGGGGAGGCGGCTTCGTTTGTACGCCTAACCCCTTGTGAGTTGAGGCAGGCATCTGCCGCCAGGTTCGCAGCTCCGCGTGACCCAGATTCCGTGCCGATGTGTTGTTGAAGGCGAAAGCCTGCTGTCGAAGGTTCTACCGATACGTGCACCAAGTCCGCCTCGAGCTCGTCGAGGCACCTGTGAACCGCTGTGGGTGTGCTCATCTGATCTGGCCCCACTTGGGCGGGTAGTGCTCGTCTGATTTGGCCCCACCTTCGGGGGTCCACCGGTGGGTGCGTTCCGCCGTCGACCGTGGGCGATGCCGAAGAGGTCGAAGGTGAAGCTGTACGAACAGATCCGCAAGGCGTCCGAGCGCGACGGGTTGTCGATCCGCGAGTTGGCGAAGCGGTTCGGGGTGCATCGTCGCGACGTGCGCCAGGCGCTGGCGTCGGCCGCGCCGCCCGAGCGCAAGACACCGGCGCGCGCTGCGCCGGCGTTGGATCGTTTCAAGCCGACGATCGACGGCTGGATCGAGTCGGACCGGTTGGCGCCGCGCAAGCAGCGGCACACGGCGCGCCGCGTGTGGCAGCGCCTCGTTGAGGAACATCAGGCGCAGGTGGGCGAGTCGACGGTGCGCCGCTATGTGGCCGAGGTGCGCCGCCGGATGGAGGTGCCGCTGGTCGAGGTGATGGTCCCGCAGCACCACCCGTTGGGCGAGGAGGCCGAGGTCGACTTCGGCATGATCAGCGTCTATCTGGCCGGCCAGCTCGTCGATGTGTCGTTGTTCATCATGCGCCTCTCTGCGTCCGGGCGTGCTTATCCGCGGGCGTATTTGAACGAGGCGCAAGAAGTGTTCCGACGGCCATGTCCGCGGCTTCGAACATTTCGGTGGTGTGCCGGGGCGCATCCGTTACGACAACTTGAAGTCCGCGGTGTCGAAGGTGTTGGCGGGCCGGACCCGGGTCGAGTCGGACCGTTTCATCTTGTTGCGTTCGCACTACGGCTTCGACAGTTTCTTCTGCCTGCCCGGCATCAAGGGCTCCCATGAGAAGGGCGGCGTTGAGGGCGAGGTCGGCCGGTTCCGTCGCCGCCATCTTGTGCCGGTCCCACACGTCTCGTCGATGACCGAACTCAACGAGTTGCTGCTGGCCGGCGCGGCCAAAGACGACGCCCGGTTCATCGCGCATCGCCGGATCACCGTCGCCGAGCATTTCGCGCTCGAGGCCGACGCGTTACGCGCTTTGCCCGACGACGGATTCGCCGTGACCGCGGTGTCGTCGCATCGCGTTGACCGCAAGGCCCGGGTGTCGGTGCGCGGCTGTTTGTATTCGGTCCCGGCCGCGCATGTCGGCAAACGTGTCGATGTTCGCGTCGGCGCCGACAGCATCGAGATCCTCAACGGAGCGACGGTCCTGGCGTCCCATGCACGCGGGTTGAAGGGCGACGAAGTGCTCGCCCTGGACCACTACCTCGAAGTATTGGCCATCAAGCCCGGCGCTCTGCCAGGCGCGACGGCGCTGGCACGGGCCCGCGCCTGTGGCGCGTTCGGCCCGACCCATGAACGGTTCTGGCGCGAGGCCCGCCGCCGTCTCGGCGACCAGGCCGGCACTCGCGCGCTGATCGGCGTCTTGTTGCTGCATCGCAGCATCACGGCCGGCTCCCTCAACATCGGCATCGAACGAGCACTGACCGCGGGCAGCATCGACGCGGCGGTGATCGCGATCGAGGCACGTCGCGCCGCCGAACCGACGACCACCGCGAACGTTGTTCCGATCGGTGAAGGGCTCAGCCGCTTCGACCGGCCCGCACCCACGACCGCTCACTACGACGACCTGTTGGAGGCCAACCAGTGACCAAGATGTCTGACACCGCCGCCGCCGCGGCGATCGGCGCCGCGACCCGCGAGCTGCGCCTCCCGGTCGTGCGTGCCGACGCCGGCCGACTCGCGGAGATCGCGCAACGCGCGCAGCACTCCTACCTCGCCTTCCTTGCCGAGGTCCTCTCCGCCGAAGTCGACGAACGCTCCGAGCGACGCCGCCAACGACGCGTCACCGAAGCGCGGTTCCCGCGCATCAAACGCCTCGCCGACTTCGACCTCGCGGCCGCGCCGACTGTGAACGCGGCGACGATCGCGACGCTCGCATCCGGCGCCTACCTCGACGCCGGCGAACCCGTCGTGCTGCTCGGCGACTCCGGCACCGGCAAATCTCATCTCCTCATCGCGATGGGCCTCGCCGCGTGTGAACAAGGACGCCGCGTCCGCTACGCCACGGCCGCGCAGTTGGTGAACGAGCTCGTCGAAGCCCGCCGACGACCGACGACTCAGCCGCATCGTCGCCCGCTACGGCCGCCTCGACCTGCTCTGCCTCGACGAGCTCGGCTACGTGCAGCTCGACGCGCGCGGCTCGGAACTGTTGTTCCAGATTTTGACCGAACGCGACGAGAAGGGCTCCGTCGCGGTCGCGTCGAACCTGCCGTTCAGCGAATGGGGCCAGATCATCCCCGACCCGCGTCTCGTCGCCGCGATCGTCGACCGCGTCACATTCAACGCCCACATCATCGAAACCGGCACCGACAGCTACCGGCTCCGCACAACCAAAACCCGGGTCCGCCGGAAAACCGCCTGAACAACGACGCCAGGTGGAGCCAAATCAGATGAGCACGGTGGGGCCAATACCGGTTGACAAACTCAGGCGTTTGGTGCCACCCGCGAGAGCCGATCCATGCGCGCGTTCTGGGACGCCGTTCGTTGCTCGTCGGCACCGAGCAGATCGCCGACTCGGGTCGCCGGTGGAGGTGTCGGCGGGTGTCCGCGCTCGCGAGAGTTGCCTGCCATCGACCGGCACTTCGACGGCAGGGTCGGTGTTGCTGAGCCAGAGTGGTCAGCGTGGACGACAACGAACTTCTCAGCTCGCTGGTGGCCGACGTGGCGGCAACCGCAGACGTGCTGGTCGCGGTTCCCGACGCACCGGTCGTTCATTGCCCCGGATGGGCCGTCTCTGATTTGGTTCGCCACCACGCCAAGGTTCTGCGTTGGGCCGAAGCCATTGTTCGGAGCGGCGAGGTCGTCCTCGGCGAGTTTCCCGCACCGACAGAGTGCGATGACCTCCGGGATTGGCACGTCGACGCGGCGGATTGCTTCGTCTCGACCGCATCGGGTCTCGACCGCGAACGTCGCTGCTGGACCTTCGGGCGTCCACCGGAGCAAACGTGGTTCTGGACCCGCCGGCAGGCGCTTGAGGCCGCAGTGCACCGCTGGGACGCCGAAAGGGCGACTGGCACGACGCCCGAGATCGCTTCTGAGCTTGCCCTCGTCGGAGTCACTGAGGTTGTCGAGGACCTCTTCCCGCGACAGGTCGCTCTCGAGCGGGTCTCGGATCTGTCCTGTGCCGTTCAGCTTCGAGCAACCGATGCCGACCAGCGGTGGGTCTTGACCCCGGCACGCACCGGAGCGATCGACGCGACCATCGAGGCCCCGGTGGCCGAGCTGTTCCTCCTTCTGTGGGGCCGCACAGACCTCGATGACCCTCGCATCCACTTCATCGGACCTCGAGCGATCGAGGACGAAATGCGAGCCGCACGGTTCGCACCCTGACTCCAGCACACTCGGACCGCCCCCAACGATGCTCCTAGGGGCTTGACAGCCCCTCCTCGCTGCCCTACTCGACGATCGCTAGCTTCCACTCGGGCCAGTGCTCTTCGAAGTAATCGATGTCGCGGCGGTACCCGTCGCCGTGCCTCCATGGCTCGGGAAGGGACCACTGTTGGCGCCACCCGGTACGTCCTTCGGTCGCCCACTCTCGGGCTTGGTCGATCGCTGCGGCGGCACGGGCCCTGAGGGTGTCGAGCAGCGAGACACGCTGGTCAGCACTCGCTCCATAGCCGTCGAGGAAGGCTGCCAGTCGCTCGGCGCGGTCCGGGATAGGTGAAAGTCCGCGGGCGCCGACGTCGTCGTGGTTCCAGAGGGGAGCGCAGACCCAGGACGCGTAGGCCAGGTCCCAGTCAGTCGTGCCGGGCGCGGCGAGGTCCCAGTCGATGATCGACAGCCCGACCGACGTCCGGATCACATTCCAGGGCGCGAAGTCGTTGTGGCAGATGATCCGATGCGGACCGGCTGGCTCGGTCGGAAGACGGTTCCACGTCTGGTCATCGGCGCAGCCGATTGTCTCCGCGACGTCGTGGTAACAGCGGAGCAGCGCGCCGAGTTCGCGGATCGTCCGCTCGTCGACGTACTGAGGATCACCTGGCATCCACAAGGGCGTACCGTCGATGTACGTCAACAGCTCCTCCTCGCCGTCGACGCCGAGCGGCTCTGGAACGATCTGGCCAGCGTCGGTCAGGCGACGGAGGTGACTGTGCACGGCCAGCGTCCACGGCCCCGCCGGCCGACGGACGATCTCACCGTCCCTGGTCACGCCCCGGCTGATGGCCCCGCCGCGGAGCGCGCCGCCCTGATCGTCGCCAGCCATGTCGCATTGTGTCCGAGCGGAGCGAGGGGTGGACAACACATTTCTGCGCGCGACGCGTCGATCTGGCGCACTCGGCGCCGAGTCGACAGTCGGGTTATCGGTCGCGGATCTGTGCAGCCTCGATACCGTCAGCATGTGATGGGTGATATCGGGGTCGATCTCGCCGTCCTCGGGGCGCTGCTGTCACGGGACCTCGCGGACGGGCCGGGCTGCATTGTTGTACGACGACGATGCGCGGCGTCGTCTCGCCACGCTCAATCCCAATCAACAGCGCGTTCGTCGTCATCGCCGCGCGCGATCCACTGACGATCAGAGTCGACCTCGACTAGCGCGCTATGCGCCGTTCTTTGACGAACAAGGTGCGCAACACCGTGGTAATCGGCGCGCCCGTTAGGTGCTGCCGTCGAGGTGCTGCTCGAGTGCCGGAAAGAGTTGGCCGGGCGCTTCGATGAAGGGGTAGTGGCCCGTGTTCGGCAGTCGGAGCATGCATCCGTTGGCAAAGGCATCGGCCCATTCCTGGCGGACTTCGGCCGGGCCGTCTGACTCACCGTGAACGACGAGCGCCGGTGCATCGACGACCGCCATGGCTGGTCGCCAGTCGAAGTCATCGAGACTCTCGAAGAGCGCTTCGAGCGTCGGCTCGACGTTCGGCGCCCACTCCTGCTCGTACTGCCAGGGGTTGGCGATAACGCGTTCCGCAGCCGCCGGGTCGTCCATCCGGATCGTCGCACGGAGAAGTTGGAATGCCCGCCACGACTCCGGAGACGGGTCGCCTTCGGCGAGTCGACGGAGCTCGTCAAGACGCTCCTCCATCTCGGCCTCCCGGGCCAGATTCCGGTCCAGGTAGGGCGCCATACCCTCGAACGGTCCGGGCCGAGCCGCCATCGGGCACAGCATCGCGAGGCTCTCGACTCGCGCCGGGTGCTTGCTCGCGTAGAGAGCGACGACCGCCCCCAGGTACGACCAGCCGATGAGCGACACGCGCTCGCCGCCTACATGGCGGCGTACCGCCTCGAGGTCAGAGACCTCGTAGTCGAAGGTGAGCCGCTGTCGCGAGCCTGCCTCGGAGCGGCCCCGAGCCTGGGTGTCGTAGAACACGATGCGACGACCCGCGTGATGGAGAGGGTTGAGATGACCTTCGAGCCATGCCGCGCCCGGAACGATGACGATCGGACCTGTGTCGCCGACCACGCGAACGAACAGGCGAAGACCATCATCCGCCCGTGCGAAGGAGTCACTCACTGCCAACAACATACGGTCACGTGTACAAGAAGCGATCGGTCGCGGTCGTCGGATACTCCCTTTGCGCGTTTAGGTGCGCTCTTTCGAGTCGTTTGACGGGCGCATTTCCGAACGGTGGAGGTGGTTCAATACTGCCGACGTGGTGTCCCGAGCTGAGAGATCCGACGAGTCGATCCACAACCCGAGGTCGTGGAGTTCCTCATGCATCAGTGGACTGAGAAAACGGAATGCCTCCGCAACGTGCTTGCCGCTGCGGTCTTGGTCCCGCCTCTCGCTGACTGGGTCCGGAGGGGCGAGCACGACGAAGTGAAGGCTCGCAGGCGCGACGATCTCCGCGCAGAGTTGGACCTGTTGTCGGAGTGCGACCGCACCCTCCAGCACGCAGGTGAACCCGGCGCCCATGTAGTTGCGCGCCATGGCCGCCGCGTTCGAGACGGCAAGGTTCGACTGCCGATCGCGTTCGTCGTCGTTGACTACGGCGTCGACGCGGCCGGACACCGTGAAGTGGTGAAAGACCATGTCGATATCGATGTGGGCGGCTCGTTCGAACCGCAGAGCGAGCTGACGGGCGACGGTCGACTTGCCGGCGCCAGGCATCCCGGTGATGAGGAACACCCTCGGCGCATTACCGTCCCGGACGGGCATGGCCGACGCCGCTGCTGCGTCGGCGCGAACCCCCTCCTCGCGCTCGGCCACGATCTGGATGAACTCAGCTCCGCACCCGCACGGACACGGCCGCATCGACTCCGTCACGAAGGACATCCTTGCCTGTCAGAGCGCACGTACGCGCCGATCTGTGCGACTCGATTGACGATGAGGGAGAGCAATCGCGCGCGCCTGATAGGAGCGAGCGTCGTCCGGACGCGGTCACGTCGCGAGCCGACCAGCGATCGCTGAGGCGGCATCGGCTGGGCGCAGGACGCTCGTGTCGATGACGACGTCACCGCTGTGAAGTGGCTCAGGCACGAGCTGGGCGACGAGCTCACGCACGCGAGCGGGTCGTACGATCTTGCCGAGCTCGTGCCTCGAAGTCGCACCAACTCGCTGCTCCAGGACCTCGAGGGGCGCGACCAGTTGAACGAAGAGGACCTCCCCGCCGGCGGCTCGCACCCGGAGGCGCGCCTCCTCGGCAAACTCGGCGAAGAGAGAGCGGCCGTCAGGCACGTCCCAGACGGAGTTGTTCGTGAAGATGAGGTCAATCTTGTGCCGGGCTGCTGTCTCGAAGACGTCGAGCCGGAGACGATGGTTGACCTCTTTGAAGGGCGGACTCTTGAACTCGAAGACAGCCTTGACCGCGTCGATGCTCAGGTGATTGTGGAAGAGCCGGAAGCCCGTCTGCTCCGCAAGCTCAGTCGCGACCGTGAGCTTCCCAACCGCCGGCGGACCGTAGATGTAGACCAATGTGGGCGGCCGAGCCATTGCTGGATCCTGCTCGATCCGATCTGCTGACTCAACAATTCGGCCGCTCGCGACGCGCCGTTCGGAGCGCGGGCTCTGGTAGCAGCGGACGATCTTCGGTGCGCGCGTTGGGTGCTTCTCGGGCCGCTGAAGACTCGAAAGAAGGGACGCGCCTCCAATGCGGCCAGCCAGTGCATTCGGCCGGCTTCTCGTCCCCTCGCCACGGCGCTTCCCGTACGCACTCTGCACCGTCATCGATTTTCGCCATGGCATCGGTCTGGGTCAAGAGCCTCGCCGAGCGCTTGGAACGGGCGTTCGATCTCATGGAGGCGGCGATAAGCGACTGCCCCGACGAGCTGTGGCAGTCCAACATGTGGGAAGTCCCTGACGACGAACATCACCTCCTTGGCCGTCCGTTCGCGACTCGGGTCACCATGCTTGATTCTCTTCAGGCCAGAGTCCTCCCAGATCTGAACCTCGGTCGCGAGCTCGCCGCACTCCTCGACCAAGCGGGTGACCATCATGAACGGGTTCAGCCCCTGCGGGAACCTCCGCTTCTGCGCTTCAACGATCAGGAGGAGTCGATCCATGGCTCACATGATCGCCTACCGGCAATCGGCGCCGCCGCTTCTCGCGCTTGACTTCGAGATCAGGACGGAGCCGTGGGGGATCGTCCACCAAATCGATCAGGTGTCGCTCTTCCCGCGCCTGGACCGCGGACCGGAGAGGCCGGGGCGGCTGATCATCCCGGTCACACGAAGTACGGCGCAACGAAGTCGTTGTTGTCAACGACGAAGGTCGCGCTCCGCGCGGGATTGCACTCGCTCTCGTAGATCGACCAGCCCTCTACATAGCGGCGCGCGTGCGACCACCACCACAGGCTCCAGAAGAAGAGGTGACGGCCACTGCTCCGGGTCTCCCGCTCCGCCCAGGCGACGGTGTCGCGGAGAGCCCGATCGTCGCCGACGAGGAGGACCGACACGTCCCAGTAGCCGAGCAGCTCAGGTCGGTGAAGGAACAGGCCGTCGAAAACCAACACCGCGGCGGGATGAACGCGGGCCGGCTCTTCCTCCACCGGCATATCAGACGGTTCGTCGAAGACCGCGCTCCGATACCGACCACTGCCGCTCTTTACCGGGTCCAGGAGTTCCCGGCGGATGGCAGCCACGTTGAAGGAATCGAAGTAGTAGCCCTCGGGTGACTTCGCCCCGCGGCGGTATCGGACCTCGCGCGGGTTATGGAACGAGTCCGTCGTCGACCGGATGACCGCCGGCTCCCCCCGAGCTGTAAACGTCCGGGCCAGCTCATCCGCAAAAGTGCTCTTCCCAGATCCAGAGCGACCGTCCACCCCGACGAGCAGCGGGCGTCCCGCGACGCCAAGCGAACGCTCCACTATTGCGTCGAGCACCTGTTCGCGTAGACGTGATGTGTCCGGGTCCGGGTTCCCATCCAATCCTGCGGGCACGCCGAATTATGACCCTAGAGCGGCCACTTGGCTGCGCCGAACAACTCGATCTCTCCGCTCCAGGGGCTGGTTGGCGAGCTCAGCCGCCAGGATGACCGCGGCGGCGTCTTCCGCCACACCGACAGCTACGACGGTCGAGCGGACGACGCCTGCGTAGACCTCGCCTCGAACTGGTCAATCAGGCCCTAGGCCGCTTCGCGATCCTCGCGGACCGTTGCGGCTGGCGCGGCCGCCGCCGCGGACCACCCTGTTCGTCCGTGCCGACGGCACTGCGGCGCCCGTGCTGAGGTCTCCGCGGGTCGTACAGGAGGCGAGTGCTTCGATGCGATCGCTGGCTCCTTCTCGGACGGGAGCCGGACGCGAGACAGGCGAGTCGCCTCGAAAATCTGCCGCACCTATCGACGCACGAAACGGTCGAACCCGCCACCGTGGCCCCGCTCCGAACCGGCGATAGCGCGGAGTACCGCGTGTCCCCTATCGCTCGGCGACGGCCCCGATGCCGCGCTGCGAGAGTGCCGTTGAGGGATCGTGGTCGCCGGAGCACTCACGTGAACACTGTTCCCGCAACTCCCGTGAGAGCACACGTGAGACACCCCGTTCAACGTCCCCTCCTTGCGAGTCGAGGAGGTTCGGCTAATGAAGCTGCCCATAGAGGTCGGCGAGGTTCACCAACGGCGGCGTTGCGTCAAACGTCTCGAACTGGTCGCGCAATGAACGGGCCGTTGCGTCGAACGGCGTCGATCTCGGCGCAGCGCGAGCGAGACACGACGCTACGTGCGCGCGGGGGGCAGAGCGGCCCGGGCCCTCGTCAACTCCACACGAGGACGGACGCGCGCAGCCTGCTGGATCTCCCCGGCGTAGCGGAGCGCCTCTGCGTCGGGCAGAGGCACGTCCGGCGCCTCGTCGCCGAGCGACGCATCCCGTTCATCAAGTGGGGCCACCTACTTCGCTCCGATCCGGACGAGGTGGACGCCTGGCTCGACGCCGCTCGAGTTCCACCCAACAATCGATTCCATTAGCACGATGAAGGGTTTATCCTTACCGATCGATGGACCTGGTGGGAGTCACCGAGATCGCCGAGCAGCTCGGCGTATCGCGTGCACGCGTCGTACAGCTCACGGCTCGGGCCGACTTTCCCCTCCCCGTCGCAACGCTTCGGTCGGGGCGGATCTGGCGGCAGAAGGACCTTGACCGCTGGATCATCCGGGTTGGTGAACGAAAGCCGGGCCGCCCGCGGGGACAGAGCACGACTCGAAAGGAGACGCCATGAACCGCATGCGCCGACAACTCGGTGGTGTCGACCGACTTCCGTCGGGCCGATACCGCGTTCGTGTTCTCGACCCCGCGACGCGCCAGCGAGTCAGTGTTGGCACCTACCGGACGAAGGCGGAGGCCGAGCACGCCTTCAACAAGGCGGCCGCGGATCAAGCCCGCGGTGGTTGGGTCGTTCCCGAGCACGGGCGAGTGACGTTGGAGGCCTACGCCGATCAATGGCTCGCTTCGCGACTCACGACGAAAGGCGAACCCCTTCGTCCCCGTGTGCAGGAGCTGTACGAGAGTGAGCTGCGGCTCCACATCGGCCCGTGGCTCGGACACCTCTCGTTGAACCAGTTGAACACGGCATCCGTGCGCACTTGGTACGCCACGATGCTCGACGAAGGCCCCGGCGCCAACACCAGGGCGAAGTGCTACCGCCTATTGCGAGCGATCTTGAACACCGCAGTCGAGGACGGGCTCATCGTCGCCAACCCGTGCACGATCAAAGGCGCCGGTGTCGAACCGAACCGAGAGAGGTCGGTGCCGAGCGTCGAGGTCGTCTACGCCCTTGCCGACGAGATGCAGCCCCGGTTCCGGGCACTCGTCCTGCTTGCTGCGTTCGGCGGTTTGCGTCGCGGCGAACTGCTCGGCCTGGCGCGCCGCCACGTCGACCTGCTCCACAAGACGGTGACCGTGGAACGGCAACGTCAACAAACTCTCCGCGGTGAAAGCCTCGTCGGACCTCCAAAGACGGAGGCCGGCAGCCGCACCATCGCGATCCCGTCGCAGATCGTCGCCGCGCTCGACGAACATCTCAGGGCGTTCGGTGAACCCGGCCCCGATGGCTTCGTCTTCGTCGGCGTCAACGGCGGACCGCTCCGCCAACACGTGTTGCAGACCGAATGGGCCCGCGCGCGTGAAGTGGTCGGCGTCCCCGAACTCCACCTGCACGATCTTCGACACTTCGCGGGCACTGTCGCGGCGACGACCGGCGCAGGCACCAAGGAACTGATGCACCGCTTGGGCCACGTCTCACCCGACGCCGCACTTCGCTACCAACACGCGACGCGCGAGCGTGACAAGGCGATCGCCGACGGCATGGATCGCCTCATCGAGCAGACGCAGGGCGCGGCGTCCGCGCCCGTCACGGAGCTCGAAACCATGGCCGTGAAATCCCGCGATTGACCGCCGTGACCCGCGGCGTTAGGTCACGATAGGGTCACGCCGGGGAAAATTCCGGCGCCGAGCGGCCGGGAAGCGGCCGGTGCAAGGCTCTGACCAGGACTTTTACTGGAGC
>Ga0183260_10000741_pt1 | contig 27810 bp, 28 predicted proteins | sample AntDrymUQ4972206_2_FD_129768 | JGI IMG/M metagenome (GOLD analysis project Ga0183260, IMG submission 129768) | Polar desert sand microbial communities from Dry Valleys, Antarctica - metaG UQ497 (22.06) (version 2) (version 2) | ecosystem: Environmental > Terrestrial > Soil > Desert | place... | reverse complement strand
CTTCTCTGGTCGGGAATGTCGCCTCAACGACCTTTCTCGACCAAACTATGGGGAGCCGTGCAACGGCTTGCCGGCCAGCTCCATGAAGGTCTCCCCTATGGCCTCCGACAAGGTGGGGTGCGGATGGATGATCTCGGCAAGCTCGGCCGGATAGGCCTCCCATGAGGTCACCAGCATCGCCTCGGAGATCAGGTCCGAGGCACGTGGTCCCAGGATGTGGACGCCCACGACCGCTCCGTCCTTCTCCGCGACCGTCTTGACGAAGCCCTGACCGCCTCCGAGCATCTGGGCACGTGCGTTGGCTGAGAACTGATACTGCTTCGAGACCACATCCATCCCCATCTCCTCGGCCTTCTGCTGGGTGAGCCCGACCGATGCGACCTCGGGCTGGCAGTAGATGCAATGGGCGATGTTGCGGTAGTCGACGGGTGGAGGGTTCTGCCCTGCGAGGCGCTCGGCGACGTTCTGGCCCTCGATGAAGGCGACGTGGGCAAGCTGCGGATGGGGCTCCCAGTTGGCGTCGGGGACCGTGACGGCATCGCCGATGGCATAGACGCCGCCCACGCTCGTCTTGAATGTCTCGTCCACCGAGATGAAGCCCTTGTCGAGCTTGACTCCGGCCTCCTCCAGACCTATCCCCTCGGTCCGCGGGCCCCGTCCGACCGCCACCAACATGCGGTCTCCGGTGAGCTTCTCGTCCTTGCCGCCGTCGGTTGAGATGGCGACCTCCACGCCCGAGTCGGTCGTCTCGGCGCCCGTCACCGAAACGCCGATATGGAACTGGATCCCACGGGATTTGAGCGCTTTGAGCAGCGCCTTCGAGATCTCGAGATCCTCGGCCGGCGCGATTCGATCGAGCATCTCGACCACGTGCACCTCGGCGCCGAACGACCTGTAGACGCTGGCGAACTCGAGACCGATGTAGTTGCCGCCCACGATGATGATCGAGGACGGGATGTCGTCGGCGATGAGCCCGTAGTTGGAGTTGTGAACCTTGTCGCCGTCGGCGGAGATGAACGGCAGGTCGCGCGGGTAGGAGCCGGGGGCCAGCAGCACGGCCTTCCCGGCCTCCAGGCGGCGCTCGCCCCGTTCGGTGTCGACCACGACGGTGGCCGGGTCCGCGAGCACCCCTTCACCCTGAACCAGCTCCACCTTGTTCGCCTTGACCAGATGCTGGAGGCCCCGGTACATCTTGTTGACGACGTTGTCCTTGAAGTCCAGGACCTTGCCCCAGTCGACCTGGGGCTCGTCCTGGACGATGATCCCGAAGTCTCCTGCATGGCGGATCTCGTCGGTGAGCTCGCCGGCGTGCAGCAACGCCTTGGTTGGAATGCACCCCCGGTGCAGGCAGGTGCCGCCCACCTTGTCCTTTTCGACCATGGCGACGGTCATCCCGAGGGAGGCCGCCCGGAACGCTGCGGCATAGCCCGCGTTACCCCCGCCAAGGATCACCAGATCGAAAGAGTCGCCTCTGTCTGCCACCGCTACCTCCACGGAGTCGGAACGCCATCCGCGACGATAGCGCCCGCGCGCCCGGCTTTCGACGCCGGTGTTCTGAGGTGTGGGACGATTAGGGAATGAAGGGTGACAGGGTCGAGATCGTCGTCGATGTCGGCGACGGTACCAAGACCTACGAGATCATGGCTTCGAAGGCCGGGCGGCGAATCGACGTGGCCAACCGGCGCGGGACGATAGAGGTCTCCGAGGTCACTCGCAACGGCGAATCGGTGCGCACCGCCCGCTTCATGGCGGCACGCGTGGTGGCGCTGATCGAGTTCCCCGCCGATGACGCCCGCACCGGAGGGCCGGAGCGGCCCCGCAACCAACCTTCCCTGCTGTAGTCCCGGGTAACGGCTTCGCCCGGGGCCCGGATGCAGCCACGTGCGGTTTCGGCAGGGCTACGGGACTGTAGCCGCCCCACAGTGTTTGCACACCGGCGCGGTGGGTGAGATGAGCCCTCCGCAGGCGTTGCAGCGGCCGGGGCCGATGGTCCCGGAGCCGGCGCGCCTGGCCACGGCGATCGCCAGCGAGCCGAGGGCCACGATTCCGCCCAGGATCACCAGGGACGCGGCGTCGAACCCCCTGGAGACGCCGGTCAGCACGGCGAGGCTCACGCCCGCTGCCACTATGCCGGTGACCCAGGCGGTCACGAAGCCCCAGTTGCCGGGAGGTCCAGAACTTGCTCGAGCCACCCGGCGACGGAGTCCATCACCGCCGGGTCGTGGCGGAGATTGTGCTCGGCCCCCTCGAGGATGGACAGCTCGGCGCGCGGAGCGCGCGCCGCGATGCGGTGAGCGTGGCCGACGGGGACGACCGTGTCTGCGGTCCCGTGCATCACGAGCGTGGGAATCACGACCTCTTCGATCGAGCGCTCCGTGGCCACCCCGCCGAACTCCGCCGCCCACACCGCCGGGTCCTCGAGCACACCCGGGCCGAGCGCCAGGCCGCTCCCGAACAACACCCGGCGCGCCCCGTCGTGGGCATCGTCTGCGAAGTCCTCCCATCCCGCCGGTGCGGCAAGCAGGACGAGGGCATCCGCCGGACCGCCCCGCCTGATGGCCTCGGCGGCGACCGGCCCCCCGGCCGAGGTTGCGATTACCGCCAGCGGCTTGCCTGGGCTCAGCGCCTGCGCTGCTCCCAGCCAGGCGAGCGCATCCCGGACCCAGCCCTCGATCGAGAAGAACCCTGGGGACCCCCGTACGCTTCTCATATCGGCCCACAGCGCAGCCCAACCGCGCTCGGCCCAGCTGCGCGCCAACCCCGGGTAGTCGACCGAGCCCGGCGCCGGCGGCATCTGGGAGGGCATTCCGTGCAGCAGAACCACCGTGGCCCTGGGTTCGGCGGGGATCCACGCACCTCCGGCAAGCTGCAGCCCGTCGCACTCGACCGTCAGGGCCTGCTCGACGAGCTTGCTCACCCCGGCCCGTTTCGCCTGACGGTCACCTCGTGACCCGAGGCGTTGTCGTCAAGCGTCACCGTCAACCTGTCGGTGGCCGGATCCCAGATGTGCGGAACGGCACGGTCGTCGGCCTCGACCGCCTCGGGTGCCGCGCCGAGCCCTCTCAGCTCGAGGCACAGCTGCGACCGAACCGGAGTGAAGGCACCCCGACGCGGGCCGACGGTCAGGGTCACCGACTCGTCCGAGCCCTCGCAGGCTATTCGGGTGCGGGCATAGTCCCCGTCCCGATAGGCGTACCCTTCGCCGGCGTCTTCGTAGAGAACCGCCTCGCCGCGGCCCTCGCCCACGAACGTCAACAGGGTGAGGGGATCGGCGACCCGCTCACCGACATAGTTCATCTCGGGCCACATCGCAACGGCCTTGTTCGCCGCCGCGAATATCGCCGGTGAGCCAAGGGGGGCGTGCACGAGGATGTGGGCCGGGCCCACGAAGCGCTCGCCGGTCCAGAGATGCCACCACGCCCCCTGCGGAAGATAGACATGTCTGTGTTCGACGCCCGGCTTGGTTATGGGAGCAACGAGCAGGGCATCGCCGACGAGAAACTCGTCGTCCATCGTGTAGGTGGTCTCGTCCCCGGGATACTCGAACAACAGCGGCCGGAGAATCGGCGCGCCGGTGCGATGACACTCCTCGAACGCGCTGTAGAGATACGGCAGGAGACGCTGCCGAAGCTTGATCATCTTGCGGCATACGGACTCGAACGGTTCGCCGAAAGACCACGGCTCTTGCGGACGAAAGCCTTTGGCGTTGTGGTTTCGGCAGAACGGCTGAAAGACGCCCAGCTCGGTCCAGCGCGCCAGAAGCTCTCCATTCGAATCGCCGTGAAAGCCGCCGATGTCCGATCCGGCCCACGCAACGCCGCTCAGCCCGAGATTCTGCAGCTGGGGCATGCTCATCGACAGGTGCTCCCACCAGGCCGAGTTGTCCCCCGTCCACTGCAGGGCATGACGCTGCAATCCCGCATAGCCGGCCCGGGTGATCACGAACGGACGCCGGTCCGGCCGCAGCCGTTCGAGCCCCTCGCGGGTGGCGCGCGCCATGAGCGATCCATAGGCGTTGTGCATCTGCGCATGCACCTTCGAATCGCCGTCTCCTTTGTGGACGACATCCCCGGGAAACGTGTCTTGCAAGGGAACGAACACGCACGGTTCGTTCATGTCACACCAGATGCCGGAGACACCCGCGTCGACCAGCGGCTGATGGTTGTCCCCCCACCATGTACGTGCATTCGAGCTCGTGAAATCGGGCCATGCGCACATGCCCGGCCACACCACATTGTGGTACTCGTCACCGTTCAATGTCTTGCAGTAGAGGTCGGCGCGGCGTCCTTCGGTATAGATGGAATAGTCCTCGTCCACCTTGACCCCGGGATCGATGATCGTGACGACATGAAAGCCGTCCTGGGCCAACCCGGCCAAGAGCTTCGATGGATCGGGGAAGCGCTCGCGATCCCAGGTGAAGACCCGGTACCCATCCATGTAATCGATGTCTAAGTAGAGGGTGTCGCACGGGATGTCCCGTGCCCTGAACGAGCGAGCGACCGCCTGCAATTCGCCCGCATCCATGTAGGAGTATTTGCTCTGCTGATAGCCGAGTGACCACAACGGCGGCATCGGCGTTCGCCCCGTCAGCTCGGTGTACCGGCCCAGTACCGCGCGCGGCGAAGGCCCGCAGAACACGTAGTAGATGAGATCACCACCGTCGGCGCCGAAGCAGGCGGTGGCCGGATCGTCACGGGCGAGATCGAATTCGACTCGATGCGTGTTGTCGAAAAACAAACCCCAAGCCTTGCCGCCGTCCAGCGCAAACAGGAATGGGATCGAGGTGTACAGGTTGCTGAGGCTTGCGGTATGGCCAATCGGAGGGTCGATGTTCCAGAAGATCTGGTGTGAATCGGTCTTCTCGAGGCCGCTGGTTCGTTCTCCGCAGCCAAAGTAGTGCTCGGTTGCAGGGTGCTGTTTGTACAGGCGCACTGCGGGGCCAACCGGAGCGGTCCACGGCTCGCCCGGCGATCCTGCAACCGTTCCCATCCCATGGGCCGGATCGTCGGCCGCAAAGGTGCGGCCGTCGTCGTCGGTAAAGTGGATGCGCAGTGGATCGAGGGCCACGGTGACGGTGACGGACCCGGCTGAGAGTGTGACGGCATCGTTCCCACCGGCGTATTCGAGGGACACCGGGCCCCAATGTGTGCCGGCTATCGCCTCAGTCGAGTAGTCCGGGCTCCGGCCCTGTGCGAACATGCCGACGCGCCAGAGGTCTGGCGCCAGTGCCGTCACCTCGACTCTCGTCGAGCCACACCGAAGCAGCGCTCCCGATTCCGTCCGTGCCTCCAGCTCCGCGCGCCCTATGGGAACGTAGGCATGATCCGAGTTGGGGCTCACACGAGGACTCTCTTGTCGGGGGCCGAGGGGACGCCATCGTACGAGCTCAACGGTGGGCCGCCACCCACGATTGCAGCTCGGCGCAGGTGCGGTAGTTGAGGATTCGCGCCCGCTCGATTCCCGCATTCATCGCCGAAGCCAATGCCATATCGACAAAGCGCAGCTCGGTGGGGTCATGCGAGTCAGTACCTATCGTGAACATCACGCCGGACGCGTTGGCGATTGGCAGCAATTCCTCGCTCAGGTCCTGCCGGTGAGGATGCGAATTGATCTCCACGGCCTTGTCCAGAGAGGCGGCCTCCTCGAACACTCGCTCCCAGTCGGCATTCAACCCGGGGCGACGACTGTAACGCCGACCCCGCGGGTGCCCGATCACATCGACGTGGGGGTTGCGCAGCGTCGCGAGATAGCGCTGCGTCGAGTCTTCGGGTACGCGCAGCGCGCTGTGAAAGGACCCCAGGACAAGTTCGAGCCCGGGTAGCACCGCCGGGTCCATGTCGCCCTGACCTTCGCCGTCCATGTTCATCTCGATGCCACGAAGGATCCGAAAATCCCCCGAGACACCCACGCCGCCGTTCAGTTCATCGATGGCGCGCCCCTGCCGAGCGAGTTGCTCCGAATCCATCCCGCGCGGCACACGCATGCCCCCCGAGTGATCTGTGATCGCGATGTAGGTCAGGCCGCGCGCAGCACAGGCGGCCGCCATCTCGGCGAGGGTCGAACTGCCGTCGCTCCAGGTCGAATGCATCTGCAGATCGGCGTGGAGGTCACTGCGCCAGGTGGGCTGCGACGCCACCTGGGCGCGAGCGGCCGCGAAGGTGTTGAACCCCCGGCGCGCCGGAGGTGGCTCGGGGACCTCGGGGGGATTGTCGAGCCACTGCGAGAGGCGGCGCTCGATGCCCGGGCCGACCGAGTCGAGCTCGGTCAACGGACGCCCCTGTGCCGCCAGACCCGAGGCTTCCTCGGCCCAGAGGAGGGCGGCGCTCGACGCGCGTCCGAGAGCGCGTTTGCGATGCCCTTCGGCGGCGTCTGCTTCGAGCCCCAGAAGCTCGGCCAGGTCCGCGTTGGTCAACTCAACTGACAATGGCACCCCAGGCGGCGGAAGTGGGCCTCATACGACCGAGAGACACTATGTGCTCCTGCACGGAAGTAACGCCAGCGTCCAGGGCGGCACTGCGCGGCGAGGGCAAGGCGCGAGGAGTCGTGCGTACCCGGAGGGTACGTGCGCGAGGAGCAACGCAGCCATCGTCGATGCAGGGTCGTCCTGGGGCGACGGGACTTACGCAAAGGAGCACTCTAGGCGACGGTCACCTCACGCAGGTGGTACCCGGTCGCTCCCGCGGGGTGGGGGGCGGCGAGATCTTTGGTCTGGACCTCGCCCCTCCCATCGGTCGTCCGGCAGACCACCGAGGTGGTCCCAGGCTCCTCCGGGGTCCAGCGGTAGGCCCATTGACGCCAGGTGAGAGGGCTGATCGGCTCTTTCAACTGCGCGTCGTGCCAGGTGACGCCGCCGTCGGTGGAGACCTCGACCCTGTCCACACCGCGGTCGCCGGCCCACGCGACGCCCGCTATCCAGGTCGCGTCGCCCGCCACGGCCGCATCCGAGTCGCCGGCGACGTCGATGCGGGATTGGGTCCTTACCAGCGCCAGATCGGACCACCCCCTCTCCATCCAGTAGCCCTTGTAGTCCCGGGCCACCACCTCGATCGACTCGACCCACTTGACGTTCTTCATGCCGTAGGTCGAAGGGACCCTGACCCGGCAGGGGAAGCCGTGCTCCTGGGTGAGCGGCCGGCGGTTCTGAGCGAACGCCAGGAGAACACTGGGGCTGCGGGCGGTTTCGAGGGTGATCGAATCGCTGTAGCCGTCGGCTGCTCGAAACACGACGTCGAGCGCACCCGGATGGGGACCGGCGGCGTCGAGCAGGTCCCTCAGCCGCACCCCACCCCACAACGAGCTGCCGACCAGGTCACCTCCGACCTCGTTCGAGATACACGTGAGCACCGAGTACTCCTCGACCACCTCGAAGCCCTCCCCCAGCTGGGAGAACGACAGACTGAGGGGGCTCGCGACCTCACCCGTCAGGCTGAGGTTCCATCCTTGCGCCTCGACCGAAGGCTGCACCAGGTTGATGTCCACGACGTAATGCTTGCCGACCGATGTGATCTCGGGGGTGAGGCCGGGGATCTGTGGGAAGCCGGGGCGCGGGGGAAGCGGCGCCGGCACGACCGGCTCGACCAGCGCGATGTCCCGGTTCGGCCCGCCGAGCTTACGGGCGAAGTAACCTGCGACGCCGCCCGCCAACGCGAGTGCGAGGGCCGAACCTGCTCCCATCCGGAGCGTGCGACGCCGGCCCGGGTCATGGGTATGGGGAACGCTTCGCCCCTGCGCTACGGCCTCGGCGACCCGTGCGTAGAGGAGTGCAGCCACCACGAGCGCCAGGGTCGAGAGCAGCGCTCCCTGGGTGGCAAGCCCCCCCGACGAGGTGGGCAGCAGGGCCAGCCAGCCGATCACCGCCAGCACCGCCCCCGCGAGGAACGGCCGCAGGCGCCCGTCTCGGGCGGTGCGCGCCAGCGCCTCGGCGCCGAGCAGAACCGCGCCGGTCAGCACGCCGGCCACGAGGAGCGGACGAGCCAGGTGCCCAAGCGACTCGATGAAGAAGGTGGCGAGGTCGCCCGGCACCGACCGGATGATCTTGGTCGCCACCTGCGTGGGCAGGAAGTCCACGGCGGTCACCCATCCGGAGATCGCCCAGAGGGCGGCCAGAACAACCGCCGTGGCAAGCGCCCCAGCGAGACGAGCATCTCCTCTTGACGCGCCGCGATCGCCGCGGGTGGTCTCCGAAGGCGTGGAGGCCGGTTCGCTCATACCTTTCATTGTTCGGCCCCCGGGTATTTATGCCAAGTCGGGTGCGGGTTGAGACGCCGATCACACCGGGTGACCCTGCCTGCTACCAGCCCCGGGCGACCCACTCCCCCAGATGCGGCTTCTCGGCGCCGATCGTCGTGTCGTCCCCGTGGCCTGGATACACCGGAGTGTCGTCGGGAAGAGTGAACAGCTTGGCCTCGAGCGAACCGATGATCTGGTCGAACTCCTGTTTATTGTTGGTCTTCCCGGGCCCACCGGGGAACAGCGTGTCTCCTGCGATCAGGTGACGGCCCACGAGGAAGCTGGTGCCGCCGGGCGTGTGCCCGGGGGTGTGCAGCGCCTTCGCCTCCTTGGTACCGAAGGGGACCGAGTCGCCGTCGGACAAGCTGTTCTCGATCTCCACGGGATAGCTGTCACCCGGATGGGCGTAGACCGACACGCCGAGCTTGTCCTTGAGCTCGGCGAGCGCCTGGATGTGATCCGGATGCCCGTGCGTCTGGATGATGCCGACGACCCGGGCGTCGCCCACGGCTGACAAGATCGCCTCGGCCTCGAAGCACCCGTCCACGATCAACGCCTCGTGGGTGTCGGGATCTTCGAGGACGTAGACGTTGTTGCCCATGTCCCCGACCTCGATCTTCCTGATGATGAGGTCTTCGCCTTCGTAATGGTGCGCCACCCCAGCCTCCTAACTTTGTTTGGGTTTGAAAAAATACCGTTCTATACCAGGGTGACCGACGCCGGCACGCCCTCGACGTGGACCTCGGAGCCCGGCTCGACGTTGTACCGCAGCAGGGCGAAGGCGCGCCCACCGACCGCGCTGGTCACCGTCCCGACCTTGCCCTCGACCGACATGACCTCGGCGCCGGGGCGCAGCGCTCCGGCGGATTTGAGCCGGAACAGCTTTCGGTTCACCTTGCCGCGGAAATGGATCTTGGCCATCGCCTCCTGCCCCAGATAGCAGCCCTTGTCCAAATGCACCGCCCGTTCTTCGATGCCCGCCTCTTGGGGGATGGTCTTGGGACCCATATCCCGGCCCCATCGGGGCGTGCCACGGGTGATCCGCAGAGCCTCCAGCTCCACGTCGCTACCCTCGGCTACGCCGGCGCCGCGTAGCGCTCCGAGGAGCGCGTCCATCTCTGCGGGAGGCGTCCAGAGGTAGAAGGCGGAGGCTCCGACCGATCGGGTGGGATGAGCCAGGGCTCCGGGACACTCCCGGCGCGCCGTCTGGAGGGCCCGGTCTCCCACCGTCAATACCAGGCCCCAGTCGTCGGTGACGTCGAGGATCTCGACCCGGGTCGCGAAGACGTAGCGCGCCAGGGTCTCGGGCAGGCTGGTTCGTAGCTCCGGCTCGAAGTGGCACATGATGGCGTCGTCGGTGGCGATCGTCTCGAGGTAACCGGTCATGCGTCCGTGTGAGGTGATCATCGCGGTGTCCCTGGCCTCGCCGGGGGCGATGTCCTCGAACGCCTGAGTCAGCACCTGATGGAGGAACCAGGCCCGCTGAGGTCCTGAGACCGCCAGCTTGCCGCGTTCCGAGCAATCAGCCCAGCACTCCCGCAGCAGCTCCGGCGGTGTGGACGGCGCCTGGGTTGATCCTGATGTGCTCACAGCCCCCATTGTCCCTCCGGCGCGCCACTCCGACTGACCGTCCAAGGGTGGCTCTCCGAGCACCAGGGCGAACGATGGTAAGTATGGGGCGACGGAGAAGGGCTCACTTGGCCGCCGGAAAGGGTATCGTCGCCGCGAGCCGAACCTCGGAGGTGAGATTGCCGGACCTGCTGGACGAAGAAGAAATCGAGCAGCGCCTGGACGAGCTGGGCGACTGGGAGCGTGACAACGATCACATCGTCAAGGTGTTCGAGTGGGACGACTTTCCCTCGGCCATCAAGTTCGTCACCGACGTCGCCAAGATGGCCGAGCGCTACGACCACCATCCCGACATCGATATTCGTTACAACCGGGTGGCACTGTCCCTCTCGACGCACTCGGAGGGGGGACTCACCCCGCTCGATTTCGACCTCGCCGGCGACATCGAGCAGTCGATCGTGTAGACGTCAGGCGTGGGCGTCCTCACGGAGCCACGGAGGTAGCGAAAAAGTCACGTCCTCGGTCGTCACCTCACGCGTCTCGACGTCTGCGTAGCCGAGCCCGACCAGCCGCTCGAGCAGGCGATCGACCAGAACCTCGGGAGCGCTTGCACCGGACGATACCCCCACCGTGTCGCACCCCTCGAGCCACTCGGGATCGAGCTCTGACTCGTCGGGGACGAGGTGGGCGTCCGAGCCTGCCGCCTTGGCCACTTCGACAAGACGATTCGAGTTGCTCGAGTTACGCGCTCCGACTATCAGCACGACGTCGGCGTGCGGTGCTATGGCCTTCACAGCCACCTGGCGATTTTGAGTTGCGTAGCAGATGTCGTCCGAACGAGGGCCGGCGATGTTGGAGAAGCGCTCACGAAGTCCTTCGACCACACCGAGGGTGTCGTCAACTGAAAGAGTTGTCTGCGTGAGATAGGCGACCGCCTCATCACGGCCGAGCTTCAACCTGTCTATCCCTTCTGCGTCTTCAACGACCACAGTGTTCTTCGGTGCTTCGCCGAAGGTGCCTTCGATCTCTTCGTGGCCGGCATGTCCCACGAGCACGATCTTGCGCCCGGCGCGAGCGAACCGCTTGGCCTCCAGATGCACTTTTGTAACCAGGGGGCAGGTGGCGTCGATGATCTGGAGGTTCTTCTCCTCGGCACGCTGCCGAACTGCCGGCGAGACGCCGTGCGCCGAGAAGATGCACACAGAGCCGTCGGGAATCTCGGCTTCGGAGTCGACGAAGACGGCGCCGCGCTTGGTGAGCTCCTCGACGACGTGGCCGTTGTGCACTATCTCCTTGCGCACGTAGACCGGCGCGCCGAGAGTCTCTAGCGCCCGTTCGACGATCTTCACCGCCCGATCGACCCCTGCGCAGTAGCCGCGCGGCGCGGCCAGAATGACTTTCTTCATCAGTTCATCGTACGTGCCGCTACCGCTTACCCACGAGACACCCGGTATCGATCGATGAGCCCGGCCCTCTGGCTGGATGGGCACAGAGGCTCGATCACACAGTCTCCGCACAGGGGCCGCTTTGCGGTGCAGATCCGCCGCCCATGCTCGATCAAGAGGTTCGCAGTCCTCAGGCGGTCCTTCCTGGGTATCGAACCCATGAGGTCGCGTTCGATCTTGTCGGCCTCCTTGGATCCGAAATCGGTCAGGCCGAGCCGCACGGCCAGTCTGCCGACGTGGGTGTCGACGGCGATTCCGGCGTCGGGATCTCTTCTCGCCGCCTGGGGATAGGCATTCGCCTGCACGATGTTTGCGGTCTTGCGGGCAACACCCGGCAGGGCCACGAGATCGGCGATGGTGCTCGGCACCTCGCCATCGAAGCTCTCGAGGAGCTTCTGCGACATCGCCCGCAGCGCACGGGCCTTCTGGTTGAAGAAGCCCGTTGGGCGGATGTCGGCCTTCAGCTCGTCCTCCGGCACCGCGAGGAAGTCCTCCGGGCGCCGGTACTTGGAAAACAGGGTGGCCGTGACCTCATTCACCTTCACGTCGGTCGACTGGGCAGACAGCATGGTGGCAACCAGCAGCTCGAAGGGATTCGAGAAGAACAGTGCGATCGAGGCGTCCGGGTAGGCCCGGGTCAGGCGCCTGATGATGGCGCGCGCTCGCTCAATCCGGTCCCCGTCGCGCCCCACAGGCATCTGCGCACCATAGGCCACGCGCGTCGGATCCGGTCGGGCGGACGCTGTCGATGGCCCAGTCGCAGGCCTCTTCCGGGTGGTGTAAGGTTAAACCAAACGACCGTTCGTTTGGAGGCCCTGCTTGCCCGGTATCACCGAGACCATGCCGACACCCGATCGTGTCGCCCCCGACGAGACCGAGGGCCGAAGGGGAGCCCGCGGAGCCGGGCCCGTCCCGAGCCCCCGGCGCGCCGAGCTCGTCGATGCGGCCGCCCGGCTCTTCTCGGTGAGGGGCTACCACGGCACCTCGATGCAGCATCTCGGCCAGGCTCTGGGTCTTCAGCGCGGCTCCCTCTACGCTCACATCGGCTCCAAGGAGGACCTGCTCTTCGACGTCGTAGACGGAGGCGCGGATCGCTTCTTGGCCATGGCGCGCCGCGCTGCTTCGTCCGGCGAACCGGCCGCAATGCGGCTGCGGGCGCTGCTGATGGGGCATGTGGACATCGCTGCACAGCATCTCGACGCCGCAACGGTGTTCCTCAACGAGTGGCGTTATCTCTCGCCCACCTCCCGGGCCCAGATTCAGGCCAAGCGAGATACTTACGAGAATCTGGTGCGCGGGATCATCTCCGACGGCATCGAATCGGGCGAGTTCAGCCCCGGTGTCGATGTAGCCATGGCGGGCAGGCTGGTGTTGTCCGCCGGTAACTGGGTCTACACGTGGTATCGGCCCGACGGGCCAATGAGCGCCGGCGCCATCGGCATGGAACTGTCCGATCTCATCCTGGATGGACTCGCTAAGGAGGGCCAACCGTGACCTACGAGCAGAGACTCACCGACTTCAGGCACTACGTCGGGACCGGCGGAAAGGTAGAGGCTACCGACTGGATGCCCGACGACTATCGGGCGGGAGTCCTGAAGTTCATCGAGATGCATGCCAACTCGGAGATGATGGGCGCGATCCCGGAGCGGGAGCAGATTCCACATGCTCCTTCACTGCAGCGGAAGATGTCGCTCACCGCAAAGGTTCAGGACGAGGTTGGTCACTCGCAGCTTCTCTACCGCATCGCCGAGGATCTTGGAAAGAGCCGGGAGACGATGTATCTGGACCTGGTGAATGGGCGATCGAAGTTCCACAACGTGTTTCATTACCCCACCCGGCACTGGGGGGATGTGGCGGTCATCGGATGGCTTATCGATGGTGCGGCGCTAGTGACGCAGGCCGCATTGCTCGAATCCTCCTACGCGCCCTACACACGTGTGCTCAAGCGGATCTGCGCGGAAGAGCAGCTTCACTTACGTCACGGGGAAGACATAACTCTCGAGCTGGCTTCCGGCACCGACAAGCAACGGGCGATGTTTAAGGACGCCCTCGACCGGTGGTGGCTCCCTATCGTCCACTTCTTCGGCCCGAAGAGCAACGTCGGAAAAGACCTGTTGCTGCGATGGAGGGTCAAGACCCGAACCAACGAAGACCTGCGAGCCGAATTCCTCGACCGCTACGTCCCCAAGATTCTGGAGCTCGGTTTCAGCTTTCCTACGCCGGTGCCCTTTGAATTCGAGGGGCACTGGGTTCTGCGCGAAGAGGATATCGATTGGGCGCCGTTAGATGCGATCAAGCGCAACCAGGGGCCGGAAACCGCACGGCGTCTGGAGCTTCGCCGCAGCACCTACGAACAACATGCGTGGGTGAGGCAAGCCTTGGCCGAGCCCGCGACGCAGGTCGCTTGAACCTCGATGGACGTCTATGAAGTGTTTCGGCGCTCGGGGCACAAGCAACCCTTCGAACATTGCGGAACCGTCACCGCGCCCGACTCGGCCATGGCCCTCCTGATGGCCAAAGAGTGCTACCTGAGGCGGGAAGAAGGCCAGTACATGTGGGTCACGAGGCGCAGTGACATTCACTCCTGGTCGGATGAGGCGTTGTTCGAACCCGCTGCCGATAAGTCCTATCGCTTCGCGCATGCATACCGTGACGTGGTCCGAAAGCGCGAGCTGGCGCGCCGGCGCGCCGGGCAGCTGTGACTGAGGCGCTGGTCGCCATAGTGACGTCACTTGGCGACGACGAGCTCATACTCGGCCATCGTCACGCCGAGTGGACGGGGTTCGCCCCCCACATAGAAGAGGACGTTGCATTTTCCTCCATCGCTCAGGACGAAATCGGTCATGCGGCCGCGTACTACTCGATCGCGTCCTCATTGACCGGCCTGACTCGCGACGCTTTGGCTCTGGGACGCAGCCAAGGTGAATATCGTCATGCCGTCCTATGTGAAAGACCGAACTCGGATTGGGCCTACACGATCACGCGTCAATGGCTCTACGATCGCGCGGACTCCCTGCGCCTGACCGCTCTCGAAGATTCGGCGCACGACGCTCTCCGCCATTTGGCAACCAAGATACGCAGGGAGGAGCGCTATCACCTCATCCACGCCGACATGTGGATGGAGCGGATCGCTCATGGCCCGATCGAGGGCCGTACCAAACTGACTCGAGCTGCTACGACCGCCCTGAGCGCCACAGCAGGACTGTTCGAACCGTTCGAGCGCGAGGCCGACGCCATCGGGGAGGGGTGGCTCACGGTTCCTTCCGAGGAGCTCGGCCGGCGCTTTCTGAGCGAGGCCGTCGATGCTCTCGACGGGCTGGGTCTGCCGGCCGAAGTAACACCGGATGGGTGGCGCGCCGAGTTCGTGGCCTCGTCCTCCGGGGACCTCATCGCCACGGCTCCGAGCGACCCGGGCGAGACAAGTACGCCGGCCGGACTGGGGGGGCGCAGCGGCCGTCACTCCCCCGACTTCTCCGAGTTGTGGGCGGACATGACGCGCACCTACCGAGCCGATCCGGAAGCGACATGGTGACCCAGGCGACGGCCGATGTTGTCTGGGCAGCGCTCGAGACCGTCGCTGATCCGGAGATCCCGGCCGTTTCGGTGGTCGATATGGGGATGATCCTTTCCGTCGCGGTCGGCGACGAAAAGGCTCAGGTCATCGTCTTGCCTACCTTCACCGGCTGCCCGGCAATCGGGGTCATCGAGCAGGACGTGCGGAGTGCAGTGTCGGCGGTCGAAGGGGTCGAAGAGGTCGAAATAAGGATGTCCTTCGACCCGCCCTGGACAAGCGGCCGGATCACACCGGAGGGACGCCGCAAGCTGAAGGACTTCGGGCTCGCCCCCCCCACGGGCGAGGGGCCTGTCCTCGTGACCGAGATCGGGCTTCCGTCAGAGGCGATCTGTCCCTTCTGCGGGAGCAAGGACACCACCAACCAGAGCCTGTTCGGCCCCACGCCGTGCAGGGCGATCTACCACTGTTCGTCGTGCAAGAACCCCTTCGAGCAGTTCAAGGCGGTCTAGCACCAGGCCAGCTCAAGGGTCGCCAACCACCGGCGAGGGCCGTACGGCGGCAACGGTCAGGGAACCCGGTCGGGGCCCGGTCGTCGCTCGATGACTCGCAGGAACGCGTCAATGACCTTGGGGTCCAGTTGTGAGCCTGCAGCCGCGCGCAGGCGTTCGAACGCCTCATCAATCGGCATGCTGGCGCGGTAGGGGCGGTCCGTGGTCATCGCGTGAAAACTGTCGCAGACAAAGATGATGCGTGACTCAATGGGGACGTCATCGCCGGCCAGCCTGTCCGGATAACCCATGCCGTCGTAACGCTCGTGGCAGTGCTTGACGATGACGCACACCAAACCAAGGCGCTCAACGGGGCTGAGTATCCTCCCGCCGATCTCAGGATGGCTGTGGATGATCAGCCACTCGGATTCTGAAAGGGGTCCCGGCTTGGACAAGATGGCCGGCGGCACACCGATCTTTCCGATGTCGTGGAAAAGGGCTCCCAGCTCGAGGTCCTTCAGGGATTCATCCCCCAGTCCCAGATCCTCTCCCACCTCAACCGCAACGTCTGCAATCCAGCGTGCGTGTAGTGACGTATATGCATCCTTGGCCTCGAGGGCGTTGGCGAGCGCGTCGACCGTTGATCGAAAGGAATCCTCGATACGCTGGACACCCAGCTCCTTGGCCATTGCAATCTCAGCCTGGCAAGCCATGTTCGTCAGCAGCCGAAGCTTTTGCTCTGAAAACACGAAGCCTTTGTTGTCGGGGGCCACAGCAATCAAGCACCCGAGCCGCTCACGCTCTAGTTTCAGAGGCGCCAACGCAACAAGGCAATCGCCCGGGACCTGCCCAGACCCTGCAAGCTGCCGGTATTCATCTGGATGCATGACGGATGGCCCTTCGCCGACCCCGAGCCTTTGCATGAGCTCACGACCGGCCCGGGCCCCCGGGGCCAGCTCGTCGAGCGCGTATCCCCGCACGGCTCGAGCCACAGCCTCCCCCGTTTCCAAGTCCTCGAGCCACAACGACGTTTTCGGGCATTCCAGAATCTGCGCTGTGTGCTCCACCGTGTGTGCCAGAACGTCATCCAATGATTCGCTCGCAGACATGGCAACGCTGAAGCTCAACAGAGCGCTCGTTCTCTCGGTGCTTTCGCTTTGCTGCTGATGGAGATGCAGCTTCTCTATCGCCAGGGATGCCTGATGCGCAACCCCCGCAAGAAGACGCAGCCGTTCCTGACTGAAGTGCCACCCATGGACTCCGGGATGCCTCACCATCAACCAACCAGTGACAGGTTGGGATGGGAGTTGCAGCGACGCGACGGCCACGGGGGTCGTGGAGCCCGCAGGATCACCTGAGGACCAGTCTGTGATCCTCGTGGGGCTCGGCATTCGGGCGGGCGGGTGAGAGGTCGCTGCTGCCTCCCATGTGGCGTCACCCTCTTGTCCAGCGAACGCCTGCAGAGCAGCGGCCTCGTCAAGTCGCACGTTGATCTCCGCCTCGAGCTCTGGATCACCCTCGTAGCCGTGGTGAGCCTCGACGTAGTAGTCACACACGCTGGGATCAAGCAACCACAGAGAGCTCTGCTTGGCCCCTAACAGCTGCGCGGCCATGCGAACCGCATTCCCACCGATGACATCCAGGGATGGCGCCATGAGCATCGATTGCGCGAACTCGAGCAACGCTTTGGCTTGGGCGGCCTCTCGCCGTTGCGTCTCGTACAACTGCGCGTTCTCGATCGCAACGGAAGCATGGCCGGCAAGCACCTCCAGCAGGCGAAGATCATCGTCGTCGAGTGCACCGATACTCAGTTTTGTCACAACAATCACGCCGACAACCCGAGGACCATAGCGCAGCGGAACTGCTACCACCGATTGCGGAGCCCGATCGAGCTCGGTTACGGGGAACGTAGATTCAAACTCTTGTGAATTCGGGACCAGGAGCGGCCTGGCGTTCAAGGTCACCGACCCGGTGATTCCCTCCCCTACCCTGTGGGTGAGATCTTCGAGCCCCTGACCCTCGGACAAATGGTTGGCTGCGACCGCGATGCACTCATCCCCCTCGACGACATAGACCCTGCAGACGTCATAGTCGATGAAAGTGCGAAGCTCGTTGACGATGGTGGAGCCGATCCGGTGCACATCGTTCAAGCGATTCAGCTTGCCTGCAAGGCTTTGCAGCATCTTCATGTGAGCCAGAGATCGAACATCTCTGTCTTTATGCTCAGCACCAATCGGGCGTTGGGAGGAACCCTCGCCGAACACGACCGCCTTGTTCTTGCCCTCGGCCTTGGCAACCATCATGGCGGTTTCGGCAAACGCCACGAGCTCTCTCGGGTGAGCCGCCTCGTCGGGTCCTTGGGCTATACCGATGGAAAGGGTGATCCGATTCGCCGGATCAAACGTTCGAACCGCAAGCTGCTCGGTTAGACGAGATACGAAGCCGAGGGCGTCGCCGACTTCACAAGACGGCATGATCACCGCGAACTCCTCGCCGCCGATACGGCACACGACATCGGATCCCCTCACAGCGGCCGCCACCATGTCGGCCAGACCGATAAGGATCTGATCTCCGACCGAATGCCCGTGGATGTCGTTCACAGCCTTGAAGTCGTCGATGTCCAGCATCAAGACCACCAAGGAATCGCGCGCCCTGGTGGCGCGGGCCAACTCAGAACGCACCCTTTCGTGAAAGAACCGGTGGTTGTAGAGACCGGTGAGTGAATCCGTCTGTGCTTGATGCTCGAGAGAGGCTCGCACCTGGGCATTGTCGAGTGCAAGGGCAGCAGCGTCACCGAAGCGCTTCGCCAGTTCGAATTCCTCGAGCGAAAAGTCATTGCCGGCGCCTATCCGATAGATGTTCAGTGCACCCTTTACCGTATTCCTCGAGATCAGTGGCACCGTGATAAGTGCCTCCTCTTCGTCCTCAGGAGTGCCCGGAATCGACACTGCTCGGGGATGATGAGCTGAGTCGTTGACCAGGGCCGCCTCGCCATACTCGACCGCCCATCCGGTAATGCCTTCGCCGAAGGGGATGCCGGTGTCCTTGAGGATTTGCTCGATGTGGGGATCGCGCGCCATCACCGCATGGAGGACCCGCTTTCTCTCATCGGCCTCGTAGATCGTGAGTGTGTCGTAGGGGATCAGCTCGGCCAAGGTGTCGGCTATGCGCTCGAGTACGAGATCGACTCGCTGTTCGGACAGCACGTGGTGGAATACATCGGCCAGGCGCCGGTAAGACTCGATGGTGGGTCCGATTGATTGGTGCAAAGGGATGGCCTTGTCGGGGGCAGGCTCGGCTGCTGTGATCTGCTCGACCTTCTCGGGCCTCAATACCCTCACCCCGTGATTGTCCACTTCACTCCTCCCCTCTGGAGTCGGCAACATGGGGCTTTTACTTGAGCCGAGCCGGCCGCGGGGTGCGCCACCAGGAGGCCCGGGCACAGGCAAGGCTTTTTCCTATACCCAGACGAACTCAAGGCCAACCCTCGTCGTCGGCAAAAGCAACGTGGGCCCTGTGGCAGGTGACCTCCAGACAAGAGGTTGCTCTCCCTTCCTCTAGGGTTCTGCTTTGGCGATGCCCGAAGAATCTAGGCAGGGAGGTTTCGACGTGGCGATCACGGTGACCCACGAGGCAGTTCAAGTGCTCACGCGTTCGCTCGAGCTTGGGGGCATCGACCCGGCTAGCGGAGGGGTGCGCCTGCGCGGAGCGCGAGGGCTGGGTGGTGGCATGGACATCCAGGTCGAGCTCGCCGAGGGCCCCATCGAGGGCGAGGCGGTGGTTGAAGAGGGTGGGATCAGGCTGTTCGTCGACCCGGAGATCGAGCGGGCCATGCCCAACCCGGTCGTCGCCGTGGAGCCACAGCACGAAATCATCGTCGTGCGGCCGGAACCCCCGACGGATGGCTGATTCATTCGCTGCCCTTTGCACCCCCGGCAGGCTCAGCGGATATGAGCCAGAGCGGAGGCGTAGGTTCCGAGCAGCCGGGTGAAGGTGGCATGCTCGCTGAGCTCCGAAAGCGCCTCGAGCATCTCGGGCGCGTCTGCGGGTGCCTCCACGTCCGCATACAGGACGTACTCCCAGGGGCGCCCCGCTCGCGGCCGTGACTCGAGCTTGCGAAGGCTGAGGTGGCGCTCGGCAAAGGCGCCGAGACAGCGATAGAGCGAACCTGCCACGTGACCCACACCGAACACCAGAGAAGATTTATTGGGCTCGCTCAAGGGATCGGGGTTGCGCGAGAGCGCCCCGAAACGTGTGTAGTTGTCCGGGTAGGTCTGGATACGCTCCTGAAGAATCGTCAAACCGTAGAGCTCTGCTGCGCGCGCCGACGCGATGGCCCCGGTGGCCTCGAGCTTCTCGTCGACGATCCGCTTACCGGCCCCTGCGGTGTCGTATTCGGCGCGTATCCTGACATCCAGAGCATTGAGGAACTCCTCGCACTGGGCGATTGCCTGTGGGTGCGAGATGATCTCAGCCAGATCGTCGATCGAGGTGGCCGGCAAAGCGATCAGGCAGTGGTCGACCCGCACGACGGTCTCACCCACGAGATGGAGCCCGTGGCGGAGGAAGAGATCATAGGTCTCGTTGATGCTGCCGGCCTGCGAGTTGTCGATCGGGACGAGCCCGAAGTCGACCCGGCCGACTTCGACCGCCTCGAACACCTTGCGGATGGACGATAGCGGCCGCAGCTCGGCTGCCGGAAAGAGGGTCTGCGCGCCCTCTTCCGAGTATGCGCCGGGCTCTCCCTGATAGGCGACCAGCCGCTGCTCCATCCACTAACTCTATGCGGAGCGTCGTTTTTGCGAGCGGCCGTGCATGATGCCCATCACGAGCGTCGAGCACAACGCCTCGAAAGAGGCATCGACCACATTGCCGCCCACACAGCCGGCATCCCAACGCCGATCGCCGTCGGAAGCCTGAATCAAGACGCGCACCTGGGCCCCCGTCCCCTGGCCCGCGTCGACGACCGAGACCTGGTAGTCGGAAAGGCGAACTCCTTCGAGCTCGGGAAACGAGGACTCGAGACACTCTCTCAGAGCGAGGTCGAGGGCGTGCACCGGCCCGATTCCCATCGCCGAGCGACGGACGCAGTTGTTTCCGATGCGAACCTCGACCATGGCCTGGACCCGCGTCGCCCTGGCATGCGTTCTCTCGCTTACGACTTTGTAGCTGCACACGTCGAAATAGGGACTCTTTGTCATCATGTGGTGGCCGGCTCCTGACTGAGTGCGTCGAGCAACATGTGTGCTGCGGTGATCGCAGCGCTCGGGTCTGCCATCTCCCGGCCTGCGATGTCGGGGGCCGTGCCGTGGACGGGCTCGAACAACCCCAGGCACCGGGTGGGCCGCGTGGTGGGGTCGGGATGGAGGTTGGCGCTGGCGGCCCGTCCGAGTCCTCCCCCCAGCCCGGCGGCCAGGTCCGAGAGCAGGTCACCGAACAGGTTGTCGGTAACTATGACGTCGAATCTGCCCGGTTCGGTGACGAGATGGTAGGCGGCTGCGTCGGCATGCTCGTAGCCGACGGGAACGGAAGGGAAATCGGCCGCCACCTCGTTGGTGATGTCTCGCCACAGCGCACCTGCATGGACCAAGACGTTGGTCTTGTGCACCATAGTCAGCCGTCCCGACCGGGCGCGCGCCGCCTCGAAGGCGTAGCGCAGGCACCGCTCCACGCAACGCCTCGTATTCACGTTGACCTCGATGGCGCGATCGCCGTGTCGTTCCCCTTCGCCCGAATAGGGGCCCTCGGTGTTCTCCCGAACGAACACAAGGCCCAGCTCGGGGAAAGGCCTAAGGTTCACGTACAGGTCGAGCTCCTGGCGGAGCCTGATCACGATTCCCCGCTCGAGAATGCCGTCGGGGACCCGTGGGTCCCCCACTGCTCCCATCAGCAGCGCTTCGGACCCTGCAATGACCTCCATGTCCGCCTCGGAAAGCAACTCTCCGGTGGCGAGGTAGCGCTCCGCGCCGGCATCGATGGTCACCAGATCGTGGTCGGCACCGAGCACGGGAAGCGCCGCCCCGATCACCTCAGGTCCTATGCCGTCGCCGGGGAGGACCGCGATGCGAGCTTTCATGAAGTGGAGGAAGGGGGCAGGGAGGGGGAACTGGAGGGAGAGGCCGCGACCGACGTCGTGATCCGGATGAGCCGGTTCGCAGCGGAGAGGTAGGCTCTGGCCGAAGCCTCGACCACATCGGTGGAGACGCCGCGCCCCGTGGCACGCCGCTCGGGCCGGTCGCCCGGCACGGCGCCTCTACCTCCCTGCGTCGCCAGGACGATGGTCACATCGCCCAATGCGTCGATGCCGCCGGTCACGCTCGAAACCGTGAACGATTCCAGGCGTGCCTCGACCCCGGTGGCGCGCTGAATCGCTCCGCAGGCGGCGTCGATCATCCCGTCGCCGATAGCGGACTCATCTATCACCTCGTCGCCTCGCCGCAGGCGCACGGTGGCGGTGGGCGACAGGTGAGTGCCCCCTGCCACCTGAATCGACACGAGCTCGTAGTCGTTCTCATCGGACGACAGCTCGTCGACCACAATCGCCTCGAGGTCCACATCGGTAATCCGGATCTTGCGGTCGGCCATCGCCTTGAAGCGCGCGAACGCTCGTGCCATCTCTTCATTGTTCAACGAGAATCCGAGGTCTTCGAGAGCCTTGACGAACGCGTGCCTCCCCGAATGCTTGCCTAGAACGATGCGTGACCCTTCGAGCCCGACGTCGACCGGATCCATGATCTCGTAGGTGGTCCGATCCATCATGACGCCGTGTTGGTGGATGCCCGCCTCGTGAGCGAACGCATTGGCCCCGACGATGGCCTTGTTGGGAGGAACCGGGTACCCGGTCAACATTGACACCAGACGGGACGTGCGCGCTATCTCTTTGGTGGCAACCGCCGTGTCGCTGCGGCTTGCCGACCTCCTGGTACGAAGCGCCATCACGATCTCTTCCAGCGAGCAGTTGCCCGCACGTTCCCCGATCCCGTTGACGGCGACCTCTACCTGACGCGCGCCGGCGGATATCCCCGCCATCGCGTTCGCCACAGCAAGCCCGAGGTCGTCATGGGTATGGACGCTCCAGACGACCTCACGGCCAACTTCAGACCGCAGGTAACTGAGCAGCGCAGCAAACTCGTCGGGCAGCGCATAGCCGACGGTATCGGGGAGGTTGAGCGTGGAAGCACCGGCACGCGCTGCGACACCGAAGACCTCGACAAGGAACTCGGGATTCGAACGGGTCGCATCCTCACACGAAAACTCGACGTCATCGACGTGCCTGCGCGCCCGCTCGCAGCTTTCTTTCACGGCCTCGAGCACCTGAGCAGGTGTTAGCTTCAGCTTCGCCTTCATGTGTATCTCGCTCGTGGCAATGAAGGTGTGAATTCGCGGGCGTGAAGCCACGGCCAGGGCCTCCGCGGCGCGGTCGATGTCGCGCGGATCGCAGCGCGCCAGCCCGGCGACCACCGGGCCGGTGACGACCTTGGCGATTGCCTGAACCGCCTCGGTCTCTCCTTGAGAGGCAATCGGGAAACCGGCTTCGATGACGTCAACGCCCAGGCGCGCCAGTTGCTCCGCGATCTCGACCTTCTCTCTGAGATTGAGCGAGATGCCGGGCGACTGCTCGCCGTCCCTCAGAGTCGTGTCGAAGATCTTCACCCGAGCATCGCCGGGTACGCCTACGTCACCTTCCCCGCTCGTCACAGCCACGACATCATCTCCCTCAGACGGGCTCCGACCTCTTCGATCGGGTGCTCGGCCTGTCTGCGGCGGTGCGCATCCAGAACCGGGGTTCCCGCCTTGTTCTCGAGAACCCACTCGCGAGCGAAGCTGCCCGACCGAATGTCGTCGAGTATCTTTTGCATGGCGGCTTCGACGTCCGGGCTTATGACCTTCTGGCCACGTGTGAGGTCCCCATACTCGGCTGTGTCCGAGATTGCGTCGCGCATCCCGCTGAAGCCGCCTTCGTACAGAAGATCGACGATCAGCTTGAGCTCGTGCAGGCACTCGAAGTAGGCGATCTCCGGCTGGTAACCGGCCTTGACCAGCGTTTCGAATCCCGCCTGGACAAGGCGTGAAGCGCCTCCACAAAGGACGGCCTGCTCACCGAACAGGTCGGTTTCGGTCTCTTCGGCAAACGTCGTCTCGAGCACTCCGGCGCGCGTCGCCCCGATTCCGTTGGCGTAAGCAAGACCCAGTTGGCGCGCCGAACCGGTTGCGTCCTGATGGATCGCCAGCAGCGCCGGCACGCCGCTCCCCTGTTCGTAGGTGCGACGTACAAGCGGACCAGGGCCCTTCGGCGCGACCATCACCACATCGTTCTCCACCGGCGGGCGGATCTGCCCGAAGTGCACGTTGAACCCGTGCGCGAAGAGTAGAGCACTACCCGGCTTGGAACTGGGCTCCACGAACTCGCTGTACACCGATGCCTGATGTTGATCGGGAACGAGCATTACGATGACATCGGCCGACGAGCATGCTTCTCCCACGGTCGCAACCGGGGCGTCATCAGCTTCCACCGCCCCCCACGTCGGTGAGTCCTTTCGGAGGCCGACGGTGACGTCCACTCCCGAATCCTTCAGGTTCAACGCATGAGCCCGCCCCTGGGAGCCGTAGCCAAGAACCGCCACGCTCTTGCCGGACAGAGCCTCCAACGGAGAATCTGCGTCGTAGTAGACCTTCGGTGACATAGCTTCCCTCCTCCTAGTTCGCTGCATAGTTCGGGATCGGTACGGGACGAAGCGCAGGTGACTTAAGGCTTCCCGACCCCCGCCCCAACGCCACCCGTCCCGTTCTTGCCATTTCGACGACACCATAGGGCTCCAGCAGTTCCTCCAAGCTCGCAACCTTCTCGGGAGTCCCGGTCGCCTCTATCACAAGTGCGGTCGCATCTACATCGATGATCTTGCAGTGAAATATTTCCGCGATCTCCAGCACCTCGGCGCGCCGCCCGGCACCCACACCCACCTTGATGAGCGCGAGCTCGCGCTCGACTGCGGCGTCGTGAGGAAGCTCGACGATCCGAAGCACATGTATCAGCTTGTGGAGCTGCTTGCTGATCTGTTCGAGGGACTTGCCGTCGACCGGGACAACTATGGTCATGCGCGAGATAGTCGGATCGTCGGTTGGTCCGACTGCGAGTGACTCTATGTTGAAACCCCGCCTTGAGAACATGCCCGAGATGCGGGCGAGCACGCCCGGTTCGTTCGCAACCAGCACGGACAATGTGTGTGTGGTTGGGTTCATGCGCTTGGGACGAACTCGGGACGGTCGAGCGGCGCCGGCACCGGATGATCCTGGGTCGTCTGCTTCGAGCCGGGAATAACCCCGGGCGCAACGATGATGTCGTCGTTTGAAGCTCCGGCCGGAACCATGGGGAAGCACATCTCGGCAGGGTCGACCACGAAGTCGATGACGCAGGGGCGGTCGTCGACCCCCAGCGCCTTGTCGATGACCGCGTCGACCTCGTCGGCCGAAGTTGCCCGCAGGCCGATAGCTCCACAGGATTCCGCTAGTTTCACGAAATCCGGTATCTCGGGATGGAAATGAACGTTCGAATAGCGCTCGTCATAGAAGAGCTCCTGCCATTGGCGGACCATTCCCAAAGACTGATTGTTGAGGATGGCAACGACGAACGGGATCCGCTCGACCGCCGCGGTGACGAGCTCTTGCGCCGTCATCTGAAAGCAACCATCGCCGTCGATAGCAACCACCGGGTCGTGGGGCCGTCCCACCTTTGCTCCCAGCGCAGCCGGGACGGCAAAGCCCATCGTCCCGGCGCCCCCCGATGTCGCCCATGAGTTCGGCTTGTTGAAGCGCATCAGCTGAGAAGCCCACATCTGGTGCTGTCCGACACCGGTGACGACTATGCCGTCGCCTCCCAGGGCTGCATCGAAGCGACTCACGACGTGCTGCGGCTTCAGCGCTCCGTCTGGCTCCTGGTCGTACGTGAACGGGTACTGCTTATGCCATCGCTGCACCTGGGCAACCCATCCGGAGTGATCAGAAGGTTCGCCTTCGGCAAGCGCTCGCGTCAGCCCGATCATGACCGGCTTCGACTGACCCACGATCGGCACGTCGACGGCGCGGTTCTTGCCGATCTCCGCCGGATCGATATCGGCGTGGATGACCTTCGCGTCGGGCGCAAAGGACGCCAGCCGGCCTGTAACACGATCATCGAAACGCACACCGAGCGCTATCAGCAGGTCGGAGCGCTGCAGGGCGGTCACCGCCGCATACCCTCCGTGCATCCCCGGCATCCCCATGTGCAGCGGATGGTCGTCGGGGAAGGCGCCTCGCGCCATCAGGGTGGTCACGACCGGCGCGCCGACCGTTTCCACCAGGGTTCTCAGCTCCGCAGCGGCGCTCCCCTTGAGCACCCCACCGCCGACGTAGAACACGGGTCTTTCGGCGCGTCCGATGAGCTCTGCCGCTGCCTTGATCTGCCGGAGGTGCGGCTCTGTGTTCGGTCGGTATCCCGGGATCGTGACCGTGGACGGCCAGGCGAAGCCCGTCTCGGAGGTGAGAACGTCTTTGGGCACATCGATCAGCACCGGGCCGGGCCTGCCGGTCGAGGCGATATGAAACGCCTCGGCGACGGCCACAGGGATGTGCTCCGGATCCATCACCTTTATCGAGTGTTTGGTGATCGGCATGGTGATCCCGATGATGTCGGCCTCCTGAAAGGCGTCACCACCTATGGCGGCACGGGGCACCTGCCCGGTTATCGCCACCATGGGAATTGAGTCCATGTAAGCGTCTGCGATGGGAGTCACGAGGTTGGTTGCACCGGGCCCCGATGTCGCCATGCACACCCCCACCCGCCCGGTGACATGGGCATAGCCTTCGGCGGCATGCCCGGCCCCCTGCTCGTGTCGCATGAGGATGTGCCTGATCGGAGAGTCGAGGATCGGATCGTAGGCGGGCAGAATGGCGCCTCCCGGAATGCCGAAGATCACCTCGGTACCTGCACATTCCAGGGACTTGAGCAAGGACTGTGCTCCCGTCACCATCATGGGCGCGGCCTCCTGACACGAACTTGCTTCATGACGCCCTCACTTGACTCGGGGCGCGGTCGGAGGCGCGGCTCACCTCGTAGGAGTAGCGGGCCAGCCGATAAGCCGAGCGGATGAACGCCTCCTCGGAGGAGTCGGGCCGCTCAACCGACATCTCGGCGCCGTCCACCGCACCGGTCAGGAACGCATCCTCGGACTGGAAGTAGCGCTGGAACCACTTCCTCCGGCCGGGGTCGGTGATATCCAGTGCCACCTCACCGGGACCGCACCATTCCGCGCTGCCGGACCAGTCGCCGTCTCTGATCTCGAGTCTCATCCTCCTGCCGCCTCCTTCGTCCATCTGAGTGCCGGTTTCCAGTCACCTCGGGCCAATAAAAAAACCCCCCGTTCTCCACGGAGGGTTAGCGCACACCGATCGGCCCCTGAGGGTCGATGCGATGCGCGCTAGGTAATAAGTACGAGGTTGAGGAGGAAGAGGCGCCCCTCTGCTCTCGTGTCGCTTCTGCTGGGAGTGCTCATAGGTCCCGTCTAGGTCGTGGATCTCGGATTGGCTACGACCTCGGCGACTTTGCAGAGGCTCGGTGGCGCCAGTATAGGCATGGTTCCGCTTCTGTCAATCGAACTTCCACCGATCGAGCACGAAGGGGCGGGCACCCCGCTGGGGCTGCCCGCCCTTCGACCTAATCACTTCTTGCAGCGAGCGCCCCTACGCGGGAATCTCGCAGTTTGCGGTGGCCGGGCCGTTGATGCACTCGTCGATGCCTTCGCCTCCACCCAGGAAGTCCCTCTGAGGCCCCCCGTCGAGGAAGTCGTCTCCGTTGCCGCCCATTATCTCATCCTCGCCTTCGCCGCCTTCGAGCATGTCGTTGCCGAATTCACCGGTGATCAGGTCGGCTCCGATACCGCCATAAGCCCGGTCGTCCCCGGACTGTCCTTCGATATCATCGTTGCCCGGGCCGCCCCTGAGCACGTCTGTGGAGGTACCTATCCCACCGATGACCTCGTCCGGACCGGGGCCCCCGTACAGGAAGTCCAGCCCCTTCTGCCCGCTCACGACGTCGCGCTTGGGGCCACCGAAGAGCCGGTCGCTGCCGCTGATGCCGGAAAGACGGTCCTTGCCCTTGCCGCCCTTCATCGTGTCCTTGCCCTGCATGCCCCTCAGGATGTCGCCACCCCGCCCGCCCTTGATGCGGTCGTCCCCTCTGTCTCCGATGATCGTGTCGTTTCCGCCGTTCCCGCAGATCCGGTCGTTGCCCCCGCGCCCAACGATCCGGTCGTTGCCCCCGCGCCCAACGATCACATCGGCACGACGGGTGCCTTCGATGTCGTCGTTTCCCTGGGTCCCGAAGATCGTTGCCCTCTTGCCCAGACACTTCTTCTTGGCCGCCGCCTGCGCACCGGTCAGCCCGATCACCAGGGTGCCCGTGAGAGCGACGACTCCGATTAGCGCAACTGCGGTCGATCGAAACCTCTTCATGCCGCTACCTCCATCTCTCTGCCGGTCATTTCCATTCCTGAACTTCCTTCAGGCCAGTCAGCTCTCCCCCCAAGGCACT
>Ga0183260_10000740_pt1 | contig 27862 bp, 29 predicted proteins | sample AntDrymUQ4972206_2_FD_129768 | JGI IMG/M metagenome (GOLD analysis project Ga0183260, IMG submission 129768) | Polar desert sand microbial communities from Dry Valleys, Antarctica - metaG UQ497 (22.06) (version 2) (version 2) | ecosystem: Environmental > Terrestrial > Soil > Desert | place... | reverse complement strand
GGGACCCGGTCGGATCTGCAAACGCCGCTGTGGGACGCAATCGAGAGCTTCGTCTCCGGGATCGAGCCCGAGGCAAGGCTCGCTCCGATCGCCTGTCCGGGCTTCACCGACAGCCACTACCTGCGCAAGGCATTCGGCTCCGTCGCGTACGGCTTCTTCCCGATCAAGGAGATGGACGCGGTGGACGCGACGAAGCTCGTGCACTCGGCGAACGAGCGCATCGCGGTCAACGATCTCGAGCTGGGGGTGAACATGCTGCGCGCGACCGCCCGCAGCCTCCTCTCGTAGTGCGAGAGCCCGAGTTACAAGTTGTAACTTGGAGAAGCGGCTGCGTCGGAAACGATGAGCTGGTGCGGGTTGGAGATGCGTGCGGCTGGGATGGACGTGTCTCGAGCGAGCAGGCGTGCGAGGGCTTCGCGCTTTGCTTCGCCGGTGACGAGCCACACGATCTCGCGAGCAGCTTCGAGCGCCGGGTAGGTGAGCGTCAGCCGGCGATGGCCCTGGTACTCAGCGGTGACGGCGACAAGCCGGTCACGGACGTCGAGCACGGGATCGCCGGCGACGAGAGATGCGGTGTGGCCGTCAGCGCCCAGGCCGAGGTGGACGAGGTCGAACGCTTCCGGAAGCTCGTCTGCGTAGCGTGCTGCCGCCGCCGCGAGGTCAGGTTCCTCGACCGGCATTGCGTGAACGACGACGGCGGGAAGCGCCGCGAGCAGCTGCTGCAGATTTCGGTTAAGGTCGCCCGCAGGCGCGACGCGCTCGTCCACCTGGTAGACGCTCACCCGCGGCCACGCGACTGCCTCTTCCCCGAGCCGCGCGAGCAGCTCGCCGCTGCGGCTGAGCGCGAGTGTCGAAGAAACGCCACTCCGCATGCGCTCCGCGATGAGACCCGCCACACGCCTCGCCGCGTCCGCGGCGTCCGCGTGAACCTCGAGACGCGGGGTCACGCGCGCTTCTCGGCGTGCCCTCCGAACTCGGCGCGCAACGCGGACAGCAGCCGATTGGCGAAGTCTGCCTCCCCTCTCGACGCGAAGCGCGAGTAGAGCGCCGTAGTGAGAACGGGAGTCGGGGTACCCGTGTCGATTGCTGCCATCGAAGTCCATCGCCCTTCGCCGGAGTCCGACACCTTGCCCGCGAAGTCGCCGAGCTCGGGTGAGTCGTGGAGCGCCGCCGAGGTGAGGTCGAGCAGCCATGAAGAGACGACGCTTCCGCGACGCCACAGCTCGGCGATAGCTCCGAGGTCGAGCTCGTAGGTGTACAGCTCGGGATGCGCGAGCGGCGCGGTCTCGGCGTCGGCCGCCCGCACGGTCAGCCCGGCGCCGGCGTGTCGCAACAGATCGAAACCTTCCGCGTATGCGGCCATGAGGCCGTACTCGATCCCGTTGTGCACCATCTTCACGAAGTGACCCGCCCCACTGCCGCCGCAGTGGAGATAGCCCTGCTCCTCGGCCGCGGGAGCGCCGGATCTCGACCTGCTCCTGGGAGCCGCTTCGGCTCCGGGTGCCAGAGATGCAAAGATCGGCTCGAGTCGGGCGAACGCCCCCTCGTCGCCGCCGATCATCAGGCAGAACCCCCGCTCGCGCCCAAAGATTCCGCCGCTCGTCCCACAGTCGAGGTACGCGATCCCACGCGCTTCGAGCTCGCCTGCCCGGCGGATGTCGTCGGCGTAGTGCGTGTTGCCTCCGTCGATGATCGTGTCGCCGTCCTCGAGCTGCGTCGCAACTTCCCACAGCACCGTCTCCGTTACCGCTCCCGCGGGAAGCATGAGCCAAACAGCCCGCGGCGGCTCGAGCAGCGAGACGAGCTCTTCCACAGAGGCCGTGCCCGTGCCGCCGTCCGCGATCAGCACCTCGACCGGCGCTGGGTCTCGGTTGTATCCCACGATCTCGTGGCCGGCGCGCAGAAGGCGGTTCGCCATGTTGCCGCCCATGCGTCCGAGACCGACCATCCCGAGCTGCAGCGGTGTCTGAGTTGCCACTCCCGCTCCTTTCCGCGAGCATTCCTATCCGTGCGACACGTTACGCGGCGAGGATGCTCCACGTGAGCGAGACCGCAGACGCGCTCGTCGTCTTCGGTATCACCGGCGACCTCGCGCGCAGGATGACCCTTCCCGCGCTCTACCGGCTGACCGAGCAGGGGCTCCTGACGTGCTCGGTAATCGGAGTCGGGCGCCGCCCGTTGCGCGACGACGAGCTGGCCGAGCAGGCGCGCGAATCGGTGGAGGCCGCGGTGGACGACGTCGACGAGAAGGTGCTGAGCGACCTTATCTCTCGTCTTCAGTACATCGGTGGCGACGCCGAGGACGGTTCGCTCTACGACCGGCTGCGGGACGCGCTCGGGGAGGCCGCGGCGCCGGTCTTCTACCTCGCCACCCCTCCCTCGATGTTCCTCGAGGTCGCGGAGGAGCTCGCCGCCGCCGGATTGGCGGACAACGCGCGACTCGTGGTCGAGAAGCCGTTCGGCTCCGACCTTCGCTCCGCGCGGGAGCTGAACGAGCGCCTGACGGCGATCTTCCCCGAGGACAGGCTCTACCGCATCGACCACTTCTTGGGCAAGGAGCCCGTCCAGGACATCATCTACTTCCGGTTCGCGAATGCGCTCTTCGAGCCCGTGTGGAGCCGCGAGGACGTCGACTCGATCCAGATCACCCTGGCCGAGGACTTCGGAGTCGAGGGACGAGGCTCGTTCTACGACAACGTCGGCGTGATCCGGGACGTCGTCCAGAACCATCTTCTGCAGGTGCTTGCGCTCGCCGCGATGGAGCCTCCGTCGGGTGGCGAGGACGCCATCCCGCGTCGACGCCTCGACGTGTTCCGGGCGATGCCTGCCGTCGATCCCGACAACGCCGTGCTCGGCCAATACGAGGGGTATCGGGACATCGAGGGCGTCGCCCCGAAGTCCGAGACCGAGACGTTCGTCGCGCTCCGCCTGGAGATCGAGAACTGGCGCTGGGCGGGGATCCCGATCTTCATCCGCGCCGGCAAGGCGCTGCCCGCCTCGGCTACCGAGGTCGTCGTCCGCTTGCAGCGGGTCCCGCAGCTGCGGTGGGGCTCCTACCGGCTGCGAACGCCCGGCAACGACGACATCGTCCTCCGCGTCGGCCGCAATGCCGGGGTCACGATCGGAATTCGGGCGAAGACCCCCGGGAAAGAGGTCTCGCAGCCGGTCTCGCTCGATCTCCACTTCAACGAGGAGCTGGGCGAGCCGCCCGAGCCGTACGAACGCCTGCTCGCTGACGCGTTGCGCGGCGACAGCACGCTCTTCCCGCGCTGGGACGTCATCGAGGAGACCTGGCGCATCGTGCAGCCGCTGCTCGACTCCCCACCGCCGCTCGAGCGTTACGCGCAAGGGACCTGGGGTCCACCGAGCGCCGATCTCATGGCCGCCCAGAACGGCGGGTGGCGGGTACCGGGAAGCGGTTAGATGTTTGATCGGGAACTCACGGCGGGCTGGATGACGGCCACGACACGGCGCCGGATCGCCACCCTCCCTCGCCGTCCAGGCTTACCAGCCTTTGACGACGAGTGAATGCGTCGCGCGGCTTGGTCGTGACCGCCCCCGGCTGCGAGTCAATTCCCGATCAAGCATCTAGCTCGGCTCGATCCGCTCCACTGTGTCTCCACGGCCGACGAGAACCTCGGAGACGAGGTCAGGCGGGAAGAGTCCGTGCTCCACGACGCCGGGCGTCGCAGCGAGTAGAGCGGCGAGCTCGGCGGGATCGTCGACCGATCCGATCCAGTCGGCGAGCAAACCACCGTCCGGGGTCGACTGCGCATCTCGGGGTCGTGTTGTCCCGAGTCGCGCGACCGTCGCAGCGATCCCGAAAGCGAGCAGCTCGAGCGGAATTGGCGGCCCGATCGCATCGACGAGCTTGTCCGACGAGACGATGATCACGAAGCGCTCGGCCGCCGCCGCCACGATCTTCTCCCGCGTGTGTGCGCCACCACCTCCCTTGACGACCCAGCCGTCACCTGTGACCTGATCGGCGCCGTCGACTGCGATGTCGAGCCGCGCAAGCTTTGAGCCGGTGGAGAAGGGCTTGACGCTGAGGCCGAGCCCAAATGCCGCGGCTTCGGTGGCCGGCGAGGTCGCGACGCAGTCTAGGTCGAGGTCGCGGGCTGCGAGGGCGTGGAGGAAGTGGAGCGCCGTCGATCCCGTGCCGAGACCGACTGTCATCCCATCCTCGATCAGCGCTGCTGCCGCCCCGGCGGCGAGCTCTTTCTCGCGCTGGATGTCGGTGCTCACGTCGAGATGCTTGATCGGGAATTGACGCGCAGCCGGGGGCGGCCACGACCAAGCCGGGCGATGCACGCACTCGTCGTGCAGGCTGGTGAGCCTGCGCGACGAGGGAGGGTGGTGATCCGGCGCCGTGTCGTGACCGTCATCCGGCCCGCCGTGAATTCCCGGTCAAGCATCGAGGCCAACCCTATGTCGATTACCGTGCCCCTCGTGGGTTGGAGCGACTGGGCGCGTACGGTGGAGGTCGAGCCGTCGATCTATGCGGCGGACTTCTCGCGGCTCGGGGAGCAGCTCGGCGCGCTCGTCGAAGCGGGCGCCAAGGTCTTCCACTTCGACGCCGGTGACGGCCATTTCATCCCCGAGATCACCATCGGCCCTGTCGTTCTTACGTCGATCTCGCCGCTCGTGCACGCGTGGGGCGGGGTGCTCGACTGCCATTTGATGGTCGAGCAACCCGAGCGCCACTTCGAGTCCGTCGCAAAGGCAGGGGGCGACAGCGTGACGTTCCATGTGGAAGCCTCGTCGGATCCGGCGGGGGCGATCGCCAAGGCGCGGTCGCTGGGACTCGGCGTGGGAATCGCTCTCAACCCCGGTACCCCGGCCGCAGACGCCGCGGCGGCTGCGAAGGGCGCGGACCTGGTCCTCTGCATGTCGATCCACCCTGGCTACTCCGGTCAAGCGTTCATGCCGGACGCGCCTTCGCGCATCGCAGAGTTGCGGGCGCTCTTACCTGCGGAGACGCGAGTGCAGGTGGACGGGGGCATCAACGCGGAGACCGTCGGCATAGCCAAGGAAGCGGGCGCCGATCTTCTGGTGGCCGGAAGCGCCGTATTCTGGCGGGACGATCCGGCGGGAGCGTACGCCAGACTTGTGAAAGCCGCCACCGGGGCCGAACGTGACTGAGTCTCTCGTCGAGTCCGCGGTCTGGCGCAGGCTCCAATGGCACCTCGGAGAGGTCGGCTCGCTCCATCTGCGGGATCTCTTCGAGTCCGACCCGACCCGCGGCGAGCGGTTGACGGAGGAGGCTGCGGGGCTCTACCTCGACTACTCGAAGCAGCGAGTGACGGACGACACCCTGCAACTGCTGCGGAGGCTTGCAACCGAACGAGGACTTTCCGAGAAGGTGCGGTCGATGTTTCGCGGAGAGCCGGTGAACACGTCGGAAGGACGTCCCGCTCTGCACGTGGCGTTGCGGCTGCCGCGCTCTCGCTCTCTCGTGGTGGACGGGGTGGACATCGTGAAGGAGGTGCACGCCGAGCTCGACCGCATGTGCTCGTTCGCCGAGAAGGTGCGCGCGGGGGAGTGGCTGGGGGCAACCGGACGGCAGATCAAGGCGGTCGTGAACATCGGGATCGGCGGCAGCGATCTCGGTCCGGCAATGGCGTACGAGGCACTCGAGACCTTCGCTTCCAGGGCGCTCGTCTCTCGCTTCGTCTCGAATGTCGATCCCGCAGATCTCGCGGCCGCACTTGTCGGCCTCGACCCTGCCGAGACAATCTTCGTCGTCGTCTCGAAGACGATGTCGACGCTCGAGACGATCGAGAACGCTCGCGCTGCCCGCGAGTGGGTCTCGGCGGCGCTCGGCACGAACGCCGACCTCACCTCGCACTTCGTCGGTGTCGGAGGAAAGGCCGAGGCCGGCGAGCGCGTCGGCATCCCGCCCGAGAACATGTTTCGCATGTGGGACTGGGTCGGAGGGAGGACATCTCTCTGCTCGGCGGTCGGCCTCTCGCTCCTTGTCGCGCTCGGAGACGAGCAGTTCCGCGAGCTGTTGGCCGGCTTCCACGCTATGGACGACCACTTCGCAACCGCCGCGCTCGGAGGAAATCTTCCCGCTATCTCCGGCTTGCTCGCGGTGTGGTACCGCAACTTCATGGGCGCCGAGACAACTGCCGTCGTGCCGTACAGCCATGCGCTGCGGATGCTGCCGGCATACCTCCAGCAGCTCTGGATGGAGTCGAACGGAAAGTCGGTGACGACCGCCGGCCAGCCCAGCGAGGTCGACTCGGGCTCCATCCTCTGGGGAGGCGCAGGCACCAACTCACAGCACGCGTTCTTTCAACTGCTCCATCAGGGAACCTCGCTCGTTCCCGTCGACCTGATCGGATTTGCAACGCCGTCGGGCGGGGACGCGGATCGTCACGACCTGCTGGCGGCGAACCTCTTCGCGCAGTCGGAGGCGCTTGCTTTCGGTCGAACCGCGGACGAGCTCGAGGACGCCGGAACCCCTGAGGTGACGGTTCCGCACCGCGTGATGCCGGGCAACCGCCCGAGCTCCGTGCTGCTCGCGGAGCGGCTGACCCCCGCGACGCTCGGCGCGATCCTCGCGTTCTACGAGCACAGCGTCTTCACTCAGGCGGCGATCTGGGAGGTCAATCCCTTCGACCAATGGGGTGTCGAGCTGGGAAAGGAGCTCGCCTCGCGAATTGCCCCCGAGCTGGCCGCAAGCTGGAAGCACGAGCTCTTGCATGACTCCTCCACAAATGCCTTGATCCGCCGCTACCGGGCTCTGCGCGATGGCCGGTAGCGGCTCGAGGTTGGAGCTCCGCGAGCCCGAGAACGCCTTTCAACTCATCGATGCGTGGCTCCGCGACCAGGGATTCTTCGTGTCGGGCGGTGAGGCGCTCGAGGCGGACCTGTATCTCGGCTACGGCCTCTCGCAGGCGATTCGCCGCGAAGATGCGCCGCCTCCGACGGAGCCATGCCCGAGCTTGCCGGTTGCCGCGTGCGTCGTCCGACCCAGTCGCTACGTTGTCGCGTATGACAACGACGATGACTTTCGAATGGGCACTTGGGTTGGAGACTGGAGCGCTTCGGAGTACGCCGCCGCTGTCGAGCAAGTCCGAGCCGCCATTGCTCGCGGCGACGTCTATCAGGTCAACCTCGTCCAGCATCTTTCGGCCGCCTTCGCGGGCGCCCCCGCCACGCTCGCTGCCAAGCTCGCGGCATTGCTGCCGCTCCATCCCGAGCCGTTCGTCGGCGAGGAATGGGCGATCGTCTCCGCCTCTCCCGAGCTCTTTCTCGCCCGGCGTGGGCAGCGAATCTGGACGATGCCGATCAAGGGGACGCGTCCACTCGGGTCGGCCGTAGAGCTTCGCGCGTCCGCGAAGGATGCGGCCGAGCACGTGATGATCGTCGACCTCGAGCGGAACGATCTCTCCCGCGTGTGTGAGCCGGGAAGCGTCCACTGGCCGGAGCTGCTGGAGACCCGTGAGCTCGCAGGCGTCGAGCACATGGTCTCCACCGTCGAGGGAACGCTGCGCGAGGGCGTCGGGCTGGCGGAGATTCTGGAGGCCACGTTTCCCGGTGGATCGGTGACCGGCGCGCCCAAGATCGCGGCCGTGGATCTGATCGCGGGGATCGAACCGGTGGGGCGCGGCGCGTCGATGGGCGCGCTCGGTCGCGTGTACGCCAACGGAGACTTCGATCTCGCGCTCACGATCCGAACCTTTGCGATAGCGGAGGATCGGATTCACCTCTGGGTCGGCGGGGGCGTGGTGTGGGACTCCGATCCAGTTGCGGAGGTCGAGGAGTCGTGGACGAAGGCGCGCCCGCTCCTGACCGCGCTCGCCTCGACTCTCGAAGCACTGGCCGGAGAGCGGCGATGAGCCTGCTCGCGCTCGCAGCCTCCGGACGCGGCCTCGTCGATCCCGGCGAGCCGGTGATCCGTGCTGATGACGACGGGCTCCTACGTGGCCGCGCGGCGTTCGAGACTTTGCGCGTCTACGGCGGATGGCCCTTTCGGCTGGAAGCCCATCTCGATCGGCTGGCCTCGTCCGCCGAGAGCATCGGCCTCCCCGCCGTCGAGCGAGGGGAGCTCGAGGGGCTCGCCTCGCTCGTTCTCGAGCGGGCGGGCGAGGGCGACGCGGTGCTGAGGTTGGTTTGGACAGGAGGGCCCGGCGGCGGGCCTCCGACCGGGCTCGCTCTTCTGAGTGAGATTCCGGGATGGATCGAGAAAACGCGCCTGCGCGGCGCTCACGCCGTGTCCCTGCTCGGGATCCGCGCCGCTGTGCCCTGGCTCCTGCCGGGTGTCAAGTCCACGAGCTATGCCGTGAACATGGCGGCCGAGGCGGAGGCAAGGAGCCGGGGCGCCGAGGAGGCGATCTTCGTCGACGGAGACGACCTTGTCCTCGAAGGCACGGTGACGAACATCTGGTGGCGGAAGGCTCAGACGCTCTACACGCCTTCGCTCGAGCTCGGCATTCTCGCCGGCGTCACGCGCGCGACGCTGCTCGAGCTTGCGCCCTCCTGCGGGTATTCGGTCGAGACCGACGCCTATCCCCTCGACGACGTCCTCGGCGCCGACGAGGCATTCACGTCGTCGTCGGTCCGCGAGGTCATGCCGCTCGTCGAGATCGACGGGCGCTCGCTCGGCCGCGGTCCCGCGGCGGACACGCTGCAGGGAGCGCTCCGGGGGCTCGCAGCTACGCTCTCGGCGTGACGGAAACCGTTCGGCTTGGCGGGATGGCGCTTCAGAACGGCGTACTCGTGCACGGCCCGACCTCGTGGGGAGCCGCGGTGAGGGACAAGGACGGCACACTGCACGTCGCATCGGGAAAGAAGCCGCGGTTTGCCGACTCCCTGAACGCACCGGTGCTGCGCGGGCCGCTGCGGCTCGCGGAGGCTTTCGCCCTGCTCCCGGTCGTGCACCGCGCGCTCCCCCAGGCTCGTTTCCCGTTTGCGCGGCCGCCGGTCGTCGGCTCGATCGTGGCGTCTTCGATTGTCGCGCGAGCCCTGCGCAGATCCAGGCTCTCGGCAGGAGGAAAGGAGATCGCCGCAGGCGCGGTGAGTCTCTTGCCGGCTGCTCTTGCGCTACGCGGATCCGGTCTAGCCGAGTATCACGGCGCCGAGCACGTCTCGATCGGGACGTACGAGAACGACGGAGAACGCGCCCCCAAGGAACACCCACGCTGTGGCTCGCAGCTGGTCGGTCCCATGCTCGTTTCCTCCCTCGCGGCGAATGTGGCCGCCGCGAAGGCTCCGGCTGCCGCGCGTGGGCTCGCGCGGCTACTGGGAACGACCGCGGCGATAGGCGCCTCGGTCGAGGTCTTCGCCTGGATGGCGCGGAATCCCGAGCATCGGGTCGCGCGTACGCTCGCGCGGCCGGGATACGAGCTGCAGCGCCGCTTCTCGACCGCCGAGCCGTCGGAGGCTCAAGTCGAGGTCGCGGACGCTGCGCGCGACGCTTGCCTCGCTCTCGAGCGGTAGCGATGGCCGGTCCGCGCGGGCCGGAGGCGCTCAGATTCTTCCGACCCGGTCTGGTGGCGGCCAGATGTCTCGTTGCGCTCGCTTTGGTCGTTGGCGGTGCGCCCCTCCGCGCGGACGCGAGTGCCAGCCACGTGACGGCTTCGACCAACGTTCAGCGTTCTCTTCTCATCGCGCATCCCGTGGCGGTCGACAAGCTGCCGCTCACGAGCCAGGTGGGCCGCCTTGTCGTTCTGCGCTTTGCGGGCATCTCGGCGCCCACGTACGTCCGTGAAATCCTGCGCGAGGGAAGAGCGGCCGGCGCAATCCTGTTCCGCGACAACGTGGTCGACCCGGAGCAGACGAGAGCTCTCACGTCTCAGCTTCGGCGCGGTGCTCAGAGCCCACCGCTGATCTGCGTCGACCAGGAGGGCGGCGCGATCCGCATCCTGCGCTGGCTGGGGCCTGCGCGCTCAGCGCCAGAGCAGGAAGCGGCCGACTCGGAACGGGCCGATGCAAGAGCGGCCGCAGGCGGCTTGCGCGCGGCCGGAATCAACGTCTCGCTCGCGCCGGTCGCCGACGTGCCGAGCGTGCCCGGTGCGGCGCTTTCGGGGAGGGCCTTCTCGGCAGATTTCGGCGTTGCGGGCGACTCTGTCGCTGAGGCCGTTCGCGGTTGGCGTCGCGGGAAGGTCGCGTCGACGGTCAAGCACTTTCCCGGACTCGGTGGGGCGCGTGTCAACACCGACCACGGCCGCGTAACGATCGCTCGGAGGGGGACACAGCTGCGCCGCCAGGATCTCCAGCCGTTCCGGCGTGCGATCGAGGCGGGCGTGCCGCTCGTGATGGTCGGCCATGCCCGGTATCCCGCCATCGACCGTTCTCGCATCGCGTCGCAGTCGAACGCGGTGATCGAAGGGCTCCTGCGCGACGAGCTCGGTTTCCGCGGAGTCGTCATCACCGACTCCACCGAGGCCGCCGCCGTCCTCGCGGTCACGCAACCGGCGCAGGCGGCGGTGCGCAATGTTCGAGCGGGTGTGGACATCGTCCTGACAACGGGCCGCGGCTCCTATATCCAGGTCTATCGAGCGCTGCTCACAGAAGCCAAGCGTGATCCCGCGTTCCGCGCACGCGTCCGGGAGTCCGCTGCCCGGGTACTCGCCCTCCAGCAGGCGCTCGGGACGTAGGCGCGGGCGACGTCAAGACCAGGTTGCCGCCTGCCGATACGGGTTGAGGTGGGTGACTTCGAAAACGCGCTGCTCACGTGGCTTCCGATCATCTTCTTCGGAGTCGTCATCGTCCTCCTGGTCTGGACGATCCGCTTCATGCCGCGCGCGAAGCCGGCGCCGGTGGTCAAGGGCTCGCAGGTCGAGGTGTCCTGGAGCGACGTCGCGGGCCTTGACGAGGCCAAGCACGAGCTTCAAGAGGTCGTCGAGTTCCTGCGTGACCGGAAGCGCTTCGAGCGGCTCGGTGCACGAGTGCCGCGTGGGATCCTGCTCCACGGCCCGCCCGGAACGGGCAAGACGCTGCTCGCCAAGGCCGTTGCGAGCGCGTCGGGCGCGAATTTCTACTCCCAGAGCGCGTCCTCTTTCGTCGAGATGTTCGCCGGTCTCGGCGCCGCTCGGATCCGAAAGCTCTTCGAGGAGGCGCGCAAGAATGCGCCTGCGATCATCTTCATCGACGAGCTCGATGCGGTGGGCACGGCTCGTGCGGGCGGCTCCGTTCATCGCGAGCACGATCAAACGTTGAACCAGCTCCTCGTCGAGCTGGATGGCTTCGGCACGCGCGACGAGGTCGTCGTCATGGCCGCCTCGAACCGGCTCCAGGACCTCGACCCAGCGCTCCTTCGACCTGGACGCTTCGATCGCCAGGTGCTCGTCTCCCCGCCCGATGTTGCAGGCCGCGAGTCGATCCTCGCCGTGCACACCAGCGACAAGCCGCTCGCAGCCGACGTCGATCTCGCGCACGTGGCCAAGCAGACGTCGGGCCTGACCGGGGCGGATCTCGCAAACCTGTGCAACGAGGCGGCGATCTTCGCTGGACGAAGCGGCGCACAGTACATCCGTCAAGCCGACTTCGACGCTGCGATGGAGCGAATCGTGGGCGGTCTCCAGCAGCGGCGGGTCGTGTCGGAGAAGGAGAAGCGGATCCTCGCCTACCACGAGGCGGGTCACGCGGTGATGTCGCATCTCACGGGCGAGCTCTTCCCGGTGCAGAAGGCGACGATCGTCTCGCGCGGGGAGGCCCTCGGGTACACGCTGAATCTGCCTGCCGAGGATCGCTATCTGCACACACGCGAGGAGTTCGTCGACCTGATGATGGTGTTCCTCGCCGGCCGGGCAGCCGAGCAGGTCGTATTCGGGCGCATCACCAATGGCGCCGCGAACGACCTCGAGCGCGTCACGCACATCGCCCGCTCGATGGTGTTCGAGTACGGGATGTCGGAGATCGCTCCCTCGCGCACGATGCGAGCGGACAACTACGCACTCTCGGAGGAGACGAAGCGCCTGCGGGACTCCGAGCAGGCGCGCCTCACGGATCAGGCCTACGACGAGGCGCTGCGGCTCCTCCTCAAGCACCGTACGCCTCTCGATCGCGTCGCCGAGGCGCTGCTCGAGCGGGAGACGCTCGACCGCGTCGAACTGGAAGCGCTGCTCTCCGAGGTCAAGGCGGAGTCGCGGTCGTCCGAGACCGTCGGCACCGTCCGCGTCCTGCCCATGCGCGATTAGTAGGGGCGAGGCACGCCTCGCGATCGCTCGCCACGAGTCGGGCCGGGCTGCCCGGCCCCTACTCGGAGGTACGATCGGCCGCGTGTACGTCCGCGGCATCCATCACCTCGGGGTCGCGGTCGCCGATCTCGACGAGGCGGTCGAGACCTGGGAGCGATTGTTCGGTGCGCGTGTCGAGCATCGAGACTCGCTGGAGAGCCAGGGCGTCGATGCCGTCTCGCTCCGCGTGGGCGAGAGCCGCATCGAGCTGCTCATGCCCACAGGCGACGACACGCCGGTCGGGCGTTTTCTGGCGCAGCGCGGTCCGGGCATGCATCACGTTGCGCTTGCGACCGACGACATCAACGGGGCACTCCGCGATCTCGACGCGGCGGGAGCGCAGCTCATCGATCTGATACCGCGGCGTGGCCTCTACGGGCTGGAAGTCGCGTTCGTCCATCCCGACGCCGTGCGCGGCGTCCTCACGGAGGTGGTTTCCACTGACTAGCGAGAACGAGTTCGCGCGCGTCGAGATCGGGCTCGACGGCGGCCAGACCCTGATCATGCTGGTGACCTCGAAGAGCGCCGATGCCCTCGAGCAGGCGTTGAACGCGGGCGCGGCAGGCGCCCTCACGCTCGAGGCACAGGACGGCAATGTGCTGCTCGCGCTCCCGCGGGTGCTGTACGCGAAGCGCTACGCGCGCGAGTCGCGCGTCGGCTTCGGGGAGTAGTACGACAGGATGCCCTTGCAGGTCGGGGTCGTCGGCCTCCCCAATGCCGGCAAGACGACGCTCTTCAATGTGCTGACGAGCGCGGGAGCTGAGGTGACCGCGTACGCGTCCGTGGCCGAGAAGTCGAACGTCGGCATGGCTCTCGTTCCCGACGACCGGGTCGGGCCGCTCGCCCAGGTCATCAGCTCACGCAAGATCACGCCGGCGGCGATCCGCGTGGTGGATGTGCCCGCGACGAAGGTCGACGTTCCCGGCGGTCTACGCCAGGCGGATGCGCTCCTGGCCGTCGTCGACGCTTTCTCGGAGGGCGCCGACCCTCCGCGCGATCTCGAGACCTTGAAGCTCGAGATGATCGTTGCCGACCGCGACCACGTCGACCGGCGCCTGGAGAAGGTGCGAAAGGACGTGAAGTCGGGAGAGTTGGCGCCGAGACAAGAGGCGGTGCTGTTGGAGACGATGCTGGCACATCTCGAAGGCGGATCGCCACTGTCGTCGTGGGAAGGCAAGCTTCCGCGTGAGCTCGAGCCCTTGACGACAAAGCCGCTGATCCTGGTGGAGAACGGCCCCACCGGGATCGACTGCAAACTCGAGTTGGAGCTTGCCGAGCTTTCCGCGGAGGAGGCAGCCGAGTTTCGTTCAGGGCCGTCGGTGCTCGACAAGGTCGTGCGGCAGCTGAAGGAGGCGCTCGGGCTGATCGTCTTCTACACCGTCGGCGATACGGAGGCGCGCGCGTGGACACTGCGGTACGGGGAGACGGCCCTGGAGGCCGCGGAAGGCATTCACTCAGACATCGCTCGCGGGTTCATCCGCTGCGAGGTGATCCGCTGGGACGACCTGCTCGAGTGCGGATCGCACGCCGAGGCCGCGCGTCGTGGCCTGCAACGCCTCGAAGGCAAGAGCTACGTCGTCGAGGACGGAGACGTCGTGAACGTGCGCTTCAACGTCTGACGTGTCGGTGACTGTCACCGGGAGGTGACTGTCACCTGCTCTTCATCCGCCGCCCGGCTCCTCGAGCCGGCTCGCGGCTAGCGCTCCGAACCAAAGCGCGGTGAAAAGCACGCGCACGGCGCCAAGCGTCCGCCAGCAGGTCGTCATCCCTGCGCGATCCTGCGTGCGGCGACGTCTATCCGACTGCGACGAGCGCCGCGCCTGCGAGCGCGACCGCGCCACCGACTCTGCGAGAGAGGCTCAGTTTCTCGCCGAGCACGATTCGGGCGAGCACCACGGTCACGACCGGATAGAGAGCGCTCAGCACCGCGACGATCCCGGCGGCGCCTTTCGTAGTGGCGTAGGCGACCAGAACGTTCGCGCCCGTGTCGAAGACCCCGATGGCGACGAGCACTGGCAGGAGCGCGCGCGGTGGCCGGAGCGACGCTCGTGTGACGAAAAGAGCGGCTGCGACCGCGAGCGTCACCGACGCCGACCGAGCCGCCACGACCGCCCATGGCACGCTTTCGTCCGCCCCGGCGTCGAGCCCGACGAAGAAGATCCCGAACCCGAGAGCCGCTACTACGGCCAGTCCGGCGCCCGCCGCGATCCGCTGCCCGCTGCTGCTCGGCTCGCGGGAGAGCGTGACGATTCCCGCCAGGACGAGCGCGACGCCGAACCACTGCATCGCGCCCGGGACGACTCCTCGTGCCGCGTCGACGGCGAGCGGGATGATGGGCGACGCGGCGGAGATCGGCGCCACGATCCCCATAGCGCCGACCGCGAGACCGCGGTAGAGGGCGCCGAGCCCGATCGCGCCCGCCAGTCCGGCGAGTGCCGCGGGGAGGAGCGCGTCGACACCCGGGAACGGATCGTTCGCGAGCCATACCCAGATCGCGACCCCCGCCAGGCCGATCGCCTGTGAGAGCGCGAGCACTGTGAGGACGGCAATCCGTCGCGCTGCAAGGCCTGCGAGAAAATCGCCCACGCCCCAGGAGAGCGCGCCGCCGAGCGCGAGCAGCGGCGCCACGAGCTCTCAGTCGTCGCTGCCGACGGGGCGCGTCGCGGCCTGTGCGTCGAGCTGGTTCGCGTGGTACAGCACCCCCGCCTCCGCCGTGCGCGCCGCGGGCCGGTCATGGTGTGCGGCGATGGCGTGCAGGAGCTCGGCGAGCACGGCAGGGTCGAGATCGCGCGCGTGCTCTTCGATGAGCCGTAGTCCGAGGTGGACGTGTCCGAGCAGCCGGCCTTCCTCGGTCTGGCGAAACGCAGGGCCGCGACCCAGCTCACGGACGCGACCGACGTCGTGCAAGAGCGCCGCGCCGAGGAGGAGATCTGCCCGGAGGCGCGGATGGAGCTGTGAGGTCTCGCGACAGAGCGTGGCAACGCCGACCGTGTGCTCGAGCAGACCGCCCGCGTAGCCGTGGTGTCCGTCGGCGCCTGCGGCGGGGAGCTCTCTCAAAGCGGAGCGAATCTCCGCGTCTCCAACGAACGACTCCACGACGGCGGCCAACCCCGGATGTGTGATCTCGGCCGCCAGGAACTCGAAGAAGCCGTCGAGCTCGTCGACGTCGCGACGGAGCGTGGGCGTTAGCTCGGCCGGATCCGCGTCGTCCGCCGGCTCGACCGCGCGCACCTGCACCTGCAGCCGCCCCCCGAAGCGCTCCACCCGCCCCAGAACTCGCACCGCATCGCCTTCGCCGAACCGCTGGTCGAGAAGATCGACGTCGCTCCACACGCGAGCTTCGATCCGCCCACTCGCGTCGGAGAGCTCGAGCGCCAGGTACGAGGCGCCCGCGCGAGTGCGCCGCCGCTCTTTCCTGGTGACCGCGAACACGCCCTCCACGGTCCTGTCCTCCACGAGCTCGGCGATCGTGGTCACGGCTCAGGAGTCTAGGGCTGGAAGGCGTTGGTACGCTCGCCGCGATGGCCGACCTGCAGCTGTTTCGCGCCGTCCGCTACACCGACACGGCCGGTTCGCTCGCCGATCTTGTCGCTCCTCCGTACGACGCCGTCGGTCGCGAGGAGCGCGAGCAGCTCTTCTCTCGCAGTCCGTACAACGTCGTCCACCTGACGCTGCCCGAGTCGGCGGAGCAGGCCGGTGGACTCTATGACGACTGGCTTTCGTCGGGAGTCCTCGAGCGCGAGGACGAGCCTGCCGCGTGGCTGGTCGCCGAGGATTATGTCGGCCCCGACGGGGTCGGGCGGGAGCGCCGCGGGATCATCGTCTCGCTCGCGGCCGAGCCGTACGAGACTGGGCAGGTCTTGCCGCACGAGCGGACGCATCCGCGGATCCGCGACGAACGGCTCGGCCTTCTCCGTGCGACACGCGTTCAACCCGAGCCCATTCTTCTGCTGGTGGACGTGCGGCTCGACGTCGAGCTTCCGGGCCGCGAGCCCGACCTCGAGGCCATCGGCTCCCGCGTTTGGCGGCTCACAGACTTCGACACGAGCCTGCTCGCGGACAAGAGCTTGCTCATCGCGGACGGTCACCACCGGTACGAGAGCGCCCTCGAGCTCGGGAAGGAGACAGGCGTCGGCGTACGGATCATGGCCCTTCTCGTCGCGACCTCCGATCCTGGTCTCCATGTCTTCCCGACCCACCGAACCTTCACCGGCCGTCCCGACCTTGCGAAGCTCGGGGACGGCGAGGCAGTTCCGAGCGTGGACGAGGCGCTCGCTCTGCTTGCTGACGAGCCTCGAACACGGTCTGCGGCCGTCGCGTATCGGCGCGGGCGGATCGCGCTCCTGCGCGGCGAGGAGGACGAGCTCGACGTCGAGCTCGTCGATCGCTTCGGCCTGGAGGGGATCGGGTACACGCAGTCGGCGTCGGAAGCAGTCGCGTCCGTGGATCGTGCAGAGGCGGCTGCCGCGTTTCTTCTGCGCCCAACTCGCGTCGAGGATGTCTTCTCAGTCGCGCGGAGCGGGCGGCGCATGCCCCCGAAGAGCACGTACTTCTTTCCCAAGCCGCTGTCCGGGCTCCTCTTCCATCCGCTCGAGCTATGACGGACTGGCTTGCCACCTGCCGGCTCTGCGTGGCCGACATCCGCGATGTGCTGCAGCGGCTGCCCACGAGAGTCGAGCGTGAGCCGATTCTGCAACGAGGTCAGGGCGGAGACGACACGACCGCGATCGACCAGGCTGCCGAAGACGCCGTCGTCGCGCGGCTGCTGGCGCTCGAGCAAGACTTCGTGCTCGTTTCCGAGGAGCTCGGCGAGCGCACCTTCGGCGCAGGAGGCACCCTACGGGTGGTCGTCGACCCGATCGACGGCTCGATCAACGCGAAGCGAGGCATTCCGTTCTTCTCCTTCTCGCTCGCCGTCGCCGACGGGCCGACCATGGGCGAGGTCTTCTTCGGCTATGTCTACGACTTCGGCACCGGCGAGGAGTGGACGGCAGAGCGGGGGAAGGGCGCGTTTCTCGGAGGAGCGGCGCTGGGAGCGGTAGAGCCGAAGGACCCCATCGAGATTGTCGCCTTCGAGGGCACGACGACGAAGTCGGTCACGGAGCGCGTCCCGGGCATGATCGGGATCGCCGAACGCGTGCGCGTCATGGGCTCGCTCGCGCTCTCGCTTTGCCATCTCGCAGGTGGACGCGTGGATGCGGCCTGCTGTCTCAAGGAGGTCCGCTCCGTGGATATCGCGGCCGCCCAGCTGTTGCTGCGCGAGCTCGGGATCGCGATCGAGCTCTTCGACGACCCGCCGTTCGACTCCGCGCCACTCGATCTCGTCACGCGCTCGCGAGTCGCGGCGGCGGCGACCCCGGAGCTCGTGGACGCGCTCGCGAAGGCGCTTCGCTAGTTAGGAGGCTTCGGCGATTCGATCGGCGAAACGCTTACGAAGCTCTGAGACCGCGTCTCCCTTCCATTCCACGAACCAGTCATCGAGAAGCGGCAGATACTCCACCAGCTTCTCTTCAGGAAGCTTGAAGAAGTCGGTGTTGTGCACTCTGCGGCAGTTCGGATGGCCGCAGCTGCACCCCCACTCATCGTCGCCGTAGCTGTTGATGCAGTAGTCGTAGGTGATCTCTTCGTTTGCCGCGATGTCGCGGTATGCGACGACCCACCGGACGCCGTCCAGCGTCTTGACGAATGTGTTCGGCTCACAGCAGTGGTTGATGTAGCGCTCCGGCTTCCGCATCAGGATGTTGCGATCACCTAAGTAGTCCTGGTGATGATCGAATTCACCTCGCTCAGGGTCGAGCGGGTGCTCTGCTCCGACGACACGACTGTCGTCGATCGGCAGAACCCTGTCGCCTCGTTGGAACGCACGGTGGGCAAACACGCCGGAACCATGAATCGGCGAGTGACGTAGGTCGATGTCATCGCTTGGCACTGTCGCCATGATCTCATCGTGCGGGGGTCACTAGGAGGGTTTGGCGGAACGGACACAGCGCCTGTTTCGCCAAGCCCTCCTAGGTACGCTTGATCCATGAAGCCAGACCGCGACGCGATCCTGAAAGCGCTCGAGCAGGTCATCGACCCGGAGATCCGGAAACCGGTGACCGAGCTCGACATGGTGCGCGACGTCTTGATCGAGGACGACGGTGCGGTTTCGGTGACGATCGCGCTCACGGTCGCCGGCTGCCCGCTTCGACACTCGTTCGAGGAGCAGGTGGGAAAGGCGGTCGGAGCGGTCGAGGGCGTGACCTCGGTGCGACTCGGCTTCGACGTGATGAGCCCGCAGGAGAAGACAGCGCTCGTCACGCGCCTGCAAGGCGGGCGCGAGGGAAAGGAGAGGTCGATCTCGCTCTCCCCTCGCACGCGCGTGATCGCGGTCGCGTCGGGCAAGGGCGGAGTCGGCAAGTCGACGCTCACCGCGAACCTCGCGTACGCGCTCTCCACCCTCGGCGAGGAGGTTGGAATCCTCGACGGGGACGTTTACGGGCACTCGATCCCGCACATGCTTGGCATCCACCAGAAGCCGATCGCCGTGGACGAGATGATGGTGCCGCCGGTTCGGGGGGATCTCAAGCTGATGTCGATCGGGTTCTTCCTCGAGGAGAACGCGCCCGTCATGTGGCGCGGGCCGATGCTGCACAAGGCGCTCGAGCAGTTCCTGTCGGACGTGCACTGGGGCGACCTCGACACGCTTCTCGTCGACATGCCCCCAGGGACAGGCGACGTCGCGATGTCGTTGGGCCAGCTCCTCCCACGCGCGGAGGCGCTCATCGTGACGACTCCTCAGCCGGCTGCGCAGCAAGTGGCCGTGCGCGCTGCCCAGATGGCGATCAAGACCGGTATGCGGATCGTGGGAGCGGTCGAGAACATGTCGTACCTCGTCGGCACCGGCCAGGAGATCTTCGGGTCGGGCGGCGGGCAGGCGCTCGCGGACGAGATCGGAACGACGCTTCTGGCGCGGATCCCGCTCGATCCCGTGCTGCGTGAGGCGGCCGACGATGGCACGCCCGTGCTCGAGGTGGCGCCGGACTCCGAGGCCGCGCAGGCGATTCTCGCGCTGGCGAAGTCGGTGGCCGCGTCCCGGGCGGGGACGATCCGCAAGCCGCTTACCGTTCTCTAGCTCTCTGTGACGCGCGAGGAGGCCCGAACCCGGCTCGCGGCGCTCGGGCTGGACGAAGACGCCGTCGCCGCGCTTGTCGCGCACTTCGAGGATGCGGAGCGGCGAGGGAAGACGGGACACGGCTTCTCGCGGATCGCCTGGCTCGAGTCCTGCGATGTGAACCCGCGCGCCCGGCCGTCACGCGTCGTCGCCGAGGAGGGATTCGAGCGCTGGGACGGCGGGGGCGCGCTCGGGTATCTGGTCCTGGAGGAGATCGTGCGGGAGACGCTGTCGAATCCTCCCACGCGCGCCCGACTGGTCGTCGCCGAGCGCTGCTTCCCGAGCGGTGTTCTGGGCTACTGGGTGAGGCGGCTCGCCGAAGGAGGGCTCGTCGCGGTGCTGACTGCAACGTCACCCCGGCGGCTTCCCCATCCAGAAGGAGGCCCACCCTTGACCGGAACCAACCCGCTCGCACTCGCGATCCCCTCGAGCGACGCGCAGCCGCTCGTCACGGATGTGTCCATGGGGGCGGTGACGTACGGCGACGTGCTCGCGGGCCGAGCTCGACCCGAGGAGCTCAAGCCCTTCGGCGGCGAGCAAGCGCACAAGGCGTTCGCGCTCGCGGTCGGGCTCGAGCTCTTCGTCAGCGCCCTTGCCGGCGAGGAGCATGGGGCGGTGCTCTTCGTCGCTCGACCTGAGCACGATCCGGTGCCGGCGCTTCGGACGCTCGCCTACGGCCTGCGGCTTCCAGGCGACGAACCGGCGCGGTAGAGCCTAGGAGCGGTTTCGCGGCGCGCCGCAGCGGGCATTAGATCGCGATGGCTGCGATTCGGCTGCTGTTTCTCCCGACCCTGTGGATCCTCGTCGGTGCCGTGGTCGCCGCGATCTACGACTACTTCGAGACCCTCGGCACGACCGCGAAGGTACTGACCGCTATTGCGGCAGTAGTTCTCTGGCCGATCCTTCCCTTCGGGTTCGAGATCAGGATCACCGACTAGCGGGACCCTGCGCGAGCGCGGCCTCCGCGAGCTGCTGGGCTGCGGCGTGCGTCGTCATCCCGTGCTCACGGGCGCGTGCGAACACGCGAGCTAGCGTTTTCGGTATCTCGCGCACCCGCTGCTCCGCGAGGCCAGGGTCGTAGCCGTCCGGACGCAGCTCGCAGCTGATGTTGATGACGCCTCCGGCGTTGATCACGTAGTCGGGGGCGTACGTGATCCCGCGCTCCCGCAGCATCTCGCCGTGCCGACGCTCGTCGAGGAGTTGGTTGTTGGCTGCGCCCGCGATGACCGGGCAGCAGAGGCGCGGGATCGTGCCGTCGTTGAGCACGCCTCCGAGCGCACAGGGCGCGAGGACGTCGCACTCGACGTCGTAGATCTCGTCCGGAGTGACGACTTCCGCCCCCAGCTCGGCGACCGTGCGAGCGAGGCGCTCCGGATTCACATCCGCGACCACGAGACGGCCGCCCGCGCGAACGAGGTGCTCCGCGAGCCCATATCCCACGCTTCCGAGGGCCCTGCACGGCCACTGTTTTCCCGCTGAGCTCGGCCCTGCCGGTTCCCTCGAGCAAAGCGGCGCTGACCCCGAGAAAGCAGCCGAGCGCGGTCGCAGCGCGAGGGTTTCCTCCACCGCCTTCCTCCACGCTCAGGCCGGTGACGTGCGAGGTCGTCCGGCGAACGGAACGGAGATCCGGAATGCCGACATTGACGTCCTCCGCGGTGATGTAGGCGCCGGCGAAATCTTCGACGAAGCGCCCCATCGCCTCGAAGAGCGCGTCTGACTTGACCCTCGGATCGGCGATGATCACCGACTTGCCGCCGCCGAGACCCGTGCCTGCGACCGCCGACTTGTAGGTCATCGCCCGCGAGAGCCTGAGCACGTCTTCGAGCGCAGCGTCCTCGCTCGCGTACGGCCACAGGCGCATGCCGCCGAGAGAGGGGCCGAGCCGCGTCGAGTGCACACTGATGAAGGCGCGTAGAGCGCTCGCCTCGTCCTCGGCGCGGGCGACCCGCTCGTAGCCGTCTATCTCCAGCTCCGTGATTCTCAACATCTAGCCGTACGTCAGCCCTGCGAGGTCGAGGTCGAGAAGCGCCGCGTCACGGACGAGGGCGCAGGCGACCTCACCGCGCGAGAGGGCGCTCACGACCTCGTCTGCGGTGTTCGCTCGGACGACGACAGGCGTTCCCTCGAGATGGGCGACGCGAATGCGCTCGACATCGGAGGCGTCATCGAGGATCAGCGCTCCCTCGAGATCGACCGTGCCTTCGAGAACGACTTCCGGCACCCTGCGACCGGTCGAGCCGAACCAGCGCTCGCGCATCAGAAGGTCAGAGTCTCCCCGGGCTCCGGAGAGAGAATCTCGATCCCTTCTGGCACGAGCTTCCGGAGCGCATCCGGTTCTCCGGTGAGAAGCGGGAACGTCCCGTAGTGGCAGGGGACGCAACGGACGACGCCGAGCAGCTCGATCGCGACCGCTGCCTCGCGCGGGCCCATGGTGTAATGGTCGCCGATCGGGATGACCGCGACGTCGGGCGCGTAGATCCGCCCGATCAGGGACATGTCGCCGAAGACGTTGGTGTCCCCGGCGAAGTAGATCTTGAACCCGTTCTCGAGCTCGACAACCATCCCGCACGATTCGCCTGTGTAGGTTCCGTCAGGCGCGCTCGACGAATGATTCGCGTGTGTGAGCGTCACCCTGATCCCCTCGACCGTGACGGTCCCGCCCTTGTTGATCGAGTGGCTGCCACCGTCGTCCGCCACTCCCTGACCGGTCAGCCACTGGCGCAACTCGACCTGGGCGACGACGGGGCATTCGAACTGCGCGTGAATCGCCGCCGCGTCGCCCGAGTGGTCCCCGTGACCGTGGGTGACGAGGATCAGGTCACAGCGCTGGGGGTCACGCTCCGAGTCGGGTGTCTTCGGGTTCCCGCTCAGGAAGGGATCGAGGTAGATGCGCTTCCCGCCCGGGGAGTCGAGGCGAAACGCCGAGTGGCCGAGCCAGGTCAGTTCGGTAGCCATTCCGCAAATCTAGAGCAGGTGAGCACGAGCCCGCCACGACAGGCGGCGGGCTCGTGCTCGTTGTCGCTACCGGTTTGTCGCCCGCTCGCCGCACATGCCGGGGGTCTTCGCAAGGCGAGTGGTCAGTGACGGTGACCTTGCGGTTCCCGTTCGAATCGGACGAGAGCGTGAACCTGACCCACTCGGTGTTGTTCGTCTTGTCCTGCTCGAGGAACACGCCGGTCGGGTTCGTGGTCGAGACGAGGTAGTAGTCGCTCGCATCGGGCAGCCCGGTGAGGTCGACCTGCTGGCCGTCGGTCGACTGGTGGTACTGGTCGACCCAGCCCACCGAGACGCCCTGATAGCTCGTGTAGCAGTCCCAGAACGTCTTTCCGCTCGTTGGAGCGTTGCCGTCGAGCCGGTAGAGGTCGAGAAGGCAGAAGCCGATCTTGATCGAGTTCGAGCCGACGACCGGTCCGGTCGGGGCTGCCCTTGCGTACCTCGAAAGCGCGCGACATCGGCGGTATGCCAGTGGTTGTGCGTCGCGTGGTACTCGAAGATCGAGACCGCCTGCTCCTGGACGATCGTGTAGCAGGGATCGGCGGGCTCGGCTGCTCTCCGCACTTGTACTGGGCGTTCGACGAGCGGATCTCCTGGATCGCCGTTGTCGTCGGATTCACTCCCAGCTCGTTCTCGGGACGCATCGCCCACGGGCCGCCACCCGTGTTTGCGATCCCGTTCGAGAATCTGAGGCACTCGTTCTGCTGCTGGTTGACGAGATTCAGGTGGGCCGGTACCACCGTCCTCAGGGTTGATCCTTCCGAACGAGGAGGACGGAGACAACCCTCAGAAGGGGAGTGAGGCCGCGGCATTCGAACCGAGATCGAGGATCGGCTGGGCGGCGAAGAACGAGCCGATGGTGACGACGACCGCCGCCGTCACGGCCACGCCCAGGGCGAGCTCGCGCGACGGCGATCCGCCGGCCGGCGAGAGCCGGAGCTCCGCGCCCGAGCGCATGTACAGCCAATGCACGATGTTGAGGTAGTACGCGAGCGACAGCGCAGTCGCGGCGACGCCGACGAGCACGAGCCACCAGTCGCCCGCCTCGTACGCGGCCGAGAACACGAAGAGCTTCCCGAAGAAGCCACCTGTGAGCGGGAAGCCCGCCATGCCGAGCATGAAGACCCAGAGCGCGGCCCCGTAGAAGGGCCGCTCCCAGCCGAGCCCGGCGAGCCCTTCGAGCGTGACCGGCTTGTCGAGCTCGCGCTCCCGCGCAGCCACGACCGCGAACGCGCCGACCGACATCGCCGAGTAGGGGACGAGGTAGTAGAGGAGGGCCTCGGCGCCACGCTCGCTCGCAGCCGCGACCGCGATCAGCATGAACCCGGCATGCGAGACCGAGGAGAAGGCGAGGATCCGCTTCACGTCTCGCTGCGCGAGCGCCGCGAGGTTGCCCCATACAAGCGAGACGCACGCGATCACCGCTACTGCGATCGTCCAGATCTCGCTTTCGTCGGGGAATGCGGTGACGAGGACGCGCAGGGTGACGACGAGGGCAGCCGTCTTCGTCGCCGCGGACATGAACGCGGTCACGGAGGTCGGAGCTCCCTGGTACACGTCCGGGGTCCACATGTGGAAGGGCGCGGCGGAGACCTTGAAAGCGAGTCCCGCGAGGATCATGGCGAGTCCTGTGACGAGAAACGCGTCGTCTCCTGCTTCCGCGCCGGCGATCTGCGCGAACCCGAGCTCTCCGGTCGCGCCGAAGACGAGCGCCGAGCCGAAGAGCAGCACCGCCGAGCCGAACCCGCCGACGATCACGTACTTGAGCCCAGCCTCGAGCGAGGTCGCGCGGTCGGTGTCGATCGCGACGAGGATGTAGAGACAGAGCGAGAACCACTCGAGTCCGAGGAAGAGGGTCATCAGGTTCTCCGCCTGGACGAAGAACATCATCCCGGCGCCCGCAGCCGCCAAGAGCGAGTAGTACTCGGCGTCGTGGCCTCGGCGCCGCTCCGACCAGGCGGCGAACACGACGACCGCGCCCGTGATCGCGAGGATGAGCTGCGCGACCGCGCCGAACTGGTCGCGAACCATCGACTCGGAGAGGAGAACCTCCGGCTGCGGCGTGTCGTCGAAGACGATCCCGGCGAAGACCGCGGCGACGACGAACCCGGCTAAGACCGCGACCGCGGAGACGGTCTTGCGTAACCACGGGGGCACGAGGACAGCCGCGAGCAGCGCGATACCCGCGGCCCCGAGCAGCGCCAGCACGGGCGAGAGCGCGAGCCAGTCGACCTTCGGGGTGTCGATCACCTGAACCCCTCCGAGATCACGTTCGCCGGTCGATCGCCGGGAAACGAGCTCTGGCTGACGAGCGCCGGCCAGACGGAGAGTGCGATCAGGCAGGCGACGAGGGGGAGCACGAGCGCGAGCTCACCGGGCCGTAGGTCGAGCGCTTCGTCGCGTACCGCGCTCCCGGATCGCACGTGCAACACAGCTGAGATCAGCCGGAGCACATACATAGCTGCAAGCACGATCCCGAGCGCGACGATCGCCGCATAGCCCCAGCCTTCCTCGTACACGCCGGCCATGATCAGAAACTCGCCCGCGAAGGTGACCGACCCCGGAACCGCGAGCGCGACCATCCCGGCGACGAGGAGCACGGTCGCGAGCACGGGCCGTCCGCGGGCCATGCCGCCTAGCATCTCGAGACCGCCGCTGCCGCAGCGGCGCTCGAGCATCCCCACGAGCAGGAACATCGAGGCGGAGACGAGCGCATGGGCCACCGACAGGAGCACGGCGCCGTCGAGCCCGAGATCGTTCGAGGCGAAGAGCCCCAGAGTGATCAGCCCCATCTGCGCGAGTGACGAGTAGGCGACAATCCCGCGCAGGTCGGGAGCGCGGAATGCGAGCAGCGAGCCGTACACGAGTCCTGCCCCCGCAAGAACGAGGATCACACCGGTGAAGTCGTCCACGGGCTCGGGAAACTTTGCGAGCACGATGACCAGAAACCCGTACACCGCGGTCTTCGAGACGATGGCCGAGAGAACCGTCGCCACCTCGACCGGCGCTTCGCGATACGCAAGCGGCAGCCAGCCGTGGAAGGGGAAGAGCGGTGCCTTCACGGCGAAGGCAACCGCGAAGCCGAGGAAGATCCAGACGTTGTCGCTCGTCTGAGACTCGAGCAGGCTGAACGTGTCCTGGGTGACGCCGAAGGCGACGACCGAGGCGAGCATGAGCAGGGATCCCGCCATCGTGTAGACGACAAAGGTCAGCGTCGCAGCCTGGCGACGTGCGCCGCCCCAGACGCCGACCAGCACGTACAACGGGATGAGCATCGCCTCGAAGGACACGTAGAAGAGGAGGAGGTCCTGCGCCGCGAAGGTCGCGACGACCGCGCCGGTCAGGAAGAGCATTAGCGCGTGGTAGGCGCGCGGCCGGTCGCGGCCCACCCAGAGCGCGTACCCGATCGCGGCGGCGGAGACGATCACCGTCACCCCAGCCAGCCAGAGCGAGAAGCCGTAGAACCCAACCGAGTAGGAGATCCCCAGGCTCTCGACCCACTCCTCCGTCGTTCCGAGCTGGAGACCGCCGTCGTCGAAGTCGAACCGGGTAGCGGTGACGATCCAGAGCCCTACCTCGAGCAGCGCGGCGAGGAACGCAAACCCGGCCGTCAGCTCGCGCGACAGCGGCAGCAGCGCTATGACCAGCGCCGCGGCGACGGGGAAGAGGATGAGCGCTGTCGTCAGCACCTAGCGAACCGCCACGAAGACGATGACGAGAACACAGACTGAGAACGCGATCGCGAGGGCATACGTACGCAGGAGCCCGCTTTGGACGCGTGCGAGACCGCCGCTCGCCAGGATCGTCCCGGAACCGATCTCGTTCAGCGAGCGCTCGATGATCGGCCCCTCCACTCTGCGGCGAAGCGCGTTCGAGAGCGCCGCCGACGGCCGGTGGAAGAGCGCGTCGTAAAGCTCGTCGAAGTAGAGCTTGTGCTCGAACGCGCGCCACGCGCTCGAGGCGGTCACCAGCTGGCGGTCCAGCAGAAACGCGCGCCTCGCGATGACAATTCCGAGGATGCCGAGGGCGACCGAGATGGCGCTCGTCAGGTAGTCCTGTCCGGCTGTAGCCTCGACGAGCGGCTCGCCGGTCTCCTCGATCCAGTGCGTGAACGGATGCCAGACGCTGGGGATCGAAAGCAGCCCGCCGATGGCCGAGAGCACCGCGAGGATGCCGACCGGCGCGAGCATCGACATCGGCCCTTCCCCGTGGGTTTCGTGTGCGTGGGAGCGCTCGGCCTCGGCCTCCTGCGGCTTCCCCTGGAAGACGGCGAAGTAGAGCCGGAACGAGTACGCGCCCGTGAGCAGCACGCCCAGGAGTCCGGCGGCGAAGAGCGTCCAGCCGAGCGCGTCCCCACGGGCCAGCGCAGAGGCGACGATCGCATCCTTCGACCAGAAACCCGCGAGGGGCGGGATCCCTACGAGCGCAACCGTGCCGACCAGGAACGCGAGGTGCGTCCGCGGCAGCGCGGTCTTCAGACCCCCCATTCTGCGGATGTCCTGCTCGTCGCTCAGGTGGTGGATCACGACTCCCGCGGCGAGAAAGAGCAGCGCCTTGAAGAACGCGTGCGTCATCAGGTGGAAGATCGCGACGCCATAGGCCCCGATCCCCGCGGCGAGGAACATGTAGCCGATCTGGGACATGGTCGAGTAGGCGATGACCCGTTTGATGTCCCATTGGACGAGCGCGACAAAGCCGGCGACGAGCAAGGTCACCGCGCCGAGAATCGCGGCCAGAGCCTGGACGTCGGGCGCGGCCTCGAAGATCGGATGCGCCCGCACGAGGAGATAGACGCCGGCCGTCACCATCGTCGCCGCGTGGATCAGGGCCGAGACCGGAGTCGGACCTTCCATCGCGTCCGGCAGCCAGGTATGCAACGGAATCTGGGCGGACTTCGCGACCGCGCCGCCGAGCAGGCCGAGCGCGACGAGGTTCACGGTCGTTCCCGACAGCCCTTCAACTCCTGCGAAGACCCCGGAGAACTCGAGCGCCCCTGTGCTCCAGATCAGCAGAACCGCAGCGAGTGCGAAGGTCGCGTCGCCGATCGCGTTCATGACGAACGCCTTCTTCGCGGCTGCGACGGCCTCCGGTCGCCTGTGCCAGAACCCGATGAGGAGGTACGACGCGAGCCCGACGAGCCCCCAGCCGACGAGCAGGAGCAGGAAGTTGCCCGCCTGCACGAGCAGGAGCATCGAGAAAACGAAGAGCGACATGTACGCGAAATACCGGCGCTCCTCCTCGTCGCCGGCCATGTAGCCCATCGAGTACCAGACGATCAGCCCGCCGACCCCGGAGACGACGAGCATCATCACGGCGGAGAGCGGATCGACGAGAATCTCCATACCGACCTGGAAGTCGCCCGCCGCGAGCCACGTGTACGCGGTCGAAAGATGCTCGCGTTCTTCCGCATCTCTCGACCAGAGGCCGAAGAACGTGACAAGCCCGCCTGCGAAGGCGAGGAACGTCGTCAGGGTGGAGATGTAGCCCGCCGCGCGCCGCGAGATCCACTGGCCGGCGAGCGTGATGG
>Ga0183260_10000739_pt1 | contig 27909 bp, 29 predicted proteins | sample AntDrymUQ4972206_2_FD_129768 | JGI IMG/M metagenome (GOLD analysis project Ga0183260, IMG submission 129768) | Polar desert sand microbial communities from Dry Valleys, Antarctica - metaG UQ497 (22.06) (version 2) (version 2) | ecosystem: Environmental > Terrestrial > Soil > Desert | place... | reverse complement strand
GTCGCAGGCGTGAAGCGGAACGTGAACGTCGGCCTGCTCGACCGCGACGGGGACGGCGGCGCGAAGCCGGGCGACTGGGTGTTGATCCACGTCGGCTTCGCGCTCTCGAAGGTCGACGAGGAAGAGGCGCACGCGACGCTCCGGCTGCTCCAGCAGATGGGCGACGACTACGAGCAGGAGCTCGAGGATCTACGGGCGAGCCTGATCGAATGACCGTCTGCGACGACTCCGCAGGCCACTGCATCACCTGCTCCGACGAGGCGGCGCCAATGAGGGTTGTCGAGTTGCTCGACGGCAGTCTCGCGCGGTGCGTGGACGACGATGACGCCGTGGCCCAGGTGATGGTCGACCTGGTCGACGGCGTCGAGCCCGGCGACACCGTGCTCGTCCACGCCGGTGTCGCGCTCGTGCGGCTCGACCAGGAAGCGCTCGTCTCATGAGGTACGTCGACGAGTATCGGGACGCGGAGCTGGGACGCGCGCTCGCGGCAGAGATCCTCTCGACCGTCGAGCCGGGCCGCCACTACAAGGTGATGGAGGTCTGCGGCGGTCACACGCACACGATCTACAAGTACGGCGTCGACGACCTTCTCCCCGAGAGCGTCGAGCTCGTCCACGGGCCCGGCTGCCCCGTTTGCGTGATCCCGATGGGCCGCGTCGACGACGCGATCGCGGTCGCGATGCAGGACGGCGTGATCTTCACCTGCTTCGGCGACATGATGCGCGTCCCCGGGGGCGAGGGGACGCTGCTCGACGCGAAGGCGAGCGGCGCCGACATCCGCATGGTCTACTCGCCGCTCGACGCGCTTAGGATCGCGCGCGAGAACCCCGAGCGGGAAGTCGTCTTCTTCGCGGTCGGCTTCGAGACGACCGCGCCCTCGACCGCGTTGACTCTGATGCGCGCCAAGGCAGAGGGCATGGAGAACTTCACGGTCTTCTGCAACCACGTCACGATCGTCCCGCCCCTGAAGGCGCTGCTCGAGTCGCCCGACCTGCGGCTCGACGGGTTCGTCGGGCCCGGGCACGTGGCGACCGTGGTCGGTGCGCGGCCGTTCGAGTTCATCCCGAGCCAGTACGGGCGCCCGATCGTCGTCTCTGGCTTCGAGCCGCTTGACGTCCTCCAGGGCGTCCACATGATCCTGCGGCAGCTCGCCGAGGGTCGCTGTGAGGTCGAGAACCAGTACAAGCGCGTCGTCCCGTACGACGGGAACCCGCAGGCGCTCCGCGTGCTCGAGGAGGTCTTCACGCTCCGCCCGCACTTCGAATGGCGTGGGCTCGGGTTCATCGCCCACAGCGGGCTCGCGCTGAGCGAGGCGTACGCCGACTTCGACACCGAGGTGCGCTTCGACGTGCCCGGCGTGCGGGTCGCCGACCCGAAGGCGTGCCAATGCGGCGAGGTGTTGAAGGGCGTGATCAAGCCGTGGGAGTGCAAGGTCTTCGGCACCGCCTGCACGCCGGAGCGCCCGATCGGCACCTGCATGGTCTCCTCCGAGGGCGCCTGCGCGGCGTACTACAACTTCGGCCGTTTCGCGCGGGAGAAAGTCGCCGTCTCGTGAGCGGCGACCTGGCCACGAGGGAACAGCACGCGCTCGAGCTGATCGAGAGCGTCCGCGCCAAGCCGCCTCGGTTCCGCGAGAGCCAGATCACGATGGCGCACGGCGCCGGCGGGAAGGCGTCGGCCACGCTGATCGAGGGTCTCTTCGTTCCCGCGTTCGGCTCGGTTTCGCTGAATCAGCTCGGCGACGCCGGCACGGTGACGATCGACGGTCTCGGGCTTGCGCTCACGACCGACAGCTTCGTCGTGAAGCCGATCCGCTTCCCCGGCGGCTCGATCGGCGAGCTCGCCGTGAACGGCACCGTCAACGATCTCGCCGTGAGCGGGGCGCGACCCGTGGCCCTCACGCTGGCGCTCGTGCTCGAGGAAGGGCTGCCCGCCGACGACCTGCGTGCCGAGGTCGAGGCGATCGCCCGTGCGGCCGAGGCTGCGGGTGTCGAGGTGGTCGCGGGCGACACGAAGGTGGTCGAGCGCGGTCACGCCGACGCGATGTACGTCTGCACGACCGGAATCGGCGTGCTCGACCCGCGCGCGACCCTCTCGACGCGCTCGCTGCGGCCCGGCGACAAGATCCTCGTCTCGGGGCCGATCGGTGAGCACGGCACCGCGGTCATGCTCGCGCGGGGCGAGTTCGAGCTCGAGGCCCCGGTCGAGTCCGACACGCGCTCGCTCTGGCCCGCGGTCGACGCGCTCCTCGACGCTGCCGGCCCGTCGCTGCGCTGCATGCGTGACGCGACGCGCGGTGGTGTCGCGTCGGCGCTCAACGAGCTCGCGCGCGCCTCCGGTGTCGCGATGCTCGTCCGCGAAGCTGCGGTGCCGGTGCCGCCCTCGGTCGCGGGGGCGTGCGAGATCCTCGGGATCGATCCGATGTACGTCGCGAACGAGGGCAAGCTCGTCGCGTTCGTCGCGCCCGAGGCTGCCGACGAGGCGGTTGCCGCGCTCCGGTCGGTCGAGGGCGGCGAGGAGGCGGTGGAGATCGGCGAGGTCCGGGCGGAGCCGCCCGGGATGGTGCTCGTGGAGACGGCGTTCGGCGGACGCCGCGTGATGGACCTACTGGTGGGAGACCCCCTCCCACGGATCTGCTGAGGAAAAGGAGCACGTGCCCGTGGCAACGATGGAGTTCGTCCCCAACCAGCACGCGACGGAGGCGGTGACCGCCCACGTGATCTGGATGACAGCCGGGCTCTCGTGCGACGGCGACTCGGTCGCGATGACCTCGGCGAAGAACCCGTCGCTCGAGGACATCGTCCGCGGGATCATCCCCGGGATGCCGCGCGTCGTGATCCACACGCCGGTGCTCGCCTACGAGAACGGTCAGGAGTTCTTCGAGGCGTGGTACCAGGCCGAGCGCGGAGAGCTCGACCCCTTCGTGCTGATCCTCGAAGGGTCGCTCCCGAACGAGGAGATCAACGGCGAGGGCCACTTCGCCGGGATGGGCGTCAACCCGGAGAACGGGCAGCCGATCACGACGAACGAGTGGATCGACCGGCTCGCGCCGAAGGCGGCCGCGGTCGTCGCGGTCGGGACGTGCGCGACCTACGGCGGGATCCCCGCGATGAAGAACAACCCGACCGGCGCCATGGGCCTGCCCGACTACCTCGGCTGGAACTGGAAGTCGAAGGCGGGCATCCCGATCGTCTGCATCCCCGGTTGCCCGGCACAGCCGGACAATACGACCGAGACGCTGCTCTACCTCGTCCTCCAACTCGGCGGGATGGCGCCGATGATCGACCTCGACGACGCGCTCCGGCCGCGCTGGCTCTTCGGCCGCACGGTGCGCGAGGGCTGCAACCGCGCAGGCTTCGCCGAGCAGGGCGAGTTCGCGACGCAGTACGGCGACGACCCGCGCTGCCTCGTCAAGCTCGGCTGCAAGGGGCCGGTCGTCAAGTGCAACGTGCCGATCCGCGGCTGGCAGAGCGGGATGGGCGGCTGTCCGAACGTCGGCGGGATCTGCATGGCCTGCACGATGCCCGGCTTCCCCGACAAGTTCATGCCGTTCATGGACGAGGACAAGGCCGGTGGGCTCGCGGCGACGTTCATGAGCCTGACCTACGGCCCCGTCGTGCGCACGTTCCGCAAGCGCAACATCAAGCACAAGTACGACAAGGAACCCGAGTGGCGGACCCGCGGGCGCACCCTCGAGACGGGCTACAGCCCGAAGCACTACGCCAAGTAGACGACGATCCGACAGGAGGTGAGAGATGGCTACCACCGAGAAGCCCCGTGAGCAGCAGAAGATCATGGTCAAGGAGATGTCGTGGGATCCGATCACCCGGATCGTCGGCAGCCTCGGCATCCACACGGAGATCGACTTCGCGAACCAGGAGGTCTTGAAGTGCTACTCGACCTCGATGGTCTTCCGCGGCTTCGACATCTTCATGAAGGGCATCGACCCGCGTGACTCGCACTTCATCACGAGCCGCATCTGCGGGATCTGCGGTGACAACCACTGCACGACCTCGTGTCTGAACCAGAACATGGCCTACGGCGTGAAGCCGCCGAAGCTGGGTGACTATGCGTTCAACCTGGCCGAGCTCGCGGACTACATGTTCGACCACGCGATCTACAACGACTGCATGTGCAACGTCGACTTCTGCGAGCAGATGGTCAAGGAGACGAACCCGAGCGTCCTCAAGAAGGCAGAGGAGACGAAGGCGGAGCACTCCGACATCCACGGCTACCGGACGATCGCCGACATCATGCGGGCGCTCAACCCGTTCACCGGCGACTTCTACCTCGAGACGCTCGAGGTCTCCCGGTACACGCGCGAGATGTACGTGCTCTTCGGCGGGCGTCACACGCACCCCTCGACGATCATGCCGGGCGGCTGCAGCGCCCACATCACGCATCAGACGATCACGGACTACTACGTGCGCCTGATGCGGTACTTCGACTACTGCAAGCGCACCGTGCCGATGCACGACGACCTCTACGACTTCTTCTACGAGGCCCTGCCCGGGTACGAGCGTGTCGGCTACCGCGACACCAACCTCGTCTGCTGGGGAGCCTTCGACGACCCCGACATCGTCGACTACGACTATCGGACGATGACCGATTGGGGCCGGCGACGGTTCGTCACGCCGGGGATCGTGATCAACGGCGAGCTCGTCACCACCGACCTCGTCGAGATCAACCTGATGATCCGCATCCTCCTCGGGAGCGCGTACTTCGAGGGCTGGGAGAACGAGGAGACCTTCGTCACGAAGGATCCCCTCGGGAACCCGGTCGACAAGAACCACCCGTGGAACAAGACGACGATCCCGAAGCCGCAGAAGCGCGACTTCACGGACAAGTACAGCTGGGTCGTCTCCCCGCGGATCTACGACAAGCGCACCGACACGCATGTCTGCTGCGACACAGGCGGCGGGCCGTTCGCGCGTCAGTGGGTGACCGCGAAGGCCGGGCTGCTCGACATCGGCTTCCTCAAGGCGACCGGCGACAGCCTCCAGATGACGCTGCCGAAGTCGGCGAGCATGCCGGAGATGGAGCTCGAGTGGAAGGTGCCGCCGTGGTCGAACGCGATCGAGCGCGACCGTGCACGTTCCTACCACCAGGCCTACGCGGCGCTCGTCGCGCTCTACAACCTCGAGAAGGCGGCGGGCGAGGTCAGGGCCGGCCGCACGAAGAGCTGGAACGACTTCAAGGTGCCGGAGGAGGCGATCTCGGTTGGCTTCCACGAGGCGGCGCGCGGGGTTCTCTCCCACCACATGGTGATCCGGGAAGGGAAGATCGCGAACTACCAGCCCTACCCGCCGACGCCGTGGAACGCGAGCTCGCGTGATGTCTACGGCACCCCAGGCCCTTACGAGGACGCGGTGCAGAACACGCCGATCTTCGAGGAGAACGGCCCGGAGAACTTCAAGGGCATCGACATCATGCGCGCGGTGCGCAGCTTCGACCCGTGCCTCCCCTGCGGGGTGCACATGTACACGGGCGGCGGCCGCGTGAGGAAGGTGATGCACAGGCCGACGGGCATGAGTTGAGCGAGCTCGACGAGGTAACGGTCGCGCCGGACGCGCTCGTCGAGCACGTCCAGGCGCTCGAGGAGCGGCTCGCGGCAGTTGCGTCGCCGGACGTCCGCGAGCTGGCCGACGAGCTCGTCGCCTCGGTCATGGAGCTCTACGGGGAGGGCCTGGAGCGCGTGTTCCAGGCCCTCGCCGAGGGCGATGCGCCCGTGCTCGCCGTGCGCGACCGGCTCGCCGAGGACGGTCTCGTCGCGAGCCTGCTCCTGATTCAGGGCATCCATCCGGTGCCGCTCGAGACGCGGGTCGAGGAGGCGCTCGCCTCCGTTCGCCCGTATCTGCAGTCGCACTCGGGTGATGTCGAGCTCCTCCGGCTCGAGGACGGCGTCGCCCATCTGCGGCTCCAGGGGAGCTGCGACGGGTGCCCTTCGTCATCGGCGACGCTCGAGCTCGCGATCACCCAGGCGCTCGAGGAGTCGGCGCCCGACCTCGAGGGAATCGAGGTCGAGGGCGTCGTCGAGCGGACACGGTTCGCGTCGAGCCAGCTCCCGCTCGTCACGAGCGCGGCTGACACCACGCCGGGGTGGACGTCCGTGGTCGGCCTCGACGGTCTCGAGCCCGATTCGATGTTGGAGGCGCAGATCGACGGCGTCCAGCTCGTCGTCGCGAACGTCGGGGGAACGCTTCTCGCCTACCGGAACACGTGCGCGGGTTGCAGCTCGACGCTCGGGCGCGGCGAGCTCGAGTACGGGATCCTCACGTGCCCCGGCTGCTCGCTCCAGTTCCAGCTGCCGCTCGCCGGCCGCGTGCTCGGCGGCACGGACTCGATCCAGCTCGAGCCGGTCCCGCTCCTCGCGGAGAACGGCTCCGTCAGGGTGACCGTCGCTGCCTGAGCCACCTCAGCTCTCGGCGGGCAGCCGCACGGCACTTGTCGGCACGCTCCGACGGGTCTCGAGCCGGCGCGCGGAGCAGGCGACGGCGCGCGCCGAGGAGCGCTGCGACCTGTGCCGCCGTGACATCCCCGACGATCACCGACACGTCCTACAGCTCGAGGACCGCGCGATCGTCTGCGTTTGCGAGCCCTGCTGGGCGATGCGCTCCGGCGACCCGGGGTTCCGGCCCGTCGGCAGCCGCGTCGTCTGGCTGCCCGAGCTCGACTTCCCCGGCGAGCTCTGGGCGGCGCTCTCGATCCCGATCGGCCTCGCTTTTCTCTTCCGCTCGACCGCGACGGACTCGATGGTCGCGCTCTACCCGAGCCCGGCCGGCGCGACCGAGTCGGAGCTCGACCTCCACGGCTGGGGCGAGCTCGTCGCGCTGAACCCGCTTCTCGCCGACCTCGAGGCAGACGCCGAGGCTCTCGTCGTCAACCGCCTCGCCGACCCTCCGCAGTACGCGATCGTCCCGATCGATCGCTGCTACGGCCTCGTCGGCGCGATCCGCGCGGGCTGGGAGGGCATCTCCGGCGGTCAGGCGGTCGAGCGGGCGGTCACGGCGTTCTTCGCCGACCTGGAGCAGGCGGCGTGACGAGGAGGGGTCTGCCCCGGGGTCTGTCCCCCCCGCAGGGGACTGACCCCCGTGCGACCGGCTCGCGCATGCCTGACGCGCGGGGGACAGACCCCTCCGGAGTCAGTCCCCATGTCAGTCCCGATGATCTCGCACGCACCGGCGTCGGGACGCCCGCGCCCGAGTTCAGCGTCCTCGGGGTCGAGCACGAGAAGTTCTCGGCGGCGCCGACGATGATCTTCCGGATGGGCGTCTCGGACACCGAGGCGCGCGACGTCTACACGATCTCGCTCTCGACGCAAATCCTGATCGACCCGGCCCGCCGCACGTACGACCCCGAGACACGCGCGCTTCTGCTCGACCTCTTCGGCGAGCCCGAGCGCTGGTCGGCGACGACGACGACGTTCCAGTGGACGCGCGTCGACATGCTGCTGCCGAGCTTCACGGGTGCTGCGACGTTCGATCTGCGCGTCCCCTGCACCTACGACCTCGAGGTCGCCGCGACGAAGTACTTCTACTCGCTGCCCGGTGACCACGTTCCGTTGCGCCTCGTCTTCTCCGGGACGATTTTCTACAAGGGCGACGACGGGCGCCTCCAGCTCGTCCAGATCCCGTGGGATCTCTCCGCTCCCTTCCGCATGCCGGTCAAGGCGTGGCGCGAGATGATCGACCACCACTACGCGCAGAGCAGCTGGATCCGCCTCCACACCGACACGCTCGACCGCCTGCGGTCGCGTACCGTCGCGCGTGGGCTGACCTCCTTCGACGCGACCGTCGCCGACCTCCTCGACGAGGTGGAGAAGTGAGCGGACCGGTCGACGAGCTCGTCCGCTCGCTCCTCTACGAGGGCTACGCGCTCTACCCGTACACGCCGGGTGCGACGAAGAACGCGACGCCGACGCCCTTCGGGATCGTCTACCCACCCGCCTACGCCGCCGGGAGCGGGGCGACGTTCGACCACCTCCAGGTCGAGTGCCGGCTGATCGACTTCGTCGATCAGCTAGATGGGCAGGTCGCGGCGGACGTCCATTTTCTGCAGCCGACGGGGGAACGGCACGAAGCGACGGAGCGCCACGTTCACCTGTCCTCGCCCGGGGAGCAGAGCTTCGAGTACGAGGGGCTTCGCGGCCGGATCACGCTCGAGGTCGCGCCCGGCGACGACGCCAAGGTTCGGCTCAGGGTGGAGAACCTGACCAACGTGCCGAGCGGGCTCGCACGCGCGGACGCGCTCGCGCAGTCGCTCGTCTCCACGCACTGTGTCCTCCGGACGACCGCCGGGAGGTTCGTCTCGCCGCTCGAGGCCGACGGCTGCGAGAACGTCAACACGTGGCCGGTGCTCGTCGGGGCGGACGACGCCGCGGTGCTGGCGGCCGCGATCTTTCTTCCCGATCATCCCCGGATCGCACCGGAGAGCCAGGGCGACCTCTTCGACGGGACGGAGATCGAAGAGGCGCTCCTGCTCCACGTGCACGCACTGAGCGACGGTGAGCGAGACGCGATCGCCGCGCAGGACGGGCCGGTGCGCGACCTGCTCGCCCGCGCGAGCGCGACGACCGCCGAGCAGATCATGCGCCTCCACGGCGAGCTGCGACCGGCGGCACCGGAGCCACGCGCCGATCTCGGCCCGGATCCGCGCAATGGGGAAGCCGAGGCAACGGTGGAGGGGAGATCGTTCCGGCCGGGTGGGAAGGTGGTGCTCCGGCTCAGCCATCGCACGGATCCCTACGACCAGATGCTCGATGGCCGCGAGGCGTCCCTCGAGCGCATCTATCGAGACCACGACGACCGCGTGTACCTCGGCGTCACGATCGACAGCGACCCCATGCAGGAGGTCATGCGTGAGACGGGCCGCTACCACTTCTTCTTTGTCGACGAGGTCGAGCTCGTCGGCGATCAACCGGAAGGGAGAACGCGATGAGCGAGGACGAGTCCAAGGGCGGGCTGCACAAGGACAACCCCGAGCCGGACGACACGACGGACAAGGGCCTTGGCGGAGAGCGGGGCGGCGACTACGGCTCGAACGAGCCGGGCAGCCGCGTGACCGACGAGATGCCCGAGTCGCGCGGCGAGGTTCGGTATCCGGATCAGGAGGATCCGGACGAGCAGCGCGAGGACGTCGTACCGGTCGAGGGTGGCGTCGACACCGACCCTGACCGCGCGCGGGATGCCTCGACGGGCGCGAAGGACTGACGCTTGCCGACGGTGACCGCCAGAAAGCAGGTTCTCGTCGCGTGTCTCGGGAACCTGTGGCTCCGTGACGACGGCTTCGGCGCCGAGGTCGCGAAGCGCCTCGAGAACCGCGAGCTGCCCGACGGCGCGAAGGTCTTCGACTTCGGCACGGGCGGGCTCAACCTCGCCTACGAGGCCATGCGTGGCTACGACGGGCTCGTCCTCGTCGACGCGAGTCGCCAGGGCCACGAGCCCGGGACGCTGTACGTGATGGAGGTCGACGTCGACGAGGTCGGCGGCGCGATCGAGGATGGCGAGGTGCTCGACCCGCACGCGATGGATCCGAAGACCGTGCTCCGCTTCGTCAAGGCGACGGGCGGCTGGCCGGGCCGCGTGATCGTGATCGGGTGCGAGCCCGAAGAGGTCGAGGATGTCGGCATCGGTCTCTCCGAGCCCGTAACAGCGGCCCTCGACGGCGCCGTCGCCCTCGTCGAAGAGACGGTGGCCGAGCTCCTGGCCGAGTAAGGCGTGCACGAGCTCTCCCTCTCACAGGCGATCCTCGACACAGCGCTTCGCCATGCGGACGGACGGCGCGTGACCGCGATCGGGCTGCGCGTCGGGCATCTCCGTCAGGTCGTGCCCGACTCGCTCGAGTTCTATCTCGAGCTCGTCTCGCGCGAGACCGTTTGCGAGGGGGCGACGCTCGAGCTCGAGCTCGTTCCTGCCCGGCTCCGTTGCAACCCCTGCGGCGGGGAATGGGAGCTCGAGTCGCCGCCGTTTCGCTGTCCGGACTGCGCGGGTAGCGACGTTGAGGTGGTCGCTGGGAACGAATTCGAGGTCGAATCGATCACGGTGGAGGAGGAAGCGTGCATCGCACCAAGGTGAAGGTGCTCGAGGGAGTCCTCGACGCAAACGACACGATCGCGCAGGCCAACCGGGGCGACTTCGACCGCGCGAACATCACCGTCGTCAACCTGATGAGCTCCCCCGGTGCGGGCAAGACGAGCCTCCTCGAGGCCGTGATCGGGCAGCTCGACGGCGTCCGGCTCGGCGTGCTCGAGGGCGACGTGCAGGGGACGCAGGACGCGGAGCGGATTGCCGGCGCACACACGCCGAGCGGCGGCCACGTGCCCGTCGCGCAGATCAACACCGATCCCGGCTTCGGCGGCGAGTGCCACCTCGACGCGAACATGGTCCGCTCGGCCCTTCCGTCGCTGCCGCTCGACCAGCTCGACCTGCTCGTGATCGAGAACGTCGGGAATCTCGTCTGCCCGGCGGAGTTCCGGGTCGGCGAGGACGTCCGCGCGATGGTCTTTTCCGTCACCGAGGGCGAGGACAAGCCGTTCAAGTACCCGCTCATGTTCCGGGCGGTCGAGCTCGTCCTCGTCAACAAGATCGACCTGCTCCCTCACCTCGACTTCGACCTCGACGAGTTCCTGACGAACCTCGACGACGTGAACCCCGGTGTCGAGACGATCCACACGAGCGCGAAGACGGGCGAGGGCGTCGACGCGTTTCGCGACTGGCTCGCGACCAGAGCGCGTCGTTCTGTCGCTGCATGACGGTCGCGGCGGACGCCTCGCTCGTCGAGCTCGTCGCCGAGCGGTCGCGGGAGCGAACAAAGGCGAACGAGGCGCTCTTCGCGGCCGAGGCCGAGCGGATCGCCCGGCTTTGCCACCGGCTCGCCGAGCGCTTCGCCCGCGGCGGGCGTCTGCTCGCGCTGGGCGCCTCGTCACAGGGCCGGTCGGACGCGCGCCACGTCGCGGTCGAGTTCGTCCACCCGGTGATCGTCGGCAAGCGCGCGCTGCCGGCAATCGCGCTCGGGCCCGAGGGGGGCCTGCTCGCGGAGCAGCTCTCGCTCGTGGTCACCGCAGACGACGTCGTGATGGCCTTCGAGGCCGAGACCAGCCGCGAGATCCGAGCGGCGCTCGCCCGCGCCCGTGGGCGCGACGCGCTGACGATCGCGTTCGCCCCAGTTGGCGCTGAATGGGAGCTCGACGTCGACCGAGCATGTACCCGTCTGTTGCAAGCGCCGTCTGGCGCCGACCCGTTCGTACGCCAGGAGCTCGTGGAGACCGCCTACCACCTGCTCTGGGAGCTCGTGCACGTGTTCCTCGGGCACCCGGGGCTGCTCGCCGGTCGCACGGCGGCGACGACGAGCGACGCCGGTGCCTCGCGCTTCCTCTATCCGTTCCTTGCCGAGGACGAGGTCGACCTCGACCCGGTCGTCGCGGACGTCCGCGCCTCGGTGCTCGCGAAAGCACGCGAGATCGGCTCGCTGCGCGAGGAGACGCTCACCGGCGCGCGCGAGACGCTTGTCGCCGCGTCCCGCGAGATCAGAGAACGCCTCGACGCAGGCGGGACGGTCTACGCGTTCGGCAACGGGGGATCGGCGACGGATGCGACCGACCTCGTCGCCGACTTTCGCGCCGCACCGCAGGGCTGGACGCCACGCCGTGCCGTCGATCTGACCGAGGATGCCGGGATCCTCACCGCGCTCGCGAACGACATCGGCCCGGACGTGCTCTTCGCGCGCCAGCTGATCGCGCACGGACGGGAGGGCGATGTCGCGCTCGCGCTGACGACGAGTGGCGGCTCCTCGAACATCGTCGCGGCGCTCGGCGAGGCGCGCCGTCGGGGCATGTGCACCGTGGCGTTCGTCGGCTACGACGGCGGCCGGATCGCCGCCGAGGGGCTCGCCGACTACGTCGTCGTCACGCCGTCGGCGCACATCCCACGGATCCAGGAGGCGCAGGCGAGCGCGTACCACGTCCTCCGCGAGCTCGTCGAGCTCGCAAACCCCGAAGGAGAGCGATGAGCGACGTCGCAGGCAGCGTCTTGCGCGGCACGGTCGCGGCAATGGCGATGAGCGGTATGCGCGAGCTGACGATCTCACTCGGCCTCGTCGAGCGGACTCCGCCCGACGAGATCGCGCGGGAGGGAATGCCGGGTCTCCTCGCGCCGATTCCGCCGCGGTATCGCAGCGGTGCGATCGAGCTCGCCCACTGGGGCTTCGGGGGCGGGATGGGCGTCGCCTGCGGGCTCGCGCCTCGTGGGGCGCGGCGGCAGTGGTGGTTCGGCCCGGTCTTCGGGCTCGGGGTCTGGGCCTTCTTCGAGCGCATCGTCGCGCCGCTGCTCGGGCTGCGGCGGCCCGAAGATCGCCCGCTCCGGGAGCGAGCCGCGGTCGCCGCCGACCACGTGCTGTACGGGGTGATTGTCGCCGGAAAGCCATCAGACGTCAGCGACTGACGGCTCCAGAGTCGTCTTCAGGTGCTGTATGCCGCCCGCGGGCACAATCAGCCGGTGGAGCCCGGAGACGATCCCATCGCTGCAGCCGAAGGCGCTCTCGCTGCGTACGGTGACATCAACACGGCGCAACTTCGTGCAGACGCGCGTCTCGATGACGCGCGAATCGACGTGCGCATACGGCTCGGGAGGTCGAAGATGTCCCGGTGCTGTGCGAGCTTCGTCGCGCGTTCACCCTCGAGGACTACGAACCCGACGCGCTGAGGCGGGAAGACTACGACACATCGTTCCATGCGCTCGTCTCGGACGGCATCGAGTCGGGCCGTTGGAAGGCCTGGGTCGCCGAGGTCGAGGGCGAGATCGTGTCGGTCGCGTTCGTCGCCGTGATCGAGAAGATCCCGCGGCCGGTCGAACAGCTCCGCTGGATCGGCTACCTGACGAACGTCTACACGACGCCGGCCGAACGCGGGCGCGGTCTCGGCGGACGCGTGCTCGAGGCGGTCACCGCTTGGGCATGCGACGCAGGTGTCGAGCTGCTCGTCGTCTGGCCGAGCGACGCAAGCGTCGGGCACTACGAACGCCACGGCTTCGCCGACCGCGGAGAGCCCCACGTGTGGGTTCATCCCGAAGGGGGCGACTGAAGGGGTCGCCCGAGACTCGGCGACGGTAACTGCCAGGCAAACCACGTGCCCGCGACGGCTGCCGCCGCGGCGAGCAGGAACGTCCACGTGAACGCTCCCGTCCGGTCGGCGAGCGAACCGCCGACCTGTGGGGCGAGGAGTTGCCCGAGCCCGAAGAGCAGTGTGATTCCGCCGAAAGCGGCTGCGAACGCGGCGGGCTCGAGATGGTCGCCGAGGTATGCGGCGACGAGCCCGGGAACTCCGGCCATCGCGAGTCCGAAGAGGACGGCGCCGACGATCGTCCACGGCTCCTCGCGCACGAGCAGGACGAGCGTCGCCGCCGCGAGGAGCGCGAACTCGGCCACGAGCACGGCACGTCTGCCGACCGCGTCCGAGACCCGCCCGGCGACGATCGCACCAATTACGCCCGACGCGGCGACGACCGTGAAGACGGCGGAGCTATGCGTCGAGCCGAACCCCGCATCGTCCTCGAGCATTGCGACGAGATACTGCAGGACGACCGTGAGCGTCACCGCGTAGGCCACGTACGCGCCAACGAGCGCCTTCCAACCTGGGACGCCCCGGAGAGCCGCCAGGCGGAGGCGCGGGCCGTTCGAGGCCGTGCCCCTCGACCGCAGCCAGATCGCCGACGCTGCCACGAGCACGCCGGCGACCACGGCCTCGGCGATCCAGACGGGCCGCCACGTCTCGGGGCCGTCGAGGCGGCGCACGACGGCTGCGAACTGGCTCACGCAGACGAGACCCACACCGATCCCGGCGCCGACCAGCCCGATCGCGAGGCCCCGCCGGGAGGGATCGACGGCACCGCTCGCGAGAACGGGCGCCGAGATCCAGATGAGCGCGCCGCCGAACCCGGTGAGCGCGAGACCCGCCCCGAGCACGAGAGCAGAGGGCGCCACGGAGAGCGTCACGAGCCCGAGCGTCGAGGCGCCCAAACCGAGCTGAACGAGGCGCGTGGGATCGAGCCGCCCGGCGAGCAGGCTGACGAGCAGCGAGCCCGCCAGGTACGCCGTCAGGTTCACCGTGCCGAGCAAGCCGGCGAGCGTGTAGGAGTCGAGCAGATCGGCCTCCATCGCGGGAAGGACGACCGGGTAGGTGAAGCGGCCGAAGGCCATTGCGACCATCGCCGCGAGGACGCTCAGCACGAGGATCGCGGTGCGGTTGGTGTCCGACTTCAGTCGGACACCCGCTCTCCGCCAGGCCGGGTGAGACCACTTTCGTAGGCGAAGATCACCGCCTGGACTCGGTCGCGGAGGTGGAGCTTCATGAGGATCCGCTTCACGTGGGTCTTCACCGTCGACTCCTCGATCACGAGCGCCGCGGCGATCTCGGCGTTCGCGAGACCTCGCGCGAGCTCGGCGAGCACCTCGCGCTCGCGCGGCGTCAGCACCTCGACTCGGCGGTCGAGGATCGCCTCGCCGGTCGGGAGCGCCGCCATCCGGTCGATCACCCGGCGGGTGACGGAGGGGGAGAGGAGCGAGTCGCCGGCCGCGACCGCCCGGATCGCGGCGAGGAGCTCCTCCGGGCTGGCGCGCTTGAGCAGGAAGCCCGACGCGCCTGCGGTGAGCGCGCCGAAGATGTAGTCGTCGTCCTCGAAGGTCGTGAGGATCACGACGCGGGTCGCCGGGGCCGCACTCGCGATCTCGCGCGTCGCGGCGATCCCGTCCAGAGCCGGCATGCGTACGTCCATGAGGACGACGTCGGGGCAGAGCTCGCGCGTCCGCTCGACCGCGGCGCGCCCGTTGGCGGCCTCGCCGACGACGCGGACGCCGGCGTCGCTCGAGAGGATCGCCGCGAGGCCCGCGCGCATCAGCGCGTCGTCGTCGACGAGCAGCACGCCGATCGCCGAGTCGCTCACGGGCCGTCCTTTGGCCCGGGAGCGGGGAGGGGTGTGGGGAAGGCGCGAAGCGCCTCGTCCGCGCAGCGGACGGGTGGAAAGGGTCCGGGGGAACCGGCAGGTTCCCCCGGCGACGACCCCGAACCCCACGCTTTCAAGAAGAAGGGGGCACGCGGGGGAAACATTGTTTCCCCCGCGACCGCAAGCCGGAGGCGCGCGGTGCTCACGACGGCTCACGGTACGGGAGCGAGACCTCCAGCCGGAACGTGCCGTCGCTCGTGCGAGTCTCGAACGTCCCGCCGAGCAAGGTTGCGCGCTCGCGCATCCCGACGAGGCCGTGCCCGCCGATCGGCGCTTCCCGACGTTCCGTGGCTACCGGGTTCGTGACGGCGAGCTCGAGTGTCGTCTCCGCGTAGTCGATCGCGAGCTGCGCCCCGCCCGTGCCGTGCCGCGCGGCGTTCGTGAGCGCTTCGCGGAGAATCCGGTACGCGGCCTGGTCGACGCCTGGCGCGAGCCGGCGGCGCTCGCCGCTGACGGTGACCGCGACGTCAAGCCCTGCCGCCCGCGTGCGCTCGACGAGCGTCTCGAGCGCCGCCAGCCCCGCCGGCGGCTCGACCGGCTCCGACGCGCCGGTCTCACGGAGGGCATGCACGAGGCGGTCGATCTCGACGAGCGTCTCGCGCGCCACGTCCTCGATCGTCTCGAGCGCCTCGCGTGATCGCGCAGGATCCTGCTCCAGGAGGACGCGGGCGGCCCCCGCCTGGACGAGGATCACGTTCACCGCGTGCCCGGCCGAGTCGTGCAGGTCACGTGCGATCCGCGTGCGCTCCTCCGCGCGCGCGAGGCGCCGCTCGCGCTCCGCAGTCCGTTCCGACTCGCGGCTGCGCGCCTCGGCCTCGTCCGCGCGGACGCGTCGCTGCCGAACCTGCTCGCCGACGAGGAGCGCGATCGTCCAGGCGACGAATGCGCCGAACGACTCGGGCCCGATCCCGTCGAGCGCGAGCGGCGGGACGAGAAGCGTCGCGAGGCTCAGCCAGATCGCGCCGGAGCGGAGACGTGACGGCGGGCACCAGCGGACGACCGTGTAGAGCGCGACCACGAACGCGATCGGCGGGAATCCGTAGTCCAGCGCGTAGAGGGTCGTGGTCGCGGTCGTGACCGCCGCAAGCACGGGGTACGCAGCGAGTCGGCGGGCTGCGAGCGGAAGGCACATCGCAACAACGAGACCGAGCCCGAGGGGTTCGAGGTCGTGGTCGCCGTCCCGCCGGCGCTCCTCTCCCCATCCGTCACCGGCCGCCGCGCCCGCCGAGACGACGAAGCTCAGAAGCGCGAGGACGACGTCCTGGACCAGCCGCCGTGGGGTGAGCCGTCCGGGCACGAGAACGACGCTAGCGTCCCGCCAGGGCAACGGAATCATCCCTGGGGCGGATCCTCGTCCCCCTCGAGGAGGACGGCGAAGATCCGTCGCGCGGGCGTTTCGGTCGGCGGGTGCGTCGTCCTACCGTGGCTGCCATGGACACACTCACAGCAGTCACGTCGGTCGTTGCCTCGCACGGCGAGCACGACGGCCATTTCTTCTTCCCGTTCGCGCTCTTCTGGATCGTGGCGATCGGCTTCGCGATCTGGTTCTTCACGCGCGGGAGGCGGCACCACCGGCCCACAGGGGCCGAGCGGGCGCAGGACATCCTCGCGGAGCGGTTCGCCCGCGGCGAGCTCACGGGCGAGGAGTACCGCGAGCGGCTCGAGCAGATCCGGTAGGGGACTGGCCCCGACAGGGGCCTGTCCCCCGTGCTACGAGCGATGCCGGCCGGAGGACATTGCTCGTAGCAGGGGGTCAGTTCCCTCCGGGGACAGACCCCGGGCAGACCCCGGGGTTCCGAAGCCGGGCGCGCCGGGTAGATGGCGCTCATGGAGCTCAACACCTTCGACCACGTCGCGCTCTGGACGTCCGAGCGCGACGCGCTCGCGCGGATCCTCGTCGACTGCTGCGACATGCACGAGATCGAGCGCACCGACCGGTTCACACTGGTCGGTGGCGATGCCCGCCGGGGCAAGCTGACCCTGTTCGACGCGGACGGGCCGCGCGAGGCAGGCGTCCTCGAACGCGTCGTTCTGCGCTCGGCAGATCCGGAGGGCGTCCGCGAGCGGCTCGAGTCGGTCGGCATAGCGACGCGCGCGAACGGGATGATCCACGCAACCCTCCCGTCCGAGCTCTCGCTCGGGATCGTCGAGGGAGTCGAGGGCGAGGCGGTCGATCTCGACCACGTCGTGCTCCGCGTCCCCGACCCGTCGGCGACCGCCGCCGGGCTCGAAGAGCTCGGGCTCGAGCGCTCGGGCACGGAGCTGCACGTCGCCGACAAGCAGGTCGTCCTCCACGAGGGTGAGGTGGTCGAGCCCGAGCGACCGCTCCTGAACCACCTTGCGTTCCTCGTCGATACCGCTGGGGACATCGCCCTCGAGGCGCGCTCCCGCGGCATCGAGATCGACGACGTCGTCGACGCGCCGAACACGCGCGCGGTCTTCCTCTCGGGCCCCGACGGGATCAGGCTCGAGTACGTCGAGCACAAGCGCAGCTTCTCGCTCACCTGAGCCATGCCTGACCTGGTCGTCGCGGGGGCCGGCATGGCGGGCCTCGCCGCTGCGACCGAGGCGGCGTCCCACGGGGCCGACGTCCTCGTCCTCGAGAAGGGCGACCGGCCGGGAGGCTCGTTTCGCCTCTCGAGTGGAGTCGTCTGGCGCTATCGCGCCTGGGATGACTTCCGCTCGGAATGCCCGGGCGGCGACCCGGAGCTCCAGCGACTCGTGCACGACCGGCTCGACGACGACCTCGCGTGGCTCGAGCGCCAGGGGGCGCGGGTCGTGGAGCAGTCGACCGGCAATCCTCGAACGACCGGCGTCCGACTCGACGCCGCTGCAACCGTCGAGGCGCTCGCGCGAAGGGTGGACGTTCGACTCGAGACGCCGCTGCAGGAGCTGTCCGACACGGTGCCCGTCGTTCTTGCGACCGGCGGCTTCCAGGCGAACCGTGACCTCGTCCGCGAGCACGTCACGCCCGAGGCCGATGCGCTCGTGCTTCGGGCGACGCCGTGGAGCACGGGTGACGGTCTTCGACTCGGGCTCGAGGCGGGTGCGACGACGACGAACGGTCTCGACGAGCTCTACGGTCGCGCGATGCCTGCGCCACCCGCCCGCATCGAGGAGCGCTCGTTCGTCGAGCTCGCCCAGCTCTATGCGCGGCACGCGACGGTCGAGGCATCCGACGGCGCGATCTTCGAGCCGCGCGCCTGGTCGGAGATCGACGTCGTCCAGTGGATGGCCCGGCAACCGGACGCCCGCGCGACGTTCCGCGTCGAGCGGGCCGCGCTCGCTGAGCTCGTCCGCGGGCGGAGTGTCGGCGAGATGATCGAGGCCGCCGAGCGCGCAGGCGCCGTCGTCCGTCGAGAGAACGGCGTGGTCGAGATCGACGTCGTCGCGGGCATCACGGCGACGCTTGGCGGGCTCGCCGTGGATGCCTCGGCCCGCGCGGCCGACGGCGTCTTGGCCGCCGGTGGGGACGTCGGCGGAATCTCGACGGGCGGCTACTCGAGCGGGCTCGCCGCGGCGCTCGTTCTCGGGCGGATCGCCGCCCGATCGGCGCTCGGGATCGCATGAGCGTCTTCGCGTTCGGCTCGGACTTCACCGTCGGGCTCGAGGAGGAGCTGCTGCTCGTCGATGCCGAGACGCTGCAGCTCGCACCGGTCGCCGGTGCCGTGCTCGGAGCGATGGAGGGGCCCTCGACGTCTGCGGGCCACGAGGCGTACGCCGCCCAGCTCGAGCTGCGGTCGTTGCCGTGCGCCACGACCGCTGAAGCGGTCGACGAGCTGGCGTCCCTTCGCGCCAAGGCGGCGACGGCCGGTGCGACTCTGCTCGGCGGTGGACTCCACCCGACGGGACGATTCGGCGACGCCGACCTGGTTCCCGCGACCCGGTACGAGCGGGTCGCCGACGAGATGCGAGGCCTGATCCGCCGTACCCCGGAATCCGCCCTTCACGTCCACGTCGGCCTGCCTGACGAGCTGACCGCGATCCGGGCGTTCAACGCCGTGCGTATGGAGCTGCCGCTCCTTGTCGGGCTTGCCGCGTCGAGCCCCTGGTGGTTCGGCGTCGATTCCGGCTTCGCGAGCGCGAGGTATCTGCTCACTCGCGCGTACCCCGGCCGGGGCATCCCGCGTCCGCTCCGCGACTTGGCGGAGCTCGAGGAGCTGACCGAGGCGACGCTCGCGGCCGCGGCGATGCCCGAGGCGACCTTCCTCTGGTCGGACGTCCGGCTGCATCCGACCCACGGCACCGTCGAAGTGCGCGAGCTCGACGCGCAGACGCGCCTCGACGACGTCGCCGCGCTGGCCGCCCTCGTCCGGGCGATCGTCCGCGACGCGCGTGATCGCGACGCGACCCGGCATGAGCCGAGTGAGACGCTTGCCTGGTCCGCGTTCCGGGCCGCTCGCGACGGCGCAGAGGCGACCCTGCTCGACGGCGGCCGCCTGCGCCCGCTCGGCGACGTTGCGCGAGCGCTCGTCGACCGCGTCCGGCCGAGCGCGCGTGAGGCAGGGGACGAGGACGCGCTCGACGGGATCGAACGAATCCTCCGCGACGGCGGTGGTGCAGGGCGCCAGCGGCGGGCATTCGTCGCCGGCGGCTTCCCCGCCGTGCTACGCCTCCTCGCCGACGAGACCGCGGGCGTCGCGGCGATTCGACTCGTCGATCGACTCTAGTAGCGACCGTGCTGGCGCGCAGTCGACGTCGGCCCGTAGCGTGCGATCATGAGTCCTCGCGGCTGGCTGCTCTTCTCGGCGATGTGCGTGATCTGGGGGATCCCGTACCTCCTGATCAAGGTCGCGGTCGAGGAAATGAGCCCTGCGCTGCTTGTCTTCGGGCGCACGGTGATCGCGGCGGCGCTGCTCGTGCCGGTCGCGGCCGCCCGGAACGAGCTCCGCCCGCTGCTCAGGCACTGGAAGCCGATCGTCGCGTTTGCTGCGATCGAGATGGCGCTGCCCTGGGTGCTCCTCGGCGAAGCGGAGACCAGGATCTCGAGCTCGCTCACCGGTCTGCTCGTCGCAGCGGTGCCGCTCGTCGCCGTCCTGATCGCGCGGACGACCGGAGAGCGTGAGCGGCTCGGGTTGCAGCGTGGCGTCGGGCTCGCGCTCGGTGTCGTCGGCGTGGCGGCGATCGTCGGCGTGAACGTCGGGGACGCGAGCATCGTGCCGATCGCCCAGGTCGGGGTGGTCGCGGTCTGCTACGCGGTCGGGCCCGCGATCCTCCAGCGGTGGCTCACCGGTGTGCCGGCGCTCGGCGTGATCGCAGCGTCGCTCGCGCTGACCGCGATCGCCTACCTTCCGATCGCGGTCTCCAGCATCCCCGAGGCGATGCCGTCCGCAGAGGCAATGGGCTCGCTGCTCGCGCTCGCCGTTCTCTGCACGGCGATCGCCTTCCTCGTCTTCTTCGCCCTGATCGCCGAGATCGGGCCGGTGCGCTCGACGCTGATCACCTACGTCAACCCGGCGGTCGCGGCCGTCCTCGGCGTCGCGATCCTGGGCGAGAGGTTCACGGTCGGGATGGCGGTCGGGTTCGTCCTCGTGCTCGCCGGCTCGGTGCTCGCCTCGCGGTCAGCACCGGTGCGCGGAGCCACTTTCGACCCGGCCTACACCGGGGCCGACTCGACCGTCCGCTGAGGTTGCCGTGTCCGGCGTCTCCGTCCGCGTATCCGGCGCCGACCGCATCGCGTCCGCCTCCGTGTCTTGCGCGCGCGAGAGGACGAGCGGCGGCACGGCGAGCGCGGCGATGCCCGCGCTCAGCGCGTACGACGCCGGGTAGCTCCAGACGTCGGCGGCGCGGCCGAGCACCGGCTGCGCCCAGACGCCGCCCGTCGAGCTCGCAAGCGAGTTGAACGAGAGGATCGTCGCGCGCTGCCGGGACGGGATCAGGCCGTTCAGATAGGCCTGGCGGATCGGCATCGAAGCGGCGAAGAGCAGCCCCCAGCAGGCGATCAGGGACGTCACGGCCCAGAAGCTGTCGGCGAGCGCGATCGCTCCGAGCGTGGCGACGTTCAGGACGGCGATCACGATCAGCGCCGAGGTGCGGCGATGGAACAGGCGTCGAATCCAGGGCGCGACGAACCCGCCCGCGATCTGTGCGCCCGCGACGATCGCGGCGACGAGCCCGGCGATCTGGTACGCCTCGGGGTCGCCCCAGAGCTCGAGCAGGTAGGGCTGGAGCGCGTAGAAGGCGTAGATCCCGACCCCGCCCGCGAAGAGCGCCTCGACCATCAGCCACTTCACGGCGGGCACCCGCCAGCCGAACGCGACCGAGTCGGAGACGATCTGCCGCATCTCGTCGACGACCCGCTTGCCGCGCTCGGGCGTGAAGCCGAGGTCGCGCATCAGGAGGAAGGCGGCGACGAACATCACCACGAGCACGACGGCTCGCAGCACGAACGGCACGCCGAGACCGACCTGCTGCGCGATGAACCCACCCGCGACCGACCCCGTCAGCATCGCGACACCGCTCACGATCTGACCTTTCGAGAAGACGTCGTCGAGGTCACCCTGGAACCCCGTCGCCCCGAGCGCGTCGACGAGCCATGCCTCGACCGCGCCAGAGAAGAACGTGAACCCGAGCCCGATCAAAATCGAGGCGATCGCCCACTGCCAGAACGGCGCCTCGACCGCCCAGAGGAGCACGTAGAGCAGGGTCGAGGCCGCGAGCGTGAGCGTGCCGAGCAGGTACGAGGCGCGACGGCCGACGGTGTCCGCGACGACACCGGTCGGCACCTCGAAGATCACCATTCCGGCCGTGAAGAACGCGTTCGCGGCGAACGCCTCGAGGTTCGAAAGCCCCGCGTCGAGCAGGAAGATCGTATTGATCCCCCAGATCAGCGACGCGGCGAGTGTATTCCCGAGCAGGAGGACGAAGTACGTGCCCTGGATCGAGCGCGGCGTCGCCATCCCGGCGCCACGCTACTGCAGGGGACTGGCCCCGAAGGGGTCTGTCCCCCGTACTACGGACAGTGTCGTTGGCTCCACGGGGGTCAGTCCCGGGGACAGGCCCCGCAGGGGCCTGTCCCCCGCGCTACGGGCGACGCCCGCAGCAAGACTCTGCTCGTAGCACGGGGGTCAGTCCCCTTCGGGGACAGACCCCGAGGTCACGTCTTCCCGCTCGTCCACACCGGCCGCCTCGTGCATCGACAGCGTGCCGTCGCCGCGCAGCTCGAACCGGCCCGAGCAGGCGGCACAGACGCCGGTCGTCGGGTCGGCCGTGTCGGCTGTGCCTTCGATGGGCTTGGCGCCGCTTCCGGCGCAGTGACCTATGTCGGGAATCGTCATCGCATCTCCTCCGTCGTCAGCGCGAAATGGGTTTACGACGCCTCCATGACCGCGAGGATGTTGCCGGAAGGATCGGTGAACCACGCGATCGTCGGGCCCTCGTCGCCCCGGGCAACGCCCTTCTCGTCCTGCTCGAAGCCGTCGTAGTGCTCGAGCTCGACACCTCGCTCGATCAGCCCGTCGACGGCCGCGTCGACGTCGGCGACCTCGAAGTTGAGGATCGTGTACGTCGCCGGGGCGAAGTCGGGCTTGTGGTAGACGAGCGTGTCGCGCCCGCCGGCGAGATGCAGAACGAGCAGGTTCCCGTCCTCGAGCACCTCCGTCTCGATCCCGAGCGTCTCGCCGTAGAACGTCCTCGCGGCGTCCAGGTCGTCGACCGCGAACCCGCTGTATCCCTTCGTTTCTCGGAACATCCTGCCTCCTCGGCTCGCGCTGTGGGGTCACCGATACGACGTGCGCGGCCGCCGGAACTCATCGGTAGCGGCGCTGACAGTCGATGCATCTTTGCGGCCTCTCACAAGATGTGATATGTGATACAATATGAGGTACGGGCTTGGGGTGGACATTGGCGGGACGTTCACCGACGTCGTGCTGCTCGGCCCCGACGGCTCGCTGACGACGAGCAAGGTTCTGTCGACACCCGACGACTACGGGGACGGCGTCGTCGCCGGCAGCGAGCGCCTGCTCGAGGCGAGCGGGGTCGAGGCGGCGCAGGTCCACGAGGTCACGCACGCGAGCACGGTCGCCTCGAACGCGCTGCTCGAGGGACGCGGTGCCGTCGTCGCCCTCGTGACGACCGAGGGCTTTCGCGACGTTCTCGAGATGCGTCGTCTCCGCATCCCCGTCCTCTACGACCTCCAGTACGAGAAGCCCGAGCCGCTCGTGCCTCGACACCTGCGCTTCGAAGTGCGGGAGCGGCTCGGGCCCCGCGGCGAGACGTGGCAGGCGCTCGATGAGACGTCGGTGCGAGAGGTGGCCGCGCGGATTGCCGCGAGCGACGTGGAGGCGATCGCGATCTCGCTCCTGCATGCGTACGCCGACGACCGGCACGAGCGACGTGTCGAGGAGATCGTCCGCGAGGCGGTCGGTGACGCGGTCTTCGTCACGCGCTCGGCGGACATCCTTCCGGAGCCGCGGGAGTACGAGCGCACGAGCACCGCGGTCGTGAACGCCTACCTCGGGCCGGTCGTCGGCCGGTACGTCGCGTTGCTCGCGGCGCGGCTCTCGGCGCTCGGGATCTCGGCCCCGCTCGAGATCATGCAGTCGAGCGGCGGCACGCTGCCGCCCGCGACCGCGGCGCGCAAGCCGGCGCACCTCGTCGAGTCGGGTCCGGCGGCGGGCGTGATCGCCTGCGCCCGGCTAGGACGGCTCACCGGGCGAGACGACCTCGTCTCGCTGGACATGGGTGGCACGACCACGAAGGCTGCGCTCCTCGAGAACGGCGAGCCGGTGCGGACAACCGAGTACGAGGTCGGCGCGGGCATCAACCTCTCGAGCAGCCTCGTGAAGGGCGGCGGGCACGCGGTGAAGCTCCCGTTCGTCGACGTGTCGGAGATCGGCGCAGGTGGCGGCAGCCTCGTGGTCGTCGACGCGCACGGCCGGCTCTCTGTCGGGCCGGAGAGCGCCGGCGCCTCTCCCGGCCCGGTCTGTTACGGCACCGGGGGCACACGGGCGACGCTGACGGACGCGCTCGTCGTGCTCGGCTACGTCGACCCGGAGTCGCTCGCGGGCGGCACCATCTCGCTCTCCGCGGACGCGGCGCGCCGGGCCGTCGCAGAGCAGGTTGCCGCGCCACTCGGGCTCTCGCCGGTGGCGGCGGCGCACGGTGTCTTCTCGGTCGCGGTCGCGACCATGATGCGCGCGGTGAAAGCCGTGACCACGTACCGGGGGCGCGACCCACGGGCGTTCACGCTGTGCGCGTTCGGCGGCAACGGGCCGGTCGCCGGTGTCGAGCTCGCGCGGGCGCTCGGCATCGCAACCGTGCTCGTGCCACCGTTCCCCGGTGTCTTCAGCGCCCTTGGCCTGCTCTTCGGCGACAGCGAGCGAGAGGGTGTGCGGACGTTCCTCGCCCGGGCGGACGACCTCGACGCGGCGGCCGTCGACGAGGCACTCGCCCGGCTCGAGCACGAGGCCCGCGGCGAGCTTGCCGCCGGCGGTCACGCCGACGACGCCGTCCACGTCCGACGGTTCGCGGAGCTGCGCTTCGCGGGGCAGGCGTACGAGCTTCCCGTCCCGGTGCCGGACAGACCCGTGTCGATGGACAGCCTTGCCGCGGGGTTCGTCGCCGAGCACGTCCGGACGTACGGGCACGGATCTGCGCTCGATCCGGTGGAGCTCGTCACGGTGCGTGTCCAGGCGATTGTCGCGCGGACGTCCGCGAGCGCCTTCGACCCGCTCCCGCAGATCGTGGCCGACGCCCGGCGGCTCGGCGTCCGGCCGGCGTACTTCGGGGCCGAGCACGGCGTGCTCGAGACGCCCGTCGTGACACGCGGGGTGCTCGCGGACGGCGAGGCGCGTGGCCCACTTCTCGTGCAGGAGCCCGACTCCTCGATCGTCGTCCCCCCGGGTTGCACGGCCCGGCTCGACCCGCTCGGCTCCGTTGAGGTGACGGTCGGCCGTGATTGAGCGGCCTGGCACGGATGCGATCACTCTCGAGGTCGTCGAGCACGCGCTCGAGTCGGTCGCAGACGAGATGGCGCTCGTGCTGATGCGGAGCGCCTACTCGCCGGTCGTGCGGGACACGATGGATTACTCGACGGCGCTCTGCGACCGGCACGGGTGCGTCGTCGCACAGGGGCTGACGCTCGCCGTCCAGCTCGGAACCTTCCCGACCATGATGCGACACCTGCTCGCCGAGCACGGCGAGACGGCGGGTGAGGGGGACGTCTTCGTGACGAACGACCCCTACGGCTACGGCGGCCAGCACCTGCCGGACGTCTACGTCGTCGCTCCGATCTTCGTCGCGGGGGAGCTCGAGGGGTGGGCGGCGACGATGGCGCACCACGCTGACGTCGGCGGGATTGCGCCCGGCAGCATCGCCGTCCACGCGACGGAGATCTTCCAGGAGGGGCTGCGGCTGCCGCTGCTCAAGCTCGTGGAGCGCGGGGTCGTGAACGAGACCCTGCTCCGGATCCTCGAGCGCAACACGCGTCAGCCGGTTCAGGTCGTCGGCGACTTGCACGCGCAGCTCGCCGCCTGCCGCACGGGCGAGCGCGGGCTCGTCGACCTCGTCGCGCGGTACGGGCCGGAGGCCCGCGGTCACCTCGCGTCGCTCCAGGCGCTCGCCGAGCGGGCCATGCGCAGCGAGATCGCCGCGCTCGCGGACGGCAGCTACGTCTTCGTGGACGTCGTCGACGGGTTCGGCGAGGTGCCAGAGCCCATCGTGATCCAGGTCACGGCGACCGTGCGCGGCGACGAGCTCGAGCTCGACTTCACGGGGACGAGCCCGCAGGTCGACGCGAGCCTCAACTGCCCCGTCGGGATGATCCACGCCGCGAGCTACTGCGCCGTCCGCGGGATCACCCGCTCACGGATCCCGAACTGCGAGGGCTACATGGCGCCGATCCACGTGATCGCCCCGGAGGGGACGGTCGTCAACCCCGTGCTCCCGGCTGCGTGCGGCGCGCGCGGCGTGATCGGGTATCGCGTCTACGACGCGATCATGGGCGCGCTCGCGCAGGTGGTGCCGGATCGCGTCGTCGCCGCGGGGGAGGGTGGCCCGACCCTCGTCGCGTTCGGCGGCTACGACGAGCGGCGCCGGCCCTTCGTCACCACCGAGGTGATCGTCGGCGCCTGGGGCGCACGTGCGACGCTCGACGGGATGGAAGGAGTCTCGAACCCGCTCGCCAACCTCTCGAACGGCCCGATCGAGCTGCTCGAGTCGGATCTTCCGCTCGAGATCGTCCGCTACGGGCTCGTCCAGGACTCGGGCGGTGCCGGACGTCGGCGCGGAGGGCTCGCGTACGAGCGCGAGTACCGCGTTCGGGCCGAGCGGGCGACGCTCACGATCCGCTCCGACCGGCGCTTCACGCGGCCATACGGCCTCGAGGGCGGCTTGCCCGGGGCGCACTCGCGCAACACGCTGCTCGAGGGCGATGCCGAACGCGACGTCCCGCCGATGCCGATGGAGGCGTTCGAGCTCCGGCACGGCGACCGCTTCCGGCATCGCTCGGCGGGCGGGGGAGGGTTCGGGTCGCCGGCCGAGCGCGAGCCCGCCGCGGTGCTCGCCGACGTCGTCGCCGAGAAGGTGAGCGGCGAGGCCGCTCGGACGCTCTACGGCGTCGTGCTCACGGACGCCGTTCCGTACGAGGTCGACGCCGACGCGACCGCGGCCCTCCGCGCGGGACGGTTGGGATGACGGTGGACGTCGCGATCCGCAACGGGCTCGTCGTCGACGGGAAGGGTGGGCCGGCGTTCGGTGCGGACGTCGGGATCGTCGGAGGCCGGGTCGCCACGATCGGCGAGACGGCTGTGGCTCGAACCGAGCTCGATGCGACCGGGCTGCACGTCGCTCCCGGCTTCGTCGACCTCCACAGCCACTCCGACTACACGCTGCTCGTCGACCCGCGCGCGGTGAGCGCCCTGTACCAGGGCGTCACGACCGAGATCGTCGGGAACTGCGGTCACGGGTGCTTCCCAATCGGGGACCCCGAGCTCGCGCAACGCGCGATCTACGGCTACTCGCCGTCGCTGCCACTCACGTGGCGCACCGCGGCCGGGTACTTCGAGCGGCTCGAGGAGGCGCGACCGGCGGTCAACGTCGCGAGCCTGGTGCCGAACGGGCAGCTGCGGCTCGCGACCGTCGGCCTCGCGGAGCGGCCCGCGACGCTCGAGGAGCGCGACGCGATGGGGAGGCTGCTCGACGAGTCGCTCGAGCAGGGCGGCTGGGGGTACTCGACGGGTCTCGAGTACGCGGCCGAGCGGGGCGCGCCGCGAGCCGAGCTCGAGTCCCTCTGCTCCGTCTGCGCCGGGAGAGACCGTCTCTACGCCACGCACACGAGGCTGCGCGACGCCGGCTCGGAGGGCGCCGTCCGCGAGGCGGTCGAGGCCGCCGAGCGGACGGGTGCGCGCCTCCAGGTCTCCCATCTCGTGCCACGGAACGGCATCGAGGCGACCCGGGCGTGCGTCGACGAGGTGGAGCGCGCGGTCGCACGGGGGCTGGACGTCGCCTTCGACATGCACACGAGGCTCTTCGGCACGACGTTCCTCGCGACCGCGCTACCCCCCTCGTTCCTCGCCACGCCCGACGCTGGGAGCGCAGCCTGGCAACGGGCGGCGGCCGACGCGATAACCGGCTACATGAGTATCCTCAGCGCGGGCAACGATTGGTCTCGCGTCGTCCTTTTGGACAACGAACACTGGCCGGAGCTCGCGCGACGCGACCTCGCCTCGATCGCGGCCGACCGGGGTCGCTCCGTGGCGGAGACCGTCTGCGAGCTGCTCGCCCCTCCCGGCGCGATCGGCTCGCTGATGGTGATCATCCACTGCTACACGGAGGATCAGCAGGCCGAGGCGTTCGCGCACCCGCTCTGCGTTCCCGGCTCGGACGCGACGACGCTCGCGCCAGACGGGCAACTCTCCGCATCGGTCTTTCACGGCGCCTACACGTGGGCGGCCTGGTTTCTCCGCTTCGCCGTGCG
>Ga0183260_10000738_pt1 | contig 27954 bp, 27 predicted proteins | sample AntDrymUQ4972206_2_FD_129768 | JGI IMG/M metagenome (GOLD analysis project Ga0183260, IMG submission 129768) | Polar desert sand microbial communities from Dry Valleys, Antarctica - metaG UQ497 (22.06) (version 2) (version 2) | ecosystem: Environmental > Terrestrial > Soil > Desert | place... | reverse complement strand
CGGCGAGCCAGTGGGGTCGCTCGATCTCGAGCGCATCGCCGCGGCCATGGCGGTCGAGCCCGTGCGGCCGGCGTGAACAAGGACTCGCTGATCTGGTGGGACTGGGTCGGCCGCCATACCGACGCCATCCGCGCCGCGACCGTCGAGCACCTCCGGCTCACCGTGATCGCGGTAGCGGTCGGACTGATGTTGTCACTGTTGCTGTCCGTGGTCGCGCTGCGCTGGCGGTGGACCTACACGCCGATCGCCGGGCTCGCGGGCGTGCTGTACACCATCCCGAGCCTCGCGCTCTTCGCCGTCCTCGTCACGATCACGGGCTTCACGACGCTGACCGCGGAGATCGGCCTCGTGTCGTACACGTTGCTCGTGTTCGTACGGAACATCGTCGAGGGCATCGACTCCGTGCCCGCCGCGGTCAGGGAAGCGGCCGACGGCATGGGCCTGCGGCCCGCCCACCGTTTCATGACCGTCGACCTGCCGCTCGCACTGCCGGCCATCGCCGCCGCCCTGCGCATCGCGACGGTGACGACGGTCGGCCTCGTCACCGTCACCGGGCTGATCGGGCAGGGGGGCTACGGGTCGTTCATCGACAGCGGCCTCGACCGCAGCTTCAGCACCGAGGTCATGGTCGGCGGCGGCCTCTCGGTGGTCATGGCGGTCGTGCTCGACGTCGCGCTCGTGGGGCTCGAACGCGTGGCGTCGCCCTGGAGGCAAGCGACCGCATGAGCGCGACGACCGAGTTGGTGTCCTACGTGACCACCTCGTCGCACTGGACGGGCGAGCGGGGGATCCCCTGGCGGACCTTCGAGCACCTGCGCCTCTCGGCCAGCGCGGTCGCGGTGGGCATCGTGATCGCGCTCCCGCCCGCGGTTTGGCTCGGCCATGTCCGCCGCGGCGGCTTGCTCGCGCAGTCGTTGGTCAACATCGGCCGGGCCGTTCCGTCGCTGGCGGTGGTCGCGATCCTGTTCCCGCTGTCGTTGCGTTACGGGTTCGGGCTCGGCTTCTGGCCGACCTTCGTCGCGCTGGTGCTGCTCGCGATCCCGCCGATGTTCACGAACGCCTACGTGGCCGTGCGCACGGTCGAGCCCGCCGTCGTCGAAGCCGCGCGCGGCATGGGGATGAAGCGCGCGCAGGTGATCGGCCGCGTACAGGTGCCGAGCGGGCTGCCGCTCATCCTCGGCGGCGTGCGGGTCGCGACCTTGCAGGTCATCGCGACCGCGACCCTCGGCGCGTTCGTCGGCTTCAACGGCCTCGGGTCGTTCATCAACGAGGGGTTTCGCCAACAGGACGACGGCAAGCTGCTCACTGGAGCGTTCCTCGTAGCGCTCCTTGCCCTCCTCGTCGACATCGCTTTCGGTAGGGTCGTGCTTCGGATCACGCCATGGCGCGCTGCGCCGCGGGCTACGAAAGGATCATCGCTGTGAAGCGTTCACTGAAGGCGTTGCTGGTCGTGCTCACGGGCGTCGCGCTCCTGGGCTCCGCGTGCGGGGACGACGACGACGCGGGCTCGGGCGACACTGCCGGCTCGGCCGACACGAAGATCACGATCGGCGCGCAGGACTTCGGCGAGTCGGCGATCCTCGCGGAGATCTACAAGCAGGGCCTCGCGGCCAAGGGCTACAAGCCCACGATCCAGAAGCTCGGCGGGTTTCGCGACCTCGAGATCAAGGCCTTCGAGAGCGGCACGATCAACTTCGCGCCGGAGTACGCGGCGTCGCTGCTCGAGTTCTTGAACAACAAGGCCGGGGAGGCCGGCAGCGACATCGAAGCGAACCTCAAGAAACTCGAGCCGAGGCTGTTCGGCCGGGCGAAGCTCCAGGCCCTCGACGCCAGCGAGGCGGTCGACACGAACGCATTCGTGGTCACGAAGGCGACCGCGGAGAAGGTGGGCCTCGAGACGCTCTCTGACCTCGCCACCAAGGGCAAAGACCTCAAGCTCGGCGGCCCGGCTGACTGCGAGACGAACCCGTTCTGCATCCCGGGCCTCAAGAACACCTACGGCCTCGACCTCGCGCCGAAGTTCCAGGCTCTGGAGACCGGCCAGGTCGCCGACGCCCTCGACGCGGGCTCGATCGACGTCGCCCTGTTGTTCTCGACCGACGGCCGCATCGAGGCCAAGGACTACGTGCTGCTCGAGGACGACAAGACCATGCTCGCGGCCGACAACGTGGTGCCCGTGGTTACCAAGGACCTGGCGGGCGACGAGAGCCTCGTCGACGCAGTCAACGCGATTTCGGCGAAGCTCACGACCGACGACCTCATCGCGATGAACAAGCGCTTCGACATCGACAAAGAGGATGCGGCGGTCATCGCCAAGGACTTCCTCGCCGAGGCCGACCTGCTCTAACGCTGGCAATCCCTGGACGCGCGCCCGCGCAGGTGTCGTAGCGTGCGGGCCATGGCCAACGACTTGGTAACGCATTTCGACGAGGCGTCCTTCGACGCTGCGATCGCGGAGGGCACGCCGGTGCTCGTGGACTTCTGGGCCGACTGGTGCGGGCCGTGCAAGATGCTCGCGCCCATCGTCGAGGAGCTCGCGACCGACTACCAGGGCCGCCTGCGCGTCGGCAAGGTCGACACCGAGGCCAACCCGACCTTCAACGAGCGGTTCGCGATCCGCGGCATCCCGCTGCTGATCCTGTTCGAGGACGGCGAGGAGCTGGCGCGGATCGTCGGCGCGCGTCCCAAGGACGCGCTCGTGAGCTGGCTCGAGCCGCTGCTGCCGGCCGAGGTGCGCTGACATGCGGCCGAGCCCCGACTACGCGGCCCGCACGCTCCGGTTTCCCGACGACCGCGTGGTCGGCGACGTTCGCTTCGTTGGCGAGGATGGACGGCCCGAGGATCCGATTCCAGCGCAGGGAGCCGTCGAGGTGCCGGCTGGCAAGGCCGCGGCGTTCTTCGGCAATCCCGAGCGCGTCGACCTCGCCGACGCGACCGGCCTCAGCCATCTGTTCCTGAACGGCGAGATCGACCGCGAATGGGCAGACCTGCTCGCGACCTTCCCGTACCTGCGCCAGATCAAGACCGGAACGCGCGGACTCACGGCCGACGGCATGGAGAAGCTGCTGAGCGCTCCTGTGCTGGCTCGGGTCGACCTGAACGTCGTCGACGAGGACGAGGGCGGCGCCGCAATCGTCGCCGCCGTGGCCGCGGTCGACGACGTCGAGGTGAGCCTGACGCTCGGCCCCGCGGCCGTGCCCAAGGTGTGCGAGCTGGTCAGCGCCGGCGCGGTGAGCGACACAGTCACGATCGACGTCGCCGGTGCCGAGGAGAGGGACCTCTTGCCGTTGCGCAAGCTGCTCCCGGACTCCGAGCTCAACGGCATCCGGTACTCGCCCAAGGCGCTCGCGCGCCTAGAGGCGAGCCTGCCCTCCTGAGCGGCGTCTTGTTCGGGGCGGGCTTTGATCAGCGAGAGCCAGCGCACGTGAAGCGTTTCACTAGTCTCGCGATTGATGGCCCGCCTGACGCCTGAAAACCTGGGGACGGCGCAGGCCATCATCGCCCGCTACCCGCGCCCGCGCTCGGCTCTGGTGCCCTTGTGTCATCTCGCGCAGGAGCAGGACGGGTACCTCTCCGAGGACGCGATGGAGCACATCGCGGAGCTCCTCGGGACGACGCCGGCCGAGGTCTACGGCACGGCCAGCTTCTACGAGATGTTCAAGCTCCACCCCGTGGGCAAGTACCTCGTCGGGGTGTGCACGAACATCAGCTGCATGCTCAACGGCGCATACGAGTTGGTCGCGCATGCCGAGCAGAAGCTCGGCGTGAAGCTGGGCGGTACGACGCCGGACGGGCTCTTCACACTCGAGGAGATGGAGTGCCTCGCCGCGTGCACGATCGCCCCCTGCGTGCAGGTGAACTACCGGTACGAAGGCAACGTCACGCCGTCGGACTTCGACTCGCTGGTCGACTCGTTGCGCGCCGGCACCAAGCACGGCGTTCCGCCCCACGGGACGCTCTCGACGGTGCGCCAGATGCCGACCAACCGATGGGCCGACAGCGGCCGCCAGGAGCTGCACGCTCCATGACCGTGCGCGAGATCCCACGAATCGTGAGTGCGCGTTGGGACACCGACGACGCCCACACGTTGCGCGGCTACCTCGCGACGGGCGGATACGAGGGCTTGCGCAAGGCATTGTCGATGGCGCCGGCCGACGTGGTCGCAGAGGTGACCGGCGCGACGGTGCAGGGACGCGGCGGCGCCGGTTTCCCGGCCGGTAACAAATGGAAGTTCCTCGACGACAAGGGGTTCCCGCGCTGGATCGTCGTGAACGGGGACGAGAGCGAGCCCGGCACGTACAAGGACCGCATCATCATGGAGCGCGACCCGCACATGGTGATCGAAGGCGCGCTCATCACTGCGTACGCGTGCAAGGCGTCGCAGGTATTCCTGTACGTGCGCGGCGAGATGGCGCTCGCGCAGGAGCGCATCGCCACCGCCCTGAACGACGCGTACGCCGCCGACTACATCGGCAAGAAGATTCTCGACACCGAGTGGTCCGTCGACGTCACGCTGCACTGGGGTGCGGGCGCCTACATCGTCGGTGACGAGACCGCGCTGCTCGAGAGCCTCGAGGGCAACCGCGGTATGCCGCGTCCGAAGCCGCCGTTCTTTCCCGCGGCGTTGGGTCTGTATCTGCAACCGACGATCGTGAACAACGTCGAGACGCTGTCCAACGTGCCGTGGATAATGGTCAACGGGGCGGAGGCATTTGCGGCCATCGGCAGCGAGAAGTCGAACGGCACACGGCTCATCGCCGTGTCGGGCCACGTCAATCGACCCGGGACCTACGAGGTCGAGTGCGGCGTCGTCACCTTTCGCGACCTCCTCTACGACGCATCGCTCGGCGGCGGCATTCGCGGGGGACGCGACCTCAAGGCGTTCATCCCCGGCGGCGGCAGCTCCCCGTGGTTCTTCGAAGAGCACCTCGACCTCCCGCTGGAGGCCAGCGTCGTCGGCCCGGCCGGTTCGATGCTCGGGTCCGGTGCGGTAGTGGCCATGGACGACACCACCGACATGGTGCGGGCGTGCTGGCGGCTCGTGCGCTTCTATGCGAAGGAGAGCTGCGGCAAGTGCACGCCGTGCCGGGAAGGCACCGCGTGGCTCGAGACGATCCTCGCCCGGATCCTCGACGGTCACGGCCGGCCGGAGGACCTGGCGCTGCTCGTCGACGTCGGCGACAACATCAGCCCCGGGCCGTTCCCCGGCCCGTCGATCGAGCCCGGCGGTGCGCCATTCGCGCCGTTCCCCTACAAGAAGACCACGATCTGCGACCTCGGCCCGTCGGTGGTCTCGCCCCTCATGAGCGCGCTGCGGCGCTTCCGCCACGAGTTCGAGGCGTACATCGCCAGCGGCGTAGGGCCGGAGGTGATCGCCAGTGCCTGACGACACCGCGTCTGACGACACCGCGTCTGACGACACCGCGTCTGACGACACCGCGTCTGACGACACCGCGTCTGACGACACCGCGTCTGACGACACCGCGTCTGACGACACCACGGCCGCGCCCACCGAGTCGGCCGCAGAGCCCGAGGTCAGCGAGCACGACACCGCAGCGGTCGCCGTCGCCACCGAGGAGCAGAACGAGCCGTCCCCGCCGCCGGGGATCCCCCTCACGATCGACGGCAAGCAGATCTTCGCCGAGAAAGGTGAGCTGGTCATCGCCGCCGCCGAGCGCAACGGCGTGCACATCCCACGGTTCTGCTACCACCCGCGCCTGCGGTCGGTGGGCATGTGCCGCATGTGCCTCGTCGACGTCGACACCGGTCGCGGGCCGGTGCTGTCACCCGCCTGCCTCATCGAGTGTGGCGAGAACATGGTGGTCGAGACGCAGTCCGTCAAGGCGCGCAAGGCGCAGGACGGAGTCCTCGAGTTCCTGCTGATCAACCACCCCCTTGACTGCCCGGTGTGCGACAAGGGCGGCGAGTGCCCGCTGCAGGACAACACCGTGGCGTTCGGTCCCGGCGAGTCGCGGATGGTCGAGGAGAAGCGGCACCGCGAAAAGCCCATTGCTCTCAGCAACCTGGTCCTGCTCGACCGCGAGCGCTGCATCCTCTGCGACCGGTGCACGCGCTTTGCCGACGAGGTGGCGGGCGACCCGCTCATCAACTTCGTGTTCCGGGGCGTCGACACCGAAATCAACACCTTCCCCGACCATCCCTTCGCCAGCTACTTCAGCGGCAACACCGTGCAGCTGTGCCCGGTCGGCGCGCTCACGGCGGCGCCGTACCGATTCAAGGCGCGCCCGTGGGACCTCGACAGCGTCGACAGCACCTGCACCACGTGCGCGGTCGGTTGCCGCATCGCCGTCCAGAGCTCCGGCACGCAGCTCACCCGCTACCTCGGGCTCGACGACGACGCGGTGAACCACAGCTGGTTGTGCGACAAGGGCCGATTCTCGTACGAGGCCGTCAACAGCCCCGACCGCGTGCCGGCGCCAATGGTGCGCAAGAACGGTCAGCTCGTCGAAGTCAGCTGGAGCGAGGCGATCGCGGCCGCCGCCTCCGGGCTGAAGCAGGCGCGGGAGCGCAGCGGCGGATCCGGTGTGGGCGTCATCGGTGGCGCGCGGCTGGCGAACGAGGACGCGTTCGCGTGGGCACGCCTGGCCGACGACGCGCTCGGTACCGCCAACGTCGACTGCCAGATGGACGACGGCCTACCGGCCGAGGTGGTGCTCGGGCTCCCGCGGGCCACGATCGAGGACGCGTGTAACGCGCCCGTCGTGGTGTTGCTGGCGCCTGATCTCAAGGAAGAGCTGCCGGTGCTGTTCCTGCGGTTGCGCGGCGCGCTCACCGCGGGACGCACCAAGCTCGTCGAGCTGACGCCGGCGTCGACATCGCTCACCGCGTTGGCCGAGCTCAGCCTCGGCTACCGCCCGGGCGAAGCCGGCCTTGTCGCCCGCGCAATCACCGATGGCGGAGCGTCGAGTGACATCGGCCCCGTTCCCGCATCTGCGATCGACGCGGCCCGCGCTGCGCTCGCCGCGCCCGGAGCGGTGGTCGTGCTCGGGCGTCCGTCGCTGGCCGAGTCCGCTGACTCCGTAGCGGACGCCGCTCGCGCGCTCGCGTTGCTACCAGGCGTGCGGTTCCTGTCTGCCTTGCGACGCGGCAACGTCCACGGCGCGCTCGCCGCGGGCCTGCGGCCCTCCGCGGGCGGCCTCGACACCGGCGGGATGCTCCGGGCGGCCGCCTCAGGAAAACTCGCCGGCCTCGTCCTCCTCGGCGCCGACCCGCTCACCGACGTTCCCGACCGGCGGCTTGCCCAGAGCGGTCTTGCCGGCGCCGGTTTCACGGTCGCCGTCGACACGTTCCTCACCGAGTCGGTCGCCGGTGCCGACGTGATCCTCCCTGCGGCCGCGTTCGCCGAACGCCCCGGTACCACCACCAATATCGAAGGCCGTGTGTCCCCGCTCGGCCAGAAGCTCACGCCGCCCGGCGTCGCCTGGCCCGACTGGATGATCGCCGTCGAGCTCGCCACCGCCCTCGGTACCGACCTCGGGTTCGAGTCACTCGACGACCTCCGCGCCGCAGCCAAATCCACAGGGGGCTTTTCCGGGCTAACCGGTGCCCCTGTGGAGCCCCCTGTGGGTTCTGAGTCCGGCGCGCCGCGGGTCGACGCGTACGCGTTGCGGCTGGTCGCGGGTCGGGGGTTGTACGACTTGGGCGTCACGGTGCAGAAGTCGCCGTCGATGGCCGGCCTGGTCCGCCCGGTGTCGTTGCGGGCCAACCCGCGCGACCTCGCCCGCCTCGGCGTCACCACCGGCGGACGCGTCCGCGTCACCGGCCCGCATGCCAGCTTCGCGATCGACGTGGTCGCCGACGAAGGCGTCCCGCTCGGGTCGGCGTTCGTTCCCGCGAACGTCGGCGTCGACGACGCCCGTTCGCTCATCGACGCCGGCTCGCCGGTCACCGACGTCCGGATCGAGAACCTGTGAGCTCGGCGCTCCTCGCCGTCGGCGACCCGCTCTTCGCGGAGGGCGTCGATCTCACGGTCGTGCTGATCGTCATCCTGAAGACGCTCGTCACGTTCGCGGTGCTGATGGTCGCAGTGCTGTTCATGGTCTGGTACGAGCGCAAGCTCGTCAGCGACATGCAGAACCGCATCGGCCCAAACCGCGCGGGGCCGTTCGGCATCCTCCAGTCACTCGCTGACGGGATCAAGCTGTTCTTCAAGGAGGATCTGCTGCCCGAGCGTGCCGACAAGCGCGTGTTCCGCCTGGCGCCCTACCTCTCGGCCGTTCCCGCGTTCTTGAGCTTTGCCATCGTCCCGATCGGCGGAACGGTCACGATCGCCGGTCACGAGACAAACCTCCAGCTCGCCGACCCGCCCGTCGGGATCCTGTTCCTTCTCGCAATGAGCGGCATTGCCGTCTACGGCGTGATGCTCGCGGGCTGGTCGTCCGGGTCGAAGTACCCGCTGCTCGGCTCGGTCCGCGCGTCCGCGCAGATGGTCAGCTACGAGGCGGCGCTCGGCCTGTCGATCGCCACCGTCGTGCTCATCGCCGGGTCGCTCTCGACACAGGCCATCGTCGCCGACCAGGCGGGCGCCGGTCCCTTCGGTGTGCTCCCGGCGTGGAACATCCTGCGCCTCGGCGTCGTGCCGTTCGTGATCTTCGTGATCGCCGCCACCGCCGAGCTGAACCGGCCGCCGTTCGACCTCGTCGAAGCAGAGCAGGAGCTCGTCGGCGGGTTCCACACCGAGTACTCCTCGATCAGGTTCGCGTTGTTCTTCCTCGCCGAGTTCATGAACACGGTGACGATGTCGGCGGTCATCGTCACGCTGTTCCTGGGCGGTCCGAGCGGTCCCGATTTCGGCGTGCTGCCGAGCTGGCTCTGGCCGATCCTCTGGTTCACCGCGAAGGTTCTCCTGTTCCTGTCGATGTACGTGTGGTTCCGCGCCACGCTCCCGCGGCTGCGCTACGACCAGCTCATGGACCTCGGGTGGAAGCTGCTCATCCCCCTAGCGTTGTTCTGGCTGCTGGTGATCGCCGCCGTGCGCCTCGACAGCGGGTACGCGCTGCTCGCCATTCCTGCCGGCGGCCTGATCTGGCTGCTCCTCTCGCGGTCGATGGCCGTAAGCCGCGCCCGCACGACAGAGAAGGTGCACTGATGGGTCTGCTCGACGGATTTGCGGTCACGCTGCGCCAGATCGGCAAGGTCGTCACGACGCAGTACCCGGAGCACAAGCGGCCGAAGCCCGAGCGGTTCCACGGCCGCCACGTCCTCAACCGCTACGAGGACGGCATGGAGAAATGCATCGGCTGTGAGCTGTGCGCGGGCGTGTGCCCCGCGCAGTGCATTCACGTTCGCGGCGCCGACAACCCGCCGGACGCGCCGGTCTCGCCCGGCGAGCGCTACGGGTTCGTCTACGAGATCAACTACCTGCGGTGCATTCACTGCGACCTGTGCGTCGAGGCGTGCCCGACCGAAGCGATCACCGAGTCGAAGCTGTTCGAGTTCTCCTTCACGAACCGCAACGACGCGATCTACACCCGCGACGAGTTGCTGGTCGCCGACGACGGCAAGCCCCAACAACTGCCGTGGGAGCACTGGGCCGAAGGCGACGACAAGAACACCTCGGGGTGGATGCGGGCGACGTCACCCGCCGGCGACCCGCAGTACCAGGACCGGCCGCTGTGGTCGGGCGAGCTCGGCTACGGCGTACGCGTCGCCGAGCGCGGCCAAGCCGCCGACACCCCGGCCGCTCCCGCCGCCGGCGACGCGCCACCCAGCGGAGACGCCCACTAGATGGAGCCGACGCTCGCGCTCGCGGCCACAAAGGTCGACGCGCTCACCTTCGTGCTGAGCGCCGTCATCATCCTGAGCGGCGCGCTCGGCGTGGTCTTGGCGCGGAACCCGGTCCACGCCGCGTTGATGCTCGTCCAGACGCTGTTCGGCGTTGCCGTCGCGTTCGTCGCCCAGGGCGCGCACTTCCTCGCCGCGGTGCAGGTGATCGTCTACGCCGGCGCGATTGTCGTGCTGTTCCTGTTCGTGATCATGCTGCTCGGCGTGGACAGCGAGGAGTCCATCGAGGCCGAGCCCTTGCGCAACCAGCGGCCGCTCGCGGTCATCCTCGGTCTCATCGCGCTTGCGGAACTGCTCCTCCTCGGCCGCCAGGACTGGGCCACCGGAGCGCCGAGCGTCGTCGCTCCGCTCACCGGCCCGGCCGCCAACATCGAACAGCTCGCCCGGGTCCTCTTCACCCGCTACCTGTTCGCGTTCGAAGCGACCTCTGTCCTGCTAGTGATCGCAGTTGTAGCGGCAGTCTCACTGGCCCGGCGAGCGAGCGCGGAGCCCGACCTAGACGCCGACATCATCGAGTCCTCCGCAGCAGAGGACGCCGCCAACCTGGAGGCTGCGGTCACGGAACGACAGGGCCGGGAGCCTGAGGTCACTGAACAGCAGGGGCGGGAGGGGGAGGTCGCCGCCGTTGGGGTTGGGCGGGGGCTGGCCAACGGGGGCGAGCCTCCCCCTCCCGCCCCGGAAGCGCCGCCCGCCCCGGAAGCGCCGGCCGGAGGTATCGAAAAATGACGGTAGGGGTCGAGTGGTACCTCACGTTGGCGGCCGCGCTGTTCACGATCGGTGCGGTCGGCCTACTGGTGCGTCGCAACGTGCTCGTGATGTTCATGTGCGTCGAGCTGATGTTGAACGCCGTCAACCTCACGTTCGTGTCCTTCGCCCGCGACCTCAACGACATCGGGGGCCAAGCGCTCGTGTTCTTCGTGATGGTTGTCGCCGCCGCCGAAGTCGTGGTCGGCCTCGGCGTCATCGTGGCCATCTTCAGGCGCCGGGCGGGCGCCACCGCCGACGACCTCCACGTGCTGAAGGGCTGACGCGACCACCGTGCTCGACGCCGCCGTCCTGATCCCGCTGTTCCCGCTGGCCGGGTTCGCGACGCTGCTCGTGTTCGGCCGCCGCCTCGGCGATCCGCTCGCGGGATGGGTCGCGACCGCGGCGATGGGCGGGGCGTTCATCAGCGCGTGCGTCACATTCGCGGGGCTGCTCGAGGTCGAAGGCCACGACCGTCACGACGTCCAGACGTTGTTCACGTGGATCCACACCGGCCCACTCGACGTGGACGCGTCGTTGCTCGTCGACCCGCTGTCGATCACGATGGCCCTGTTCGTCACCGGTGTCGGCGCGCTCATCCACCTGTACTCGGTCGGCTACATGCACGGCGACCCGCGCTACTCGAAGTTCTTCGTGTACCTCAACCTGTTCGCGTTCTCGATGCTGATCCTCGTGCTCGGCTCGAACATGCTCGTGTCCTTCCTCGGATGGGAAGGCGTCGGTGCGTGCTCCTACTTGCTGATCTCGTTCTGGTTCGAACGCAAGACGGCGGCGACCGCGGGCAAGAAGGCATTCGTCACCAACCGGATCGGTGACGTCGGGTTCCTCCTTGCGATGTTCCTGGTGTTCCAAACGGTTGGCTCGCTCGACTTCGCCGATCTGAACGAGGCGTCGCTGGCCGCGGGCACCGCGACCGCAATCGCGCTGCTGCTGTTCCTCGGGGCGTGTGGCAAGTCCGCGCAGCTTCCGCTCTACGTCTGGCTGCCCGACGCGATGGAAGGACCGACGCCGGTCTCCGCGCTCATCCACGCGGCCACGATGGTCACCGCCGGCGTGTACCTGATGGCGCGCACCGCCCCCGTACTCGCGCAGGCGCCCGACGCCGCGACCGTGGTCGCGGTGGTGGGAGCGCTCACCGCCCTCGTCGCGGCCACGATCGCCTGCGCGCAGAACGACATCAAGAAGGTGCTCGCGTACTCCACGATCAGCCAACTCGGCTTCATGTTTCTCGCCGTCGGCTCGGGCGCGTACGTCGCCGCCATCTTCCACATGGTCACGCACGCGTTCTTCAAGGCGCTGCTGTTCCTCGGTGCCGGGTCCGTAATCCACGGACTCCACCACGAGCAGGATATGAAGCGCATGGGCGGGTTGCGCAAGTTCATGCCCGTCACCGCCGCGACCTTCATCGTGGGCTGGCTGGCGATCGCGGGCATCCCGCCGTTCGCTGGTTTCTGGTCGAAGGACGACATCCTGCTCGCCGCGTTCCACAAGAGCCCCGTGCTTTGGGCAATCGGCATCGTCGCCGCGTTGCTCACCGCCTACTACATGACGCGTCAGGTGATCCTGGTGTTCTTCGGCGACGAGCGCTGGCGCAACGCGCCGCACGGCGACCACGTCGAGGACGCCGAGGAGGCGCAGCACGCCGCCGACGAGATCGCGCGCGGTGCCCAAGAGCCGCACGAGTCTCCGTGGGTCATGACCGCGCCGCTCGTCGTGCTCGCAGCGTTGGCGGCGATCGGCGGCGGGTTGAACCTGCCGTTCGGCCACCAGTTCGAGGTGTTGCACAACTTCCTGCACCCGGTCTTCGGCGAGGCCCTGGTCGACAACGACTCCTCGGGCGTGCTGATCCTCACGCTCGCAGTGCTCGCAGTGGCCGGCGCAGTCGGAGGCCTGCTTGCGGCGCGCGGGTCCTGGTGGACATCCGCCGACCGTCCTTCGCTCGAGCCCCGCATCCTCCAGCGTGCGTACGCCGCAGACGAGATCGTCGACGCCGTGGTTGTGCGCCCCGGTCGCGCCGTCGCCGATGCCGCAGCGATGGTCGACAGCCGGGCGATCGACGGCGCGGTCGACGGCGTCGCCGCACTCGCGCAGGCGAGTGGGCAACGCCTGCGGGTCGCGCAGACCGGCTACGTGCGCAACTACGCGCTGCTCATCGCGGCCGGCACCGCGGCCACGCTCGCGTGGGTTGTGTTCAGGACGATCGGGTGATGCTGATCCTCGGCGCGGAGACGGCGCACGGCGCGGCCACGGGGTTCCCTCTGCTGAGCGCATTGGTCGCGGTGCCGGCGATCGCGGCCGTGATCGTCGCTCTGCTGCCGCGGCGGCGGGTCGAGGTCGTCCGACTCGTCGGCGTCCTCGGTTCACTCGCCGCGGCCGTGCTCAGCGCGTACGTCGTCGCGCGCTTTCGCGCCGGCGAGGGCGGATACCAGTTCGTCACCGACACCGCATGGATCGAGAGCCTCGGGATCCACTGGAAGCTCGGTGTCGACGGCATCAGCCTGTGGCTCGTCGCGCTCACCGGCGTGCTGTTCCCCATAGCGCTGCTCGGGCCCGTGGTCCACGACGACGTCAAGAGCTACGTCGCGTGGATTCTCGTGCTCGAGGCCGCGTGCATGGGCACCTTCCTGGCGCTCGACCTCTTCGTGTTCTTCGTGTTCTTCGAGATCGTGCTCGTCCCGATGTACTTTCTCATTGCTGGATGGGGTCACGGACGGCGCGAGTACGCGGCGATGAAGTTCTTCCTCTACACGTTGGCCGGATCCGCGTTCCTGCTCGTCGCCATGCTGGCGCTGGTTGTCCTGCACGCGCAGGACAACCCGATCACGTTCGACCTCGTGACGCTGGCGTCGGACCAGGCCGTTGTCGGCAGCACCGCCCGCTGGCTGTTCCTCGGCTTCGCCGTCGCCTTCGCGGTCAAGACACCGCTGTTCCCGCTGCACACGTGGTTGCCGGATGCCCACACCGAGGCACCGACCGCGGGATCGGTGATCCTCGCCGGGGTGCTGCTCAAGATGGGCACCTACGGGCTCCTGCGCTTCGGGCTTGGCCTGTTCCCGCAGGCGGCTGTGGACCTCGCGCCGTGGCTTCTGACCCTCGCGGTGATCGGGATCATCTACGGCGCCATCGTGGCCGCCGTCCAGACCGACCTGAAGCGTCTGGTCGCCTACTCGTCGGTCGCCCACCTGGGGTTCATCGTGCTCGGCACGTTCGCGCTGACCACCAACGGCCTCTCGGGAGCGGTGATCCAGATGGTCAACCACGGCATCTCGACCGGCGCGCTGTTCCTGCTCGTCGGCATGATCTACGAGCGCCGCCACACGCGCGCCATCGCCGAGCTCAGCGGATTGCAGCGGCCGGCGCCTGTTCTCGCCGGCGTGTTCACCGTCGTCATGCTGAGCTCGATCGGGCTGCCAGGCCTCAACGGGTTCGTCGGCGAGTTCCTCGTGCTGATCGGCACGTTCAGCGTTCACCGGTGGTGGGCGGTCGCCGGCACCCTCGGCGTGGTCCTCGCCGCGGTGTACCTCTTGTGGGCGTACCAGCGCGTGTTCCACGGCGAGCCCGAAGGCGACAACGCGACGATGCCCGACATGGTGTGGCGCGAGAAGCTCGTCATGGTGCCGCTGCTCGCGCTCATCGTGTTCCTCGGCGTGTACCCGAAGCCGGTGCTCGACCGCATCAACCCCTCGGTCGACCGCCTCGTCGAGCATGTGCGCGCGAACAGCGAGCCGGATGCACCCAAGCCGGGCGTGCCGCGGGAGGACCGCGATGACGACGAGGCGAGAGAAGAGGCCGGCCACTGATGCTGCGCGTCCTGGCCCAACAAGCCCCGTTCGTGCCCGAGCCCCTACCGGGCCCCGTGTCGGATCCGCTCACCCTGCCGAGCGTTGAGTACTCGGTGCTGCTGCCGGAGCTGATCGTCATCGGTGGGGTGATGCTGCTGTTGCTGCTCTCTTCGGTGATGGTCAAGCGCGGCCGCATGACCCTGTGGACCGTGATCACGCTGGCGACCTGCACGGTGGCGGCGATTCCGGTGATCCAACGTTGGCACGAGGTCACCGAGCCCGGCGACAAGTCGACCGCCGCGCGCGTGTTCGCGGGAGCACTCGTCAACGACGGATTCCGCCTGTTCTTCACCGGGCTCATCCTCGCCACCGTTGCCGTCGCCACACTTCTCGGCGACGCGTGGCTGCGGCGCGAAAACCAGGACCGCGGGCCCGAGTTCCACGTCCTGATCCTGCTGTCGGCTGCCGGAGGAATGTTCCTGGCTGCGGCCAACGACCTGATCGTCGTCTTCCTCGGGATCGAGACGCTGTCGCTGCCGCTGTTCGTTCTCGCCGCGTATCACGCACGGCGCGCGCTCGGTCGAGAGGCCGCGCTCAAGTACTTCGTGCTCAGTGCGTTCTCCTCCGCGCTCTTCTTGTACGGAGTCGCGCTCGTGTACGGCGCCACGGGCTCGACCAACCTCGACGAGATCGCCGGGTATCTCGCCACGCACGTGACCACGTCGGGGATGCTCCTGGCCGGCGTCGGGCTCATCGTCGTCGGCCTCGGCTTCAAGGTTGCCGCCGTGCCGTTCCACTCGTGGGCGCCCGACGTCTACCAGGGCGCGCCGTCGCCGGTCACCGGCTTCATGGCCGCCGCCGGCAAGGCGGCCGCGTTCGCCGCCCTGCTGCGCCTACTCGCGTCGACGTTCGCGTCCGTGCGTCTCGACGTGCAGCCACTGATCGCCGCGCTCGCCGTGCTGAGCCTGATCGTCGGAGCCGCGCTGGCGATCGTGCAGACCGACGTGAAGCGGATGATGGCGTACTCGTCGATCAGCCACGCCGGGTTCATGCTCGTCGGGTTGCAGGCGGGCACCGACGAGGGCATCGCCAGCACCCTGTTCTATTTGCTCGCCTACAGCTTCATGGTGCTCGGCAGCTTTGCCGTGATCGCGCTCGTGGGGCGGGCTGGCGACTCGCATCATCACATCGACAACTACAAGGGGCTGGCCCGGCGACGACCGGGGATCGCGTTCGCGTTCACGGTGTTCCTGCTCGCACAAGCCGGGGTCCCGGCCACCGCTGGGTTCCTCGCGAAGTTCTCCGTCATCACCGCGGCGGTCGACGCAAAGTCCTATGCGCTCGCGCTGACGGCGATGCTGAGCGCGGTCCTGGCCGCTTTCCTGTACCTGCGGATCGTGCTGGCCATGTACAGCCCGACCGACGACGTTCGCGACGCGTCCCTCAAGGCGCCTGCAGTCGTCGGGATCGCGCTAGCGGCGACGCTCGCCGTGACGATCGCCGTAGGCATCATCCCCGGGCCGGCGCTCGACCTGGCGCGGCACGCCACGCTGCTGCGCTGAGGGTCGCCCGCCTCGGCGGATAGTGCGGATCAACAGCCACCCGAGGAAGGCGCCGGCGGTGTTGACGATGACGTCGTCGACCTGCGAGATGCGGCCGTTGCCCGTGACGTACTGCATCGCCTCGGCCGCAACCGACAGCCCCGCGCTGGCGACGAGCGTCGATCCGCGACCCCAGCGCTGGGTGGCGAAGGCCATCCCGACCGGCACGAACAACGCAAGGTTCGCGGCGATCAACGTGTCGCCCCGGCCTTCCAACGCGTGCCAGATCGTGTCGAACGGACGAAGGTCGAGCGCGCGACCGCGCCCGTCGTACGGCGCGTACTGCGTGAAGGCCACGACGGCGGCAAACGACGACGCCAGCAGCCAGTCGCTGAACGTCGTCGCGACGCTGCGGCGGTGCCGGCGGGCCAGCACCGCGAACACCACCGCCAGCACCACTGCCAAGCACAGGCTCAGCCGAAAGCTCGCGCCGAAGCTGTACTCGAGCGGGCCCAGCACCGGGCGTCTACCCGGGGATCCAGCTAGTGGGGTAGGCGGGATCAGACATCGCCGCGGCGGCCTCGGTCATTACAAGAGGCCGGAAGGTATCGATCATTACCGCCAGCTCATCGGTTTCGGTCCGGCCGATCGACGCTTCCGCAACACCCGGCGCGGGGCCGTGCGGGATGCCGCGGGGATGGAAGCTGATCGCGCCTGTCTCGATGCCGCGGCGCGAGAAGAACGTCGACCCGACGTAATAGAGCAACTCGTCGCTGTCCAGGTTGGCGTGGTTGTACGGCGCGGTGATCACGCCGGGCCCGTCGTCGAGTCGCCGGGGGCAGAAGCTGCACACAACCGCGCCGTCGAGCTCGAAGGTCTGGTGCACCGGCGGCGGCTGGTGCTGGCGTCCGGTGATCGGTTCGAAGTCGTGGATCGAGAAGGCGTAGGGGTAGAGGTGACCGTCCCACCCGACGACGTCGAGCGGGTTGTGGTCGAGCGTGTAGGTCGCAGCGCGCTCGCCAACGCGCACGATCACGTCGTGGGGCGTGGGGTCGTCGACGGCGAGCAGCTCGGTGGGCCGGCGGAAGTCCCGCTCCCAATACGGCGCGTGCTCCAGCAGCTGGCCCTCGCTGCTCTGGTAGCGCTGGGGGAGGCGCACCGCGCCGACCGTCTCGACCACGAGATGGCGGTTGGCGCCGGCCGACGGCACCCAGCGGTGGGTGGTGCCCTTGGGGACCAACACGTAGTCGCCGGCGCGGTAGTCGAGCACCCCGAAGACGCTCTCGAGGCGGCCGCCGCCCTCGTGGACGAAGTGCAGTTCGTCGGCGCCGCCGTTGCGCACGAACCGCCCCGGCCCGTCACCGAAGACCGACGACGCCACCGAAAGCTCGGCGTTGTGGAACAGCACGACGCGGTTGGCGAGTTCGTCGCCCGTGCCGACCGGGCTCTTGTCGGGCCGGAGCAGGTGGTGCCGCAGGGTCGTGTCGCGCGACTGCGTGAGCGGCGGCGCAATGTCGTCGCTCGGGGTGATCTTCAGCACCCGTGTCGGTGCGTACCGGTGGTAGAGGATCGAGTAGCGGCCGGAGAACCCCTCGAGGCCGACGACCTCCTCCTCGAAGAGCTTCCCATCAGGAGCGCGAAACGCCTGATGTCGCTTCGGGGGTACTTCACCGAGCCGGTGGTAACCGGGCGCCATTAAACCAGCCTACGACCGGTTTGGACCGCGCAGGATTACCGGCCGGCTTCACGCAAAAACCGGCAGCGTTGCGCGTGGCCAGAACCCTCGTGAAGGGTTTCGCAAGGGATCAGGGGTGATAGCTAGGCTCCCGACCGATGTCGGAATACCTGCGGAGCTTCTTCACTGTCGCGGTCTTCGCGGTCGCCGCGGTCGGCCTTGTCGCCGCGATGCTCGGCGTGTCCAGCCTGCTCCGCCCGACCCGTCCGACGGCGCAGAAATACCTCACGTATGAATCGGGTGTCGACCCCATCGGCGACTGGTGGAGCCAGAGCCAGGTCCGCTATTACATCTTCGCTCTGCTGTTCGTGATGTTCGATGTCGAAGCGGTGTTCATCTTCCCGTGGGCGGTCCGCCTCGAGGTGCTCGGTGTGTTCGGTCTCGTCGAGATGCTGGTCTTCATCGCCATCCTCGCCCTCGGGCTGCTCTATGCATGGCGCAAGGGGGTCCTGCGGTGGGTCTAGTCGACCGCGGTAAGACGCCCAAGGCGCTCACGTGGCTCCTGAACTACGGCCGGAAGCGGTCGCTGTGGGTGTACCAGTGGGGCCTCGCGTGTTGCGCGATCGAGATGGGCGCCGCGTTCGGCTCGCCCCGATACGACGTCATGCGCCTCGGGGTGATCCCGTTCCCGGCCAGTGCGCGCCAAGCCGATCTCGTGGTCATCTCCGGCACCGTCACCGACAAGATGGCACCGCCGATCCGGCGACTCTACGAGCAGATGCCCGACCCGAAGTACGTGATCTCGATGGGCAGCTGCGCGAACTGCGGCGGGCCGTATTGGGACAGCTACTCCGTGACTAAGGGTGTCGACCAGATCATCCCGGTCGACGTGTACGTGCCAGGGTGCCCGCCGCGGCCTGAGGCCCTGCTCGAGGGGATCGTCCTCCTACAGGAGCGCATTCAGAACGAGGACCCGGCAGAGCGCTGGCGCGGGGAGCCGATCATCGTTGGCGGATGAGACCCTGACAGCAGACGCGGCGGACGCGCCGGAAGAAGTAGAGGTCGACTCCGCGCGGGCTGCGGTCGTCGAGGCGCTCGGCGCGCAATTTGGCGACGCGATTGTCGACTCCCACATCGCCAAGGGTGATCTGTGGGTGCGGGTCGCGCCCGCGTCGTGGGCTGCGGTGGTGCGGTTCTGCAAGGACGTGCTCGGCTTCCGGTTCTTCGACTTCCTCTCGGGGCTCGATTGGCTGAACAACCCGGATCTCTCGGGCGAGAAGGTGTGGGACCTCGACGCCGAGCCCACGGTCGCCGAACCGCGGATCCTCGACCGCGGCTACACCGGAGGCGATACGCGCTTCCAGGTGTTCTGCCGACTGATCAACATCGACACGCACGTCGGCGTGACGCTCAAGGTCGACGTCGACGAGGCCGCGCCCCACCTCGACACCATCGTGCCGATTTTCGCTGGCGCCGACTGGCACGAGCGAGAGACCTGGGAGATGTTCGGGTTCATCTTCGACGGCCACCCGGGGCTACGCCACCTCTACCTGCCCGGCGCGTTCGAGGGATTCCCGCTGCGCAAGGACTTTCCGCTGCTGTCGCGCGAGATCCGTCCGTGGCCGGGCCTGGTCGACAAGGAGCCGATGCCGGGCGAGAACGTCCCCGAGAGCGCCGCCGAGGGCTCGCTGCCCGACGGCGCCGACGCGGCCTTGCCCAAGGACGAGCCCAAGGACGAGCCCAAGGACGAGCCCAAGGACGAGCCCAAGGACGAGCCCAAGGATGAGGAGGACAGCGCTTGAGCGTCACCACCGACTGGCAGAAGAGCGCGTACATCTCGAGCCAGGCGGCCGATGCGCGCGTCAACGTCGAGCTCGAGACCGAGGGCATGACGCTCAACATCGGCCCGCAGCACCCCGCGACCCACGGCACGCTGCGCATCGTCGTGCGCCTCGACGGCGAGCAGGTCGTCTGGGCCGACCCGGTGCCCGGCTACATGCACCGCGGCCACGAGAAGCTGTGCGAGGTGCGCAAGTACCCCCAGGTGAACACGCTGGTCAACCGCATCGACTGGCTGGGCAGCTTCGCCAACGAAGTGCCGTTCATCCTTGCGGCCGAGCAGTTGATGGGGATCGAGGCGCCGCCGCGTGCGCAGTACATCCGGACGATCTTCTTCGAGATGTCGCGGATCGCGAACATCGCGTTGTTCCTCGGTGACATGGGCGTGCAACTCGGCGCCATCACGCCCGTCTTCTACGCGTTCCGCGACCGCGAGCACGTGCTCAACCTCATCGAGTCGGCCACGGGCGGCCGGTTCCACCCGAACTACGACCGCGTCGGCGGGCTCAAGGAGGATCTCCCGAAAGGGTGGATCGACGAGGCCAAGGACGTCATGAACCGCGTGCGCAGATTCTGCGACGAGCTCGAGCAATTGCTGGTCGGCAACGAGATCTTCCAGAAGCGCACGCGCGGCATCGGGGTGATCACGCCGGCGGTCGCGCTCGACTACGGGCTCTCGGGCGCCAACCTGCGCGCCAGCGGCGTCGACTGGGACCTGCGGCGCGACAGCGAGTCGCCGCTCGCGTGGAAGCACGCAGACTGGAAGGTGTGGACCCACCCGGACGGCGACAGCTTCGCCCGGTACTGGGTGCGTCTCCAGGAGACCCGTGAGGCGGCGATCATCATCGACCAGCTTCTCGACAGCCTCCCGGCCGGGCCGATCATGGCCAAGGTCCCCGTGAAGATCAAAGTGCCCGAGGGTGAGGCGTACGTCGAGACCGAGAACCCGCTCGGCGCGATGGGCTTCTACCTCGTGTCGAAGGGCGATCTCAGCCCCTTCCGGGTGAAGATCCGTACGCCGAGCTTCAACAACATCTCGATCTGCCCGTGGCTCCTCAAGGGCGTGTTCGTCCCCGACATCATCACGATCCTCGCCAGCCTCTATTTCATCCTCGGAGACATCGACAGGTGATGCTCGCTGTCGACTTCACCACCTACGGGTGGGTAACTGCGCTGAAGGTGGGCGTCGTGCTCGGGGTGATCCCGATCGGGTCGCTCATCTTCGTCTACGTGTTCCTCTTCAAGATGATGAGCCACATGCAGAGCCGCCTGGGGCCGATGGAGGCCGGGCCGCACGGGATGCTTCAACCGGTGGTCGAGGCGATCAAGTTCCTCCAGAAGGAGGACATCTTCCCGGCGCGCGCCGATCGGCTGGTGTTCGGGCTGGCGCCGTTCGTCGTGATCGTCTCGACGTTCCTGCTCTACCTCGTGATCCCGGCGGGTCCGAGCCTGATCGTGGAGGATCTCGACACCGGCATCTTCTTCGCGCTCGCGGTGTCCTCGCTCTCCGTCATCGGCGTGCTCATGGCGGGGTGGGCGTCGGCAAACAAATTCGCGCTCATCGGCGGTCTGCGCGCCGCCGGCCAGCTCATCGCCTACGAGCTGCCGCTGATCCTCGCCGTGATCGGCGTTGTCATCCAGGCCGGCAGCCTCAGCCTCCAGGACATCGTCTACGCCCAGGCCGGCGGCGAGATCTTCGGCTTCGGTGCGATCGGCAATCCCTTCGTCCTCACACAGATCGTCGGCTTTGTCATCTTCCTCATGGCCGCCCAGGCCGAGCTCGCGCAGACACCCTTCGACATGCCCGTGGCCGAATCCGAGCTCGTCGCTGGCTACATGACCGAGTACAGCGGGTTCCGCTTCCTGTTCTTCTTCATCGGTGAGTTCGGCACCGCGTTCGCGTTCGCGGGCATCGCCGCGACGCTTTTCCTCGGCGGCTGGTATGTCCCGGGCATCGAGGGCGGGCTCGCCGACGTGGTCGGGCCGCTGGCGCTCGGCGGGAAAGTGATGTTCATCGGCTTCCTCATTTTCTGGATCCGCTTCACGTACCCGCGGTTCCGCGAGGACCAGCTTCAGCGCATCGCATGGAAGGTGCTCATCCCGATCTCGTTGCTCAACATCGTCGTGACCGGCGTGCTGAAGGTGGTCTTCTAGATGGGTCTCGTCCCCGGCTACGTCAAGGGTCTCGGCGTCACCTTCCGCACGATGACCAGGCGGGCAGTCACCGTGCAGTACCCCCGCGTCAAGGAAGCGCCCGCACCACGGGCTCGCGGCGTGATCGCTCTCAGCACGGAGAACTGCACCGTGTGCATGCTGTGCGCTCGCGAGTGCCCGGTGTGGTGCATCTTCATCGAGGGCCACAACGACTGGGAACCGCCGCGTCGCGAGGGGGGCAAGCCGAAGAAGGGCTTTGTCCTCGACCGCTTCGACATCGACTACAGCCTCTGCATGTACTGCGGCATCTGCGTGGAGGTGTGTCCGTTCGACGCGCTCTTCTGGAGTCCCGAGTTCGAGTACTCCGAAGCCAACATCGCCGAGCTCCTGCACGACAAGGGACGCCTCGTCGACTGGCTCCAAACCGTCCCCGAGGCGCCCGCGCTCGAAGTCGGCGCGCAAGCGAAGAAGGGCGCCAAGTAGTGAGCGCTGAGAACATCGCGTTCTGGCTCATCACGACCGCGATGGTGGTTGCCGCCATCCAGGTCGTGACCAGCCTCAACATCGTTCGCGCCGCGTTATCACTGGTGATCGTGCTCGCCGGCGTGGCTGCGCAGTACGTGCTGCTGGCGGCCGAGTTCACCGCTGTAGTTCAGGTGCTGGTGTACATCGGGGCGATCATCGTGCTGTTCCTGTTCGGGATCATGCTCACCCGCGCCCGCATCGGGAGAGAGGCCGATCTCGACAATGACCAGCGCGGGGCGGCGTTGGTCGTCGCCCTCTCGATGCTCGTTCTGCTCGTGCTCCTGTTGCGCGACGCATTCGGTGGCGAGCGCATCGGCGCCGAGTCGCCGACGACAACCGCGCAGATCGGCGACGCCATCTTCTCGACGTATGTGATCCCGTTCGAGCTCGCGTCTGTGCTGCTCCTGGCCGCGCTCGTGGGGGCGATCGTCATCGCGAGGAAAGACTGATGCTGCTCAACCAGTTCCTCTTTCTGTCGGCCGTGCTGTTCTGCTGCGGCATCTACGGCGTGTTGGCGCGCAAGAACGGCGTGCTCGTTCTCATGTCCGTCGAGCTCATCCTGAACGCCGTCAACCTCAACCTCGTCGCCTTCGGCACCTACAACCACACCGTCGCCGGCCAGGTTTTCGCGCTGTTCGTCATCGCTATCGCCGCGGCTGAGGTCGGGGTCGGCTTGGCGATCGTCCTGCTCATCTTTCGGAACCGTCGCTCGGTGGACCTCACCGAGGCCGACCTGATGAAGGGCTGAGCGTGCTCGAGAACGCATGGGTCATCCCGGCGATCCCGATCGCCTCGTTTTTCCTCATCCTGTTCTTCGGCAAGCGCTTTCCAAGCAAGGGCGCGTCGATCGGCGTCCTCGCGCTGTGCGCCTGTTTCGTCCTCTCGCTCGCCACTGCCTACCAGTGGGTCCAACGAGAAGGCACCCTCCCCGTGGAGCACGCCCCCGCCGCCGGCCACGCCGCGGAGAAGACGGACGACCACGCCGCGGAGAAGACGGACGACCACGCCGCGGAGGCCGACGAACACGCCGAGGAGGCCGACGAACACGCCGAGGACAACGGTGCGCCAGGCACGACCGCGGCGGTGAACGACGAGGACGTCGCCCACGACGAGGAAGCGGTCCAGGGCGAACCGGAGGGCGAGCTCAAGCGCGCCCCCGTCGTCAACTCAGTGCGCTGGTTCGAGATCGGCGGCATCGAGGTCGAGGCCGGGATCCTGATCGACGGCCTGAGCGTCGCGCTGCTCGTCGTGGTCTCGACGATCTCGCTGCTCGTCCATCTGTTCTCGACGGAGTACCTGCGCGACGACCGCCGCAAGACGCACTACTTCGCCGCGCTCAGCCTGTTCACGTCCGGGATGTTCATCCTCGTCACTTCGTCGAACACGCTCCAGATGCTGTTCGGCTGGGAGCTCATGGGCCTGTGCTCGTTCATGCTGATCGGTCACTGGTGGGAGGACAAGGAGAACTCCAGCGCCGCGCTCAAGGCGTTCTTCACCACCCGCACCGGCGACATCGGCCTGCTCGTCGGTGTGTCGATGTTGTTCTTCATCGCCGGCAACACGTTCGACGTCGGGACCATCAACGCCAACGCACTTGCTGGGCGCATCGACGAGGGCCTGCTCACGGTCGCGGCGTGCGCGCTCCTCGTCGCAGTCATCGGCAAGAGCGCGCAGTTCCCGCTGCACACCTGGCTGCCGGACGCCATGGCCGGCCCGACGCCAGTCTCCGCGCTCATCCACGCGGCGACGATGGTCGTCGCCGGTGTGTTCCTCATCGCCCGGCTCTACGGCGTCTTCTGGCACGGGTTCGACCTCGGCGCCGGCGACGGGTACTCACCGGTTGCGATGGTCGGCGGCGTCACCGTGATCATCGCCGCGCTGCTGGCCTTCGTGCAGGCCGACATCAAAAAGGTTCTCGCCTACTCCACCGTGAGCCAGCTCGGCTACATGGTGATGGCGCTCGGCGTCGGTGCGTGGACCGCCGGAGTGTTCCACCTCTTCACCCACGCGTTCTTCAAGGCGTGTCTCTTCCTCGGCGCCGGTTCGGTCGCGCACTCCGGGTCGCATCACAGCTTCGACATGAAGGCCGACATGGGCGGGCTCAAGAAGCACATGCCGATCACGTATGCGACGTTTGTGATCGCGTCGCTGGCGCTGGCGGGTATTCCGCCGCTCGCCGGGTTCTGGTCGAAGGACGAGATCCTCGTGGGAGCCAGCGCCAACGGGTACCCGCTGTTCCTGTGGGTCGGCGTCATCGGCGCGTTCATGACCGCGGCGTACATGACGCGGTGCGTGTACCTCACGTTCCACGGCGAGCCGCGCGGCGCGGCCGCGCACCACCACCCGCACGAATCGCCCTGGCCGATCACCGTCCCGCTGGTCGTGCTCGCCGCACTGTCGGTCGTGGCCGGCCTCCTGAACGCGGTCGCGTTCGACATCGACCTGTTTGCTGACTGGTTCGAGCCGCAGTTCGTCTCGAACGTCGTCACCCACCACGGGTTCGACGGCAAGCTTGCGCTTCTCGGCACCACCGCGGGCGTGCTCGGCATCGTGACCTCTGGGCTCTACTACTTCCGGAACTTCGGCCCACGGCGCGTCACCGAACGCTCCGCGGTGGCCCGCGCCGGCTACACGTTCCTCGCCAACAAGTACTACCTCGACCGCCTGTACACCGACGGCGTTGTCGGGGGAATCAAGGGCCCACTCGCACGGCTCGCGTACTGGATCAACCAGAACGTCATCGACGGGATCGTCAACGGCGCCGGCGCGCTCGCCGGCGTTCTCGGCCGGTTCAGCTACAACGTCATCGACCAACGCGTCATCGACGGAGCCGTGAACGGCGCCGGCGTGTCCGCCGAGGCAGGCGGCAGCGCGTTGCGCACCATTCAGACCGGCCGCGTTCAGCAGTACGCGGCCGTCCTCTTCGGCGCTGTGGTCGTGTTTGCCGTGGCCCTCTGGCAGTTCACTTAGGAGATGTGATGGACGGGTTTCAGTTCGAGAGCTGGGCGCTGAGCCTCGCCGTGTTCCTGCCGATGGTGGGTGCTGCGGTCCTGCTCCTGCTGCCGAAAGAGAACGAGACGGCGATCAAGGCCACCGCGCTCGCGGCGACGATCGCCACGGCCGGCGTCGGCGGGTGGATCCTCGCCAACTTCGACTACGACGCCACCGACAAGCTGCAATTCGTCGTCGACAAGCCGTGGATCGAGATCATCAACAGCCGCTACCACATCGGTATCGACGGGCTGTCCCTACCGCTGGTAGCGCTCTCGATGCTCGTGTGCATCCTCTGCGTCGTGTACTCGTGGGATCACTTCCCCGAGCCGCACAACCCCAAGGCTTTCCTTGCGCTGCTGCTCCTGCTCGAGACCGGGATGAACGGCACGTTCATCGCCGAGGACCTGATCCTCTTCTTCGTGTTCTTCGAGCTCGTGCTCCTGCCGATGTACTTCATGATCGGCGTCTGGGGTGGCGCCAACCGTCAGTACGCCTCGATCAAGTTCTTCCTGTTCACGCTGTTCGGCTCGGCGTTGATGATCCTCGGTTTCCTGGCTCTCTACTTCCGAGCCGGGAACACGTTCGACATCCCCGAGCTGATCGCGAACGCGCCGCAGATGCTGCCGCGCGGCACGCAGATGTGGATCTTCGGCGCGCTTTTCATGGGCTTCGCGATCAAAGTGCCGATGTTCCCGTTCCACACGTGGCTGCCCGATGCGCACACGGAGGCGCCGACCGTCGGATCCGTGATTCTCGCCGCCGTGCTGCTGAAGCTAGGCACCTACGGCTTCGTGCGGATCGCCCTGCCGATGCTGCCGGAGGCGGCCGTCGAGTGGGCGCCCTGGATCGGGCTCCTCGCCGTGATCGGCATCATCTACGGAGCGCTCGGCTGCCTCGCACAGACCGATCTGAAACGTCTCATCGCGTTCTCGTCGGTGGCGCACATGGGCTTCGTGATGCTCGGCATCTCGACGCTGACCGATTTCGGGATCAACGCCGCGGTGTTCGGCATGGTGGCGCACGGCCTGATCACCGGGATGCTCTTCTTCGTCGCCGGATCAATCGGTGAGCGCTACGGCACCCGCGAGATTGCGCGCCTCGGTGGGCTGCTCGTGCAAGCCCCGAAGCTCGGTTGGATCCTGGGCTTCTGTGCCATGGCCAGCCTCGGGCTGCCCGGCCTCGCCGGCTTCTGGGGGGAGTTCCCCGCCATCCTCTCGGCGTTCAACCCGGCGGAGGGGCTGTCCGTAGTCACGTTCCGCATCTACATGGTCGTCGCCGCGATCGGCACGGTGCTCGCCGCCGGCTACCTGCTCTGGATGTTCCAGCGCACCGCGTTCGGTGCACCCAAGGAAGAGTTCGCCGACGCGCACATTCACGACGTCCACGGTCCCGAGTGGATCGCGTGGACGCCAATGCTCGTCCTCATCCTGGCGCTCGGCGTTTTTCCCGGAGCCATCTTCGACGTCACCGACGGCGCGGTGCAGAACGTCACCGCCGCGTTCCAGGCAGTGTCGGACCACTAGATGGTCGCGTCACTACTTGCCGCCGTGGGGGGAGCCGAAGGCTCGTTCCGCGCGCCCTACCTCGACTACCACGCGCTCGCGCCGGAGCTCGTGCTCCTCGGCGTGCTGGTGGCGGTTCTCCTACTCGACCTCTTCGTCGCCGAGGACCGCAAGGTGCTCGTCACGAACCTCGCCGGAGTCGGTGTCCTCGCCGCACTTGTGCCGATCCTGACGCTGGCGGTCGACGGCACGAATCGGTCGATGTTCGGCGGCGCGTACGTCGTCGACGAGTTCGCGCTCGTGCTGAAGGGACTCTTCCTCGTCACCGCGTATGTCGTGCTGTTGATGTCGACCAACTACATCGCTGACGGCGATTACTACGAGGGCGAGTACAGCTTCCTGCTGCTCGCGTCCGTGATCGGCATGACGATCATGGCGTCGTCGCGCGATCTGCTCACGATCTTCGTGGCCCTCGAGACGCTGTCACTCCCGGCCTACATGCTCGCGGGGTGGCGCAAGCGCGACCTCAAGAGCAACGAGGCGGCGCTCAAGTACTACCTGCTCGGGGTGCTCGCTTCGGGCGTGATGCTCTACGGCATGTCGCTGATCTTCGGCTACACCGGTGAGACAACGCTCACCGAGATCGCCGGGGTGCTCACGCAACTCGACTCGACTCCACCGCTCATCAGCATCGGCATCCTCTTCATCATCGTGGGCTTCGCGTTCAAGGTGTCCGCCGTCCCGTTCCACTTCTGGGCGCCGGATACCTACGAGGGCGCGCCGACCCCGATCACCGCGTTCCTTTCGGTGGCGAGCAAGGCGGCGGGGTTCGTCGCTCTGCTCCAACTGATCTACATCGGGTTCATCGCCAACAGCGATGTGTGGGGCCCGTTGTGCTGGGTCCTCGCCGCGCTGTCGATGACGGTCGGGAACCTGATCGCACTGCGGCAGACGAACATCGTGCGCATGCTCGCCTACTCGTCGATCGCGCAGGCCGGGTACATCCTCGTGCCGTTCGCCGTGGCGGGGGAGAGCGCGGACGCGCTGGTCACCGCGCAGAAGGCGAGCGTCGTCTATTTGCTCATCTATGCGGCCATGAACCTCGGCGCGTTCGCGGTGGTGATCGCGGTCGCGCGCAAGACGCGTTCAGGTGAGATCTCGAGCTACGGCGGGTTGTTCAAGTACGCCCCCGGCCTAACGCTGCTCATGAGCGCGTTCGTGTTCTCACTCGCGGGGATACCGCCGCTCGGTGGCTGGTTCGCCAAGCTGTTCATCTTCACCGCCGCGCTCGACGCGGGCACTCCGGCGGCGATCGTGCTCGCGGTGATTGCCGGCGTGAACTCCGTGATCGCGCTGTTCTATTACGCGTCGAT